>Ga0105047_10003363_pt1 | contig 28207 bp, 24 predicted proteins | sample MAT04_FD_78384 | JGI IMG/M metagenome (GOLD analysis project Ga0105047, IMG submission 78384) | Freshwater microbial communities from Lake Fryxell liftoff mats and glacier meltwater in Antarctica - MAT-04 (megahit assembly) | ecosystem: Environmental > Aquatic > Freshwater > Ice > Liftoff... | reverse complement strand
CGGCTGCCGATGCTGTGGACGCATGGTGTGGCCACCGGGCGATTGACGATGAACGAGTTTGTCGCGGTGACAAGCACCAACATCGCCAAGATCATGAACATGTATCCCAAAAAGGGCGCGGTTCTGGTGGGAGCGGATGCGGATATCGTGGTGATTGATCCGGAGAAGCGGAAGACGATCAGTGCGGCCACTCAGCAATCGGCCATTGATTACAACGTGTTCGAGGGCAAAGCTGTCAAAGGTTTGCCGCGCTTTGTGCTGAGCCGAGGAAAGGTTGCCATCGTCGATGGGGCGATCAAGACGGAGGAGGGACATGGGCGGTTCGTCGCCCGTCCGCCGAATGGGGCGGTCAACCGGGCGCTGACCCAGTGGAAAGACCTGACAGCACCGCGACCGGTGGTGCGGACGGGCATTCCGGCAAGCGGGGTTTGAGCAACAGATGGACAGCCGCAAGGAACCGACAATGAAGCGGGCTGCCTTTGGCTTGACGGAACCGGGTGTTGCAGGAGATTACTCTGTGTCAAGTGGATTGAACCATCAGAAAATAAACAGGGCCGTTCGGGTCAGTTTCTCCGGGGGTCTTCTCGTTCTGCTCTTTGGCAGTTCGCGTGGCACGGTGGATGCGGTACTGTACAATCAGAACGCAGACGGTTGGAACCTTACCGTGGTTATTCCTGACAACCCGAACCTGGCCATTTGGATTGTCCGTCTGGCTCTGCTTGTGGTGACGTTGGGGCTTTGGACAATTTCCAATGGATACATATTTGTCTTTGAAAAGGCGAGGTGATTGATTGATAGACTCTATCGAGGTCAATGCAGCCGCTGTGATAGCTGCCAAGAACCTCAACCTCACTTTCCAGACCAACGACGGCCCGGTGCAGGCGTTGAAAAATGTCAACCTGTTGATCAACAGGGGAGAATTCGTTTCGTTCATCGGGCCTTCGGGGTGTGGCAAGACGACGTTCCTGCGCTGTGTGGCGGCGTTGGAGACGCCGACCGGGGGAGATTTGACAGTCAACGGGATGACCCCGGAGGCGGCGCGGAAGGCGCGGGCTTATGGGTATGTGTTTCAGGCGGCGGGGCTTTATCCCTGGCGGACGGTCGGGGGGAATGTTCGGTTACCGCTTGAAATCATGGGATTTTCCAAGGTGGAGCAGGAGGATCGGGTCGCCCGTGTGCTGGAGTTGGTCGAACTTGGCGGCTTTGGCAACAAGTATCCCTGGCAGTTGTCGGGCGGCATGCAGCAGCGGGCGTCGATTGCCCGCGCGCTGGCGTTCGATGCGGATATCCTGCTGATGGACGAGCCGTTCGGGGCGCTGGACGAGATTGTGCGGGACCGGTTGAACGAGGAGGTCTTAAGGCTTTGGAATCGGACGGAAAAGACCATCCTGTTCGTGACGCATTCGATTCCCGAGGCGGTTTACCTGTCGACCAGGATCGTGGTGATGAGCCCGCGACCGGGGCGGATTACCGATGTCATTGACTCGGGCCTGCCAAGGGAACGGCCTTTGGACATCCGCGACAGCCGCGCGTTCATCGAGATTGCGCACCGGGTGCGGGAAGGGCTGCGGGCGGGGCATGCGGATGAATAGGCGTCGGGTTTGCGTCGGGTTTGCGTCGGGCATCTGCCGGGTATCCGTCCCGCCACCCGGCGAAGGGGGGGCTACCGCCCCCGTCCGGGCGAAGGGCCCGGACTCCCCGGTGGATATTTGGGCCAGGATGAAAGGGGCGGGGGGGTGAAGCGGGTTTGGCCGGTTTTTTCGGTGATCGGGTTGATCGTTTGCCTGTGGTATGCGGCGGCGGTCTGGATGAACGCGCCGTGGGTGTACGATCAGGCGGCGCGGGCGGGGGTGGAAGTATCGTTCCGCCAGATGGTTGGGGAAACCATGGGGCAGGCACGCCCCGTTCTGCCCGCGCCGCATCAGGTGGCGGCGGAACTGTGGAAAGGGGTGACCGGGCAGGCAGTGACCTCGAAACGCTCGCTGGTCTATCATGGTTGGGTGACGCTGCAGGCGACGTTCTACGGCTTTGTGCTCGGCATCGGGTTGGGGGTTGCCTTGGCGGTTTCCATTGTCCGGTTCCGGGTAATGGAGGTGTCGGTGATGCCTTGGGCGGTCATCAGCCAGACCATTCCGATCGTGGCGCTGGCCCCGATGATCGTGGTTCTGTCGAATTCGGCGGGGATTGCGGACCGGATGGTGCCGAAGGCGATCATTTCGGCTTACCTTGGCTTCTTCCCGGTTCTGGTGAGCATGGTCAAGGGCCTGCGGTCGCCGGACCAGATGCAGATGGATCAGTTGCGGACGTGGCATGCGTCGGAGGCGCAGATGTTTTTCAAGCTGCGGCTGCCGGCGTCGTTGCCATTCTTCTTTGCGTCGCTGAAAGTGGCGATTGCGGCCAGTCTGGTGGGGGCGATCGTCGGGGAATTGCCGACCGGGGCGATCGAGGGCCTGGGCGCGCGGATGCTGATCGGGTCGCAGTTCGGCGAGCCGCTGATCATGTGGGCGGCGCTGTTTGCGGCGGCCATTCTGGCCGGTGGGTTGATCGTGCTGGTGGGCTGGGTCGAGCGGGTGGCGACGCGGCAAACCGGGGGGGCCGCATGATCTGGGGCATGATCGTGTCACTGGTCTGGGCGGGGGCCTGGGGTTTGAACGTGGTCCTCGTGCGGCGGGGCTGGGCCGAGGGGCGCGTCGGGCGGCTGGCGGTAGCCGCGATTTTCGGGGCGACGCTGCTGGTGATCTGGGAAGGGCTGGTGCGCGGGTTCGGTGTGTCGGCGGTGATCCTGCCCGCGCCTTCGGGGGTTGCGGCGAGGATTGCGGGATCGCTGCCGGTGCTGTGGGGCGACTTCGTGCAGACGGTGCTGAAGGGCGCCTTGTCAGGCTATCTGATCGGCTGCGGGGCGGCTGTGGTGGTTGCAGTGCTGATCGACCGCTCGGCGTTTCTGAAGGCGGGGCTGCTGCCGGTGGGAAATTTCGTGGCCGCCTTGCCTGTGGTGGGCATTGCGCCGATCCTGGTCGCCTGGTTCGGGTTCGACTGGCAGTCGAAGGCGGCAGTGGTCGTGGTGATGGTGTTCTTTCCGGTGCTGGTGAACATGGTGGCGGGGCTTGCGGCCAACGAGCGGATGCAGCGCGATCTGATGGCGACCTGGGGGGCGGGGTATTGGCAGAGCCTGTGGCATTTGCGTCTGCCTGCGGCGATGCCGTTTCTGTTCAACGGTTTGAAGATCGCGAGCACTCTGGCGCTGATCGGCGCGATTGTTGCAGAGTTTTTCGGCAGTCCGACCATGGGGATGGGGTTCCGTATCTCGACCGAGGTGGGTCGTCTGGGAATGGATATGGTCTGGGCCGAAATTGCGGTTGCAGCCTTGGCGGGGTCGGCGTTCTATGGGCTGATTGCGGCGGTTGAACGAGGGGTGACATTCTGGCACCCGTCGCAACGGGTTTAACAATGTCCCGGAACGGGGCAGCAACTTGGAGGTTGACGATGAAGAAGGTTTTGGCGGGGGCGATGCTGGCCGTGATGGGCACGGCGGCGCAGGCGGCGGACGATGTGACGTTGCAGTTGAAATGGGTCACGCAGGCGCAGTTTGCCGGGTACTATGTGGCGGCGGCCAAGGGGTTCTACACCGAAGAAAACCTGAACGTGACGATCAAGCCGGGCGGGCCGGACATCGCGCCCGGTCAGGTGATCGCAGGGGGCGGCGCCGATGTGGTGATCGACTGGATGCCGTCGGCGCTCGCCGCGCGGGAGAAAGGTTTGCCTTTGGTGAACATCGCGCAGCCGTTCGCGTCGTCGGGGCTGATGCTGACCTGCCTGAAAGAGACCGGCATCACGGCACCGACCGACTTTGCCGACAAGACGCTGGGCGTCTGGTTCTTCGGCAACGAGTACCCCTTCCTGTCGTGGATGTCGCAGCTTGGGTTGGCGACGGATGGCTCGGCGGGTGGGGTGACGGTGCTGAAGCAGGGGTTCAACGTGGACCCGCTGTTGCAGAAACAGGCCGCGTGCATCTCGACCATGACCTATAACGAGTATTGGCAGGTGATTGATGCCGGCCTGACACCGGACGATCTGGTGACCTTCAAGTATCAGGACATGGGCGTCGCCACGCTGGAGGACGGAATGTATGTGCTGGAAAGCAGCCTTGCCGATCCGGCATTCGAGGACAAGATGGTACGGTTCGTGCGCGCGAGCATGAAGGGGTGGAAATATGCCGAGGCCAACCCGGACGAGGCGGCGATGATCGTGCTGGAGAATGACGAAACCGGGGCGCAGACCGAGCAGCATCAGAAGCGGATGATGGGCGAGATTGCCAAGCTGACCGCAGGCTCGAACGGCACGCTGGACGTGGCGGCGGCAGAGAAGACCGTGGCCACGTTGCTGGCGGGCGGGTCGGATCCGGTGATCACGGCGGCACCGGTCGGGGCGTGGACCAGCGTCATCACGGACAAGGCGCTGCAATAACCCGTCGGCGTTGCGGCTTTGCGGGGCGCGCTGTCGGGCGCGCCCCTTGGCATGTCGGGGCGGAGCGGTTGCGGGCTGTGGGGCAGGGCAGCCGAAGCTGTGCCGGTCCTGGCGGGGCCGCCGCTGGCGGGTCGCACCCCCCGGACCCCGCGTGGGATGGTTATGGACAGAACATGAAGACAGACGACGGCGGGCGTGAAGCGGAGACAGAGCCTTTCTCGAGCTTTGACGACTTGCGGGGTATGTTGGCAGCGTTGCCTGAGGCCGATGCGGCGGCAGTGGCGCGGGCGGTCGCGCGCGACGCGAGCTTGACCAAGCCTGCGGGGTCGCTGGGGCGGTTGGAGGCGGTGGCGTTCTGGCTGGCCGGGTGGAAGGGCATCTGCGCCGACCGGGTGCAGATCGTGATTTTCGCAGGTAATCATGGAGTTGTGGCGCAGGGAGTGTCGGCGTTCCCTGCCGGGGTGACCGTGCAGATGGTCGGAAATTTTCGCGCGGGAGGGGCGGCGGTCAACCAGTTGGCGAAAATGGTTGGCGCGCAGGTGGTGGTTGAGGCGTTGGAGTTGGAGCGGCCGACCTGCGACTTTACCGCAGGGCCGGCGATGACCGAGGCGGAAGTCGTGGCGGCGATGCTGGTGGGGTGGCGCGCGGTGGATCCTTTGGCCGATCTGCTGGTGCCGGGCGAAATGGGGATCGGGAACACCACGGCGGCGGCGGCCATGGCCTGTGCGCTGTTTGGTGGCGTGGCGGGCGATTGGGTCGGGCGCGGGACGGGCGTCGATGACGCAGGTCTCGGGCGCAAGGCAGCGGTCGTGACGGCCGGGCTTGCGTTGCATGCCGGGCGCGCTCCGTTCGAGGTGCTGCGCTGTCTGGGCGGACGCGAGATTGCTGCAATGGCGGGGGCGATCCTGCGGGCGCGAACCTTGCGCCTCCCGGTGGTGCTGGACGGGTTCATCGCCTGTGCGGCGGCGGCGGTGCTGGCGAGGGCCGCGCCCGGCGCGCTGGCGCATTGTATCGCGGGGCATGCGAGTGCCGAAGCGGGCCACGCAGCATTGCTGGCGGCGCTGGACATGGAGCCGTTGCTGGCGTTGGGGTTGCGGCTGGGCGAAGGCTCGGGGGCAGCACTGGCAGTGGCGATCGTGCAGGCTGCGGCGGCGTGCCATCTGGGGATGGCGACGTTCGGCGAGGCGGGGGTGTCGCAGGGCTGATCCTGCCGACCTGGCGGGGTGCCGCGCTCTTGGGACAACTGTCCAGACACCAGGCTGCCGGACTGCGGGCGGTGCGGCTACTCGGCCGCGCCTTGCATCGGGCGGACTTCGTAAAGCTCGTCGATCAGGGCGGTTTCCAGATCGCGGTCGAGTTGCTTGGCCCGCTCGATATAGGCGGGGTTTTCGGTGACCGGCTGGCCGGGCACCCACACCTCGGCCAGATCGCGCATCGCGGCGCGGTCCACCTTGTAATACGTGCGCGACAGGGCAGCGGCCTCATATTCGGTGAACCCCATGTTTTCCAGCACATAACGGCCGGCCCGGATGCTGCTGTCGAAGGTTTCGCGCACGATGTCATTGGCGCCGGCCTGAAACAGTTCATACACATGCACCCGGTCGAGGGCGCGGGAGACGATGTGCAGGTCAGGACGTTCGGCCCGGGCATGGCGCACGATCTTGAGGGCATTGGCGCGGTCATCCACGGCGACCACCAGAACCTCGCAATCGGCCAGACCGGCGGCGGCGAGCAGTTCGGGGCGCGAGGGGTCGCCGAAAAAGCCTTTCACCCCAAAGCGGCGCATGGTTTCGATGGTGCCCATGTCGCTGTCGAGCACCACGGTCGTCAGCCCGCTCATCCGCACCAGACGGTTCACGACCTGCCCGAAGCGGCCAATGCCCGCGATGATGATTCGGCCCTTCTCGGTGATCTCGTCGGGGGCGGGCGACTCAACCCGGGCTGCGAGCCGTCTGGCCAGCATGTCGTAGCCGATGTACAACAGCGGGGTCAGCAGCATCGACAGGCTGATCACCAGCAGCGCCATCTGCCCCACGGCGAGGCCCAACACGCCTTCGGACCGGGCGAACGACACGATGAGAAATCCAAACTCGCCCGCTTGGGCAAGACCCAAGGTAAACAGCCAGCGGTCGCGCCCCGTCAGGTTGAACATCGGGGTGAGGCTCAAGAGGACCATCATCTTGATCGCCATGAGGCCAAGAGTGAGGCCGAGAACGATGAGGGGCTCGCGCGCCAGGATGTCGAAGTTGATCCCCACCCCGACGGTCATGAAGAACAGCCCGAGAAGCAGGCCCTTGAAGGGTTTCAGGTCGGCCTCGAGTTGGTGACGGAACTCCGAGTTGGCGAGCACCACGCCGGCCACGAACGTGCCGAGCGCCGGCGACAGGCCCACCAGCATCATCAGAAACGCGATGCCGAGCACCACCAGCAGCGAGATGAAGGTCGACATCTCGGGCAGCCGGGCGGCGTGAACAAAGCGGAACACCGGCCGGGTCAGGAAATGCCCGGCCAGCACGATGCCCGCCACCACCGCGAGGGTCAGCAGCGTCGCCCCCCAGTTGGGCAGCGATTGCACAAGCGTGATGAGCGGTTCCGCCGCCCCTTCGGCGTAGGCGTCCGCTTCCGCCAAAGGGTTGGTCACCCCGAAGGTTTCGGCCGTCGGTGCGGGCAGCGCCGGGATCGCCAGCAGCGGGATCACCGCCAGAATGGGGATCACCGCGATGTCCTGGGTCAACAGGACCGAGAACGACGACCGGCCCCCGGCCGTCCGCATCAGGTTCTTTTCGGACAAGGTTTGCAGCACGATGGCGGTCGAGGAAACCGAGCACAGCATTCCGAGGGTCAGCGCTACTCCGAAATCCTGCCCCAAAGCCAACAGCGCCGCCGTCAGGGCCGCCGTGGTCAGCACCACTTGCGCCCCGCCGAGGCCCAGCAGACGGTGGCGCATGTCCCAAAGGGCTTTCGGCTCCAGCTCCAGCCCGATCAGGAACAGCATCAGCACCACGCCGAATTCGGCAAAGTGTTGCAGATCGACGGTTTCCCCCCCTGCAAGGCCAAGAACCGGCCCCATCAGGATGCCCGCTGCGATATAGCCAAGCACCGAGCCGAGACCGACGCGCACCGCCAAGGGCACCACCAGAACGGCCGTGCCGAGATAGATGGAGGCTTGCAGCAGGAAACTTTCCATTGCGGGCTTTCCGGGGGCGCATCGGCGACAGGCTTTGGGGGGTAGATCGCACCAAGCGTCGCGCGTCAGGGACACAGTTGCAAGTCAACTATGTGCAAAACGAGTGAAACAGTCGGGTTTGTCGCGTGAACAGGCCGGGTGGTCTGCGGGGGGCCTTGGCCGACCCTGCCGGGCCGTGAGCGCTGCGCGCCGGCAAAGTTTGCGGAACGGTCAGCTTTTCGGCAGGGCCAGCGTCACCATCTTGCCCGATTTCTGATAGCGAAGTTCCGAGGCGGTGATGGCTGATACCCGACCGCCGTCAAAGCTGTCCCCGACCTTGACCTTCTTGTAGCGTCCGTTGGATTGGCGGATCAGGGCGTGTCTCTCGGATTGCGAGCCGTAGACGCCGATCAGATTGACCCTGGACAGGTTGATCGCGTTAACGAAGGTCGCCTGCTTGGCCACCGAGGCCCTGGTCGGCAGGCGAGGCATGGCCGAGGCGACCTCGGGTTCGTTATCGGCCTCCGGCTCGGTCTGCTGTCGGCGCGGCTCTTGGGGCTGGGGCTCTTGAGGCTGGGCCACTTCGGCGGACGGCGGCGCGGGGTCGGGAGCGCGGGTGGCGGCGGCAACCGCCGCCTCGACTGCGCGCGACAGGTCACGGGGCCGGGCGGCTGGCTTGCGCGACACCGTGACGGCGAACGGGCTGCGCGGGGCAGCGGCTGCAGCCAGCACGACCAGCGACGCGCCCTGCGCGCCTCGATCGGCGGCCGGGCCAGCGACCTCGACCACAGCGGGGGTCAGTCCGGGCGGGCGACCACGCGGTCTCAGGCTGGAAAAGCGGCTGCCCGCCGCAGGGGCGAGCGAGGCATCGTCGTCGGCGTTCAGCGTCGGCCCCGGGGCCAGAGTTGCCGGCCGTGCCCGGGGGCGGGCAGCGGCAAGCGCCGGGTCGGCAGCGGGAAGGTCAGGCGCAACGGCGGATCCGGTACCGGGCAGGACATCCACCCCCCCCAAAATGGTGCTTTCTGCAAGGGCGGAGCGGGCTGCCGGGTCGGTCCCCGTGCCCGCTCCCGGAGCAGCGGCCGCGTCGGGGACGGCGGCTTGCTGGTTGTCAGGCGCGGCCACCTCGGCAGCCGGGGGGACGAGTGCTGCCGGGCGCGGCGGCGGCACGGAACTGGGGCGACCGGCCACCACGCGCACCCCTTCGGGTGTCACGATACCTTCGGGCGTCGGCACGATATTGCCTGCCGTATCAAATTGATACACCGTCCCGAACGGCGGCGGCGGCACCGCCGGGCCGGGGGGGGCGTCGCGGGTCACGGCCGGCTGGGGAAGCGACAGCGCATCGGGCATGTCGGGGGGAGCATCCATCGCAGCCAGGAAAATCTCGTCCTGCGGATCGGCAGCGGGCCGCAGGCTGTTGGCGCTGTCGGTTGTGATACCGGTGTCGGGTGCAGGGTCCGGCGCGGGTTCTGGCAGAATTTCAGCGACGGGTTCCGCTGCAGGGTCGGTCGCGGCATATTCGGCGACAATCAGCCCCGCTGGGTCGGCCGGGGCCTGCGGGTCGGTCCCGGCCGCGGCCTCCGGTGCTGCGGAAAGCTCCGCCGGGTCTTGCAGGTCGGCCAGCATTTCGTCTTCTGGGGCCGGCATGTCGGTCGCAGCGCTGGCAACATCTGTCGAGCCGTCAGCCTCGCGCGAGGCGATGAAGAAGGTCGACCATGCGGCAATCAGCGCGAGGAAAACCAGCAATACCCCGGTCAGGATCAGCCCGAGGAAGCGGGGTTTGCCGCGCGTCGGCAACGGGCGGCTGCCAAGGCCCCCGCTGTAGGCGGGCCGGGTCAGCGTGGCGGCCGCGGCCGAAGCGGCCGAGTTCGGGCCGGCGACCGGCGTGGTCTGGGCGGCGACACGTCGCTGTTTGGTGCCCGGAATGCCCGGTGCCGTGACCAGCGCGCCGAACCCGCGCAGGGCCTTTGCGGCGGGCCCCGGTTTGGCCGCGCCTTTCGCAGGGGTGGGGCGCGCGGCCTCGGCGATGGCGTTGGCCTGCACCACAGACAACGCCGGCCGGCCCGACGGGGGCACCACCCGGGGTTGCCCCGTATCGGCGGCCGGACGGCCGGCGAGCGCGCTCAGTTGCGGGGCGGCCCCGCCGCGCGAGGCGGTCACCGATCCCAGAATGGGCGGCTTTGCCGCAGCGGGTTTGACCGCCTCGGATTTGGTTCCGGGCGTTCTGACCGGCGTCTTGGCGGCGAGCGCCTCTTGCGCAGATGTCTCCGCCGCGCGACGGCTGGCAAAGGCCATCATGATCGATGTCGCGGGCGGCGGCACGTCCTTTGGGATCGACGGGTCCGTCACGTTGACCACCGGCGCGCGCGGTGCCGGGAGGGCGGGCTCTTCGTCGACCACGTCGAGCGCGATGGGGGCCTCGTCCGCGGCCGCGGCGGCGCGGTCGGATGCCTGGTTCAGAGCCGCAACCGGGCCGGCGCTCGCGTCCTGGTCGTCAGAACCGGGTGCGGCCGTTGGGAGAGGTTCACCAGCAGGGTCGGTCGCCATTCGATCGGCGACAACCGGTTCGTCGGCACCCGGGCCTTGTTCGAGGACCGCAGAAGCGGCGGCAACGTCGCGGTCCGGCAGCGCCTCGGGGTAAGGCCGGCGGTCCGCCACTTCCCTTGCGTCGTCCATGGCCGGGACCGACGCAAAAGCCGCGGGTTCGGGCTCTGCCGAAAACACCGGGTCGGGTACCTGTACCGCCGGTACGTCTGCAGCGACAGGACCCACGTCGAAAAAGTCCGGTTCGGCAACCGCAGGCACCATCGGGTCCGGGTCTGTCCCGCTCCGCACCTCGCGACCCGGCACCTCGCGACCGGGCACCTCGCGACCGGGCACCTCGCGACCGGGCACCTCGCGACCGGGCACCTCGCGACCGGGCACCTCGCGACCCGGCACCACGATCGGCTCGGCGTCGCGGTCGACACGCTGGCCGGGCGGCAGCAGCGATGCGGCAAAAGCGGTGGCCCCGAACCATGGCTCGCCGGTGAAATCGCCGGTCTCGGGCACTGCCACGAACGAGATCGGGTTGAACCGGTGCTGAACGGCGAAGGCTTCGGCCTCGGCCAGGGTCTCGCGGGCGATCACCGCAACCTGAACCTCCGGCCCGTCGCCGGCATGGCTGAAGGCCAGATCCTTGATCTGGTACGGCGTCAGCCCTTCCAGAGCCCGGGCAACCTGCTTGCGGCGGCGCTGCGGTTCGGGCGCCGGGGCGTGAACCGTGGCATACAGGATCTGGCTGTTCGGGATCACCAGTTTGGTCGTCAGACCGCGCGGCGACAATCCAAGCGCCGTCGAGCGCAGATAGCTCAGCGCCTCGTCGAGATCGGGCGCATCGAGCGTCACCTGTCCCACAAGATGCCAGCCCCGCGGCGTGCGGTGCAGCAAGGCAATGGCATCGTTGCGGAAGTCGAGCGCGAAAGTCGGTTTCATGGCCTCGGTCTAGCACAAGGATCGAAGGTTCGGGAACGTCAAGCGACCGGATGAGCCCTTCCTACAGCAGCTTTTTGCCTAAGGAAAGGAAACCCGCATCACAAGGCGCGGCATCTGCTGTCGCAAAAGGCACGCGGCAGACTGTGCGCGGCGGTGTAAGAAGTCTTTTGCCGATGCCCAAGGATCGTCTTGCGGCTGTCGTCTTATCGCCTGACACAGATGCACATCCCAAGGAGGTTTCCAATGCGTATGATCCAGACCCTGTTGCTGACCACCGCTATGGCGCTGCCCGCCTTGACCCTGCCCGCGTTCGTCTCGCCGGCCAAGGCCGAGGTGGCGGCGGCGACGGTCCCCGCGATGATCACCGTAACCGGCGAAGCCTCGGTCGAGGCGCGGCCCGATGTGGCCACACTGTCGCTGGGGGTCACCACGCAAGGCACAACTGCCGCCGAGGCGATGGCGTCGAATTCCGCGCAACTGGCGGCCGTGCTGACCCGCCTGCGCGCGGCGGGGATTGCCGAGCGCGACCTGCAGACCTCCAACCTGTCGCTGAACCCCAACTGGGTCGGCTACGACTCCAACTCCACCCCCACGATCTCGGGCTACACCGCCAACAACATGCTGACGGTCCGGGTGCGGGCGCTCGACACCCTCGGCGGCGTGCTCGATGCCGCGATCACCGACGGGGCCAACACGCTGAACGGGCTGACGTTCGAACTGTCTGAACCGCGCCCCAAGATGGACGAGGCGCGCGTGGCGGCGGTGGCCGACGCCATGGCGCGGGCCAGGCTTCTGGTCGAAGCAGCGGGGGCAAAGCTGGGGGCCGTGGTGTCGATCACCGAAGGCGGCGGCTTCATGAACCCGACGCCGATGTTTCGCAAGGACGAAGCTTCGGCCCCGGTGCCGGTGGCTGCGGGCGAGATCGGCGTGACATCGAGCGTGACGATGGTGTTCCAGATCACCGACTGACACCTGGACAATTGCCGCACCCACCTTTTAACTGCTAGGCTTCGTCGGGCACAGGCAGGTACGCAGGCAGGGGCGGGCGCATGGAACGCAAGCTGGCGGTGATTCTGGTCGCCGATATCGTCGGCTACTCGGCCCAGATGGAACGGGACGAGGCAGGCACCTATGCCCGCGTCATGACGCGCCGGCGTGAAATCTTTGAACCCGCCATCGCCCGCCATCAGGGCCGCATCTTCAAGCTGACCGGCGACGGGTTGCTGGCCGAGTTCGGCTCTGCGGTGCAGGCGGTGGAATGCGCGGTGGCGCTGCAGGCGGGACTGGCCGAGCGCAATCAGGCGCTGCCCGACGCCGAGCCGATTCTGGCCCGCATCGGGATCAATCTGGGCGAAGTCATCGTCGATGGCGATGATCGGTACGGTGAAGGCGTGAATATCGCAGCCCGATTGGAGCAGTTGGCCGAACCCGGCGGCATCTGCGTGTCGGAAAAGGTCGCGCGCGAGGTTGAGAAGAAACTGGCCTTCGGGTTCGAGGCGATGGGCGCGCAGAAGCTGAAAAATATCGCCGAGCCGGTGCACGCGTTCCGGGTCAGCAATCAGGCGACGGTGTGGCGCTTGCCGGGCGTGAGACGATCACGCTGGTTGGTTTTGGGCGGGGCCATCCTGGCCCTTGTGATTGCCGTTATCGCGGTGCTGGGAGTTATTCGGCAGACGCAAACGCAGGCGACGCCCGCGCACGAAGGTCCACTGTCAATTGCGGTATTGAACTTTGCCAACCACACCGGTGATCCAGAGCGGGCTTACATCGGGTTGGCTTTGCCCGACAACATTTCCGTCATTTTGGGGTCATCACCGCTTGTTCAGTATTCTTTTTATGTTGCCAAAGGCACAGCGCAACCGGGCGGAGTTCGCGCTATCGCGTCAGATTTCAGGGTCGATCTGGTGCTGGACGGCAGTATCGGTCTGGCCTCGCCTGGCATCAGCTTCACAGGGCGTCTTTACAACGGCCTGACCGGTGATGTCGCGACCAGCTTTTCGATCGACGTGCCGGACGGCGATCTTGTGCGCCTGCAGTATCTGATCGCGGCATCGGTGGTTGATGCCGTGGCCGCACTAACCAACGCCCCCCAGACAGCGGTGCTTGACCCGGATTGGGCAAAGTCTTCAGCGGAACCCGACGAATACGCGTTTTATTTGCGGGGGCTAGCGGCGCGATACAGTGCAGCCAATTCTTCAGAAGACGATGCAAGGAAGATCAATGAAGCCGGGTTGGCCCGATATCCACAATCAGTGATTCTGCGTATTCAAACGGCCGATATACATCGTGACAGGTCGGCGTCAGGCCCAGAAAAAACACGTTGGGAGGAAGCACAAACGGCGTTGTCGCTTTTATCTGGTCTGCCGGAGGCGTCAACGCTGCCTCTGTTTGAACGCTGGGAACTGCTCTTCGTCCGCGCGCGAGTCATCCCGCACGCTTCGGGCGACTTCGAGGCCTCGATGCGCGACGCCGAAGAGGCGGTCAGGTTGGTTCCCTTTTTTCAGGGAAACATATACTTGTCCTGGGTCGCGGCCAACGCAGGGTATGGCGATCGCGCGGTTGAATGGGCCCTTGCAGGGCTGAATCCAGACAGCTTGCCGACAGACTTCAGACGCTCGACGATCGCGTGGGGGCTTCTTGTTGCGGGGCGACCGGAGGAGGCACTGGCCGAGTATGGACAGATTTGGGGCCCCTGCGATTTGTGTCAGGTCGTGGCACTGGTGCGGACAGGGCGAATGGACAAAGCCCGCAGTCTGGTTTCCGAAATCCGCAAAAATGACCCGGAAATTACAATCGCGTCAGAGCGCACATTTCCCACCGGGCATCAGCCGCAAATGGCAGAGCCGTTTCTGTCGGCCTACCTGGACGACCTTCGCAAGGCGGGGCTGCCCGAGACAGCCCCGCCAGATTGAAAATCAGACCACAGCCGCTGCCAGCGCCTGATCCAGATCGGCGATGATGTCTTCGACGTTCTCGATCCCGATCGACAGGCGCACCACGTCGGGGGCGGCGCCGGCCTTGATCTGGGCTTCGGGGCTGAGTTGGCGGTGCGTGGTCGAGGCCGAATGGATCACCAGACTGCGGGTGTCGCCCAGGTTGGCGACATGGCTGAACAGTTTCAGGTTGTCGATCAGCTTTACGCAGGCGTCATAGCCGCCTTTCAGCGCGAGGGTGAATAGCCCGCCTGCACCTTTGGGCACGATCTGCGCCGCGCGGTCGTGGTAGGGCGAGGATTTCAGGCCCGCATAAGTCACGAACTCGACCCGTGGATCAGCCTCCAGCCATTCGGCGACCTTTTGCGCATTCTCGACATGGCGCTGCATCCGCAGGCCCAGCGTTTCGATCCCCATCAGGGTGTAGTGCGCGCCCTGCGGGTTCATCGTCATGCCAAGGTCGCGCAGGCCCACGGCGATGGAGTGGAAGGTGAACGCCATGGCCCCCAGCGCTGCGTGGAAGGTCAGGTCGTGGTAGGCGGGTTCGGGTTGGCTGAGCGCGGGGAATTTCTCCGACGCCGACCAGTCGAACTTGCCCGAATCCACCACGATGCCGCCGGTCACCGTGCCGTTGCCGGTCAGATATTTGGTCGCGGAATGCACGACCAGCGTGGCCCCGTGTTCGATGGGGCGGCAGAGATACGGCGAAACGGTGGTGTTGTCGACGATCAGCGGCACGCCGGCACGGTCTGCAATCGCGGCAAGGGCGGGCAGGTCGCTGATGTAGCCGCCGGGGTTGGCGATGGTTTCGCAAAAGATCGCGCGGGTATGGGCGTCGCAGGCGGCCTCGACCGCCGCCAGGTCGTCGCTGTCGACGAATTTCGCCGACCACCCGAAGGTGCGGATCGTGTTGGTGAACTGCTGGATCGTCCCGCCATAAAGCCGGGTCGACGCCACCACATTGCAACCGGGGCGCATCAGCGGGAACAGCGCCATGATCTGGGCGGCATGGCCCGACGAGCCGGCAATCGCCCCCGCCCCGCCCTCCAGTGCACAGACCCGCGCAGCCAGCGCCGAAACCGTCGGGTTGGTCAGGCGCTAATAGATGTAACCCACCTCTTGCAGGTTGAACAGTTTGGCCGCGTGGTCGGCGTCGCGGAACACATAGGCCGTGGTCTGGTAGATCGGCACCTGTCGCGCCCCGGTCGCGGGATCCGGGGCAGTGGCTGCATGAATGGCCAATGTATCAAAGCCCATAACGGTCTCGGTCATCTGATCCTCCGGTGAAAAACTCGTCACAGGTTATTGGAGCGCGGGCAAACTGTGAAGAGGCTGCCGCAGGCCTAGCCACGGTCGTCCTTGGGGCTGCCCAGCACCACATAGGTGGTCAGCGCCTGCACCTGCGGCAGCACGCCCAGAATGTCGGTGTGGAAATGCTTGTAGGCCGCAAGGTCGGCCACTTCGATCCGCAACAGGTATTCGACGGTTCCGGTGATGTTGTGGCACTCGCGCACCTCGGGCGCGCGCGACACCGCCCGTTCGAACGCCTCTTGCGCCGCCTTGGTGTGGCTGTTCAGGCCGACCGTGATGTAGGCCACAAAACCCAGGCCGACCTTGGCCGGGTCAAGGACGGCGCGGTAACCCCGGATCACCCCCGTCCGCTCCAGGTCCTGAACCCGGCGCAGACAGGCCGAGGCCGACAGACCGATCCGCGCCGCGAGGTCAAGATTCGAGATCCGGCCATCGCGGCACAGTTCGCGCAATATCCGGGTGGTGATGTCATCATTTCTGGTCATTTGCTGCGTAAAATATCGTATCTGCGCACGGTTTGCAATTCAATGCCATCGCTTTTCGGCGATAACTGCGCGATGGATCAACCGCTGTTTCTGGGCCTGCTCGCCTTTGCCTTTGTTACTTCGGTCACCCCGGGGCCGAACAACATGATGCTGCTGGCCTCGGGTGCCAATTTCGGTTTTTCGCGGTCGGTGCCGCATATTCTGGGCATTTCGCTGGGGCATATGGCGATGACGCTGGTGGTGGGGCTGGGGCTGGTCAGCGTCATGCTGGCGGTGCCTGCGGCGCAGGTGGCGTTGAAGGTCGTCTCGGTCGTCTGCATGCTGTGGCTCGCGTGGAAACTGGCGCATGCGGCGGCCCCGGGTGACTCGGGGGGCAAGGCGCGCCCGATGAGTTTCCTGCAGGCGGCGGCATTCCAGTGGGTGAACCCCAAGGCCTGGGCGATGAGCCTTGGGGCGGTGGCCGCCTATGCGCCGGATCAGAGTGTGGGGGCGGTGGCCGTGGTGGCGGTGGTGTTTGGCGCGGTCAACCTGCCGTCGGTTTCGATGTGGACGCTGGCCGGGGGGGCGCTGCGGCGTTGGCTGACCTCGCCCGCGCAGCTGGTCGCGTTCAACTGGACGATGGCGGGGTTGCTGGTGCTCTCGCTGGTTCCGGTGGTCTGGGGATAGGGCCGGATGCCGGCCTTTCCAATGAAACGTAGCCCGCACCGCGCGGCGGATCTTGGACCTTGCCCGCAACGGGGCCGCAGCACATCCGCCCACCGGCAGCCTATCTGAACCACAAGCCTTCGCGCCGCAGCGTGTTGCGGATCACCTGTTCGCGGCGCGGCAGATCGGCGCGGTCGAACAGGGCGCGGGCCGCGGTGCCCTTGCCCTGATACAGCATTCGCTTGAAGGGGTCGTAGTCTTTGAGCACCCGCTTCACCCTGTGCGGGGCGGCAATCTGCTCCAGCAGATCCACAACCGAATCGCTTTCGCGCGCGTACAGCAGGGGCAGGCTGCGCCAATGGCAGGTCACAGCGCCATCCAGGCCCGCCAGTCCCGGCCCCGGCCTGCCGCCGCCGAACGCGTGGATCACCAGCGGCAGCGCCACCTGATCGAGCCAGGGGTCGAGGTCCTGCACCACCAGTTCGGCGGGCCGGTTGTCGCGGATTTCGGTCGCATACTGCAGGAACCGCGCGCCAAAAGCCTGCGGGCTGGCATGAAAGAACCAGCCGGCATTGAAGTAGAGATAGCTTTGCCAATAGCCCTTTGGCTGCGCCGGATCGAGACTGGAGGCGAAATCGAGCCCGAAACGGTCGTACAGCGACTTCCAGACCTCGGTCGGGGTCGGGCCGTAAAGCTCGGTCGCAGGCCAGGTGCCGGTCCGCCGCATCGAGGCCGAAGGACGGGCAAAGTCGAAGGTCAGGCTGGACAGCGGCCCGGTCACCAGTGTGTCGGTGTCAAGAAACAGGAACGGCGCGTCGGGCAGGGCGGCCAGCGCCTCGATCTTGTTGCCATAAGGATAGCGCGCGCCAAAGGTCTTGTTCTCGAACGGCAGGATTGTGGCGCCAAGGTCTTGCAGCAGGCCGCGCGCAGGCTCCGTCATCCGCGGATCCTCGCGCCACAGCGGGCCGGGCTGCGGCTCGGCCACGATTAGCCGGCTGAAGGCGGGATTGGTGGCGCGCAGGCTGGCGGCCAGCAAGATCGCCTCGTATTGCAGGCGGCCGGCCTGGCCGATGGCGAAAACGGTGAAGTCTGGCGGGGCCATGGGCGGGTTCCGGTACGGGTCAGCCGGACTATAGGGGCGAAGGTGGTTCGGGTAAAACCGAAAGGCAGTCGGCGCAGTGCGCAGGGTCTGCCGCCTGCAAGGCTTCCGGCTGCGCCACCGGAAGGCCTGACAGGTGCGGCCCGCCCGGGTCCGGCCAGCCCGCCGAGGATCGGCGATGCGCGGTCAATGAACCGGCACTGCGGATGGTGGCAAGCGGGGGACGAAAGCGGAAAGCGTTGCCGAAATCGCGCTCTGGGTCGGCTACGTCTCGCTTTCTCGTTTCGAAAGGGCCTGTCAGGAACTCACGAAGATGTCGCGGACAAAATACTGCGCGCGCTTGACGAGTGAAACCGCGTCAGGAAGACATGCGGCAACCGGGCATCAAGGCTGAGCCGGAACACAGACAAGACGGGCCCTTCGCGGTCGTGCGGCATTGCGGCGGTGCCCCGGCAAAATCGCTGCGGACGAACGGCGGCAATCGTCGGGCTGTGCACCGGATGCCGCATCAGATTGCAGTCGGCAATCCGGCCTTCATGACGCTGCCGTTCTCGCGGTCCGGGTTCGCCCGGTGCTGACGCACGACTGACCTGCCAAGCAGCGAGAAACCGCCGCCGCCGTTCTCGGAGTTGCAATCAAATGTTTGCTTCGGAGCCAGCGCACTGACCCAGGTCAAGGTGCCGACGGTCGATCGGTGATAGAGGGCGAATAATGGTCTGGTTTCAGGAGTTCGCCATGAAACTCACGTTCGACGGTAAAACCGCAATCGTTACCGGAGCGGCTTCGGGGATCGGTGCTGCGGTCGCACGCGATCTGGCACGCTTTGGGGCTGTGGTCGTTCTGGCCGACATGGACGAACCGGGGATGTCCGCCGTTGCGCACGACATCAGGGCGTCGGGCGGGAAGGCACAGACCCACAGGACGGATACAAGCGCTGCTGCCGATGTGGCGGCACTGGTGGGTTTTGCCGTCGAAAAGACGGGTGGCCTGCATCTGCTCGTGAACAATGCGGGCATCGGCGGCCCGGCTGCTCGGGTCGGGGATTATCCTCTGGATGGCTGGCAAAAGGTGATCGACGTCAATCTGAACGGCGTCTTTTATGGCATGCGGTATGGCATTCCCGAAATGGTCAAAGGCGGCGGCGGTTCCATCGTCAACATGGCTTCGATACTGGGATCGGTCGGTTTTGCCACGGCAAGCGCCTATGTGGCGGCGAAACACGCGATTGTTGGCCTGACCAAGGTCGCAGCAATGGAATATGCCAAGGATGGAATTCGAGTGAACTCTGTCGGGCCGGGTTTCATCGCCACGCCGCTTCTGGAGAAGAACCTTGATGAGGCAACGCTGGGCTTCATTGCCGCCAAGCACCCGATCGGGCGTCTGGGCACCGCAGAGGAAGTTTCCGCACTGACTTGTTTCCTGCTTTCAGATCAGGCGAGTTTCATCACCGGAAGCTATCACCTTGTCGATGGCGGGTATACCGCGCAGTAGGATCGAAAAAGCTTTCCAATGATCCGAGCAGGTTCGATCATGTGCTGCTTCGCGACTTGTGAGTGATGAAACCCGAACAACTGCGCAGGGCGGCACCGCTTGAGGTGCAGGTGCAGCGCCGCACCGTGATTTGGTTGCATCGAGTTTGCGCCGGGCATCTTTTTTTGTTCCGGGCGAATGCCATCCGGCAAACTCATGTCAATGCGAATGGATCAATTCCACCTGGAAAAGCGGTGTCGGAAAGCAGGGTGCAAACCCGTTCGGCTGCGCTGGTGCAGCAATGCAACTGCCATCTGCCCGCCGAAGGTCGGCGTCGTGGCACCTATCACCTCGGCATGGACACCAGCGATGAAGCTGTCCCGACGCATCCCGCTTTCCCGCACCAACGCTGTTTACCCTCGGATGCAAAACCGGGCTTGGGTCTCTGCCGCCTCTTTCGCAGCAATGTGTTCCCGGTCGGCATTTGTCTGTTTCTCTGTCTTGCAGCTGACTATTCCAACCCGGTTCCGGGCAAATCGGTTTTCCATGGTCGTGTCGTCGGTGTAAGGGGGCATCCGGAAAGGCGCCCCCGATTGGTCGGAAGGGTGTCTCGGCGCAATCTGCGACAGTGACGGGAAGCCGTGACGTGTCAGCCAATCGTTCCATGCCGGTGCGTGACGATCATCGAACGGGATCGGGTGCAGGGGGCGCCGGTTCGCGAGGACTCGCGCCCCACGACTTCCGCCATCAGCGGCCGGATGTCCTGCCCGGTCCGGATCGCAGGATCGGGGCGGCAGCAGACGTGGCCATCTTCGGGCAAACAGACCCGCCGTGGGTTCCCCGGCTGCAGGAACCGCCCCGTGCGAGACGAAGTTGCAAGGCTGCCCCTGTTGACGCCCGCGCCGCGCTTGCGTTCGTTTGCCAGATCGAGCCCGATGTCGTGCAGATCCCAAGGGTAGGCCCAGTGCGAGACTCCGCCGCTCATGCGCCGGTATCCCGCCAAGCCCCGCCGATCACCATGCCTTTGGGCACCAGCCATTCGTGATGGCGCAGGATTTCGCCCTCGACATCTTCCAGATCCAGGGCGCGCTTTTCCAGCGCGATCACGCTGGCATCGCCTGCGGCCCCGGGGGCAAGGGTGCCGAGGTCGGTGCGCCTTACCGCTGCGGCGGGCAGGTTTGTCGCGGCCGCCACGACCTGCACGAGCGGCATCCCGAGCGCCAGAAACTTGGTCATCGTGCGCAACAGGTCCCAGGCCGGGCCGGTGATGCACATGGCATGGACATCCGACGAAATCGTGTCTGGCCAGAACCCGGCAGCAGTCATCTCCCGCGCGGTGCGCCATGAAAACGACCCCATGCCGTGGCCGACATCGAACAGCACGCCACGCGCGCGGGCTGCGATCACGGCATCGCGAATGCGCCCGTCGGCATGCATCGGGGCGTTCGGATAGGGTCGGAAGCAATGCGTCAGCACATCCCCCGGACGCAAGAGCGCCACAGCGTCGGCATAGGTCGGCGGCGCCTCGTCGATATGGCACATCAGGGGAAGCCCGGTGCGGTCGGCCAGATCCAGCGCCACCACCAGCGGGTCGATGCCCGACGGCCCGCTGGCATGGCGCCCGACCCGGACCTTGATGCCGATGATGCACCCCGGATGGGCCAATGCCACCGCAGCGGCCTCGCGGGCTGCCATCAGCCGCATGTCATGGCTTTCGCCCACCATGATGGTGGGCGAGAACCCAAAGATCCCCGCGAACGAGACGTGCAGATAGACCAGCACGCGGCTGACGGCGCGGTCGATCACATGCGCCTTGAAGCCCGGGAAGTTGCCCGGCCCGGCGCTGCCGGTATCGACGCTGGTGGTGACCGCACTTTGCCGGGAATAGGCATCGGCATCGACACCAAGCGAGGTGCCGCCCCAATAGACATGGGTGTGCAGGTCGATCAGTCCGGGCGTCACGATGCTGCCCGACACATCGCGCCGACTGGTGCCTTGCAGCCCGTCGCCCATCGCCGCGACCTTGCCCCCGGAAAAGGCCACATCGGTCACGCGGTCGATGCCCTGCGAGGGGTCGATCACGCGTCCGCCTGCCAGAACCAGATCATGCGCCATCATCTTCCCCTGAAGCCCGGTTCGGCGGTCGCCGGTCTTATCCAGGCATGACCCACTCCGGCACCGCCGCGTCGCCAAGGCACCTGACCAGTTGCGCCCTGATCGGCTGATCCGAGGCGTTGAAGGGAAAGCCGGGCCCGCATGTCACCCTCCTTGCGTCAGTCAAGCCGGACGACGCGCTCTTCGGCGATGCTTTGTTCTGCGGCCAGCACGATGCGCAGCGAATTGACCGCCGCGTCCATCGATTCCGACAGATCCAGATCCTCGGTGATCGCCTTCAGAAAGAACGCCTGCTCGCGGTCGCACAACTCCTGATGGCCGGGTTCGTCCTCCATCGAGAACACCTCGTCCTTGCGCAGGAAATTCTTGTCTTCGCCGACTTCGGCATGGTGCAGGCGGATCGCGTCGGTCCTGGTGTGCTTGTCGATATCGGCGCTGCCCGACAGGTCCCCGCCGCCTGACCGCACCTCGTCATTCGGCACCATGCTGACCGAACCTTTGGGCCCGACGATATCCTTCACGAAGAACGCGGTTTCCGACATCATCGGGCCCCAGCCGGCCTCGTACCAGCCGACCGAGCCGTCGTCGAAGGTGACGTGCAGGTGGCCGTAGTTCTGCTTTTCCGCCTCGCCCCACAGGGCGGCACCGATGCCGTGCACCCGTACCGGTTTCGCGCCCGTCAACTGGCACATCACGTCGACATAATGCACGCCGCAATCGACGATGGGGATCAGGCTGTCGATCAGGTTCTTGTGCCACATCCAGGCGGCGCCCGACGACTGCTGGTTCAGGTTCAGCCGCATCACCAGCGGTTTGCCCAGTGTCTGCCCGATCTCGATGAACTTCACCCAGCTTGGGTGGACCCGCAGGATATAGCCCAGCACCAGTTTCCGGTTCAGCCTGCGGGCATCGGCGACCACCCGCAGGGCATCTTCGTTGCTGGTGGCAATGGGTTTTTCCATGAACACATGCGCCCCCGCCTCCATCGCCTTGACGGCATAGTCGGCGTGGGTGTTGGGCCAGGTGTTGATCGACACCGCATCGGGTTTCAATTCCGCCAGCGCGGTTTCGTAGGTTTCAAACAGCGGATAGCCCTGCAACTCCTCCGGGATCAGCCTGGACCTGATCGTGCGGGAACACAGGCCCACGATCTGAAACCCCGGATTGCGGTGATAGGCAGAGGCATGCGAGGCCCCCATGTTGCCCAGACCCACAACCAGTATGCGCACCGGATTTGCCATCCGAACCTCCCCCAATTCATGGGCGCGGGCAGCGCAACGCCACCCGCGCCGCCCGGTCAGATCGACTGGTCGAACATGCCGGCGCGGATCGCGTCGACATCCACGGCTGCCAGGCCTTCGGACAGCGTCGCAGCAGCGGCATCGGCCTTGACCTTTTCAACGTCGAAGTCATTGGCCCCGGCGATCACGTCGTTGGTGCAGACATCCGCAGCCTTCAGCGGCTCCTTGCCCGCGATCTTGGCGGACAGGTCGAAGAACTTCTGCCACGACTCCATGTCGTGCCAGCCCCAGCCCTGACGCTTGTCCCAGTCGCCGCGGAACACATTCATCTGTTGCAGGATCGAGGTGGTTCCCAGTTCCGGCGTCAGGTTCGACCCCAGCGTCGGGAACTGCTCGAACACCGCTTCGACCGCAGCGCGGGGGTTGTGTTCGGCAAACTCCAGCCCCATCGCCCAGCCGCGCAGGTACTGCTCAAGGAACGCCTTCTTGTCGGCGTCCTCAAGGTCGGCGGCGCGCACCACAAAGGTGTTTGCGGGCAAGGGCGAGTGCTTGACCCCCAGCCAGTATTCAAACTCCAGCCCGGTCGCGATCCACTCTGCGCGCAGGCCTTCCCAGGCGAGTGCCGCGTCGCCCTGACCGCCCGCCAGCGCCGTACCCCATGTCGGCCAGCCCGCCTCGACATATTTGATCGTCGTGACATCAACGCCTTGTGCGGCCAGCATCGGGTCCACGATCGGCTGCCAGGCGGCAGAGCCCAGCAGGATCGTCTTGCCTTCGATGCCCTTGATGTCCTTGGGGCCCTCGCCCTTGCGGAAGGCAAGGCTGAAGGTGTCGCGGGCGCCCATGTGGAAGACCGATTTCAGCTTCATCCCGTTCTGCAGACCGAAAGAGAACACCCCCGGCGAGGGAAAGCCCATGTCGGCCTGCCCGACATCGACGAATTTCACCGTCGCGGTGCCGTCCGACGGGCCGGGCTGCATGTCAACGTTCAGATCGCCGAAATAGCCCATCTTCTTGCCGATCCAGAAGGCATAATCGTCCAGCACCTCCAGCGTGCCGCGCGGCGATATCCAGGTGAAGGCGCGGTCGTAGCCGGCGGCGGTCGCGGGCCGCGGCATCCCCAGCGCACCTACGCTGACCACGCCCGCTGCGGACACCTGAAGAAGGCGCCGCCGCGTCAGTCCGTTCATTGCAGAAGTCATGTCCGTCACTCCCAGTTGCAGTTTGTTGTTTGGTTGCCTTGGTCCGCTTCACGTTTCCCAGCTTGCCCACTTCTTGCCGACCCAGAAGAAGAAGACGTAGATCAGGATGCCCATCGTCGAGAGGATCACGATCACCGCAAAAAACTCGGGCATGTTGATCATCGACGAATAGGTCGTCAGCCGGTTGCCAAGGCCGAAGCCGCCGCCCACCATTTCGGCCCCGACTGCGGTCAGCAGGCCAAAGATCGCGCCGATCATCAACCCGACAAGGATCATCGGCAGCGCCATCGGTGCGCGGATTTTCCAGAATATCTGCAGGGTCGAGGCGCCGTAGGACCGCGCAAGGGCGATCTTGGCACTGTCGGTCCGGCGAAACCCGGTTGCGGCGTTGATCATCACCATCGGCCCCGTGGCCAGCGCCACCGCGATGATGCGCGGGGTGAAGCCAAAGCCGAAATTCAGGATCAACAGCGGCACCAGCGCCAGCATCGGTGTGGTGACAAGGATCAGGATGTACGGGGCGATGATCTTTTCGGCAAAGGGAAACTGGGTGATCACGGCGGCAAGGATCAGTCCCACGCTGGCCCCGATGGCAAAGCCGCCGAACAGTTCGATCAGGGTATAGCCGAGATGCGGCGCGATCAGCGGAAACTCCTTGACCAGCGCCCGGGCCACTTCGGACGGCGGGGGCAGCACATAGGACGGCACCTCGAACCAGCGGAGCGTGATTTCGAGCGAGCCGATCACGATGATCGCCGTCGCGATGATGGCGGCCACCTCCAGCCATGACCGACTGCCTGATCCGGGGGCAAAGGCCTGCATGTTCGACAAGCCGACGGCGCCCGTCCTGCCCTTGCCGAATTTTGGGATCGCGTCGCTCATCGCGCTACTCCGCCGCGGCCGAAAGGGGCGGCTTCAGGCCGTAGATGTCGGCCTTGATCCGGTTCGTCAGGTCGAACACCGCCTTGCTGGCCATGATCTCGAGCGTGCGCGGACGGGGGAAGGGAACCTCGAATTCCGATTGCACGCGGCCCGGCCGTCTGGTCAGCACGATCACCCGGTCGGACAGAAAGATCGCCTCTTCGATGGAATGGGTAATGAAGACGATGGTGGTCTTGGTCTCCAGCCAGATCTCTTCGACAAGGCGGTTCATCTCTTCGCGGGTAAAGGCATCCAGCGCGCCGAACGGCTCGTCCATCAGCAGGACCTGCGGGCGCAGCGACAGCGCCCGGACGATCGCCGCGCGCTGCTGCATGCCGCCCGAAAGCTGGCGGGGGAAGTGCTCCTCGAACCCCTTCAGCGCAACCCGTTCCAGCAGGTGGTCGATCCATTCCCGGTCGGGGCGGCTGCGCTTGATCTCGAACGGAAAGAGGATGTTGCCGATCAGATTGCGCCAAGGCAGCAGATTGGCGTCCTGAAACACCATTCCGATATCGGGATGCGGCGCGGTGATGCGACTGCCGTCCAGCAGCACCTCGCCCGCGCTCAGCGGATTGAGGCCCGACATCGACCAAAGAAGCGTGGTCTTGCCGCAGCCCGATGGACCGACGATCGACACGATGGTGTTGGCGGCCACGTCAAAGCTGCAATCGGCCAGCGCCTCAAAGTTGCCGTAGCGTTTGCCCGCCGCATTGACCACCAGCTTCTGCGCCATCCGGTCGTGCCCCCACCAGTGACCTGAACTCATGGCGTGCCCATCCTCGGGCAATCGGTTTCGCATTGATCCGGCCAGACGCAGACGATGTAACCAACCTACAAACCTGTCAATGATTCGCAATTACCCTGCTCAGGGGCGACGTTTTCTGTGGATATTGACCGATACTACCTGTAAGTTTCCTACATTGGCGAGGTTCGGCCGGCCACGGCCTGCCGGAAGACAGACCGGCATTCCCAGGCGTGGAGCATGGCATGGAACCAGCCGAAGCTGCAGCGATCTTGCGCGACGAAGGCCGCCAACTCATCCCTGACATCATCGCCCGGATCAAGGACGGCTACGCCTCTCTCAGCCCCGCAGAGCAATCTGTCGCCGATGCGGTCCTGTCGGATGTGAACGCCGCGGTGGCCGCGTCAAACGCCGAGATTGCGGCCCGGGCAGAGGTCAGCGAGCCCACGGTGACACGGTTCTGTCGGTCGATCGGCTGCGCCGGTGTGCGCGATTTCAAGCTGCGGCTTGCGCGCAGCCTTGTGGTGGGCGAGCTTTTTCTGGCTGCCGACCCGGTTTCATCTTCGGTGGCACCGGTTCCGGATATCCTGCCGCCGTTCTGGACGTCCATTTTCGGTGAAGCGCGCATTGCGATCAGGGAGGTGGAGAACCAGCTTGATCCGGATCTGGTGCAGAAGGCCGGTGCCTGCCTTGCCCCTGCGCGGCGGGTGCTGGCACTCGGGCTTGGCGGCAGTTCCGCGACTCTGGCGGAAGAGACGCAGAACCGTCTGTTTCGTTATGGCGTGCCGATCTTCGCCTGCAAGGACCCCTATCTTGCCCGCATGACGCTGGCGACCTTTCGCCCCGATGATGTGCTGATCGCCATTTCCGCCACCGGTCGCACCCGCGAGGTGGTGGAATGCGTCGAGCTTGCACGTCATTACCGCTGCCGGACCATCGCCATCACCGCGCCGGGAAGTGCGTTGGCCGAGGCTGCCGAAATCGCGCTGACCACCCGCATTGCGGAATACCCCGACATGCTGACCCCGTCTGCGTCGCGGTTCGCAGTCCTGCTCATCATTGATCTTGTCGCCGCCGCCACCGGCTATCGGATGGGCCCGCTGGCCCGCGAGAACCTGCGCCGGATCAAGTTCAACCTCGTCGATCAGCGTTCAGCAGGCGGGCTGGAGCCGTTGGGCGCCTAGAAGGGAGACGTCATGGCCGCTGCCAACCCCGTCACAGCGTGGCTTTCCGCCTTTGAAATTGCGCTGTCGAAAGCCGACATGGCGTCGGCAACGGCGCTGTTTGCGCCTGATGGATATTGGCGCGATCTTCTGGCGTTCACCTGGAACATCAAGACTTTGGAAGGCCGCGCCGCAATTTCCGCAATGCTGGAGGCCACCCTTGCGGGCACGCGACCGATGAATTGGCGCGTCGTCGGCACGCCGGAGGCCGAGGGCAGCACGGTGACAGCGTGGATTGCATTCGAGACCGCCACCGCCAGCGGCACCGGGCGGATCACGCTGCGCGACGGGCTTTGCCTGACGCTGCTGACCGCCATCGAGGATTTGCGCGGCCATGCCGAGCCAAGCGGGCCGTCACGGCCGCAGGGACTTGCCCACAAGGCCGACCGCAACCGCGAAACCTGGAGCGAGGCCCGCGCCGCCGAGACCGCGCGGATCGGGCGCGAGGATCAGCCCTATGTGCTGATCGTCGGTGGCGGGCAGGGCGGCATCGCACTGGGCGCGCGGCTGCGCCAGCTTGGGGTGCCCACGCTGATCGTCGAGCAGAACGCGCGCGCCGGAGACAGTTGGCGCAACCGCTACCGCAGTTTGGTGCTGCACGACCCGGTCTGGTACGACCATCTGCCCTATCTGCCGTTCCCGCCGAACTGGCCGGTGTTTACCCCCAAGGACAAGATGGGCGACTGGCTGGAGGCTTACGCGCGGATATTCGAGCTGAACCTCTGGCAATCCACCCGCTGCGAAAGCGCGCAATACGATGCGGGGGAATGGACGGTCGTGGTCAATCGTGCGGGCGAACGGATCACGCTGCGCCCGCAGCACCTTGTCTTTGCCACCGGCGCCTATGGCCCGCCGCGCCCCATCGACCTGTTGGGGGCCGACCGCTTTGCAGGCACGCTGATGCATTCAAGCGCCTATCAGACCGGTGCGCCCTTCAAGGGCAAGCGCTGTGCGGTGATCGGCTCGGCCAGTTCGGCGCATGATGTCTGTGTTGATCTGTGGGAGGCCGGGGCGGACGTGACGATGCTGCAGCGCAACCCCGCCGTCGTGGTGCGGTCGGAAACGCTGATGGCCTTTGGTTTCGACCTCTATTCCGAAGCGGCCGTCGCGCGCGGCATCACCGTGGAGCGGGCCGACATGATCGCCGCCGCCACGCCCTTTGCGCTGTTTGCAGACCAGCAAAAGGCGCTTTACCGAAAGATCCGCGAGCACGACGCTGACTTTTACGCGCGCCTCGCCGCTTCGGGCTTTGCACTGGATTTCGGCGAGGATGAGACAGGGTTGATGATGAAGGCGCTGCGCACGGCTTCGGGCTATTACATCGACGTGGGCGCGTCGGAGTTGATCGCGGCGAAAGAGATCAAGGTGATCTCCGGTGCCGATGTTGCGGCTTTGACACCGGGCGGCCTCCGCCTCGCCGACGGGCGCGAGGTGCAGGCCGAGGTGGTCATCGCCTGCACCGGCTATCAGTCGATGAACGAAACGGTTGCCGGCATCGTGTCGCGCGACGCGGCGGATGCGGTCGGGCCGTGCTGGGGGCTCGGCTCTGGCGTGCGCGGCGATCCCGGACCGTGGCAGGGCGAGTTGCGCAACATGTGGAAACCCACGGCGGTCGAGGCGCTGTGGTTTCACGGCGGAAATCTGGCGCTGTCGCGTTTCTATTCGCGCTTTGTGGCGCTGCAGTTGAAGGCGCGGATGGAGGGTATTGCAACGCCG
>Ga0105047_10003362_pt1 | contig 28209 bp, 21 predicted proteins | sample MAT04_FD_78384 | JGI IMG/M metagenome (GOLD analysis project Ga0105047, IMG submission 78384) | Freshwater microbial communities from Lake Fryxell liftoff mats and glacier meltwater in Antarctica - MAT-04 (megahit assembly) | ecosystem: Environmental > Aquatic > Freshwater > Ice > Liftoff... | reverse complement strand
TTCTTAAATCAAAGTCTGAAATTGTTTCTGATGTTGAAGCGTGCTGGAGAGCTATTTTAAGCAATCTTCTTTCTTTAAATTCAAACAAAAATGATTCAAGTTTCTTTACGATACAAGAAGAGGTTTTAATTAAAACAATCATGGGAATTCAAAATTGCCCTACGGGGCAACACATAAACATTCTTTCTTCATACGTTGCTTTAGAGCCGAAGTACAAATATAATTTAAAAATCTCCACTCAAAACACAGCTTCGCATTTGCAATCCCAAGAAAAATATTTAAGCGCTATTGCCTTTGTACAAAAATTTATTGATTCTCAAACCAGAGAGGACTTGGATTTAATGGCAATTGATCTTGTCAATCATGTGAATGGTAACCTTCGGGAAAATTCAGTACTTATTAATGATTTACTTATGGATACAAAATTTTGGGATCCTGATGAGGTGGATATTTTGCGCTTGAATAAAACAGGTGCTATAGAATTACTGAATATTGCTAAAGCCGAATCCGTCAAACCCTTTTGTCTTGAATTTGTTGTCAAACTTGTAAAAAAAATCGTTGAATCTTTGTTTAACAGTGAAAGTCCATTGATGCATGATTTATGTGAATTAAAAAATATGGAAGTTATACAAGGCTCTCATCAATCTCTTTATTTAAGAAATTTGATAGGTCACTTTGTGGGCATTTCTAATCAGATTGTTTTTGATAAGAATAGTGGTGTTCTTAAAAGCACTATGGTTGAGAAATCTCGTGAAGAAGTACTTAAACTTTTTTTTAAATATATGACCCCAAAAATAGTTGTCGATGAGCTTGTTAAAGCGATTAACAGAAGCCCACAAGAAACAAGAGAGCTTTTTGCCAATTTTTTGGTCGACGACGATCTCTATTTTCAAGATGGCCAAGCCTTTAAAATTAAGGAATACGGTAGTTTAGTTCTTTTAATTTCATTTGGGTTTCTGAATTAACCCTTCTGGCATTAAATGTTTGGAAAATTCCAAAAAGCAAAAAACTGTAGCAAAGATCGCCTAAAATTTGATTTCCTATAAATGGAATAGCTGCAAAAAAGCAAAAGCTTAAACCTTGGATAGTTTTTGGATAAAGGTGGCCTGCAAACCATTCGCCAAAATTGGTCACGAAAAAGAAAATCAGGGAAGTTGTCAGGGAAGTCAATGGAATGGTCGTGGCGGTCATCTTTTGAAGTCTAACGCCCATTAGAATGATCAACCCAAAGCTAAAATAGACAAAAGGCATCATCGGATGAAAACCTAAGCCCAAATCGCTTAAAAACAATGTAGCGGCCACTATTGCAAAAGAAAGGCTGCAGTTTTTAAACTGAAAAGCAGAAATTAAGGCAATTGAGCAGATCGACGTGCAATTTGGGGGGTGGGGCAATAGCCTACTCATCACTCCGATAGCGATCAATCCTAAAACGGTTAAAATTTTCGAAAAATTCATTGTTCAACCCCACTGCAAGAAGCATTAATTTTTTTCTTAATAACTTAAAACAGTTTAATTTTAAAGCTTCTTAATCAGTTAAGTGTGCCACGTCACCTGATAAATTGCAAATGCAAAACATGTAAGACCTAAGCGTTTTTCTAAGATCTTAATTCGTATAAAAGTCTACTAATGTTCATAAGTGGCGATTTATTGATCGCGAAAATGTTTACTTAAATGTTCGCGGGACTAGATTTGATTGTAAACCCAAATTCATAAACAGTAGCTAGACAACTTACGAACAAAAGAAAAGGTGAATGAAAAATGTTCACTTATGAACAACCCCACAAGACAAGAAGACTAAGAATAATTATATATATCTATTTTAATCTTAAGAAAGGGGTGTGGAATGTTTGATCGTTTCTTGAAATTACAGTTTTTTTATTTCTTTTTAAAAATGGCAAAAATTTCCAGATGATTGCTGCCCGGAAAAAAAAGATAAGGCTCTATTTTTTCTATCATCCAGTCACGATCTAGTAGATAATTGCAATCTCTTTGAAAAGCTTTCCATCCACAGCTAATATAAATAAGTTTTTTTAATGCCTCATTTTTTGCAATTGCCTTTAAAAGTGAGGGACAAAGACCTTTTCGTGGAGGATCTACAATAACAACATCTTTTCCATCTATTAAAGAAAGTGCATTTTCAGAAGGACCCATTTTAAAAGAAATTTTATCGGCAATGGCCGGTTCTAATTTTGATTTTGATTCCAAAAAACAAATTTCAGCTTGAGGAATAATTTCTGAGCAGATGACGGATTGGCATTTTGAAGCTATTTTTAGTCCAATAACTCCAACGCCGGCGTAAAATTCTACAACTTTTGAGTTTACGGGGATTTCATTTTTAATGGAATTTAGCATTTGTTCAAAAAGTCTCAAGTTGCTTTGAGCGAAGCTTGCCGGGTGAAGTGCCACCGAAACCTCGCCGAACTGTTCAAACATGAACAGTGGGCCTTGTAAATGCGTCCAGTTGGTTCCAAAAATGTTGTTTGTTGCCGATTGATTAAAGTTTAACCAAACAGAGTGCCATATGTCGGAAAAAGGGAGCTGCCAATGGGTAGTTTCAGTTTCAAAAGCTTTATTTAATACAAAAGTGACTTGAACTTTGCCGGTTTTACGTTCAACGACAAACTGAAGGTAACGAAGAAGTCCTTTTTTTGTAGTCTCGTTATAGGGTTCAATTGCGTTTTGGCGGATAAATTCTTTTACAAGGTTTAAAGCAATATTTATATTTGGGTGATGGACTTTACAAAAAGGAATGTCTAAAACTTCATGGGTTCCTTTTTTATAAAGTCCTATCTGTGGATTGTCTGAGGTTCCACGAACAACAAGTTTTGCTCTATAACGCCAAAAATTTACATTTCCTGTGATGAGTTGAAGGTTTTGAATTCCTTTCTTTTCAAAATAATTTTTTGCTTCTTCGAAAATAGGAGGGGTATTTAAATTTGCTGAAATTTCACAACCTGAACATTTTTCAAAATGAGGGCAGTTAAGATCTGGTTTTTCGGGAAAAGGTGCTCCAGTGTTTGTAAAAAAGTTGTTTTTTTTGTTCATAAGTGCAAGAAATGTGAATGTTATTTTGTTTGCAAGGTTGTTCGTAAAAAAAAATAGTTAATAAGCCTGAAGTTGTAATCTTTCCGCCGACACTTTGCGAACAAGAGGAAAGTACTATGTAATCATATAGGGTTGTGAACAAAACCACAAGATAAGAAGAATAAGAATAAAGTTATATATACATATTCATCTTTAAAGAAGAGTGTGGAAAGATGCGTTATTTTCGAAATAGCCTTGATAAATTCGCCTTATTCAGTTATTTTTCATATCTCTACAACGGATGCATTGTTATGAAAAGCTTAAAAACCCAGCAACTTTTTGATTTATCTCTCTATAAACATGCCGAAATTTTTGATTCTTCTGAATTTGCATGGCAAATCCTTTCACAAATTACCGAATATCTTAAAGCTTATCAAAACTTTAAAATTGAAATAAACGTTCCATCTTCAGCTTATTTGATTAACCCTGAATTTATTGCGATTGGTAAAGGATCGGTAATTGAGCCGGGGGCTTATATAAAGGGCCCGTGTATTATAGGGGAAAACTGTGTCGTTCGACATGGGGCTTATATAAGAGGAAATTTTATTGCCGGAAATAATTGTGTGATCGGGCACGATACGGAAATTAAAAATAGTCTTATGTTAAATAATGCACATGCTGCTCATTTTGCTTATGTAGGAGATTCCATATTGGGAAATGGGGTGAATTTAGGGGCAGGAACCAAATGCGCCAATTTTAAATTGAATGGTGGTCCTATTCGCTTATATTATGATGGAAAATTCATCGAAACCGGGCTTCGAAAAATGGGGGCTATCATAGGTGATGGGTGCCAATTGGGGTGCAATTCAGTGACAAATCCCGGCACTGTATTGGGAAAAAATGTTTTTTGCTATCCTTGTACAAATTTCGGAGGTTACGTTGAAGAAAATTCAATAGTAAAGCCGGATACTAAAATTAGCATAAAAAAAAATAGGAACGTTTGAATGTTCGACGATGATAATAATTTAAACCCTCTTTTACTCTATCAAAAGCAAATTGAAAAAGAACTTATTAAAAGTATTACCCTTTTCGGAAATAAAACCAAACTTCGCGATGCTTGTGAATACGCCCTTTTGAATGGGGGAAAACGGTTTCGTCCGGCGATTGTGTTTATGGTCTCAAAGGCTCTTGGCCTTAACGCTGATGTTACAAAGGCGGCTATTGCCGTAGAGTATTTACACACGGCATCTCTTATAGCCGATGATCTTCCTTGTATGGACAACGATGATGAAAGAAGAGGAAAGAAATCGCTGCATGTAGTTTATGGTGAGGCTTGCGCCCTTTTATGTAGTTATGCCCTGATTTCTGCAGGGTATGAGTGTTTGACCCAAAATGTAAAAGATTTTAAAGGTAAGGATGCTGAAAAGCGGGGAATCTTAAGTATACAAAATGCAAGTTATAATACGGGTGTTTTAGGTGCTACAGGAGGGCAGTATCTGGATATGTTTGCAGAGAATCAATCTATGGATATTTTGAAAGAGGTTATCTTTAAAAAAACAATTTCTCTTTTTGAAATATCATTTGTGTTGGGGTGGCTTTTTGGTGGCGGAAAAATTGATGAATTGTTAAATGTAAAGAAGGCTGCAGCGCATTTTGGGATGGCTTTTCAGATAGCAGATGATATTGAAGATTTGGAGCAGGATTTAAAAAATGGCCACAAAGTAAATATGGCAGTTAATTTCGGTAAAGATAAAGCTTTTAATATGGTTAAAGATGAAATTGCATCTTTTTTTGAAACAATTGATGCGCTTAAAATTGATGCAACAGAATTTAAAAACGTTGCAAAAGCCCTTCTAGCACAGACTCAAAAATATTTGTAACCTATTTCCCCATGCGAAAAACCCTTCGGAAGACACTCTTGTTGATGTTTTTTTTTACCGCAAAGAAGCGCGTTTAAACGCTAAGGAACATAAAAAAGAAACTATTTGGATTCTTGAGACTCTATATCAAGTGTTTCTTTCCGAGGTGAAAGCCGCGCTTCTTCGCGGTAAAAAAAAAGGAAAAAATAAACGGTAAAATGTGTAGTGGGTTGTGATGGAATGTGTGGTAGGGTGTTTGATATGAAAAAACCCCTTAAGAGTGAATCTTAAGAGGTTTTAAGGGTTATTTAAACGCCGGCAAGCTCTTCTTCCAAAGATAAATCCATGGCCGGAGCTACAGGTTTTGAGCCTTTTTTCAAAGCTTCTTTATGTGCTAACATAACAAGAGACTCCAACTCTTCAAGAAGTTTTGGATTCTTTTTCAGTTCTTCGCGAACAGCCTCACGGCCTTGTCCTAAGCGTTGACCTTTATAACTGAACCAGGCGCCTTTTTTATCGACGACGTTATATTCTGTTGCCATATCGATAACAGTTCCTGTGCGAGAAATTCCCTCATTAAAGAGAATATCAAATTCAGCAATTACAAAAGGAGGCGCCATTTTGTTTTTTACAACTTTTACTTTTACGCGATTTCCAATTTCTGTGTTATCGTTTCCTTTAATTCCGGCTGTACGACGAATATCCATACGAACAGAGGAATAAAATTTCAAGGCACGACCGCCGCTTGTTGTTTCAGGATTTCCATAGACCACGCCAATTTTTTCTCGGATTTGGTTAATGAAAATGCAGCATGTATTGCTTTTTGCTAAAGCGGAAGTCAGTTTACGAAGCGCTTGTGACATAAGTCTTGCTTGTAATCCGATAAATGAATCGCCAATGTCGCCTTCAAGTTCTGATTTTGGAACAAGAGCAGCAACAGAGTCAACGACAATTACATCAACAACGTTCGATCTTGCAAGCATTTCAGCAATGTTTAAAGCCTCTTCACCGCTGTCCGGTTGTGAGATAAGAAGATCATCAAGGTTTACCCCGATTTTGGCAGCGTAGCCAGGATCTACTGCATGCTCGGCATCGATATAAGCTGCAAGCCCACCATTTTTTTGAGCGTTTGCTACAATGTGCATTGCCAATGTTGACTTACCTGATGATTCAGGTCCGAAAATTTCGACAACGCGACCTCTTGGAACGCCGCCAATACCAAGCGCTACATCGAGTGATAAGGAACCTGTCTTGATTACGCTGACTTCTAGATCTGCGGAATGTTTGCCAAGGCGCATGATAGCGCCATCGCCAAATTGTTTTTTAATTTGGCTTACAGCCAAATCGAGTGTTTTTTTACGATCTGCATCGGATATTTTATTTGGTTGGGACATAAACTAACTCTCCTATTATGTTTAGAAAATGTCGTTAGCATAACGCATTTTGAATTCAGATAAAAGTGAAAAGAAAAAGTTGGTCAACTATCCGGTTTGCTGTTTCGGTATTTAATTTTTTTTACAAAATTGCCATTTGCATCGTGCAATGTAGCTGTTCCATTTCCATCTGTGACTTCACTGACAGGTGATTTTTCTTGTTTTTTAAAATATTTGCCCTTGGCAAGTTTGTCATGGTCATAAGATTCTATAAACATCACGCTTCCATCCAAATACCAAGCTGTAAAAAGACCATTTTTGGCATTGTTTGTCATCTCTCTTGCGGTTTCTTGGCCACCATCTTGATACCAGGTTTTGACTTGACCATGAATTTTTCCATCCATCCAGGAAATGGAAATTTTGGGCTGATCAGACGAAGGATAAAATTCGATTTCCTCACCATGCTTCATTTCGTTTCTTACATGGTAGATTTTAATAATATTGGATTGTAAATCAAAAATTTGAATTTTACCTTGTAAAACTCCGTCATGAAATTCTTGCAATTCACTGATGCTGTCTTTTGCAAAAGCTGCTCTATACCCCTGCCCATCTTGAATTTCGGCCACAATTTGACCTTTTAAATCATAATAATAAGCTGTTATGAGGCGACCTTCCAGATAAGTTTCATCAGAAGATAGGCATTTATTTGGCCAATACCGCAATGTTTTTCCATTTTTGACATCTTGAGAAAATTCAGATGTTTGAAAAAGGCTACCATCTTCAAGATAAACTTCAACAACGCCTTCCACTAAATTTTTACAAAAAGGAACAGTTCTCCAAAGATTGCCATTGTTGTGGTAATAACGAGAGGTGCCCACAAGCTCACCCTTGGCATACTCGATTGAGGCAATCAGATTACCGGATTCATTAAAGATTTGGCTGCAGCCGTCAAATAACCAGCTTTTTTCGGCGGCGGTGGTTAAGTCTGCAACACCTCCGATAACATGCGTTTCAAGTTTTAAGGTTCCATCTAAAAACCATTCGCGGTAAGAGCCAAAAGCGCGGTTATCGGAAACTTCCAAATATTGTTTGATTTGGCCATTTGGATGATAACTTGTAATGATTGCTTTAATAGAGCCAGCTAAGTCTCTTGCGTAGACGCGTAAGATTTTTTGGTAAGATTGAGATTCCAGAAAATCAACTGTTGAGTATTGTTTAAGGCGGTCTTTTTGACTAATTGTTTCAGACATTCCACTTCTATCGACCAAGTTAATACTGGCAAGTTCAGGTACTGATTCATAACCTTTATTGGCTGCGCAACTTACAAAAAGGGTGAGACAAAGAAGGATGACACAAAGTGTTGTGTTAAAAAATAATTTAATTATAGATTTAATAGGATTCACAAAAATTCTCTTTTTAATAGTTTCATATTTAAGATAAAAACATCATTTTTATCATTTAGGTTTTTTTTATCTAATTTAAAATCAAGAACGATAAGTTGAGGATTATGAGGTGGCGGAGTAAATGGACCAATTTCAACACCCTCAATATGACATAAAATCTGTTGAATATTTTGAATATTTACTTCAACAGGGTGAACAAGTGTTTCTGTAGTTTCCTGAAAAAATGGATGCGCCTGAACAACACCTTCAGTAAATATCATATTGTTGCCGGTACCGGTCAAATGATCTAAACGTTTTTTAACAGCTTCATCTTCTGCAAAATTTGGATTATTGACAATTTTATGTAGATGATCAATTTCAGGTTCTAAAAAGGTTAATGTTTCAAGATGTTTGTCGATGTAGAAGTGATCGGCATCCTTTTTACCGTTTCGAAGGGCCATATTCACGGCTTGTTTTTTTTCACGAACCAAAGCCAGCTGTTCTTTTTCTTTTAAATTATTTTCCAATTCCTCAAGCTCGTTCAGCTTGGATTTGAAGTTCATCACAACTAGAAAAAAAGGAATTAGGCTGCAAAAGAGAATGATGGCTAAAAGGCGCTGTTTTTTTATATTTTCAAAAAAATTCATTAGAGCCTCGCTGAAGGGTAAATTGTTTTATCTTTTAAGAAAAAAGAAGTTTTATATTTACCGCGATTAGAACTCCATTTTATCTCCCCTTTTGGATCAGCGATTTCATTTGGAGCAATCAAGGCATCGTGGAATTCTCGGGCAAGTTTTGGAGTTGCCGTACTAAATTCAAATTCAACTTTGACCTGATATTTTTCTTGTTTTTTTGTTTGCTCCGGTCTTTTTAAAAATGAATAACTAAAGCTTTCAAGTTGTATTAAAGAGGTAGATTCATTTGTGACGGGATCAATTTTGACAATGTTTGGATGGTTACTAAGCCATGCCAAAACATCGCTAACGCGAGGAATGTTTGGAAATAAAGGGAAAAGATCAGGAGATGCTTGTATTTCCTTATAAAGAAAATTAAGCCTCTCTGTAAGATCTTGCTGAGACAATGCTTTTACAGGGGTAATCTGCCCGTCTTCATTTTTAGATTCAGATGGAAATTTAGTTAAATATTCGTTTTCAAAAATGCGGTAAGGACGGTTCAGGCCGGCAAGAAGATTTACGTATTCTGTTTTTATTTCATCTTCACGATAATTTAGGTAAGCATTGCTAAAAAAATTAAAAGTCAGAGCTAAAAATAGGGAAAGAAATGCATAGCTGATGAGGGAAGTTTTTAAATGCTTCCAAGGGTTTGGGTAAGCAAACTCCATTTGTCTAAAATTAATCAGATCTTTTTGCTTTGTAAGGGTGTTTAAGCTAAGTCCTAAAGGTATTGCAAATTTTTGCAGATCGGAAGTGGATAAGTTAAAGTTAGGATCCACAGTCAAGGTCATTTTATTTTTTGCAAGTTTTTGAAGGATTGAACTGATGAGTTTTTCGTTGGCTGTTGCATTGCCTAAAAATAAAATATCGTTAACTTGTGCACCCCTCATCTGTTTGGATAAAGCATATAAAATAAGGGAGATTTTGTTCAGTTCAGCGTTTGTTTTTACATCACCTTCAAAAAGATCTGATTGCGAGGCAATTAATTTGCCATTTTTAACAAGAAGACAAGTGACGTGATTCAGACCAAAATAGATAATAAAGTAAGGTGTTTTATCGCCAATAAAATGATTTGAAAATGAAATAAGGGCAGAGGGTTCTGATGAGATCACCTCGGGCTCTATTCGGATGTTTTTCCACTCTTGGATATGTGATTTTACATGTTCTTTTTTTGCGGCCAAGATCGTGAGGAGGGTTCCATCGGTTGTTTCTTCAAGTTCAATTCTGTCTACAACAGCTAAATCCAATGGAAAAGGTAAAAGTGGCTCTACTTGAAAAGCTAGAGTTGCTTCTATGTCACTTTTCTTTTTTAATTTAATCTCTAGAGGGCGAATAATTGTTTGATACCCTTTAAGGCAGCTTACATTTAGAGTTTCTTCCAAAACATTTCTTAAAATGGATTCCTGCGAAATTTCTTTATTATGAGTTTCAATGTCAAGCGGCTTTACATCATCGATTTTTTTTGTTAATTTTTTGAATCGAGTAGCTATTTCAGAGAAAAAATGAGAAGTTTTTTCTTTAAATTTAGTCAAAATTATTTTTGATTGATTAAGAAAATTTGAATGATTACTTGAGCCTTCTTCGTTTGCAGTCAATGAGGAGTTGGAGTTTAAATCCACTTTCATTTCATAAAGAGATTCAAGTTTTGGCTTTCCTTTTATAAGGATAAGTTTGACTGCCTTAAGGTTTGATCCTTCCAACTCGAGGCCAATTGATTTTGATCCGTAGGGTTTGTCAATCATTTAAGCAATTACTCATAAAATTTTTATTAGAAAATTAATATTCTAAAAATCATTTAAACAGATGTAGTTATTTTTTTCAAGGAAACATCTGTTCAAAAAGATAAAAGTCTGCTATTATTGGACGATTAATGAGGTTGAGATCATGGCATTTGAAATTATCGCAATTGTTTTTCGGGTTTATTTGATTTTATTGTTTATTAGGATCTTTGGTTCCTGGTTTCCCAATTATCAAAGACATCCTCTGATGCTTTTTGTCAATTTTTATACTGATCCCTATTTAAATATTTTTAGAAAAGTGATTCCACCTATTGGAATGTTAGACATCAGTCCAATTGTTGCTATATATTGTTTAGGTTACATAGAAAATTTAACAAAAATGTTTATGGGTTTATTTATTTCATGAGTACTTCATATATCAAAAAATTTAAACTTGGCGATCTGGAGCTTGGAAACAATGTTTTTTATGCCCCACTTGCCGGATGTTCCGATTTTCCTTTTCGCAAAATGTCGGCAAATTATAAGCCCGGATTGATCTATTGTGAAATGGTCAAAATGGATGCGCTTGTTAGAAACGATCAAAACACCTTTCATATGTTGGATTTTGATAAGACCATGCACCCGATCGGTGGACAACTTTGTGGAAGTAAGCCTGAGATTGCCGGTGCCTCTGCAAAAATCATTGAAGATTTAGGTTTTGATGTTGTCGATCTTAATTGCGGATGTCCTGTAGATAAAGTGACGAAAGATGGAAGCGGTTCGGGTTTGCTGAAAAATCCAAAGCTCATCGGAGATATTGTCTACGAGATGGTAAAAGCCGTAAAAATACCTGTAACGATTAAAATCCGTGCAGGTTGGGATGAGGAAAGTATTATTGCCGAGGAAGTTACAAAAATTGCCGAAGCCGCAGGAGCTAAAGCTATTTGCATCCATGGAAGAACGCGTAAACAAGCTTATAAAGGACCTGCTAACTGGGATTATATTAAAATTGCTAAAAATGCAGCAACCACCATTAAAGTTATTGGCAATGGCGACATAATGGATGTAGCAGCTGCAAAAGCCATGTTTGAATATACGGGTTGCGATGCCATCTTGGTTGCACGTGGAACGATGGGGCAGCCTTGGATTGTAGAAGATATTATTGGAGAATTACAAGGAATGGAGCCTGAATTACGGGACTTTGAAAGTTACAAGCAGGCGTTGTCTGATCATTTCGAATATACTTACGATTATCATCATGCAAGACGCACAGCTGTTGACATGAGACGCGTTGGATGTTGGTATTTTAAAAAATCTGCCGGAACGCGCAGTTTTAGAGAGCTTATTAGTAAAGCGTCATCACCTGAAGATGTAAGGGAGCTTATTTTAAATTTTAATCCCGCAGAAGTATCGGCAGATTCATTTGTTGAAGAAGAAACCGTTGAGTGTGAATGTTAAATGAGCAGAGATGATTTATTTGGAGTGGAAATCATTTTCAAGGGTGAAGTTCAGGGGGTTGGCTTTCGGGCTAAAACAGCAAGACTTGGACAAGAATTAGGAGTTAAGGGAACGGTTTGTAATTTACCTGATGGCAGTGTCAAGGTTGTTGCACAAGGATCAGAGAAGGCTATTAATAGCCTTGTGGTGAGTTTAAGGTTGAAGTTTAATATCAGCGAAGTTCTGTTGTCAGATAACTTTTTGCCTGTCATAATTTATGATGCCTTTATTGTTGTAAAATAAAAAGGATACAAGGAGCTAATTGCAGGATTGACAATAAATTATTTAATTTTCACTTTAATTCAGCTTGATAAAACAATAGCCTGAATGACTTAAATTGCAATAGCCCAGGACAACACCCTCTAGTATTAATGATTTATATCATGCAGCCTCTTCAGGCTACATTTGAAACTCTTTGATAATAGAGGGCGTTGCCCTGGGCTAGGGTGTTAATTCTGTCACATTTTTCTAATGTAAAAATCACATGGTTCTAAGTCTTTTTTTCGCCAAATTTGCGATTGAGCGATTGGGGGACGGTTCATGCACAACTGCATAACTTTTAATCAAACTATTAAACCTTAGGATTTTAAACTTAATTAAAAGTTATGCAGTTATGCAAGAACCGTCCCCAATCGTTGTAAAGGGTCTTTTCGAGCGCGTCTCAGAAAATAGGGAGACATATTAGGGGATGTGATTTTTTTTTGATAAAACGATAGAAAATTAACATCCTAGCCCTGGGCCATGGACGAAATGCTTGTCCAGATGTTGTCAATTTTCCATATCGCTCTGAACAAAAGCTCAAAACATTATGCAATTACCTCTAAGGGACAAAAAGAGGTAATTGAAATTAAGTAGTGACAATTGAATACTAGTACCGCAGGGGTTAGATTTTTATTTAAATAACTGTGAACCGACGGGTTAAAGCCAGTTGAACAAGCGCCAAGCTAAATCTTACGCTACATAATATCCCTTACTTCCCTTTAGCCTAGCCATCTAAAGCTATAGTCCATTAAATCCATTGTGACAGCTTGTGTCGGGCACTTTTCTGCGCAAAGCCCACACCTAATACATAAATCTTCATCTTTAAGCATCGCTGTCCCCATTTCATTAAGATTCTCTTCATCTAAAGATGCAGAATCAACTTCGTAAAAGTGATCGACAGCCAATCTTAAATTGCCAACACCAAGGTCTAGATTGAGTTGACTAAGAGGAACTTGTTTTAAACAGTTGCAAGGACAAACATCGACACATCCGTTACATTTAATACATAACGAACCATCAAAAACAGGACTAACATGGCATTGTAAACATCGATTGGCTTGATCATGCGCTTCTTCATAGGTGTAGGGTTTTTCAACAAGATCTTCATTTAATATTCTGAGGGCGGCGTTTTCCATTTTTGGAAGAGCCCAACCCGTTCTAAGGTAGGTTTTGTCGCGCATCGGACTGATTTCAGAAAACTCTGCCGAAAATTCCATGTAGGGTTTCGTTCCTAAAAGATCTGAATCAATGGATCGGGCAGCTTCCTGACCATGTCGAATGGCGGTGATGAATAGAGAGGCTCCAAAAGCCCCATCTCCTCCAGCATAAACCCCTTTTAATGATGTTCGACAGGTGCCTTTTTCAGTTTTTATAATTCCTCTTTCCATAATGAGCTCTTCTTTTTTAAGAAAACCATCAAAGATCGACATATCCATCTCCTGGCCAATAGCAAGAGCAATTGTGTCACATGGAATAATAAATTTCGAATCAGGCACAGTTTTAGGGCAAAATTTGCCTGTAGAATCAAAAAGCGAATAAATTCTTTGAACAGCTAAACCGGTAATGTTACCCATCGCATCCCTTAAAACTTCCATTGGAGCTAATCTATTTAAAATCGTAATGCCTTCTTCAAGCCCGTCTTCAATTTCGAATTCATCCGCTGTTTGCTCATCCCTTGATTCCAAACAGACCATCGTTACTTTTTTTGCGCCGTTTCTAACGGATGTTCTTGCAACATCAAAGCTTACGTTACCCCCGCCAATAACAATCATATTTTCTTTGATTTTCCATGGATCTCCTACACAGCGGACTTTTAAATAATCAATACCCTTGATAATGTCAGGTTGATCGGCTCCTGGAATTGGTAAACCTCTTGATTTCCAAAGACCATTGCCTATAAAAACGGCATCATATTTATCTTGTAATTGGGTTAAGGTAATATCTCTACCAACTTTCATGTTGTAATAGATTTTTGCGCCAAGATACTCTATGGCATAACACTCATTAAAAACAACATCGTTTTTGAGTCGGTATGAGGGTACTCCGTATGTCAGCATGCCCCCCGGTTTATCCATCATCTCATAAATATCAACAGCATACCCTAAACGAAGTAAATCATGTGCGCATGTTAAAGAGGCGACACCCGCACCCACACAGGCAATTTTTAAACCATTCAATTCAGGTTTTGTAGAGCCTCTTGCGTAGCTCATTTCTAGGGATTTAACATGGGCCTCTTTGTCTAACCCGAACCATTCGGCCAAATATCTTTTTTGAGCTCTGATTGTAAGTGTTTTATCTACACGATCGCGTCTGCAGGTAAGTTCGCAAGGAGCGCCACATATCATGCCACAAATTGAGGCAAAAGGGTTTGGTCCTCTTGCAATTTTATAACCTTCAAGAAGGTTTCCTGCGTGTAATTGGAGCATGTATCCGCGAGGATCCGTATTGACAGGACAACCGTCGCGACAATCGATCTGTTTTAAAAAGTAATCAAGATCGGGAATGACAACATCATAAATTTGCTTGTATGTTTTAGTGACAGAATCTTCTTGCATGATAACCGTAAATTTTAAAGTTTATTAGACTTTTTGCAATTCACCATATGATTAAAAAAAGGAGCTATGCAAGAAGTTTATTGAATCTGATTCAAATTTGACTGTAGCAAATGAAATCATTTTTTACAAATTTAAGTTAATGCAAGCGTTAATGTCAGATGTAAAAATGGTAATTCCAAACGGACGTAAAGTTTCAATTTTTTTTACCGTACCGTTTTTTTGATACTGAGTGGAAAGGTATGAATTATCAGCTCTATTTTGAAAAAAAACATTGAATTGAAAAATAAAATATGAGATTAAAGAATAGACTTTACATTTTCACAAAAAGATTTTTCCAACGATGTATTTAAAATCTCCTCTATTTTTATTGCTATCTACATTTATATTTTTATTTCAGAATGTTAATGCTCAAAACATATCTACAGCTGATTTTTATGAGGATGAATTTTCTTTGTCTTTTGATCGAAAGTGTCATCAGCGAAAACCAAAATGTTGTACAGGAACTGCTGGATTAACAGGGGCAAGCGGTCTGACGGGGCCAAATGGGTTGACAGGACCTAACGGACTAACTGGCGCTACTGGAGCTGACGGATTAACTGGAGCTATGGGACTTACAGGAGGTATAGGTTTTACGGGTGCAACAGGAGCTACCGGTTTAACCGGTTCTACAGGCTTAACTGGATTAACTGGTGCAACAGGTTCTACAGGCATAACAGGTTCTACAGGTGCGACTGGTCTAACTGGTGCGACAGGAGCTACTGGTTTAGCAGGTTCTACAGGCTTAACTGGATTAACTGGTGCAACAGGACTAACGGGTGCAACAGGTGATATAGGTGAAACAGGAGCCACAGGAGCCACAGGTGCGAATGGTCTAACTGGTGCGACAGGAGCTACTGGTTTAACAGGTTCTACAGGTTCCACAGGCGCAACTGGCTTAACTGGTGCTACAGGATCAACTGGTGCTACAGGATCAACTGGTGCGACAGGAGCTACTGGCTTAACTGGTGCTACGGGAACTACAGGTTCTACAGGTGCTACTGGCTTAACTGGTGCAACGGGCGCTACAGGACTAACTGGTGCAACGGGCGCTACAGGACTAACTGGTGCAACGGGAGCTACAGGTTTAACTGGTGCAACGGGAGCTACAGGTTTAACTGGTGCAACGGGAGCTACAGGATTAACGGGTGCAACGGGAGCTACAGGCGCCACAGGTGCAACTGGATTAACAGGCGCTACAGGTTCCACAGGCGCAACTGGCTTAACTGGTGCTACCGGCTTAACTGGTGCTACAGGTGCTACTGGATTAACTGGTGCAACGGGCGCTACAGGACTAACTGGTGCAACAGGACTAACGGGTGCAACAGGTTCTACAGGACTAACTGGTGCAACGGGAGCTACAGGATTAACTGGTGCAACAGGAGCTACAGGACTAACTGGTGCAACAGGAGCTACAGGACTAACTGGTGCAACGGGAGCTACAGGATTAACGGGAGCTACAGGATCGACTGGGGCGGGGGTAACAGGAGCAACAGGAGTAACGGGACCAACGGGTGGTCAATTAACAACGTATGGACATTTTGGAGCAACAGCCACTCAAGCGGCTGCAGGTTCAGGTACTCCAATCCAACTCACCTCAACATTTAATAGTTCAGGAGGGGTTGCCCTTTCAGGCGTCGGCGTCCTAATACCTAGTAACGGAACTTACTTGATTAGTTATCGGGTAATGATAAGTACACAAAATGCAACTATAGGTCTTGCCTTAAGCCCGGGCACTACGCCTATTCCAAATACAGTTTATGCAAAATCAAGTACCGGGTCGGATTTATTTGCTCAAGTTATTCTTGATTTAACAGCTGGCGATGTCATTAGAATCATCGGTTATAACACGGGTATGCTCAATACAATGATTCCTGGAGGAGCGACACAACAAGGAATTCCTGTCGAATTTGTGATTTTACTTATAAAATAGAATAAAATATGAAAAATGATAGAATAAAACGAATAAGCTTAAATAATTTAATCATAAGTTCTCTCTTCTGTTTAAATTTAAGTTGGACCACTCCTTTAACCATTTCCGAATCTGGAATAAATTATGATCCCCATGTCTCTTCGAATGATAATAATCATTCAATTGTTGTTTGGGTGAATGGAGTTTATCCTGATTTAAAAACACATTATTCTTTATACGACGGAGTTGGTTGGTCAGAAGCTAGTGCAATAGACAATACAGGCGCACAAGTATCACCTGTGAGTGGAATTGATTCTTCAGGTAATGTCATTGCATTATGGGAATCCATTAGTGAAAATGAACGATCAATTGTATTGGCACTAAAACCTTTAAATAAACCTTGGGAAAAAGCGGTTACTCTTTCTACTTCTAATTTAAATACCTCTCCCTCACTTTCAGTTAATGCATACGGAGAAGTTATTGCGGGATGGATAGATATTGAAAATGATCGGGTTCAGGTTGTATTTTTAAGCTTTGATGGATCATGGTCGGCTGTTAATACAATTTCAGCGTCAGGCGGAAACAAAATAAACCTTTGTTTAGGTTTAGATGGTAACGGAAATTCAATTGTTGCTTGGGAAGAACATGATAGCGGTAATATTTTTATTTCTCAAACAACGGAAGGTTTCAATTCTTCCTGGTCTACTCCTACATGTTTGACATCTAACGGAAAAAATTCTACACCGGTAATTTCCTTAAATATTGTAGGGAACGCAATTATCTCTTGGATTAATATTGAGACGTATGAAGTCATGGCATCCATTTACGAAAATAATATTTGGAGTCAATCATCAACCATTTCAAATAACTTTGGATATTTACAAACCGTCATGTCCCTTGATAACAATTATTTTGTTTCATGGATGGATATGGAAACAGGAGATTATATGGCTGCAAGAAATAATTACAGTGTATGGGGGTCGCCGGTTAATTTATCAAATGCTGATTTAAATGGATCGTCCGGCTTATACGCGTTTTTTACTGCTTGGACAGATAAAGCTAATGGCGAAATTAAAATAGCGGAATATCCAACTACAGGAGATTCTTTAACTCCTGTGGAATTAGAGTGTGAGAATGTCAATTTTTCTCCTAAAATCAGTTATTCTCCGACAATGATTACATCCGTTTGGGAGTCTGTTTTAGAAAAAGATCATATCATACAAGTTAGTATTAACAAGTAAAACTATAACTATAGGAAAAAATGAAAAAAAAATTAAAAAAATTGATGATAAATAGTCTTGTTTGCCTTTTATCATCCATGACTTTAAGTTGGACAGGGACTGAAATCATTTCCGATACGGAAATTAATTTTTTCCCATATGGGTGTGAAAATAGCTCAGGAAATGCTGCTGTTGTGTGGGTTAGTGGATCTTACCCTGATTTGATTATAAAAACAGCATTATTTGATGGATTCAGTTGGTCATCTCCTACAACTATTGGTAACGTAGGAGCCAATGTTTCTGCTAAGTGTGGCATGGATTCATCAGGAAATATTGTTGCCCTATGGGAATCTATTGACGGAAGTAATAATCGAACAATTATATCGTCAAGAAAACCGGTCAATAATTCTTGGGATACCCCCGTGACTCTTTCAAGCTCAACCTATAACACCGACATTGCTTTAGGCTTGAATGCCAACGGCGAAGTAATTGCCGGTTGGACTGATCAAATTAACGAAGAGGTCCAAGTCGTCACATTAGATTTTGGCAATTCATGGTCATCAATTACGACGGTTGATCCAGGCAGCGGACGTTTTGGAAGCCTGCAATTAGCAATAGACCCTTTAGGTAATGGAATTGTTGTTTATGAAGATTTTGACACCGGTGTCATTTATGCCTCTCAAAATACAGGAGGATTTAATTCATCTTGGGCAACACCTGCAGCACTAACATCTAGTGGAACAAACACGGGGCCAAGTCTAAAAGTAAACTCTTCCGGTGATGCAATAGCAGCTTGGACTAATATCGACACTTACGTAGTGGATGGTGCATTATATCAAAGCGGCACTTGGGATAGTGTGGAACAATTATCATCAATTGGACCTAATGAGTTTGCAGCTTATCCTTCAGTTGCAACTTCCGGAACAAATTTCTTTGTTTCTTATACAAATTTTGCAACAGGAGAAACAGATGGGAACGCTACTGTTTCAGGTTTATGGGGCACGCCATTTCAACTATCATCAGGGATTTATTCTTCAGACCCTGTAAGCGCGTATAGTTCAGGAACCTATTATACGGTTTGGGCAGATAATTCAATAGGTGGTGTTAGCGCTACAGCGTATCCAGAAGGTGGACCTTCTTCATCGCCTGTTGTAATATCTGATGTGGATGATCTTGGATTATCTCCTCAAATTTCGGCGTCGTCAGCAATTACGCTTGCTGTATGGGAAAATCTTTCAGGATTAGATCATGTAATCAAAGTAAACAGAAATTAACGTAAACAAATTTAACAAATTAAGCAAAACAAAAAAAATGGAAAAATCTTATGAATAAATCAATTTATACTTTAGTATTAGCGCTGGCTTTAAGCATTTCTTCAAATGTGCAAGGTGCTGAAGTTTCCGATGTTGAGGTGGCATCTTCAAGAAGTGCCAATTCAGGAAATCCTATGTCTCATGCTAATTTTTATACAAATCAACTGCAAATGGGGATTGGTCCAAATCAGATTGTCCAGTTAACAAACAAGGGCACAACTAATGATAGAAAATACAATTTATCGTCCAATGGAGGATTCATTGTACCGGTTAATGGAAATTATTTAATTTCTTATCGAGCTGTAGTCAATTCGCAAATCTCTCTTGCTTTATTTGATAATGAAAATATAATTACTGAAAGTGCTTTTTCAAATACAGGGATCGCTCCGATTTTCGGAAATGTGATCGTCTCTTTGAATAAAAACGATGTGATCACAATCCGCAGCCTTGAAATAGCAAAAACATTTAATACTGTCATTTCTGTTTCTACATCAGCTCCAACTATGCCCGTAGCTGTTACTGTTCAACTTTTAGACCGTAACTAAATTCGTTGAGTTATAAAAAAAAACAGGGTGCTTTAAAAAGCACTCTGTTTTAATCCTTCTTCGCTTATCATCTGACCCCTATACGTGTTCTACTTCAAAAAGAAAAATAATAGCATTTAAATTATGTGTGGCTCACATTATAGATTGGGGACGGTTTTCTCATAAGTGCATTAACTTTTAATCGAATACTCTTGATTTAAGTATTCCTAACTTCGATTAAAAGTTACGCACTTATGAGAAAACCGTCCCCAATCTGAAAAGGGGTCTATTTTTTTTGGAATAGAATGTGCATATGGGCAAAGATATATCTATAATCTTGCTATTCTAAATTGTCATGTCTGTGGTTCTAAAGTTAATTCTAAAGCTAACATGATAAATGAATTCAAAAAAATGTTTGATTTTGGTAGATTGCATTTTTATCTAATCTTAAGGTTCTACAAATGGTCTGGTACCTTTTAAGTACACTTGTGTTTGGTTTTATAGGATTTGGAATCTATTTGTACGGTTTAAAAAAAGGAATGTTTGATGATCTGGAAGATATTAAGTATCAAATGTTTAGAGACGAAGAACAGGATGTGGAATAAATGCCGAAATATCGCAATTCTTTAAATGTAGATGGAAATAGTAATGATCCAACAATTTCAAGACGCTCGTTTTTAGCTCTTATGGGTGTTGGGGCTTGTCTTGTTGGTACAGGGACTTTATTTAGCACATCACTCTTAGGATTTCTTTACCCTAATGCCATGAAAACGCCACCCAGTGTTTTTTCAATTGGAAGGCCAGAAGAAATTTTGAGTCGCGATGGTAAGATTTTTAATCCCAAGCAAAAAATATTTATAGAAACAAAATCAGGGCAAGTGCGAGTACAAACAGCTGTGTGCACTCATCTTGGTTGTACCGTAAATTTGGCTCAAACTGGTTATTCCTGCCCATGTCATGGATCAACTTATGATAGCCATGGATTAAATACCGGAGGGCCGGCACCCTTGCCACTTGTTTATTTTGGATTATTTAAAGGCGCTTCCGGTGAAATTATGGTGGACAAACAAAAAACGACACTTGATTGGAATAAAGCTTGGTTCCCTACAATTGTATAAAAGAGAAAAATAATGGCAGAATTTCAAGGAAAACGAAGAGAATCCTGGGGTGAATATTTAATTAACCTACCCTCGATGTTTGTAAGATCAATTTTTAGACATAATTATCCAAATAATGATGTAGATCGTTCAGAAATCGTATTCAAGAATTTTTTTCTACATTTTCATCCGGTTAAATGCCATAAACATTCATTAGACCCTTTTTATACTTTGGGTCTTGGAACAATTACAACCAGTCTTTTTTTGATTCTGACAATTACGGGAATCATTTTGATGTTTTATTACATCCCGACAGAAGACCGTGCCTATGAGATCATGAAAGATTGGCAAGACACAACACCATTTGCCATGATGTACCGCAATATGCATCGTTGGAGTGCCCATATGATGGTATTGTTCGTATTTTTACATATGTCACGGGTATTTTATACTGGCTCCTACAAAGGGATGCGAAAGTTTAATTGGGTTATAGGTGTAATATTGATGGTGCTGACCCTGCTTTTATCGTTTACCGGTTATTTGTTGCCATGGGATCAACTGGCTTTTTGGGCAATCACTGTAGGATCAAATATTGCAGGATATGTGCCGAATCTTCCGGGTTTTGAAAATAATGTTAACCGCGTCATGCTGCTTGCCTCAACAAGTGTTGGGCAAGATGCATTGATTAGATTTTATGTGCTGCATGTGGCCTTTTTACCGCTGATTACAGGTACTTTGATTGGTGTGCATTTTTGGCGCATTCGTAAGGATGGCGGATTGTCGCGTCCACCTGACCGCATTAGACCCGATCCTTACAGGGTTGTGCAAAGATCGGATACAAAAGAATCTTTTGCTCCTGGAGTAAAAAGAACGTATGGTTTGATGGAGCTTGTTAAGGGAACATGTCCAACTGTTGATAAAGGGCCTTATAACTTTGTATTTACCTGGCCTCATCTTTTAAGGGCAGAGCTTGTCGCCTTTATGTTGACTTTGGTACTTGTTCTTGGACTTTCATTCATCGATGCACCCTTAGAAGAGCCTGCAGACCCAAGTAAACCTACCAACCCATCAAAAGCGCCATGGTATTTTTTAGGACTTCAAGAGATGGTTGCCTATGATGCATTTTGGGGCGGTGTAGGTTTTCCTACACTTATTGTTATTGGACTTATGCTAATTCCCTATCTTGATCGAAATCCTCATGGATCAGGTTATTGGTTTCATAGAAGCCGTTATTTGGCCATATTTTTATATACAGCATTTATGACATGGCAAGGGATTTTAATTGTTATTGGAACCTACTTTAGAGGAGCCAATTGGGGCTTCGTATGGCCATGGGTTGAAAATTATGCAAGACATTAGGATTTAAATGGGAAGAGATTACTTTCAAATTATACTGATTGTCTTAGGATTTATTGCCACATCGTTATTTGCTGTTTTTGTTTGGAGAGAAGCATTTCCTGAATATAAAATTTATCAGAAAAATTACGTTGCACTTGAAAAGTTCAGATCGACTTATACAGGAGAGGCCCCACCTGATTTTAGCATTGGAATAAAACAGATTGTAATCTTAAAGGAAGACAAAGGTCCTGCAAAAATTGATCGCTGTATTTCTTGTCATGTTGCTTTGGAATATTCTCATTTTTCTGCGACAAAAATTGCAAGAGATCTGAATGGTAACATCATTTATAATGAAGATGGCATACCTAAACAAATTACAAACGAAGATGATGTTTGGGCTCGCCTTGATCTTGAAATTCTAAAACTTGAAAAATCCAATCAAAATAGTGAAGCTGAAAAATTAAGATCTTTAAAGACAGCTCATGTAAATGGAAACATTTTTGATGTAAAAAAAGTATTAAAAATGCACCCGTTAATGGGAGCTGAAACAAGACCTTTTGAGTTTCATCCAATAGAAGAATATGGTTGTACCAGTTGTCATAATGGAAATGGTCTTGGATTAACCACAATAAAAGCGCATGGACCTGTTTTTGATGGGCAGTATGAAGTTGAATTTGAGGGGCCTGTACCTCAATTTAATGAAAAGGATGAGCTCAATGACCCGAAATTCGCTAAAAATTACAACGGAAAACCGGGTCATGATGTATTATTTCAAACCTCACCTATTTTTGTTGGGGCTCTAATTCAAGCAAAATGCATGCAATGCCATCAAGTAACTGCAAAAGCTATTGAAACGGCCGGATCAAAAATTGAATTTTTAACACAAAATGATGACAATAGAATTGATGCCCTTCAAAAAGCATTTAATAAAGATCAAGAAACACTTTTAAGTACTTTAGAGTTAAAATCTAGCGTTTCTAAAATTGGAGTGTTAGAGACTGTCAATCAACTGAAAACAAAGTTAAAAGATTATTCTTTAACAGATAAAGAGCGACAATTAATGAGGGCCAACCTCGACTTTTTAACGATGAGTGTTGGAGGATCTGATGGATTACGCCATGAAAATGCACAAGCTGCAAGTGATCTTGTTCTTATGAAGCTTAATGCATCGCTAGAGGATCTTTTAGGCAAAAAAGAGCTAGTTGATAAACTTGAAAAAGATTCCAACTTGTCAGGTAAAGATATTGGTGAATTTTTAATCAAATACCAAAATGAAAGCGCTGCCTCAGGTTTTATTTTTAAAAAACTAAAGAAATTGAACACTTTAACTAAAACTTCAGAGAAAACTTTTAAATTTGACAATAGCAATTTTAAAAATTCAAGTTCGGTTGTTGATAGCCTTGTTCAAAACTTTCAAAGGGGTGAGCAACTTTATGTTGTCCAAGCCTGTTATGCTTGTCATCGCATAGCAGGAGTGTCAAGAGGCGGAGTTGGGCCTGAATTAACAGAAATAGGAAAGGGCTATCCGTGGGCGATTAAAGATAAATTAGTCTTTCCACAAAGAACTCTTCAAAATTCTGCTATGCCAAATTATCATTTAGATCATCCTGAGTTGCAAGATTTAATGACTTATCTACTTGCACAAACAGGAAGCGGTCAAGCTGTCGGGGAAATTGCACATAAACTCTTATTAAAAGATTGGGAAGAGGGCAAGAAAACAGCTCTTGAAAAACCTTTATCATCAGCTGTTGTCCATGATTTAAAGAATAGTATGACCATTTTTGCAACAGAAGGGTGTGCCGCTTGTCACAGATTAAAAGGTTTTGAATCTGATGTTGGTTTTACAATTGAAAAAGAAAAATATACATTTGATTCCCTTTTTAAAACCAGACAATGGTTTCAAGAATTAGTACCAGAATCAATTATTGGATCAAGGCTTATTCAAGTTATTGAAAAAAATTTGACAGAATTTGATGAGCGTATCTCAAATGATGTGAGAACAGGTTCAATTTTAGAAGAGATTGAGAAGAATTTTCCTGAAACGATTGAAACATTTTATCCAAGTTTTGCATTTGCAGCGCGGCATAAAAATCATGAAATAGAAGAAAAAATTTCTAACGAAAAAGATAAATCAAAAATTGAAAGCCACTTAAAAGATTTGAAAGAATGGAAGGATCGAGTTAGATCGATTTTAATGATTTATATTCAAGAATATGGTCTTGGAAGAATTATTGGACCGAAAATTAACTGGTCAGGCGTTTCTAGAAGTGATGAATGGTTAATGCAGCATTTTAGAAATCCTGCAGGTCTTGTTCCCAATTCCATTATGCCTATTTTTCCATTTGATGATTCCAAATTTTATGCATTAACATCGATGTTAGATGCTCTTTCCAAAGTAAATCGCGATCGTGTTAGAGAAATATGGAACCACGACGGGTTTAGTCCAAGAAAAGCTTATGATATTTTCTGCTCATCCTGTCATGGAGACCAGTTAAATGGAAATGGCGTGGTCGCAGAATGGATTTATCCTGTTCCAAAAAATTTACGAAATTCTGAATTTTTACGCAATTTGACCAAGGAAAACGCCATTAATTCGATCAAACACGGAATTAAAGGAACGCCGATGGCGCCTTGGGGAGAGTTTAAAGGTGAAACCACTAATGGAACGACAGGGGATAACACACCAGCGCTAACCCAAAATGAAATTGAAAAAATAGTGGATTGGATTTTCACCGCAGTTTCAGGAGATCGGATTAATCAGCAAACAAATCAAGTCTCAAAATGGGATTATGATTTAAAAGCTGTTCATGATGAATTGAAAGGTGTAAAAATTGAAAGCTTAAATGAGGATTCATCTGATTCTTTATTTAATCGTAAACAAATGATAAATCAACCTGTAACCACCCCCACCCTAGAATATTTTATTGATAAAAAATACTTTACAGAAGAGAATATTTTACAGGGTAAAAGATTCTTCGAATTAAATTGTGCTTCTTGCCATGGAAAAGAGGCTGATGGAGCAGGTGCAAGAGGTTCTGTTATGTTGGATGCTAGACCCAGAAACTTAACGAATGCTGAGTGGCTAGGCACAAAAGATGATTTACAAATATTGCGTTCCATTAAATATGGGGTTCCGGGAACTTCCATGGGAGCATGGGGCGATTTAACGTCGCCTCTTCAAAGGATTCAACTTGCCATTTTTATAAGATCCTTGAATATTGAGGCGCTCTTAAGACAAAAGCTTAATAGTGTTATTTATGATGCACTTGATTCTAATATTTTCTTTCTTGAAAAGTTAAGAGGAAAAGATCCGTCACAAATGATTAAGCTTGAAAATCAAATAAATGCTTTAGAACAACCGGAAAAAGATGATGAAAAAAGCGTTGCAAATTTTAAAGAAAAGTTAGCTTTAAAACAAAAATTAGCCCTTTTAAAAACTGAAGATAACAAATTGACAACTCTTCAAGATTTAATGAAAGAAGAGAAAAAAATATATATGCAAATGGGATTGGATTTTTTAGCAAAACAATTACCTACTGAAGTTTTTGATACCTATTTAAAGCTCGTTGCATTGAACCGGAATCGATTCCGTGTAGAAAATGAAAAATTAATTATGAACGATATATCCAATATAAAAGAATCAATTTTGAAGTTAAGAGATCAAATTGCTACCGAATTGGACAAAAAAGCAGCTATTTTGAAAAATTCGGAAGCTGAAAACGCTGCCTTAGAGATTAAAGGCTATGAAAAACTAAAAAATAGTCTGTTTTCCGGTTTAAAGACAATTTTTGAATTAATAAATACTGAAAGACAAGTGATTAATCAATGACAACTTATGATGATGGACCTGTAAAAGTAATGCTCTATCCCGCCCTTATATTTATGATTTTGGGTATGTTTCTTGGGGTTTTTATCGCTTTTAATGGTTTGGCCTACCCTGATTATTTTGCCGGAGAATATGTTCATTTTGGACGTATAAGACCTGTGCACGTCAATATGATTCTTTGGCTGTGGTTGATTAGTATCAATATTGCACTGTTTTATTTTATGGTTCCACGGCTGTGCGGAGTTTCGCTTTGGAGTCCAAAAGTAGCTTATCTACAATGTTTTTGCTGGTGGACAGGATTAATCGTTGGGATTTTTTCGTTACCGGCAGGCACAAATTCTGGCTGGGAATATGCGGAAATTCCCACTTTTGTGGGATGGATTCCAACTCAATTCTTGGTCGGAGCGGGGTTTGTTTTACTTGCTGTCAATGTTTTTATGACAGTTGCAATAAGAGTAAATGAAAAACTTTATGTATCTCTTTGGTATGTCATGGGGACTATGGTTTGGGCAATTTTCACCTACCTTGCCCAGGCTGCAATAAATTATGTTCCCGGCGGTATTTCAAGGGTAAATGTTAATTTTTTCTATGTACATAATGTTGTCGGTCTTATTTTTACGCCAATGGGGCTTGCCATCGTCTATTATTTTTTACCAAAAATTTCAAATAGACCGATTTACAGTCATCGCCTGTCCATGATTGGGTTTTGGTCGATTGCTTTTGTTTATGCATGGATCGGAGCTCATCATATTATTCATGGCCCAATTTCTCAGTGGCTTCAAACAGTCTCTATTATTTTTTCCATATGGCTCTTTATACCGGTTTGGACAGTGGTCACGAATCTTTTTGCCACCTTAAAAAATGATTGGGATGCATATGTACAAAATGTGCCTATAAGATTTTTGATTATGGGAACTTTGTTTTATCTTTTAACATGTATTCAAGGGCCGTTGATGGCCGTTAGAAACATCAATGAAATTACTTCTAAAACAGACTGGGTAATTGGCCACTCACATATCGCTCTTTATGCCACTTTTAGTTTTTTTGCATTTGCAGGCATTTATTATGTAATTCCTGTAATTACTAAAAAACGTATTTGGTCAGACAGTTTAACCAAGTTACATTTTTCATTAAATATTTTAGGTAGTATTCCCTTTCTAACAGCCCTTTGGGTAGGTGGTTTTTGGCAAGGATTGCTCTGGTCAACTTGGGCAAACGGCAATACTTATGCTGAATTTCATCATCAATTAACTGAAATGCCCTTTCTTCAAACAACAGCAGACATGCATATATTTTGGATTTGGAGAGGGATTGGTGGTTTAATTATTCTATTTGCTAATGTCTTATTTGTTGTTAATATTTTTAACACAGTGATCCTTAAAAACCAAAATTTTGAAAGAATTGATGCTTTAGGTTTAAAAAATGATTAGATGGTATAATATTGAAAAATCAGCAGTTGTAACCTTTATTGGTATCGTGCTTCTTTTTTCAACAGCTATTGCTGTTACACTGATTGCTCCAAGACATATTGATCCAACCTGGACAGAGCCTACAACACCCTATCAAGTACAAATGTATGAGGTTGCTGATCCTTATATTTTTATCGGTAATCCAACTAGGGGCGGATATGATCTACAGTTTGTGTATCAGCTCATCGATCGATTTACGCTGCTTTCTTTTGAGGAATCTGAATTTTTAAAAATAGTGGCAAAAGATGAATCCAAAAAATACATTACAGCGCATAAGGATTTAAATTTAAAGCTTACCTCACATCTGCATATGTTAAGAAAGCCTGAAAAAGAGATGATCGCTGTAGCTGAACAGAAGAAAAAAGATTTAAATTTGGATTGGGAAAGCAAACATCCAAACTGGAAAGAAGATAAATTACTCAGGCCAAATTTTGAGGTGGTAGAGCTCTATCCGATATTAGAAAAGTTTAGCTTTTCTGTTGGTTCACCAGAAACTGTAATCAGTGATTGGGTTGATGAAAATTTTGAAATCATTAATGAAATAGATGATGGCAATTATGCACCCCACCATAAAAATAAAGGGGTGATTTATGTAAAAAACCCTTCAGAGTATAGAGTTTCTTATTATCAATATTCAGGATCTAGCGGTTGGCATTTTGATGTGAATGGAGAGGCTATTAAAGATGTTGATGAGTTAATAGGACCAAAGCTTGAATTTTTCTCAAGAAAACAACTCATTGAATATGGTGAGGATATTTACAAAGCAGAAGGCTGCTTCTATTGTCATACAGATCAAACAAGAACATTGATTCAAGATACTGTATTAAATGGAACCGCTACATTCCCTGCACCCCCATCTTCTGCAAATGAGTATATTTATCAGAGAGTGACGTTTCCTGGAACAAGAAGACTTGGGCCTGATTTATCTCGGGTTGGGATCAAGCAACCAAGTAGGGACTGGCATCGAGGACATTTTTGGTCGCCAAAAACAGCAAGTGTGGGCTCCATTATGCCCGCCTTTCAACATTTTTTTGATACGGATCCTCGTGGAACTTCCAAGAAAAGTTCCAGTATCCCCAATGTAAAGTTTGAGGCTATTTTTCAGTATCTTATGACAAAAGGAACAAGAAT
>Ga0105047_10003360_pt1 | contig 28214 bp, 25 predicted proteins | sample MAT04_FD_78384 | JGI IMG/M metagenome (GOLD analysis project Ga0105047, IMG submission 78384) | Freshwater microbial communities from Lake Fryxell liftoff mats and glacier meltwater in Antarctica - MAT-04 (megahit assembly) | ecosystem: Environmental > Aquatic > Freshwater > Ice > Liftoff... | reverse complement strand
ATTCAAACCAAGATTGAGGATGGTATCCATCATACCCGGCATTGAAGCACGTGAGCCTGAACGAACTGATAAAAGACAAGGGTTTTTGCTGTCGCCGAATTTTGCATTCATGTGTTTTTCAACCTCCGAAACGGCAGCTTCAACTTCTTTTTTAATGAGTTTCAAAGCTGCATCGCGACCTTCTTTTGTGTAAACGGTACACACTTCGGTAGTGATAGTAAATCCCGGAGGAACCGGAACACCAATAAGGTTCATTTCGGCCAGGTTGGCACCTTTGCCACCAAGCAGGTTTTTCATCGAAGCATCGCCTTCCGCCTTTTTATTGCCGAAAGTATAAACACTTTTTACTTTTGATTTAGCCATAACAGATTGCTGTTTTTGTATTTATGTGTTGATAGTTATAAGTCAGATCATACTTTTTTTGAGGGTGCAAAAGTACAAAACTTTACTAAATATTTTTTGAAGATATAAGCTAAAGTTATCAGTATTTTACTCAAAAATTGTTAATTTCTAGGATTCCTGCTTCAAAATATACTTTTATTGAATTGCTTTCTGCTAACACGATGACAATTAAATTCAGCTATACTACAGTGGAAATTGCAAGAATGTTTTCAAGCATTTTTGAAAAGATCAGATTATTTTTAGGACAATAATTTATGTGTTTCATCATTTCATCTGGTGTCTGAACATGCTTGCCAGGAAGAATTTCCGGTGTTATTTCACGAATAAATTCAGGTGCATTCGACTCAGTAATCTCGAAATGAAACTGAAGCGCAAATACATTTTTCCCATATATGAAGGCTTGGCATGGTGTAACTTCGCTATAAGCCATTGTTGTTGCTCCTGAAGGTAAATCGAAAACATCGTAATGCATATGCATTACAGTCAAATCTCCGGCGAAATGCATAAAAACATTATCATTCAATGCATTAGGGCTATAGTAAACAGGCATGAACCCGATTTCCTGTTCCTTGTTTTTATAAACCTTGGCTCCAAGCGCTTTTGCTACCATTTGAGCTCCAAGGCAAATTCCTATCACAATTTTCCCTGATCGAATGACTTTTTTGATGAATTCAATTTCGTCATCTATCCATGGAAATTCCGCTGAATCGTTTACGCCCATTTTGCCGCCCATAACTACCAGCCAGTCAAAAGATTCAACTAAGGGTAATTCGGGATTTATATCAAAACGGGTAACTGAAGAAGTAATATTATGGCTTGAAGCCCAATCGCCTATATATCCCAAATCTTCGAAATGATCGTGCTGGAAGTAATGAATATGCATTTTCTGATTTATTTTGTTGGGCAAATTTATGTATTCTTTTAAACTTTAGCTGATAATGGGAACTATCCTGCCAAACCCATGGAATTACTAACTTTGCCGCTTTAAAAGGCTTAAATGAAAGTAACTGGTTTCACGTTTATACGCAATGCTCTTATTTACGATTACCCGGTAGTTGAGGCGATTCGCTCAATATTACCTGTTTGTGATGATTTTGTTGTAGCGGTTGGAAATTCTGACGATGCTACTCTGGAACTTATCAGGCAGATTGATCCGGTTAAAATAAGGATTATCGAAACAGTATGGGATGATACTCTGCGCGAAGGCGGGCGGGTTTTAGCTCTTGAAACCGATAAAGCATACCAGACTATTGGTAATGATACCGATTGGGCTTTTTATATTCAGGGAGATGAAGTGGTTCATGAAAAATATCTTGAACCAATTAAAAACGCCATGGTCAAATGGAAAGATCATCCTGAAGTGGATGGGTTGCTTTTCAATTACCTTCATTTTTATGGTTCTTACGATTATGTAGGTTCATCCGGTAAATGGTATCCGCACGAAATACGGGTTATACGGAGATCAGCCAACTTATATTCCTATCGCGATGCACAAGGATTCCGGAAAGGTGACAATCAGAAACTCTGTGTAAAATCTGTTGATGCATATGTTTATCACTATGGTTGGGTGAAAGAACCGGCAGCCATGCAGCGCAAACAGGAAAATTTCAACAAACTCTGGCATTCCGACAACTGGGTTGATAAAAATGTAGCCAAATCGAACGAATTTGACTATTCAGCTATTGATGCCCTTGAATTGTTTAATGGAACACATCCTCAGGTTATGCATGATCGTATTGCAAGAAAAAACTGGAAATTCGATTATGATCTGTCATTCAGTAATTTAAGTTTGAAAGATCATTTTAAAAAATGGCTTCAAAAATATACCGGAATTGAAATAGGATATAAAAATTATAAAAGAGCTTGATTCTTTTTTGAAAAAACAAAAAAAGGCCTGAACGAATCCAGGCCTTTTTCATGGTTCTGATTTTGAGGGTTGTTATTACAAATTTAGAAAAAAATAGAACATCCCGATCAAGAAACTTCAAGAATTGGGAATCACAATTTATTTTGCAGGTAGAATGCGGTATATGAATCTTTACTCTTTAGTAGGTCTTCAGGCGTGCCTTCAAATAACACAAACCCTCCTTGTTCTCCACCTTCAGGTCCAAGGTCAATTACCCAATCAGCTGTTTTAATTACATCCAGGTTATGTTCAATAACAATTACGGTGTGTCCTTTTACCAGCAAGGCATTGAAAGCAGCAAGCAAACGGTTTATATCATGCATATGAAGCCCGGTAGTAGGTTCATCAAATATAAAAAGGGTAGGGGAGTCGTTGGTTCCTTTAGTCAGGAATGATGCCAGTTTAATCCGCTGTGCTTCGCCGCCAGAAAAAGTATCCGATGATTGACCTAGCTTAAGATAACCTAATCCTACATCAGCCAATGGTTTGAGCTTTGCTGAAATACGATTGGCAGTGGCGCTTTTCTCCGAACCGGCATGAAAAAAGTCTATGGCCTGCTCAATGGTAAGATCGAGTATATCGAATATCGTTTTTTCATGATATTTTACATCAAGTACCTCATCCTTATAGCGTTTCCCTTTGCAACTGTCGCACATCAGGTGCAAATCGGCCATAAACTGCATCTCTACAGTTACAATTCCTTCGCCTTCACATTCCTCGCATCGGCCACCTTCTACATTAAAGGAAAAGAACCCCGGTTTATAACCTCTTACTTTTGCTAATTGCTGGTCGGCAAATAAACTGCGTATATCATCGAAAGCTTTTACGTAAGTAGCAGGATTTGAACGTGATGACCGCCCAATCGGATTTTGATCGATAAGTTCAACAGCAGTAATAAGGTTGTAATCTCCTTCCAAACGGTCGAATTTTCCTGTGCGCTCACCATACCCGCCAAAAATCTTTTTAAGCGCAGGGTAAAGTATTCTTTTAACCAAAGTTGTTTTTCCCGAACCGCTGACTCCCGTTACTACGGTCATCACTTTAAGTGGAAATTTTACATTAATGCTTTTCAAATTGTGTTCGCGGGCACCTTTTATTGCGATATAATCGTTCCAGGGTCTGCGGCTTAAAGGCAACTGAATGGATCGTTTTCCTGAAAGATATAAGCCTGTCAAACTTGTCTCATCTTTCAGTATTTCTTCAAATGTACCTTGGAAAACCAGCTCTCCGCCGTGGCTGCCCGCCAATGGTCCAATATCAATTACCTGGTCAGCAGCTTTTATTATTTCTTCTTCGTGTTCAACTACAATAACAGTGTTGCCCATATCGCGCAATCCTTTCAGCACCTTAATCAGCAGGTGTGTATCGCGCGGATGGAGTCCGATACTGGGTTCATCGAGAATATAAAGTGATCCTACAAGGCTGCTACCCAATGAAGTTGCAAGGTTGATACGTTGCGATTCTCCACCTGAAAGGGAATTTGAGAGCCTGTTAAGTGTAAGGTAAGGCAATCCTACATTGCATAAAAAACCAAGCCTGTTTTTAATTTCGACTAACAGACGGTCAGCAACTTTATGCTCATATTCAGTAAGTTGGATGTTTTCGAAGAAATCAAGCACATCTGCAATTGGCGTCAAAATCAGGTCGGTTATGGATTTTTCGTTCACCTTAACATAATTTGCATCTTTGCGTAAGCGGGTACCAAGGCAGTCGGGACAAACTGTTTTTCCACGATACCTCGAAAGCATAACCCTGTATTGAATTTTATAGGTCTGACTTTCGACCATAGCAAAAAAAGCGTTTATTCCTTCGAAATGCTGATTTCCAGTCCATAACAATCCTTTCTGTGCACTTGTGAGTTTATAATATGGCGTGTGAACCGGGAAATCAAACTTATGTGCATGTTTTATAAGGGTATGTTTGTATTCACTCATTTTTTCACCTTTCCAGCAGGCAACTGCATCGTCATATATTGAAAGGCTTTTATCCGGAATCACCAGGTCTTCATCAATGCCAATTACACTTCCAAACCCTTCGCAGGTTTTACAGGCACCAAATGGATTGTTGAAACTAAAAAGATGCACTGATGGCTCTTCAAAGGTTATTCCATCGAGTTCGAACCTGTTCGAGAATTCGAAACGATTACTTATACCATCAATTTCAATACTCAGCAAGCATGTTCCATTCCCTTCAAAAAATGCAGTTTGTACTGAATCTGCAGCTCTTGCAGCAATATCTTCATCGGACTTATCAATACTAAACCGGTCAACAAGAACAAACATTTCATTATAATCGAATTTGCCAACTTCGGGTAAAATGTCTTCAATTTTCAACACATTTTCCTGATAAAGTACCCTGCTGAAACCCTGCTGTAAAACAACAGTGAGATCATCTTTCAAAGTGCGGTCACTCTTTTGATAAACGGGGCTATAAAGCATAACATGAGCTCCATCCTGTTGTTCCATGATTACATTTACAGCATCAGTAACACTATGTCTGGTAACCTGCTCTCCGGTAACTGGCGAAAAGGTTTTGCCAATACGGGCGAAAAGGAGTTTTATATACTCGTAAATTTCGGTCGAAGTTCCTACTGTCGATCGGGGATTGCGTGTGTTAACCTTTTGTTCGATAGCAATTGCCGGAGCTATTCCTTTAATATAATCTACTTCAGGTTTGCTCATTCTTCCAAGGAATTGCCGGGCATATGAACTCAGGCTTTCAACATACCGGCGCTGTCCGTCAGCATAAAGTGTATCGAATGCAAGCGATGATTTCCCTGAACCTGATAATCCGGTGATAACCACCAGCCTATTTCGTTTAATAGCTACCGAAATATTTTTAAGGTTATTTACCCGGGCACCTTTAACAAGGATATATTTTTTGGGATCTAAATGATCGATGTCTGTAATAATCATGGTTATTTTCTCAGTTTCAATGTAAACCAAATGAATAGTTTACTCTATAGTATTATGAATTCAGCTGCAAAGCTACTTACATTTCGAACACTTATTACTGAAAAAGAGTTCAGTAAACTGACTTTTATAAGGTAATACTGTAGTCTGAAATACTTTTAGAACAAACGTATATATCATAAATACAATTGTTTATGATTGTATTGAGTTTCACTAATGACATATATTAAAATAATTTTAACAAAAATTTGCACATAGATGAATAGATGTGTACATTTGCAAGTCTTAAAGTAAAAATGTTTAAAAAAGACATATTACTTTTCAACGCCTGATTCATTAATTATTAACCAAAGCAAATCATTATCGAAAGAACTCTACGCTCTTAAACTCAAATAATTACTAACCAATACGGAGGTATTATGTCCACCCCCATTGTTAGCGATCAGGAGCTTATAAGCAACTATCTCGCCGGTAATGAATATAGTCTTGAGGTTCTTATAAACAGGCACAAGCAAAAAGTTTATTCGTACATCCTTCTCGTTGTCAGAGATAAACATCTGGCTGACGATATATTTCAGGATGCCTTCATTAAAGTCATAAACACTTTACGGTCAGGTGTTTATAAAGAAGAAGGAAAGTTTATCCAATGGGTAATGCGAATTTCTCATAATCTTATTATTGATCATTACCGCAAATCGAAACGTTTGCCGATAGTGGACAATCATTCAGAAGAAGGTGATATTTTCGACAATCTGCGGATAGTTGATGATTCCATCGAAGAAAGAATGATTGTTGATCAGATTTACGAGGATGTTCGAAAGTTAATTGATCATCTGCCTGGCGAGCAGCGCGAAGTTCTTTTACTCAGGCATTACAGCGATATGAGTTTTAAGGACATTGCCGAGCAAACTGATGTGAGTATTAATACTGCCTTAGGCCGAATGCGATATGCTCTGATCAACCTGCGTAAACTTATTGACAGTAAAGCGATCATACTGAGTGTATAGTGTAAAATATTTTTGCTCTGATACAATAAAGGAGAAGCGATTGTCGTTTTTTGGGTATAAAGTTTAACAAAACCCCAATAGATGATAAAAATCTCTACACTCCTTAATGACGCTTCACAAGTAGCCGATAACCAAAAAGTTGGTAGTTTGGTTCCTGGCTCTCAGGCAGTGAAGATGCTGATAAGTTATTCGCAGGCTTTGCAGGTAATCGATTGCAATGATTTTAAAACCTGTTATATTGTGCTTAACTAATACAGCGAAAACGTTTAACAAATCAGTCCCGCTTATGGCGGGATTTTTTTTGTTCAAATCATACGTTTTGTAAATTTGACGTCATATCTGTTACACTTAAAAATTTACTTAGTGAAACTTTCAAAATAACTTCCCCAATCGCAAGTGAGGTAGTAATAACGGTGGCTGATTAACCTAATGACCTATAAACTGGTGTTGAATGGTGGAGCACCTGATTATCTGCTATAGTGCGTAGGACTTCAATATCAATAAAAAAAATCTGTAATAGGAACATTACCCGTAGGGCATTAACATAAAAAGTTGTAAAAAAAAACGGAACATCAGCTCATCATAAGTTTTGAGGAAGTTAATATGTAAGTTTCTCTTAACTAACTTCATAAATAATTATTACAATGATACTCCCTTTTATTTTTGATGTTTTTTGTAAGAGGAATTAAACAGCCCATATGCACAAATTATCGAAAAAAGAACGTTTTAAACAAATTGTCAGCTATTTTGAGACAGCAATGCCTGTTGCTGAAACTGAGCTGGTATTTCAATCGCCATACCAATTGCTGGTAGCAGTAATTTTATCCGCACAGTGTACTGATAAAAGAGTGAATATCATAGCGCCTCCCTTCTTTCAAAAATTTCCGGATGCTGAATCGCTTTCGAAAGCAGCCGTTGAAAGTGTATTCGAATTGATTAAGAGCTGCTCGTATCCCAATAATAAAGCCAAAAACCTGCTGGGGATGGCACTGACTTTAGTTAACGAATTTGGTGGTATTGTTCCTTCTGATATTGATGAATTGCAAAAAATGCCTGGAGTTGGTCGGAAAACAGCGAATGTTATTGCTTCAGTGGTTTTTAACCTTCCGGCAATGGCGGTTGACACCCATGTTTTCAGAGTATCGAACCGGATTGGGCTCACCACAAACTCACGCTCTCCGCTCGCAACCGAAAAAGAACTGGTAAAATATATTCCATCCGAAAAACTTTCGATTGCTCATCACTGGCTTATTTTGCATGGCAGATATGTATGTATTGCCCGGAAACCGAAATGTGAAGTCTGCGGGATAAAGGAATTTTGCCTTTATTATGCTACACATAACATCCAGCCACTAAAATAGGATTTAAGGTTGATTGTTCAATTTTGAACTATTTACCGTAATTTCTGTTTAAAAAATACAAGTTTTTGTTAAACGTTTTTATTCTCCAAAAATATGGTTACTTTAAAGCCAGGTGATGCAGCACCTTTATTTTCTGCTAATGATCAGCACGGCAACGAAATATCTCTTCAATCATTGAAAGGCAAAAAGGTTGTACTTTACTTTTATCCCAAGGATGATACGCCTGGTTGTACAGCTGAGGCTTGTAACCTGCGCGACAATTATGTTGAACTTATAAAACTTGGTTATGCAGTTGTTGGCGTAAGCCCCGATCCTCTTAAATCACATTTAAAGTTTGCGGATAAGTATGAACTGCCTTTTTCACTTCTTCCGGATACTGAAAAAGAAATTATTTCTGCTTATGGAGTCTGGGGGCCTAAAAAGTTTATGGGCAAAAGTTATGACGGAGTTTTAAGGTCAACTTTTGTGATTAGTGAAGACGGCATTATTGAAAAGGTTTTTACTCAGGTCGATACCAAAAATCATACAGATCAGATACTTAAAGCTTAATTAAATTAACTTTCTGTAAAATGATATTTTAAATAGCCACTGCATTTTTTTTATATTTGCAGTGGAAAATTTTTTTGTTAATAAAAACCTCCTTCAGATTCAAAGTATATTTTTGTTTAAATAATAAACGGAGTAAATTTGCTATCTAAAGTTAAATTATTTAAAAATGGCAAAGGAAGATACCAATCAGGAAAAACTGAATGTATTGAAGCTTACAATGGATAAGCTCGAAAAAACATACGGTAAAGGTACTATTATGAAGCTGGGCGACCAGGTAGTTGAAGATACTCCGGTTATTTCCACTGGCTCGTTGGGTTTGGATATAGCTTTGGGAGTCGGCGGTTTACCCAAAGGTAGGGTTATAGAAATATACGGACCTGAATCGTCAGGGAAAACAACTCTTGCTTTACACGCAATAGCAGAATCACAGAAAAAGGGTGGAATAGCCGCTTTCATTGATGCAGAGCATGCTTTCGATCGTTACTATGCCCAGAAACTTGGTGTTGATATCGAAAATCTGCTTATTTCGCAACCTGATAACGGTGAACAAGCTCTGGAAATTACCGAAAACCTTATTCGTTCGGGAGCTATTGATATTATTGTTATCGACTCTGTTGCAGCTCTTACTCCACGAAGTGAAATAGAAGGTGAAATGGGCGATTCGAAAATGGGTTTGCAGGCCAGGCTGATGTCGCAGGCATTGCGTAAACTTACTTCCACTATAAGTAAAACTGGTTGCTGCTGTATTTTTATTAATCAGCTGCGCGAAAAAATCGGTGTTATGTTTGGCAATCCCGAAACTACTACAGGTGGAAATGCATTGAAGTTTTATGCTTCCGTTCGTTTGGATATCCGTCGTCAGACTCAGATTAAAGATGGTGATGTGGCAATAGGCAACAGGGTGAAAGTGAAAGTAGTTAAAAATAAAGTTGCTCCGCCATTCCGTCAGGCTGAATTCGATATTATTTACGGAGAAGGTATTTCCAGATATGGCGAAATCATTGATCTTGGCGTTGAACGGAATATTATTAAAAAAAGTGGTTCCTGGTTTAGCTATGGTGAAACAAAATTAGGACAGGGAAGAGATGCATTGAAAAAATTACTTGCTGATAATCCCGAATTGTGCACCGAAATTGAGTCTCAGCTTATAATTTCCCTTAAAGGTTAATGATCTGATTTAATGAAAATTATAATTTCATTTTGATTTAGTTGCCGTTAAATAGATTAAATACTAAAACTCCGGATGAATTATCAGCCGGAGTTTTTATTTTTGCAAACTAATTCATCCTTTTACCATGCGTTACATTGTACTTTTTATTTTTGTGGGTTTAACAATTTCAGTGGTTTTTAATGCGTGTAATCAATCAGAGTCGGGTAGTAAGGTAGCCGCAAATGATTCCATTTCGCAGGAACTTTCGGCATTAAATGATGCTATTTCGAAAGATCCCGGGAAATCTGATTTGTACACTCAGCGATCGGAGTATTTTGTAAGACGCGAATTATTTAACGATGCATTAAATGACATCAATAAAGCCATTGAACTTGAACCAAAATCCGTTAAAGCTTACACAGGGCTCTCAGGCATTTATCTATTGATGGGTAAACCTCAGGAATCACTTGATGCGTTGAACCAGGTATTGAAATTTGACGATAAAAATGCGGATGTGTACCTGAAAAAAGCAAAGCTTTATTTGGTCATGAAAGATTATGAGAACTGTGCTGTTTCAATTGAGAAAACCCTCGAAATTGATCCTGAACAGGCTGATGCTTATTTCCTGAAAGGAATGGCATTGATGGAAAATGACAAAATGGATTTTGCCATTCAGAGTTTTCAGCGCTCTGTATCAATTGACCAGGCTCATTTTGAAGCACTGATGCAGTTGGGCTATATATGGGAAAACCGCGATCAGAAAATGTCGATTGAATATTTTAAAAGTGCTGTAAAAGCAAATCCTAAAAGTACTGAGGCTTTGTATAATCTGGGTTTACTTTACCAGGAAAACGATCAGCCACAAAAAGCCATTCTATCCTATGAGGAAATTATAAAAGTGAATCCGGGTAATATACTTGCCTATTATAATATGGGATATGTTAACCTTGTATATCTGAACAATTATTCGAAAGGGGCAACTTTCTTCACCAAAGCAATTGAACTTGAACCGGATTATGTTGATGCATGGTACAATCGTGGGTTTTGTTACGAACTTCTAAAAGATAAAGAAAAGGCAGCAAGTGACTACCGGCAGGTGCTCAAAATTAAACCCAACGATCCTAAAGCGGTTGAGGGTATGAACAGGCTCGATAAAATGAAATAAATTTAGCGCTTTTTTACATTATTCAATAACTCTTTACGCAATAGTACGGCATCGCAACTACAAGAGGATGAACAACCTCCATAGTGTCTGTTCTGCTTTACAGGAAATAATGTGCGGTAAATACTGTACAATGCGACCAGCCCGGCACAAGCAACTAATGCGTATGTGATAATTTCCTGCAATGGCATATATATAATCAGATTAGTGTTTTTATGGATGGGAAATAGTTTAGCACTGAAATCCAGGAAATAAACAGTGTAAATGCCAGCAGAAGTAAGGCCCAGACCGCAGCAGGGATTTTCGTTATTTTCTGCAGATTGGTAGCATCACCAGCTTTTTTGGGCTGTTTTATTGCTAATACAAGCAATATAAACGAGGAAATTATGGCATCGGTAAAAATGACTAAAGCATAAAAAGCTGCGAAAATATAAATTACCGTATGATTATTGAAGTATATAAGTAACAGATTAAGTACCACAAAAGTTCCTGCCCAGAATAATCCATACATATTTTTTAATGATAGTATCATGATAATCAATGCGATACTTGTGAGTATAAAAAGTATATAAAGGAAATAGCCTTTATAAAGCAGAAAAAGGCAAAGCCATCCTGTAAGTGCCGAAACCGGATATCCGGCAAGAGATATCAGCGCTTGTGAAAATTTATTTTTAGCTTTGGTTACTGTAGAGCCAGAAGTATCAGCAAAAAGATTTACTGCAATTATTTCACCACTCAGTATAAGTGTAGCGAAAGCATGACCAGCTTCGTGAACTAGCGTGTTAATACTTCTGAAATATTTGCCAAGTAAAGGAATCCGGCTTAATAAAACGGCGATCGCCAAAAGGATAAAGAAAATCAGTTGCGGGTGTGATGAAATCCATTCCATATATCTGAATTTAAAAGAAAAGAGAACCAATCTGATAAACGGCCAGCGAACCCAGGTAAGCCAGAACTGTGGTATATACTACCACGAACAGCGCCCATTTCCAATGCCCCGATTCGCGGCTGATAGCAGAAACAACTCCAATACAGGGGAAATAGATGAGTATAAAAATCATAAAACTGAGTGCTACCAGAGGCGTGAAAACCGGCTTACCGATATTAATTCCCGAGGTGTATGTTTGTTGTTGGAGTTTCTGAACAAGAGATTGATTCCCATTTCCCGAATTGTCAGTTTGGTATAAAACACCTAAGGTGCCAACAACAACTTCTTTGGCCGAAACACCGGTTAGCAGGGCAACACTCATTTTCCAGTCGAAACCCAGCGGCCGCATAGCCGGTTCAACAAAATGCCCGATACGGCCTATGAAAGAGTTTTCCTGCTGCGTTGAACTCATAATGAAATGTAGTCCCGAAATATCAGAATTCAATTTTGTTACAAGTGAATCTTTTTCTCTCCGAGAGTAAATTTCCGAATCTGCAATTGAAATACTTTTCTGTTCCAAGGCAGTGATCTGTTCGTCTAATTGCGCTTTCTCGCTATAATCAACCGGAAAATATCCTAATGCCCAGATGATTATGGAAGCAACAAGGATAATTCCGCCAATTTTCTGAAGATACTGTCCGGTTCGGTACCACACATGCTTTACAATACTGCGCATGGTTGGAACACGATAGGGTGGCAGCTCCATTACGAAAGGGACATCCGTTTTCCGGAATATCGTTTTTCGGAAAATCAGTGCCGACCCTATAGCCAAAAGTACTCCGGTAATATAAATTGCAAATAAAATTGTTCCCTGATAGGATTGAAAAAATGCAGTGATGAAAAGAATATAAACCGGCAGCCTGGCACTGCACGACATAAATGGGTTTATTAGCATTGTGATCAGCCTGTCGCGGCGGCTTTCGATAATTCGGGTTGATAAAATGGCCGGTACGTTACACCCGAATCCCATTAAGAGCGGAATAAATGATTTACCATGTAATCCAATCTTGTGCATTACTCTGTCCATGATAAATACAGCCCTGGCCATATAACCTGTATCTTCCATGAGCGAAATAAACAAGTACAGAAGTAGTATATTCGGCAGGAAAATGATTACACCGCCCACACCTCCTATTACACCTTGTATCATCAGGTCTTTCAACATGCCATCAGCCATATTGACCTGAATAATACCGGATATTTCCTGAACCATCCATTGAATCCATTGCATAGGATAGTTGCCTAACTTAAATGTGCCATAAAAAGTAGCCCACATCAGCAACACAAAAATGGGTATTCCCCAAAATTTATGAGTAATAAAAGTATCGATTATTTCACTTTTTTTGCGACGGATATTAGGATTTGGCTTCAGTGTTTCCGCCAAAGCGCCTGCAATAAAGCCATATTTAGCATCGGTTATCTGGGTTTCGGTATCTTCACGCTGATCTGTTTCTATCCTTGCCCTTTCGCGTGTAACGACTTCAGCTATTTCATCAGGATTTTTCAGTTTCTTAGCTTTTTCAATGGCATCGGGATCATTTTCAAGCAGCTTTATTGATAAAAAGCGCGAAGAGATTTTATTCAGGAAGTCGATATTTTCCGGAATACGGATTTTTTTCTGAACAGCTTTAATTCCTTGTTCGAGCGAATGTCCGTAATTAATATGTATATGCCTCGAAACCTGGTCGCTGCCTTCGCACACTTCAATGATTTTTGCAAAAAGCTCACTTATGCCTTTGCCACGCGAAGCAATAGTTGGAATAAACGGAACCCCAAGCATTTGGCCGAGGTAATCATAATTTAAAATATCGCCTTTAAGTTGCAGTTCATCGAACATATTCAGTGCAACTATTACCCTGATATCCATATCAATAAGCTGTGTGGTAAGATATAAGTTGCGTTCAAGGTTTGATGCGTCGATAACGTTTACAACTACATCGGGCATATTTTCATTAATGAAATCGCGTACAAACAGCTCTTCGGGCGAATAAGCAGTAATTGAATAAGTTCCAGGTAAATCCGTAATAAAAAAATGATAACCATGCATTTCGAAGCGGGCTTCCTTGGCACCAACTGTAACACCACTGTAATTTCCTACCCGTTCGCGCGAATTGGAAGCATAATTGAAAAGAGTTGTTTTACCTGAATTCGGGTTTCCTACAAAAGCAATATGTATCGTTTTGTTGTGTTTCAGATAATTTGTGTTTTCGGAATCTTCGCTTAATGTTCCTGAATAGTTTGGTTCCTGCTCAGTTAAGTTAAGTGGATCTATTTCAATTAAATGTGCTTCGCTAGTTCGAAGAGTTACGTTATAACCAAGTATATTGTATTCAACAGGATCCTGAAGTGGTGCTTTTTTAATAACTGTAACTTCTTTCCCGACAACAAACCCCATTTCTGTAATCCTTTTCCGGAAAGCACCACGCCCTTTCACTCTAACAATAGTGGCTTTATTTCCAGGTTCAAGTTCACTCAGATTCACAGCTAATCCCTATTTAGATCAAATAAATATTGTGCAAAGATACATGGTTTAAATTATCCTTAAACAACTTATAATCGAAAATCCTGAGTTTAGCGAGTTGAGGATATAATTGCCTGTAATTCTGATTTATACCTGTCAATAGAGTAAATCGTCATCCTGTTCAGCACGAAAGGCCACTGAATGCAATGCAGGCAAAATTGAGGCTATACGCATTCCCCAATGAGAAATGAATAATGTTCGACATTCATAAACTGCATTTTGTTTTGCATACATAAGGGTTTTCTGGTACAAAAGAACAAAATCCTTGAGATCCTGATATACATCAGCCAAATGTTCCGAAATACTTGCACGCAACGGAATATTGTCACCGCTTTCGTAGGACAAAGTATAAAACTCATCTTTGCCGGCAAATAAAGTGAGCAGGGAATTATAAGTGCTCTCCCATTGATCTTCATTAACAAATCGTTCGCCTAAAAAATCCTCATCAGCTTCCACTACGGGTAATATGGCTCCTTTCAGATACAACAAAGGACAGATTTTCGCATAATACTGAATTACTTCTTCAGGGTTGTATTTTTCAGCAGCTTCGGTGAAAATACAAAATTCGTTTGCAACAGTGTACATATCAAGTACATTGGCTGAAGTAACAACATCGGACGAAGGGGTGTCTGACATAAAAAAAGGATTGTAGTGTTAAAGATTTAAAGGAATCAAAGGTATAAATTTGATGAACGTAGGAAGTGACAGTGGAAACAAAAAAAGTGCCTCAAGAGCACTTTTATGAGATAAATATGCTTTCTACTTCAGAATTTTTTCATAATGAGAAGCCTGGCTTCCGATTTACCGTTATTTGTAAACCCACGTTCAACATCCTTTTCGATTTCCACAACAGCATACAATTCAAGTTTTACCTGAATTTTATCTGTCTGCAATGTAGCTTCACCTTCAACCAAACAGGCAACAATATCAATTGGATTGGAGTGCGGCGGAATTGCTTGTCCGGGTTGCAGGCACAAATGAATCACTTCGAGCGTGGCGGAAGTATGCATCAAATATCCTTCAACGTCAAATGGAACCTTAGCTGCATTTGTCAGCGTATTGATTTTCATTGTTTCGGTTTTCGCTTTGCAGGTTTTCGTTTTGGTTTTGGAGCGGTCATTGAATCAATGAGATGTATTACTGCATAAAATGGCTTCTTTTTCAGCATTCTTGGTCCAGACCAGCGCATTACCTTTTGCATATGTTCGCGTTTTTGGGACGAATAACAGTGTACCGGGCAGCTTTTGCAAACGGGTTTCACATCTCCAAACATGCAGGACAATAGTCGTTTTTCGGCATATTTTGCCAATTCAGCGCACTCATCACACATAAACGACTTCTTTGCATGATTACCGGCACAATACATCTCAATCATTGTTTGAACAATGATTTTTTCTCTTTCGCGACGTGACTTGAGGAGAAACATTTGCATGGTTTATTCTCTGATCATTGTCAGAAGCATGATAAATTTTTCGTTTGCATTTACAGCATGAGGAATATTTGCTGGCATAATAATACTTTGACCTGTTGTGAGTTGAGTGGGTTTCCCGCCGATTACAATTTCCGCAGTTCCCTGCAAAACCTGCACCAGGGCATCAAAAGGTGCTGTGTGCTCGCTAAGTTTCTGGCCTGAATCGAAAGCAAAAAGTGTAATATTCCCTTTCTCTTTCTGTATTATTCGCTTGCTTACAATCCCATCGCTTTGATAATTTACTGAATCAACAAATGAGAAAGAAATACCCGTTTCAATTTTCTCTTTTTCCATCGTAACTTTATTTATGTTATTGGTAATTACTTTATTGTAGTATTTTGAATACGATTCAAATTTTTTTTTAAAGAATCAGATTATGATACCTGATTATTTCAGGTTATTCAGCAAGTAAGCATGAGTCAATTATTTTATACCCACTCTTCGGATAAAATATCGCCTTTAATGCCAACTACTATTTTTTTAACAGGGATGTTTCGTCCTGATTGCTCAACAGCCGCTTTTGCCATTTGTATAAGGCCTCCGCAACATGGAACTTCCATTATCGGAACAGTAAGTGTACTTATTTTAGAATCTGAAATCATAGTCGAAAGTTTATCAAGGTAAACTTCTTTGTTGGTATCGAGTTTAGGACAGGCTATGGCCAAAGACTTGTTTTTTAGCAATCGTTCGTGAAAATCACCCATTGCAAATGCCACACAATCAGCAGCTAACACTACATCGGTGCCTTGAAAGTAGGATGCATTAGGATTTACGAGATGCAGTTGAACAGGCCATTGGCGCAGTTCCGACTGAGCTGCTGGTGCTGGAGCAACCGCTGATGCAGATGCTGCCACTACAGAAGTATTTACTTGGTCGAGATCAATACGGAAATCCATAGTTTTGGAACTTCCGCAGCCACAAGAACTTTCGGGTTTAACATGGTTTAATGCTTCTTTCATATTTGGAAAAACTACTTTTGATGCAATAGTTGGTTTTATTTCGGCCTCAGGGCTCATATCAATTTCGTGTTTCTTAATGTAAGCAACAGCTTCTTTAAGAAATTCATGTTCATTATGATCGCGCAGATGTTCAAGATGGGCAAGAATAGTATTCCTGCCTTGTTTTACAATAGTTTCCATCACAATTGTTTCGTTGTAAGGCGCTGCTTCTCGTTCGATAATTTCGATGGCACCTTCGGGGCAATGTCCCAAACAAGCACCTAATCCATCGCAAAACAAGTCGCTGATTAACCGGGCTTTGTCGTCAATTATCTGAAGCGCTCCTTCATGGCAGTTGGGGATACATAATCCACATCCATTGCATTTTTCTTCGTCAATCTGAATGATTTTCCTAAGCATATATAGTTTCTTTTGTTTTCAGGTCTGATATTTTTGTGTTGTTTAAATATTCGACAAATTCGAGTGTGAGTTTATCCGGTTTGCCACCAAAAATGCAGGAAATAAACGGACATTGGTTTTCGGTAATTCCGCATATCTTACACTCTACATTTCCTTCGATAAGCTGATATACTTCAAGCATACTTATTTCGCTTGCATTTTTTTTTATTATAAATCCTCCGCCCGGACCGCGATTCGATTCGAGGTATTCATTTTTTGCAAGTATCTGAAGAATTTTAGCAAGGTGATTTTGCGAAACATGCAGGATTTCAGCAATTTTTTTCGCGTTGAGCTTCACATTTGATGATGCTATAAGTGCCAGACTATGAATAGCCAGTGATGCTGCTTCAGAAATATGTATCAGTCTGCTCAACTTAAATAGGAATTAAAGTATTTGAATGCGCAAATATATAAATTATTTTTTATCTGGAATAATTTGAATTAAAAAAGAAGGAGATTATTGCAAAAAGGATCAGTTAATGTTTATTCCATCAAGTCGGCAAGCGATTGTGTTGAAAGATGATCGCGAAAAGTTTGCGTCATTTTGGAAACAACAGTTCCCAAAATGCATTTATCGAACGGACAAACCTGTTTTTCGTGAGGGCAACTTAAAACTTTTACCTGCCCTTCGATGGCTTCATATATTTGCAAAAGCGTGATTTCGGTTGGCTCAATATTCAGTTTAAAACCACCTGAAGGCCCACGGTTCGACGATAGAAAGCCTTCTTTTACAAGCCGTTGCATAACTTTAGCTACATGATGACGCGATGACCCGGTAATTTCGGCAATTTTTTGAACATTAATAGTTTCACCCGCGCGGGCAACAAGCACCATACCATGCATTCCTATGGAAGCGGCTTCGGAATATGAAACAATTTTCGCCATTCTGATATATAAGTATTTAATTGCTCAAATGTCGGTATTATTTTTTGATACTGATGGGGCTTACTGTAATTTTGAGCGTTTCTAAATAAGTTCAATGGAACGGTTTTTGATTGCCAAATGCAAGTGTTAACTAAATAAACTAATCATGTATAGTGCAAAAAGAGTACTCGTAGTTACAATTACGTTTTTAATGTTTTTAACCTCATGCGATGTTTTACAGCAAGTTAGCCAGGTGAGTAACCTCACGAAATGTGAATTCAGGCTCGAATCAGTTCAAAATCTGAACCTTGCCGGAATAAATGTTCAGAATATACACAGCTTATCCGACCTCAAAATGATGGATGCCACCAGACTTGCAACGGCTATCGCCAATCAGCAATTCCCACTCGATTTCACACTTAATATTGAAGCTAAAAATCCCAATGCTTCGGTTGCCGGTATGACGAAAATAGATTGGATTCTTTTAATTGATGATATTGAAATGACGCAAGGTATACTTGAAAAGCAGGTTACAATTCCGGCAAACAATGGAATGGCGCTTATCCCTGTTCAAATGCATGTTGATCTGAAAAAAGCCTTATCGGGAAAAACTTCTGATGCAATTATTAATTTCGGACTTAACCTTGCCGGCAATGGAAATAAGCCAACACGTTTTACACTCAAAATGAAACCGACCATAAACGTAAATGGTTTCCCTATAACTTATCCTGGTTATTTGAGTGTTAAAACTGAGTATACATCAAAATAAAGATTATAATTCTGATTCATCATGCTGAAAGCTTCTAAAATTCTACATTACCTGGCATTGATCATTGGATTTCAGGTTTCACTTTTTTTTACTTTTTTCCTGATAGCCGATGGCGTAACCGACCTCATTGAAGGAAAAGCTGCAGTAATACCATTAATGATATTGATGCTGATTTCGGTTGGCGGTTATATTCTTGTAATGTCAAATCCACCGAGGGGTGCAATAATAATGATTGCCGGAGGCTTATTTATGATGGTTTACCTGCTGATTATGGGAGGTTTAGGCGAATTTAAAATGTCACTGATTTATGGGCTCCCTTTTATTTTTCCGGGTCTGGTTTTATTTTTCAACCGTCCGAAGGTAACATAGACTTATCACTATCACTCAAAAAAAAAAGCCCGGCATTACTACCGGGCTTTTTTTTGGATTCAGATGAATTTATAGCAATCCTCCATTTTTATAAATCTGCATCTGAGCATCATAAAACTTGTTGATAAACAGTGATTTGTTTTTCGAAATATTGGTAATTTCACCTGTCCCGAAATTTATTCTTACTTTATCATTCTGTTCAAGATCAAGCTCTTCGAGTTGTCCGGGCGAATAAGTAAGAATCGGAAGGGCTGCATTTATTGCATTGCGTTCGTAAATAGCGCCAAACGATTCCGCAACAATAGCCGTAATTCCCAGTGACTGAAAACAATCAACAGCCTGCTGCCGCGAGCTACCTGCTCCAAAGTTTTTAGTAGTGAAAATGATATCATCAGGTTGGGCTTTCTTAGCAAAATCCTCATATCCTTTGAGGTTGTCGAAAGTATATTGTCCCATTTCCTTGATATTGGTGATAGTAAGGTAGCGGTTATGGAAAATCATATCTGTATCAATATCATCCTTTTGGATAACCCATGCGCGGCCTTCAATAATTTCAGGTTTTTCTGATTTTTCGCGAGCAACAACTTCGCGGTGTTTTATTTCAGGTTTTGTAAAAGTAGCTGGTGTATCCGGAATATCATCAGGAGTTGTAATGTAACCGGCTATAGCCGATGCTGTTACAACAGCCGGGGAAGCAAGGAACATCGAACCTTTGCCTTGTTTTCCCGAGAAATTCCGATTTCCGGTACTTATTGTTATTTCATCGGGTCCATTCTGGCCAACTTGTCCGGCTGCACATCCGGCACAACCTGCGTTCGAAACCAGTGCTCCGGCATCTTTAAATATCTGAATAAGTCCCTCATCAAGTGCTTCACGCCAGATGGCATCGGTAGTAGGAACAATTTTCAAAACTACGCCTGGCGCTACTTTACGGCCTTTCAGCAATGAAGCTGCAGTACGGAGGTCTTCCATACGACCATTTGTACAACTTCCGAGAAATGCTGAATCGATTTTGGTATTCTTCACGCTCTCAACCGAAACATCATCATGGGGATGACCGGGATTAGCTACCATGGGAACAAAATTGCCGATCTCAATTTCGTGAATAAAAGTGTATTTAGCTTCCGGTGATGCTTCTATTGTTTCAAATCTTTTACCTGAAAGCTTTTCGAGGTCAATTAAAACTTTTTCATTAGGGCTGAAAAGGATAATAATGGCCCCCATTTCGGTACCCATCGAAGCAATGGTAATACGTTCGTCGAGAGTAAAATATTCAACAGCATCTCCTTCAATTTCAACTGAATAACCTAGTAATTTGTTGGCACCATAAATTGAAAGAAGATTCAGCACAACATCCTTAGCTGTTACATTAGCCGGTCGTTTCCCTTTGAGAATCAGTTTTACCGATTCAGGAACTTTAAACCATACCGATCCTTTAGCCCAGGCAGCTGCTATATCCTGGTCGCCCATTCCCTGCCCAAAAGCTCCGATTGCACCCATAATATTGGCATGTGAATCGGTGGAAACGAATGTGCTTCCAGGGTATACAAGACCTTTATCAATAGCAAGATGAGTACCAACTCCCGAATCGATATCATACACTTTAATATCATACTGACGCGCAAAAAGCCGGCAAAAATGCTGATTGGCAGCATATTTCTGATCCGAACCTCCAGGGTTGCAGTCGAATGTAAAAAATGTTCGGGTAGCGTCGTGAACGCTCAGTCCGTTGTTCAAAATATTTTCAACCACATTGGCACCGCCAAAATCGCGTGCAGCACGGGCATCAATAAATACATCTACAATGTCGCCGGGTTTAACTGTTTCCTGGCTGCTGTGGTTTGCTATAATTTTTTCTATTATTGTCATGGAACAAGTTTTAGGGTTAAATATTCCCCTCACATTCGGGAGCATGAGGACAGGGGTGAGTAATTTTATAGTTTCAATCGCTCTCTGAAAGGTTCAAATGTCATGAAATCAGCATGATGTACGATATAGGCTTCAGTAGTCCGTTTAACCATATCGCCTTCACCGGCGTGAGTTGCAATGATATGACAAACAGCTGCAGGAACGCCACATTGCTCAGCTAAAGATACGCCCGAAAAAGGATGCCTCACATATTTTCCATAGTTACCCTGCACCGATTTTCCGTCTTTCATTTCATACTCAAGCAGTTTGCCAACATCAGCAAGGATAGCTCCTGCAATCAGTACATCCATATCGACCGGAAGATCGGTTTTGAAAAATTCATTCATTTTATTTCCTGAATCTAAAGCTACATGAACCACACAGCGTTTGTGATCCATGAAAGTAACTTTTAAATCAGGTCCACACAAAAGTGTGAAAGGAATGGTATTCAGATCTTCAGGTGTAAGCACACTCCGCTGAAGGGCCAAAGCCCAGGTGAGTGTTGTCTTTTCTTTCAGATCGGTATCTTTAATCCATTCCAGTTCAGGCCATAATTTGCGGGCTTGTTCGAGGTATTTAGGTTCAATATTCATGGGTTAGGGATATTAAGGAAAGAGCCGCGGAAAGGCGGCTCTCTCCATATTTTTGTGGTTATTATAGTTTCGCAATAATTGCATCAGCCATTTGTATGGTTGAAGCAGCACCTTGATTGATGACATCAGGCGTACCTTTCAGTTTCATCATATCATAGGCTTTAACTTTTCCTTCAGCTACCACGTCAGCAATCGCTTTACGGATTCGGTTTGCCATTTCCATTTCGCCAAGGTGTTCGAGCATCATTACACCCGATAGAATCATAGCAATAGGATTAACAATTGATACTTCATAACCGGCATATTTGGGTGCTGAACCATGTGTTGGTTCAAAAACACTTACACCGGTTTCGGGATTGAATTGAGCTGAGGTAGCAAATCCCAACCCTCCGATTAAACCTGCAAATGCATCCGAAACGATATCCCCGAACATATTTCCGGCAACTATAACATTATAGTTTTCAGGACTTTTGGTGAGCCACATGGTCATAGCATCAATATTTACATCTTCTACCCAAATTTCAGGATATTCGGCTTTACTCATTTCCTGAGCTACTTTAAGCATCATACCCGAAGTTTCGCGGATTACGTTTGGTTTTTCACAAACCGTAATTTTATTAAAACCACGTTGCTGAGCATATTCAAAAGCAGCTTTAACAATGCGTGTAACATATTTTTTAGTGAAAATGCGGGTCGAAACTGCTAATTCAGGACGTGGGCACCAACCAAAATTTGATTTGAATTTCGGATGTGTCATCAAAGCATCATACACCTGATCCGAAGGGTTTGTCCATTCAACGCCACCGTATAATCCTTCAGTGTTCTGGCGGAAAATCATTACATCAACTTCAGGTTCTTCAATGCCATCCTTACCGCGACGAATAAAATTCAACGGATTTCCTTTAAGTGTTTTGCACGGACGCATACAGATATCCAGGTCAAAATGCTGGCGCATCGTAACAATAGGACTGTAGTAGGCAAATCCTTTCCCCTGCATTTCAGGTGCCAGCTCTGCAGCAGTCTTGTCTTTTGGTTTGGAGGTGATAGCACCGAAAAGGCCAATTTTGTGCTCTTCCAGCAGCTTTATCGTTCGGTCGGGCAGGGGATTGCCTTCTTTGCACCAGAATTCCCATCCAATGTCGCCATTTACATATTCAGCTTCAAATCCGGCAGCATCGAGTACGCGAATGCACTGCTCCAATACTACTTTACCAATACCATCACCTGGCATGGATACAATGGTTCTTTTTGCCATAGTTTTAAATAAGTTTTTTGCTTGTTATTAGATAAACAATATGCGACAAAAGTATAATTTCATTACAGAATAACAAGTGGTTTCCTGAAATATTTTTAAAGAAATAATTCTGTAATAAATTAATAATATCTATTTGAAAATAACTCTATAAATCGCTATAATATATTTTCAATATATTGATATATAAGTAAATATGATTAAAGTGAAAAATTAGTCATATTTACATATTCAAATAGAGAAATCTTAAAAACTAGTTGAAAGCATTTTCTATACATAACAGTTCATATGGTTTAATTTTTAAAACGTTTTTTAAAACAATTTGTAAAAATAAAAACAGCCATTTTAGCATTTCTGTTACTCAACAATAGCGGTTCATTGCCTAAAGAATTTTCGTATTTCCTATGATTTGTTAATTTTGCACCTCCGATTCATTTTAAAAAGCGTGTTTTCGGAATTTCATTTCTGAGCTATGGAAACTAAAGCGTTGGTGAAAAGTATTGAAGGGCCTGTGTTTAAAAAAATTGCAGAAGCAGCAACCTTTTTAAATACTGATGCTTATGTTATCGGAGGCTTTGTACGCGACCTCATTCTCGAAAGGCCTGGTAAAGACATTGATATTGTAACTTCCGGAGATGGAATTGAACTTGCTGTAAAAGTTGCTGAATTACTTAATATCAAAAAAGTAAGTGTTTTCAAGACCTTTGGCACTGCTATGTTTATGTATCACGATTGGCAGGTCGAATTTGTTGGTGCCCGCAAGGAGTCATACAACAGCGACTCTCGAAATCCAATTGTGCTTCCTGGTACTATTATAGAAGATCAGAATCGACGTGATTTTACAATTAACGCCATGGCAATCAGTTTGCAGAAAGCGGATTTCGGACAGTTGATCGATCCTTTTCGTGGTGTTGATGACTTGGAAAATAAAATTTTGAGGACACCGTTAAATCCCGATATTACTTTTGCGGATGATCCTTTACGAATGATGCGTGCGATCCGTTTTGCGGCACAGCTTGATTTCAGTATCCTTCCCGAAACTCTTGACGCCATTACGCGTAATGCGCATCGGATCAGCATTATTTCGATGGAACGTATTAGCGAGGAATTGAATAAAATCATTCTTACTACGAAACCATCTGTAGGATTTAATCTGCTTGATGAAACAGGATTACTCAATTTAATATTTCCTGTTTTCACTGCGCTTAAAGGTGCAGAATATGTGGAAGGTAAAGGACACAAAGATAATTTTAAACATACGCTCGAAGTTCTTGATCGCATTGCCCCGAATACTGATGATCTATGGCTTCGCTGGGCTGCGCTGCTGCATGATATCGCCAAACCGGTAACACGCCGTTTTGATCCGCAATTAGGATGGACATTTCATGGCCACGAATTTAAGGGAATGAAAATGATACCTTCTGTTTTCACACATCTGCGTTTGCCTCTGAATGAGAAAATGAAGTATGTTCAGAAGATGGTTTTACTCCATTTACGGCCTATCGTTCTCTCAGAAGACATTGTAACTGATTCGGCTATCCGTCGTCTGCTATTTGAAGCAGGTGATGATATTGATGATCTCATGACACTTTGTGAAGCTGACATAACCTCTAAAAACCAGGCAAAAGTTAAGCGCTATATGGCTAATTTTGAAATGGTAAGAACCAAATTAAAAGAAATAGAGGAAAAGGATAACCTCAGGAACTGGCAGCCACCGGTTTCGGGCGAAATTATTATGGAAGCCTTCGCACTGAACCCATGCAAACATGTGGGAACAATAAAAACTGCTATCAGGGAAGCCATTTTGGAAGGTGAAATACATAATAACTTTGATGAAGCTTATCAGCTGATGCTTAAAGAAGGAGCAAAACTAGGATTAACAGTTGTAAAACAACATGTTAAATAACCACTTTAGATTCTTGATTTCGCGAGTCGAAAATCTAAAAAAAATAATACCTTTACACTTACAAACTACCAACTTTCAACAATTATGCAAGCATACCGTTTCAGGCTTTTATGTGATGAACAGGATGATTTTCTGCGGGATATCGAAATAAAGCCAGGGCAAACCTTTAAGGATTTTCATGATATTGTTCTAAATTCACTGGAACTTGAGGGAAATGAACTAGCTTCATTCTTCATCTGCGATCCGCTTTGGAACAAGCAAAAAGAAATTACACTTATTGATATGGGTGTAAAATCACCTGATTCCGATTTTAATGATGACGACGAAAGAAAGCCTGTAACTGTTGCCATCCCGGTTATGATAATGGAAGATGTGAAGTTAAGGGAAGTGATAGATGATCCTCATCAACGCATCTTATTTGAATATAATTTCCTTAGTCCCAGAGTTTTCTTTATCGAGCTGATAAAAATAGTTGACGGCGATCCTAAAAAGCATTATCCTGTTTGTGTTAAAAAAGAAGGAACTCTTACCCCGACAAATGTTCCAAATTTCCTGTCATTTCTTGAAGATCCTGACGAAGATGCCATGTTGGGTGAACTCAACAAAATGATTCAGGATGGAGAACTTGAAGAAGAAATTGACGAGAACTATACCACCGAACCTGAATGGTAAAGTGCAAGTAGTCTGTCATTTGAAATTTTGTTTACAATTCGCGCCCTGCAACTTTGAAATTATCTGCAAAACATCTTATTGTTATTGCTGGTCCTACTGCGGTAGGTAAAACTGATATTGCCATCAATTTGGCTCAACATTTTAATACTGAGATAATTTCGGCTGACTCAAGGCAGTTTTATCGCGAAATGTCCATTGGCACTGCAAAACCCGATCATAATCAGCTTTCGAAAATTAACCATCATTTTATAGGACAGCTTTCTATCAGCGACTATTACAATGTTTCGATGTTCGAAAATGAAGTTTTGTCGCTTCTTAAAAGCCTTTTTATAAAATACGATGCTGTTTTCCTGGTTGGTGGTTCCGGATTATATATCGATGCCGTTTGCAAAGGGATTGACGATTTTCCGGATCCGGCACCTGAACTCCGCAGTTATCTGAAAGATATTTTAACACATGAAGGTATAGGTAAACTTCAGGAAATGCTTCAACATCTTGATCCTGAGTATTTTGTTACAGTCGATATCAATAATCCGAATCGCTTGCTCCGGGCACTTGAAGTTTGCCATACAACAGGTCAGAAATTTTCGGAACAGCGCCTTAACAGTCAAAAAAATCGTGATTTTAATATCATAAAAATCGGTTTGAATCTTCCCCGACCTGAACTTTTTAGCCGTATCGGGTTAAGGGTCGATCAAATGATTGTATCCGGTTTGATAAAAGAAGTAGAAAGTTTAATGTCATACCGACAGCTTAACGCGCTCAATACGGTCGGATACAAAGAGATTTTTGAATTTCTGAATGCGAAAATTACCCTTCAGCAGGCCGTAGAGAATATAAAAACCAATACAAGGCGTTATGCCAAACGGCAGCTTACCTGGTTTAAACGAACCGATGAATATAAATGGTTTGAACCTTCGGGTATAAATGAAATAACCAACTACTTAACAATGACTTGTAAATAGTTGGCTATTTATTCATTTTAAAAAACTACCTGAATTTCAGTGGATTATTTTAAATATTGGTCAAGCCAGCGGAAAAATTCACGCTGCCATAGTACGCTGTTTTGTGGACGTATTACCCAGTGGCTTTCTTCCGGAAAATGAAGATACCTTGCCGGAATTCCACGAAGTTTTGCAGCATTATAAGCTGCCATGCCTTGAGTATATGGTATCCTGAAATCATTTTCTCCTTCAATAACCATAAGCGGAGTATCCCATTTATCCACAAATTTATGTGGCGAATTGGCATAGGAATGGTCAACTTTCGGATTCCCTTTTTCCCAGTAAGGGCCACCCAGATCCCAGTTAACAAACCACATTTCTTCGGTAGTAAGGTATTGATCTTCAAGATTGAACATGCCGCAATGTGAAATGAAAGCTTTAAATCGTTTTTCATGATGGCCAGCTAACCAAAGAACTGAAAAACCGCCATAACTTGCACCTACAGCTCCCATTTTATCTTTATCAACAAAAGGCTCTTTTGCCATCTCATCAACAGCTGAAAGGTAATCTTTCATATTTTGTCCACCATAGTCGCCACTGATCTGATCGTTCCATTCCTGTCCGAAACCTGGTAAACCTCGGCGGTTAGGAGCAATAACTATATAGTCGTTGGCAGCCATTACCTGAAAATTCCAGCGATAGGAAAAAAACTGGCTGATCATACTTTGTGGTCCTCCACCGCAAAACAGCAACATAGGATATTTTTTATTTGGGTCAAAATCAGGAGGGTAGATAACCCAGGTAAGCATTTGTTTGTTATCAGTGGTTGTAATCCAGCGCTCTTCAACTTTTGCTGAACGCACATCTTTCAGTATTTCTTTATTCGTAAACGAAAGTTGGGTTTCTTTTCCAGAAGCATCAATTTTATATATTTCGGTAGGATTAACGGTCGATTGTTTTGCAGCAACAAGGTCTTTTCCGGTCAATTTAACCGAAAGGTAATCCCACGTTCCTTTGCTGATCTGTTTAATTTCTTTGTTAGCAAGGGTAAGTGAATAAATGTGAACGGTTCCTTTTGTTGAGCTCAGGAAGTACAGCATTTTGCTATCGGCGGACCATTCGAAATTATTGGCTAACTGGTCGAATTTCTCAGAATAGTCAGTGTATTTGGCAGTTGCAAAATCGTAAATCATGATCCTGTCTTTATCGGCTTCAAAACCATCGCGTGCCATGCTTCGCCATACTATTTTTTTACCGTCGGGCGAAAAAACAGGATCCTGGTCATAACCGGCGATACCATTTGAGATATTGTTTTCAATCCCGGTTTTCAAATCATAAATATAAATCTCTGAATTTGTACTGATTGAATATTCGAGTCCAACAAGTTTTTTGCATGTATAAGCAATTTTATCACTTTGCGGACTCCAGCTGATCTGTTCCATTCCACCCCAGGGTGCCATCGGCGATTCGTATCGTTGATTTTCCATAATGTCCTTGCCTTTTTCCATTTTACCTTCAGCATAGGGCGCTACAAATATGTGGCTATAACTGTAATCCGACCAGCTGTCCCAGTGTCGGTACATGAGGTCATCCTCAATACGGGCATTCATTTTCGGGAGATCAGGATATATGTCATTTGGCGTTTTATCCAGTTTAACACGCTGTGCGTAAAGTATATACTTCATATCGGGCGAATAACTGAACCCGGTAATATCACTATCGGAAAAACTTATCTGGGCAGGAGCGGAGCCATCAGGATTAGCTTCCCAAACCTGCATTGAACCTGATTCAGCCGAAAGAAAAGCTATTTTTTTCCCGTCGGGCCTGTATATTCCATTACTTTCGCTTCCTTTGAACGAAGTGATTTTTGAAGGATTCCCACCCGAAACGGGCAATGTATATAAATCGCGGTTTCCTTTGTTTTCAGCGAGGTTATACCAGCTTACACCGTATAAAATAGTTTTTGCATCGGGCGAAACCTGCACTTCGCTAACACGTCCCAGTTTCCATAATAGTTCAGGGGTGTAGCGGTTTGGGGTCATACTTTGCTGAGCCATAAGACCCAAAGCTGCTGCTATTAACAGCGAAAAAGCAATAAACAGTTTTCTCATTATTTTAATTTTTTGTAATTTTAATTTCATGCGAAAATAGAAAAGATTATCCAATCCATT
>Ga0105047_10003359_pt1 | contig 28216 bp, 27 predicted proteins | sample MAT04_FD_78384 | JGI IMG/M metagenome (GOLD analysis project Ga0105047, IMG submission 78384) | Freshwater microbial communities from Lake Fryxell liftoff mats and glacier meltwater in Antarctica - MAT-04 (megahit assembly) | ecosystem: Environmental > Aquatic > Freshwater > Ice > Liftoff... | reverse complement strand
CCGCCTCCAACCGGGACGGGCCTTTGCAAATCCGGCAGTGCGCCGGAGTGGATCAGTATCCGGTGCCGTTGACAACCACACCCACGGTGCGCAGCAGGATCTTCGCATCGGTCGCCAGCGACAGGTCGGCCTCGTAGGCGGTGTCGAATTCGGCCCGCGCCTCGAACGTGGTCTTGTTGCGGCCCGCGGTCTGCCAGAACCCGGTGATGCCGGGGCGAAGTGCGTAATAGGCCTCACCCGGATACATCGACTGCTGCTGAACCATCATCGGTCGGGGGCCGACAAGGCTCATGTCGCCCCACAGCACGTTGAACAGCTGCGGCAACTCGTCCAGCGACGACTTGCGCAGGAACGCCCCAAAGCGGGTGATCCGCGGGTCGTTGCGCAGCTTTTGCGTGCTGTCCCATTCCAGCCGCGCCTCGGGATGCGCCGCCAGGTGGTCTTCCATGCGCGCATCGGCGTCGCTGACCATCGAGCGCAGCTTCCACATCCGGAACTTTCTGCCGCCACGGCCCACCCGCATCTGCGTATAGAACGGCTGCCCGCCTTCGATCGCCACCAGCACCGCCAGCCCCGCCACCAGCGGCACCACAACCGGCGCCGCCAGCACGATCGCCGTCATGTCCAGTGCGCGCTTCACGGCGTTGCGGTAGAGGCCGGGCTTGCGCGGCAGCTTGGGGGCGGCCGGAACCGCCTCTGCAGCGCCGTTGACAAGAAAGCCACTGTTCGGCTCGGGAAAACGGATCGTCATTGTAGGCATTCCGGGAACAGTTCCCGCCGACCCGCGACGGCAGCCGTGCCCAGCGTCAGGGCGGCAACAAGATGGGGTCCGGCGGACCCGCCAAAGCACGACAAATCTTCAGATTTCTGGCAGTACATCATCTACACTCGAATAAACCGCCCCCAATTGCATTTTACTCGTATGCGAATGGTTTTGGCTATCGGTCATGGGCGGATCTGGCCCGATTTACGTCATGTTTAGCATGATTTCTGGCCGTGTTTTTGACCATGTCTGGCCACAATTGCCGATGCCGCAACTGGTGGTTGCAACCTTCAAAACCGCCTCGCGCAAGGTGATCAGCTGATTCGCCAAACGGACGTCACCGCCCCCGGGTCCCGCCGCCGCCACAGATGTCAGGCCATTATCCAACCCGGGGCATGGTGCCCCCCCGAGGCACGGAGCGGATTGTTTCCGCAACCGGCAAATTGCGGGAATGGTTAGGTTTTGCCTTCTGGGGGGTGAGACGTGTCAACCCTGCGTCGGGCTGCGGCCCAAAGGAACAGCACAACCCCCGCCGTTCCTGCAAGCGGATAGCAGGCCAGCGCCGCCGCAACGCTGAACCCCGCGGCAAAGCCCGCCGCCACGCCGGCCATGCCGACCACAATCGCGCTGAACACCACCCCGACGCCGATCACCCGCAATTCGCCTTTCAATCCACGTCCAAGGTCATGTCTAATTCGTCACGGCAGTCTGCCTGATATTGGAAACAATAATAGTTAATTTTTCGTCAATGCCGTAAAAATCGAGACATTCTCCCGACAATTCTACTCAAACCCCTGACAGATCACCCCGACAAAGAGCCGAGCGCCCCGGCATTGACCCACAACGCCAGCCCGACCAGCCCCGCCGCCACCGCACCGAACACCGCATCATGCCGGGCGTCCCAGGCCCGGTGCTTGCGCGCCAGTGCCACCACCGCGCCATGCATCGCCAGCGCCGCCAGCCCCTGCCCGATCAGCGCCCCCGCCAGCCCGGCAAGCCATACCCCGGCCAGAAACGCCAGCGTCTGCACCACGGCGCGCGCGGCGATCACCGCGAAATAGGTCCGGCTGTCACCCGCCGCCAGCGCCGACTGGTCATAAGTCAGCCCGATCACGCCGGGCATCTGCACGCAGGCAATCGCCACCACGATCGCCCCCGCGCCGGCATAGCGCGGGTCGTAAAGCAGCCCCACCAAGGGCACTCCTGCCAGCGCCACCACCCCCAGCAATCCCAGCACGCCGCCGGTCAGCCCGAACCGCAACCGCCGCAGTTTCGCCGCATGCGCCGCCGAGGCCGCCGGGTGCTGATCGCGGTAGATCGGGATCATGATCCGCGACGACACGGCACCGCCCAGCAGCACCGGAAACGCCGCAAGGAAATAGCCGATGTTGTAGACCCCCAGCGCATCCAGCGGCAGCCAGGCCCCCAGAATGGCCTTGTCGCCCTGCGACAGCGCAAAGCCGCAGGCGGTCGACAGGAAGATCCACTTGCCGAAATGCACCAGTTCGCGCCCCGCCCCCCTGTCCCACAGCAGCCGGTTGCGCCGCCCGGGCAGGAACCACGACATCAGCGCCAGCTTGACCAGCGCCCCCGCCACCGCCCCCCAGACCAGCGCCCAGACCGATTGCAGCACCCAGGCCAGCCCGATCATCACCACCATGCCTGCGATCTGCGACATCAGGTCCAGCACCGTCACCCGCCCCAGCAGCAGATGCCGGTTCGCCGTGTCGATCCGTGTCGGGTTAAACCCGGCAATCAGCAGCGACACCCCCGCGACCGGCAGCAGCATCGCCAGATCGGGCGCCTGATACAGCCACGCCGCCGGCAGCGCCGCCGCACAGGTCATCGCCCACAGCAATGCCCCCCGCACCACATTGATGCTGAACGCCGTATCAAGATAGGCCGGGTCATCTCCGCTTTGGCTCTGGCTGATCGCGGGTCCCACACCGACGTCTGAAAACATCGCAAGTCCGACCAGCACCACCGACACCAGCGCCATCAGCCCGAAGGCCTCGGGGAACAGCAACCGCGTCAGCACCAGATTGGTCGCCAGCCGCAGCACCTGCGCCGCTGCGTAGCCCCCCGCAGTCACCGCCGACCCCCGCAACGCCCGCGCGAACAGCCCCTGTCCGGTCAACATCTGCGGCATGCGTGTCATCGGGGCCTCGTTTCGGCGCGACCCTAGGGCGGGGCGGGACAGGCGTCAATCTGACTAGGCAACCGCCACCGCGTCCCGTAAAGCAACGGACAACAGCCACCGGAGCGTCCGTGAAACTCGCTTATCTGGTCAACACCTATCCGCGCGCCTCGCACACGTTCATCCGGCGCGAGATTCAGGCGCTGGAGCGTCTGGACTGGCAGATACACCGCTTTGCCATGCGGTCGGACCGCAGCACCCTGATCGACGCCGCCGACATCGCCGAAGACGCCCGCACCGAGCATATCCTTGACCACGGGTTGCGCCGCCTGCTGCCGGCCGCGATCAACTGGCTTGCCCGCCACCCGCGCAAGTCGCTGGCCGCCCTCAGGCTGACGCTGGCTTGCGGCAAACGCGGCGCGGGGAAAGAGCCGGGCACCGGCGGGCGGCTGCGCCACATCCTCTATCTGGTCGAGGCCGCTTTCATCGCCCACCGCTGCGCAGAGCTGCAGATCACCCACATCCACGCGCATTTCGGCACCAATTCGGCCACGGTCGCCATGCTGGCCCACAGCCTTGGCGGCCCCAGCTTCAGCTTTACCGTTCACGGTCCGGAAGAGTTCGACGCCCCCCGCGCCCTGTCGCTGACGCAAAAGATCACCGAGGCGGCGTTTACCGTTGCCATCTCCAGCTTTGGCCGCAGCCAGCTATGCCGTCATTCGCCGCTATCGGAATGGCCGCACCTGCATGTCGTGCATTGCGGGATCGAGCCCTGGCGCTTTGGCGAACCTGCGCCGCTGCCCGACACCGGCCCGCATCTGGTGGCCATCGGGCGGCTGGCCGAACAAAAGGGCTTTCCCCTGCTGATCGAGGCGATGGCCATTGCGGCCCCGCAATTGCCCGGCCTGCACCTGACACTGGTGGGCGACGGCCCCCTGCGGGCCGGTCTGACCGCCGCAATAGCCGATGCGGGCCTGATCAACCGTGTCACCCTGACCGGCTGGCAGGATGAATCGCAGGTTCGTCACCATCTGAGCCAGTCGACGGCGCTGATCCTGCCGTCGTTTGCCGAAGGCCTGCCCGTGGTCGTGATGGAGGCGATGGCGGCGGGCCGGCCGATCCTTGCCACCGCCATTGCCGGCCTGCCCGAACTGGTGACGCCCGACACCGGCTGGCTGGTGCCCGCAGGCGAAGTGACGGCACTGTCCGACGCGATCCTGCGGTTGGCGCATACCCCGCACGACACCCTGACCCAGATGGGCCGCTCTGCCCGCGCCCGCGTGATGCAGCGCCACAGCATTGATACCGAGGCCGCGAAACTCGCCACCCTGTTCGCCAGCCGGGGCCGCCCATGACCGAATTCGTCCTGTGCTGCGCCAGCCATTCCGACGCGATCCTGCAGGCGAACCTCGCAGCCTCGCCGCTGGTGGCCACCCACGCCCTGCATGTGGAGAGGGGCGCGGCCTCTGCCGCCGTGGCCTACAACCGCCTGATCGACGCCACCACCGCGCCGGTCATCGTGCTGGCGCATCACGACGTCTATTTGCCGCACGGCTGGGACAGGCTGTTGCAGTCGCGTCTTGCCGAACTGGTCGCACTCGACCCCGACTGGGCCCTGTTCGGTGCCTTCGGCGTGGCGTTCGATTCGCGCCCCACAGGCCCGGTGTGGTCGTCATCGCTGGGGCAGATCGTGGGGCGAGTGCCGATGGCCCCGGTGCCGGTCCAGTCGTTCGACGAACTGCTGATCATCGTCAACCGCGCCTCGGGGCTGCGGTTCGACGAGACGCTGCCGGGCTGGCATTTCTACGGCACCGATATCGTCACGCAGGCCCGCGCCCGCGGCCTGACCGCCTATGCGGGTGCGCTGCCCTGCATCCACAACGACCGCTTTCACCCCGCCCTCGGCGCCGATTTCACCGCCGCCTACCGCCATCAGCAGCGCAAATGGCGTGACCGCCTGCCAATCCGCAGCCCGATCACCAAGATCAGCCGATCCGGCCTGCACCTGATCCGCGACACATGGCAGGCCCGCGGCTCGCAACAGGTGCGCGAGACGATGGCCACCGACACCGGCACCCCGCCCGCGCAGTTGGCCGCCCGCTGCGGCTGGTCAGACCTGTCAGCCTGCGTGTAGTGCGCCCACCGCCTCGGCCACCGCCCTGCCCAGTGCCGCATGCGCCGCCTCGTCGAAATGAACACCGTCCACCGGCGACACCGCAATCACCCGGCCCGCATCCAGAAACCCGCAGCCCCGCGCCCGCGCCAGCCCCTGAAACAGCACCGGCAGCGCCCGCGACCGCTCCGTCGCGCCATAGAACTGCCCGGCGATCGGCCCCTGCTCCAGCACCGGCGGCGGGCAGATCAGCAGGATACGGAACCCGCCATGCCGCTCTTGCATCAGTCTGTCCTGCGCGATGTCCAGCAGGCTGGCGATGCCCCCGGTCACGCCTTCGGCCGTCACCCCGAACCGCGCCTTGACGTCATTGGTGCCCAGCATGATGGTCAGCACATCGATCGGCCCGTGGCTTTCCAGCGCCGTCTTCAGCCCGTCCTGCCCGTTCATGTGGCTGCCCATGCAGGCATCGTCAAACTGCGCCGTCCGGCCCGGCAGGCCCTCCTCCACAACCTCCCACTCCGGCAGCGCCGCGCGCACCACGCCCGGCCAGCGGGTCTGCCGGTCAAGCCGCCGATAAACTCCCAGATCGACGATGGGCGGCGTCCCATGCGTGTTGCTGTCGCCAAACGTCAACAAAACCGGCATCTTGCACGCTCCATCCCCTGATCCAGACCGCAGCCTACCCCCCGCCCCCCCCGTGGGTAAATCCCCAATCCCCCTTTGCCTTTCGGCCCCGGATGCGCATATAGGACGCAACCCATCTTGCCCGAGGATCGCATGTTCGGAACTGCCACGCCCACCGCCCCCACCCCCCCCGCCGCCGATCTGATCAAGGACGGCACCGAAGCCAGCTTCATCGCCGACGTCATCGACGCCAGCCGCGACGTGCCGGTCATCGTCGATTTCTGGGCCACATGGTGCGGCCCGTGCAAGACCCTGACCCCGGCGCTCGAGGCCGCGGTGATCGCTGCCAAGGGCAAGGTGCGGCTGGTCAAGATCGACGTCGACAAGAACCAGCAGATCGCCGCCCAGCTGCGCATCCAGTCGATCCCCACCGTCTATGCCTTCTGGCAGGGCCAGCCGGTCGATGGCTTTCAGGGCGCGGTTGCGGGGTCCGAGATCCAGAAATTCATCACCCGCCTGACCGACCTGTCGGGCGATGACGGCGGCCTGGCCGAGGCCATCGCCGCCGCCGAGGCCATGCTGGCCGAAGGCGCGCATGCCGACGCACTCGAAACCTTCGCCGCCATCGCCGAAGAGGACCCGGCCAGTGCCGAGGCCTACTCCGGCCTGATCCGCACCCATCTTGCCATGGGTGATCCCGACACCGCGCAGAACCTGACCGACGCCGCCCCCGCCGCCGTCGCCAAATCGCCGCTGATCGACGCCGCCCGCGCCCAGATCGAACTTGCCCGGCAGGCCGCCAAGGCGGGGCCAGAGACAGACCTGCGCGCAGCCCTGTCCCGCGACCCGGAAAACCGCCAGATCATGTTCGACCTCGCCCTGGCGCTGCATGCGGCCGGCAAGGTCGAAGACGCCGTCGACACCCTGCTCGACCTGTTCCGGCTGGACCGCGACTGGAACGACGGCGCGGCCAAGGCGCAGTTGATGATCATCTTCGACGCGCTCAAACCGCAGGACCTGATCGTGCTCAAGGGCCGCCGCCGCCTGTCATCGATGATCTTTGCGTGACGCCCGATTGCCAGGCGCCCCGGCCGCTCTAGGTGCCACTCCATCATGATCACACCCGACCTTCCCGACACCATCCCGATCTTCCCGCTGCCCGGTGCGCTGCTGCTGCCGCGCGCCCGGCTGCCGCTGCACATCTTCGAGCCGCGCTACCTGCAGATGCTCGAGGATTGCCTGAAAACCAAATCCCGGCTGATCGGTTTGATCCAGCCGCGCGCCGTGCCGGAAGGGGCCGAAGCCCGGCTTGCCGCCATCGGCTGCGCCGGCCGCCTGACCGCCTTCAACGAAACCGAAGACGGCCGCTACATGATCACCCTCACCGGCATGTCGCGGTTCCGTCTGCGGGATGAAGTCCCGGGCTTTGCCCCCTACCGTCGCGCCAGCGTCGACTGGGCCGCCTTCTCCCGCGACCTCGGCCCCGAGGAATCCGACACGGGCTTTGACCGTGACAGCTTTCTCAGCCTGCTCAGCCGGTTCTTTCAGGCCCGCCGTCTCGATACCGACTGGTCCGGTCTGAAAGAGGCCGATCCGGAAATGCTGATCAACGCCCTCTCGATGCTGTGCCCCTTCACCCCCGAAGACAAGCAGGCCCTGCTCGAGGCACCCTCGCTGTCGACCCGGCGCGAGACGCTGACCGCGCTGATCGAATTTTCGCTGCACACCGGCGACGGCGACGAGGTGATGCAATGAGCGACGGCCCCGGCTTTGACCGCCACATGCTCGAGGCGCTGGTCTGCCCGGTCTGCCAGGGCTCGCTCAGCTATGACGCCGAACGGGCCGAACTGGTGTCGAAAGCCGCCCAACTGGCGTTCCCGATCCGCGACGGCATCCCGATCATGCTGGTCTCGGAAGCCCGCGAAATTTCCTGAACCCTTCAAATTTGACTAAAATGCGCATCCTCTCTGGCCAAATATCCCACGGGGGTCCGGGGGTGTGAAACCCCCGGACCTCTCCGCAATCCCGCCCTCTCAGATCGCCACCCCCGCCATCAGCTTCGGCACATCCCCCGACAGTCCAGCCGCCTGCCGGATGAACCGCCGCCGCAGCCCCGGCACGGCGTTGACCATGCCCAACCCCAGATCGCGCACCCCGCGCAGCAGCGGGTTGTCGTTGGAAAACAGCCGGTTGATCGCGTCCATCCCCAGCGCCATGGCGGTCACGTCGAACCGGCGCCACTGCTGATACCGCTCCAGCACTTCGACAGCCCCAATATCCTCGCCGCGCCGCTGCGCTTCGATGATCACCTGCGCCAGCGCCGCCACATCGCGCAGGCCCAGGTTCAACCCCTGCCCCGCAATCGGATGCACGCCATGCGCCGCGTCGCCCACCAGCGCCAGCCGGGGCATCACATAGCGGTCTGCCAGCGACAGGCTCAGCCGATAGGTGAACCGCGCGCCCGCCAGCGTGACCTCGCCCAGAAAATCCCCGAACCGCGGCCGCAGCGCCGCCAGATAGGCGTCATCCGGCAGCGCCTGCACCGCCTGCGCCAGATCTTCGGACTCCGACCACACGATCGACGAATGATGCCCCCCCGGCAGCGGCAAAATCGCCAGCGGCCCCCCGGGCATGAAAAACTGATGCGCCCGCCCCTGATGGTGCCCGGTGTGATGCACCGCCGTCACCAGCGCCGTCTGCCCATAGCTCCAGCCCTGCCGGGTGATCCCGGCCCGCGCCGCCACGCCCGACCCGCGCCCGTCACATCCCACCAGCAGCCGCGCGCGGCGTTGCGCGCCCGAGGCCAGCGTCACCGTCACTCCCTGCGCCCCGATGTCCTGCGCGACAATGGTTTCGCCCGACATCAGCGTGATCCTCGGCTCGGCCTGCACCGCCGCCAGAAACGCCGCATACAAATGCCGGTCCTCGACCATGAAGCCCATCGGGCCTTCCTCGATTTCGGCATGGTCGAAATTCAGATGAAACGGCGAGCCGCCCACGCCCGCCAGCCCGTCCGAGGCGGTGATGCCCAGAATCGGCTGCACCTTGTCTGCCAGCCCGCCCCAGACCCCGATCATCGCCAGCAGCCGCTTTGATCCGACGGCCAGCGCATAGCCGCGCCCGTCGAACCCCACGTCGGCGCGGTCCGGCGCGGGGCGCGCATCGACCACGATCACCCGCAGGCCGCCCTGTGCCAGCGCCAAAGCCAGCGCGGGGCCGTTCAGCCCGCCACCAGCAATCAGGATATCTGCATCATGTTCCATGCCCCGACTATGCCCGACCCACGGGGATTGTCCATGCGCCGTCCTGCCGCTACCCTTCGCGTCGATCATGGGGGCGATGATGAGCAAGACCTGGGCCAACCTGTCCGCCAGCGATCTGGGGCGCGGCATCGCGGCGGGCAAGATCAACCCGGTCGAGTTGACCGAGGCATTCCTGGATGCCATCGCGGGCCATCCGCTTGCGGACCGCATCTATGCCCGCACCACCCCCAACCGCGCCCGGGCCGAGGCGATGGGTGCTGCCTCGCGCGCCAAGCTGGGCCAACGGCGCGGCCCGCTCGATGGCGTGCCGATCAGCTGGAAAGACCTGTTCGACACTGCCGGAACCGCGACCGAAGCCGGGTCCGCGCTGCTGGCCAACCGCATCCCCGCCCGCGATGCCGAGGTGCTGGCCACCTGCACCGCTGGCGGCCTGGTCTGCCTTGGCAAGACGCATATGTCCGAACTCGCGTTCTCGGGCCTCGGCCTGAACCCTGTCACCGCCACTCCGCCCTGCGTCAACGATCCGCGCGCCGTGGCGGGCGGGTCATCCTCGGGGGCCGCCACGTCGATCGGCTTTGGCCTCGCTCCCGCCGCGGTGGGGTCCGACACCGGCGGGTCGGTCCGCATCCCCGCCGCCTGGAACGATCTGGTCGGGCTCAAGACCACCCCCGGCCGCCTGTCGCTGCGCGGCGTCGTGCCCCTGTGCGAGAGGTTCGACACCGTCGGCCCGCTCGCCCGCACTGTCGAAGATTGCGCCAACCTGCTGGCAGCCCTCGAAGGCCGCAAACCCGCCGATCTTGAGGGCGCCTCGCTGCACGGGGCCCGGCTGATGGTTCTTGAGACGGTCGCCCTCGATGACCTGCGCCCCCGCCCCGCCCAAGGGTTTGACGATGCGCTGACCCGCCTGACCCGAGCCGGCGCCCGCCTCACCCATGTCGGCGCCCCCGAAGTTGCCGAAAGCCTGCGCCTGGCCGGGTTGCTGTTCACCGCCGAGGCCTATGGCATCTGGTCCGACAGCATCGAAGCCGCGCCGCACAAGATGTATCCGCGGATACTGGAGCGGTTCCGCAACGGGGCCGATGTCAGCGCCGCCGCTTATGTCGCCGCCTGGCGCCGGCTTGAAACCCTGCGCGCCGGCTGGGCGGCGCGGACCGCAGAGTTTGACGCCGTGGTCCTGCCCACCTCGCCCATTCTGCCGCCGGACGCGCAGCGGCTGGCGGATGACGACGCCTATTACGTCACCGAAAACCTGCTGGCCTTGCGCAACACCCGCATCGGCAACCTGATGGGCCTGTGCGCGCTGACCCTGCCGACCAGCCAGCCCTCGTGCGGCATCAGCCTGATGATGGCACCGGGGCAGGACAACCGCCTGCTGCGTCTGGGGCAGGCCGCCGCGCGGGCGCTGGTTTGAACGCGGGGTTTGACCGGGGGAATCGACCGGGCGGTTTGAACGCAGCGAAAAAGCCACAACACCGCCCGCCAAACCCATAGCTTGCTTGGGTTTTTCTGGACCACGCAGCCCCCAGCCGCTATCGTCAGCCGAAACGGGGCGCAACGACCCCGGGATGAGGCAGTGATGGTGGCTTCAGAGCGGTTTTCGAACCTGCCGGATTATGCGTTTCCGCGCCTGCGGAACCTGCTGGAGGCCCATGCCCCCGGCGGCACGCCCATTGCCATGACCATTGGCGAGCCGACCCACCCGATGCCCGCCTTCGTGGGTCCGATCCTGGCCGAAAACCTTGGCGGTTTTGGGGTTTACCCGCCCAACGACGGCACGCCGGGCCTGCTGGCGGCAATCGCGGGCTGGCTTCAGCGGCGCTATGGTGTCAGCATCGCCCCCGACCGCATCATGGCGCTGAACGGCACGCGTGAGGGTTTGTTCACCGCGGCTCTCGCTTTGTGCCCCGAGGCCAAGACCGGCGAACGCCCCGTTATTCTTATGCCCAACCCGTTCTATCAGGTCTATGCCGTCGCGGCGCTGGCCGTCGGCGCGGAGCCGGTCTATGTGCCCGCCACCGCCGCCACCGGCTTTCTGCCCGACTATGCGGCGCTGCCTGCCGACATCCTGAACCGCACCGCGATTGCCTATCTTTGCTCGCCCGCCAATCCGCAGGGGGCGGTTGCCAGCCGGGGCTACTGGGCCGGGCTGATCTCGCTGGCCGAGCGTCACGACTTTCGCATCTTTGCCGACGAATGCTATTCCGAGATCTGGCGCAGCGCCCCGCCGCCCGGTGCCCTGCAGGCCGCGCATCAGGCCGCCGCCGACCCCGAGCGGGTGTTCGTTTTCCATTCGCTCTCGAAACGCTCCAACCTGCCGGGGCTCCGCTCGGGCTTTGTGGCGGGTGGGGCGCAGGGCATCGCGCTGATCCGCAAGCTGCGCGCGTTTGCCGGGGCCCCGCTGCCGCTGCCGATCCAGAAAGTTTCGGAAGCCGCGTGGAACGACGAGGCCCACGTCGTGGAAAACCGCGCGCTTTACCACGCCAAGTTCGCCGCCGCCGCCGAGATATTCAAGGACATGCAGGGCTTCCAGCCTCCCGAAGGCGGATTCTTTCTGTGGCTGCCGGTCGGGGATGGCGAAGAGGCCGCGCTGCGCCTTTGGCAGCAGACCGGCGTTCGGGTGTTGCCCGGCGCCTATCTCTCGCGCGAGGTTGCCGGTGAAAACCCCGGCAAGAACTACATAAGGGTCGCGTTGGTGGCCCCAAAAACAGAGATGCAGCGCGGGCTGACCCAGCTTCGTGACTGCCTATACCGATGAGGGACAGGCGCATGGCAACCTATCAGACACGGCAGCGCGATCCGCTTCTGGATCAGGGCACGGCAGCAATGCTGGAACGGCGGGGACGAGAGGTGCTGGGTCTGGTGCTGATCGGGCTTGGCATGGCCGTGGTGCTGATGCTGGCCAGCTATTCGCCCGACGATCCGGGCTGGATGGTCGCCACAGACGAGCCTGCCGCCAACACGCTGGGGCGGTTCGGGGCCGCCATGGCCTCGACGCTGATCATCATCGGCGGCATGGGGGCCTGGGGCATCGCCATCGTGCTGCTGGCCTGGGGCGGGCGGTTCGTGCTGCACCGCGGGGCCGAACGCGCCCTTGGCCGGATCGTGTTTGCCGTCATCGCCGTGGCGCTTGGGTCGGTCTATGCCGCCACACTGGTGCCGGGGGCGGAATGGACGCATTCCTTCGGCCTTGGCGGGCTGTTCGGCGACACCGTTCTGGGCGCGCTTCTGGGGATCGCGCCGGTCGGTGCGGGCATCGGGCTGAAGCTGATATCGGTGCTGATGGGGCTTGGCGTGCTTGGCATGGGCCTGTTCGTCACCGGGTTCGACATGGCCGAAGTGCGCAGCATCGCGCGGTTCCTGCTGGTCGGGCTTCTGGTCACCTACAACGGCCTGTTGACGCTGGCGGGCAAGGGCGCACAAGGAACCGTCCGCGCCGCAGCCGCCGTGCAGGACCGGCGCCGCATCGCCGCAGCCGCGCAAGCGCAGGCCCCGGCTGTTCGCCTGTCGCAGCCTCCGGTCACCGCCGCCGCCGAAACCTGGGGCCGCCCCACCAGCCTGCGCGCCGACACGCGCTATCCAGAGCCGCTGGCCGAAGCGCCGCATTACGCCGCCCCACGCGAAAAGACCGGCCTGCTGGCCCGCATGCCCGCCCTGATGCGCCGCACCGTCGAGCCAGAGCCGGAACTGATCGAACGCCACCCCCCGTCGCTGTCCGCCGACATGCCGTCCGAAGACCGCATCAAGGCCCGCATTTCCGACGTGATCAAATCGCGCAGCCCGGTGCCGCAGGGGGCGATGTCGCCCATCGCCGCCGCAATTGCCCGGCGCGAGCCGCCGGTGGTGGCGCGGCCCCGCGGCCCCGTGCCGCTGATCGCCGACACCCGGCGGATCGACCCTGCCCCCCATCCCGCCGCGGCCACCCTGCCCGCCGTGCCTACCCTGTACGCCGCTGCCCCCCCTGCCCTGCCGGACTGGGACGATGACGACGATCAACCGATCGCCGCCGAATGGTCCGACCCCGTGCCGATGCCACGCCTTGGGGGCACCGAACCCCGCCGTGCCGTCGTGCAACCCGTGGCGAAAAAGCCCGTCGCCCCGTCACGCCAGGCGCAGGAAGAATCCGAGCCCCGCCTGAAATTCGACGAAACCGCCTCGACCTACGAGCTTCCCCCGCTCAGCCTGTTGTCGTCACCCTCGACCGTGCAGCGCTACACCCTGTCTCACGACGCGCTGGAAGAGAACGCGCGAATGCTGGAATCGGTGCTTGATGACTACGGCGTGAAGGGCGAGATCACCTCGGTCCGCCCCGGTCCTGTTGTGACGATGTATGAGCTTGAGCCCGCAGCGGGGCTCAAAGCCAGCCGCGTCATCGGTCTTGCCGATGACATCGCCCGTTCGATGTCGGCCCTGTCAGCCCGCGTGTCGACCATTCCCGGGCGCACCGTGATCGGCATCGAATTGCCCAACGCCACGCGCGAAAAGGTCGTGCTGCGCGAAATCATCTCGGCCCGCGCCTTTGGCGACACCGCGATGCGCCTGCCGCTGGCCTTGGGCAAGGACATCGGGGGCGAGCCGATCATCGCCAATCTGGCCAAGATGCCGCATCTGCTGATCGCGGGCACCACCGGCTCGGGCAAATCGGTGGCCATCAACACCATGATCCTGTCGCTTCTCTACAAACTGTCACCCGAAGAATGCCGCCTGATCATGATCGACCCCAAGATGCTGGAACTTTCCGTCTATGACGGCATCCCGCACCTGTTGTCGCCGGTTGTCACCGACCCCAAGAAAGCCGTCGTCGCCCTGAAATGGGTGGTCTCCGAGATGGAGGACCGTTACCGCAAGATGTCGAAACTCGGGGTGCGCAACATCGAGGGCTACAATGGCCGCGTGCGCGAGGCGCTGTCGAAGAACGAGATGTTCCGCCGCACCATCCAGACCGGTTTTGACGACGACACCGGCGAGCCGGTGTTCGAGACCGACGAATACCTGCCCGTCACCATCCCCTACATCGTGGTGGTGGTCGACGAGATGGCCGATCTGATGATGGTCGCCGGCAAGGAAATCGAGGCCTGCATCCAGCGTCTGGCCCAGATGGCGCGGGCATCGGGCATCCACCTGATCATGGCCACGCAGCGCCCCTCGGTGGACGTGATCACCGGCACGATCAAGGCCAACTTCCCCACCCGGATTTCCTTTCAGGTCACCTCGAAAATCGACTCGCGAACCATCCTTGGGGAACAGGGGGCAGAGCAACTCCTCGGCATGGGCGACATGCTGTATATGGCCGGCGGCGGCAAGGTCAGCCGCATTCACGGGCCTTTCGTCAGCGATGAGGAGGTCGAGGAAATCGTCAACCACCTCAAATCCTACGGCCCGCCCGTCTATATGTCGGGCGTGGTCGAAGGCGTGGATGACGAGCGTGAGGCCGATATCGACGCGGTTCTTGGCATCGGGGCTGACGGTCTGGACGACAGCCTGTATGATCAGGCCGTCGCCATCGTGGCGAAAGACCGCAAGTGCTCGACCAGCTATATCCAGCGCAAGCTTGGGATCGGCTACAACAAGGCCGCAAAACTGGTGGAGCAGATGGAAGAGCACGGGGTGGTGACCCCGGCAAACCATGTGGGCAAACGGGAGATTCTGGTGGAGGAGCGGTAACCTCGCCGCCGTCCCGCGTTTTCAGAACCGCCGGGGCCCGGCAAACCGGCGGTCAAACCCGCGCGCGCCCCCCGCGATGACGGACAAGGCTGCCGCCACCGCAGCGAACCCCGCCCCCGCCAGCGCCATTGCCGGATTGGGCCCGGCGGCGATCAGGCTGCCGCCGGTGAACGACCCAAGCGATTGGCCCAGATGACGGGGCGGCGGCCGCTGGCAGGCGGGAACCACCGGTGCCCGGTGACGGGGCGGCGGCCGCTGGCAGGCGGGAACCGGCATCTCGCCGCCTTGTGACCGCGAGGGGGGGTGCGATGGCTGCGCGATGCGCCTATGTTCGGGGCATGAAAACACTTCGCGCCCTGCTGGCCCCGCTTGTCCTGATCGCCCTGACCCTGCCCGCGCAGGCAGATAAGATCGGCCTCAACGATCTGTCCGCCTATCTCAACAACCTGACCACCGCCGAAACCGACTTCACCCAAGTCAATGCCGACGGCTCGGTAGCCACCGGCAAGATCTATATCAAGCGTCCAGGTCGGGCTCGGTTCGAATATGCGCCGCCGGATCGCAGTCTGGTGCTGGCGTCGGCCGGGCAGGTGGCGATTTTCGATGCAAAGTCGAACCAGCCGCCCGAGCAATATCCGCTGAAGCGCACACCGTTGAACCTGATCCTGGCCGAAAGGGTCGATCTGGGCCGCGCCAGGATGGTCGTCGGTCACAGCGAGGTGGAAAACGCCACCCGCGTGCTGGCGCAGGACCCCGATAACCCCGAGTATGGCACGATCGAGCTGGTGTTTACCGGCAGCCCCATCGCGCTGCGGCAATGGATCATCACGGATGATCTCGGGTCGCAAACCACCGTCATTCTGGGCGAATTGAACACGGGGGGCGATTACCCGACCTCGCTGTTCAGCATCACGTCCGAGGTCGGCCGCCGCGAAAACTAGCCGCGACGGCACGACTGCAGTTGCGCGCGGTAGCGTTCCGCCCGTGCCCCGACGCTGGCCGCAACCTCGACCAGCCAGGGCTTGCCAAGATAGCTTTGGTTGGCATAGCCGGTCCGGCCTTCGTGATAGGCCAGATACTGCCGTTCGGCGTCGGTCTTGGAAATGCCGAGCCGGCTGGCGGATTGGTCCATATACCAGCCCATGAAATCGGTCGCGTCCGAGATGCGGTCGCGCTTGGCGGACCGGCGGCGTTCTGAATCCTGATATTCTTCCCACGTCCCGTCCAGCGCCTGACTATAGCCATAGGCCGAGGATTGCCGCCCCATCGGGATCACCCCCAGGGCAAAACGGTGCGGCGTGCGGGCGTTGCCGATGAACTTTGATTCCTGATGGATCGTCGCCATCTGGACATGCACCGGGATGCCCCATTTCCGTTCGGTGGCCTGCATTGCCCGCAGGTATTCCGGCCGCTGCCCGACAATGGCGCAGGCGTCGTCCAGGTTTCGTGGCGCCGAAAAGTTGCCACCCCCACAGGAAGCGAGGGCCAGCAAAAGAATCGACGCGCGGAGAAGTCTGCTCATGTGCCCCTCGTCGCGTTTTGTTTTGCGGTCACGATAGGGGAAATCGCGGCCGGGGGAAATGGGCAAGGCACTGAGCCGCGATCAGAATTCCGAGAGCGGCGGTCTTGTGACACAGACTGTTTCCGCCCACCCGCACCTGCCCGGTGGACAAGGGCTGCCGCAACGGATTAGTAACCTCACCTGGGGGTTGCCGAGCCATGCTGAAAACTGCCGCGAAGTATCACATCGGGCAGGTGCTGCGTCATCGCAAGCATCCGTTTCGCGGTGTCGTGTTCGACGTGGACGCGATGTTTTCGAACACCGAGGAATGGTACGAAAACATCCCCGCAGACAGCCGCCCCTCGCGCAACCAGCCGTTCTATCATCTGCTGGCCGAGAATGACCAAAGCTACTACGTGGCCTACGTGTCCGAGCAGAACCTTGTGCCCGACGAAACCGGCGAGCCGGTCAGCCACCCCGATCTGCCCGATCTGTTCGGCGATTTCGAAGACGGCCGGTATCCCCTGCAATTCCAGATGAACTGACGACGCTTACCTTTCGGTAACCCCTGCGGCCTAATCTGGACGCGAGCGGACACAGCGGAGCAGAAAGATGAATTTATTGGCCGAAACGCGGGGTGACATGCTGATCATCCAGTCGCTTGAGGACCGGATCGACGCGGCCTGTGCGATCCAGTTCAAGGACCGCATGCGCGAGCTGACGCAAGGCGATGCGCCGCGCGTGGTGCTTGACTTGACGCGCGTGGCGTTTCTGGACAGTTCGGGTCTGGGGGCGGTGGTTGCGGTGCTCAAGGCGCTTGGCCCCGCGCGCAAGCTGGAACTGGCGGGCCTGTCGCCGTCGGTGCAGAAGGTGTTCCGGCTGACGCGCATGGACAGCGTCTTTGTCATTCATGATCAGGTGCCCGTTGCTTTGCGAAATGCCGGCTGACCGGGCGCGATCACGGGCAGACCGGCCGCCGATGCCCGCAACCCGGCTGACCATCCCCGCCGACCCGCTGTCGGTGCGCGACGGGCTGCGGCACCTGATCGCCCTGCCGCCGCTGTGCGACCTGCCGGCCGAGACGCGCATCACCGCCGAGATCGTTCTGGCCGAGGCGTTGAACAACATCGTCGAACACGCTTATGCGCAGGGGCGCGGGCAGATCGAGGTGCAGGTGTCCCACGCGCCCCCCGGCATCCTGTGCCAGATCGCGGATGACGGCCAGCCGATGCCCGAGGTGGGCGTGCCGCAGGGCTTGCTGCCGTCCATCGACCGGCAGGGCGACCTGCCAGAGGGCGGATTTGGCTGGTATTTGATTCGAACGATGACGGAAGGTCTCGACTATCAACGGATCGGCGGCAGAAACCTTCTCAGCTTCCGCATCAATGATGGCTAAGCGCCCGCATTGTTTCGCGGCCCGGCAAAGAGACACCACATGGCCTCATTTTCCCCCTAAAACGGCCCGGCGGTGGCACGATACAAGAGGTGTAGCTGCATAAAGCTTCCCTCGGCGCTGCGGATGAAAGCCCCCACCCAGTTCGCGGCGCCGAGGTTCTGACCCCTGCTTGGAAATCCGGTCTGCACACCATAGGGTGGCGCAAACAGGGGGAAGTGATGCGCGATTTTCACAAACCGGGCCGGTCGGCCACCTATGCGGCCAACGGCATGTGCGCCACGTCGCATCCGCTGGCGGCCAAGGTCGCCATCGACATTCTGCAGGCAGGCGGCAACGCTGTGGATGCGGCCATTGCCGGCGCCGTGCTGCTGGGCATCTGCGAGCCGCAGATGACCGGCCTTGGCGGCGACTGTTTCGTGTTGGTAAAACCGGCCGGGGAAGAGCGGGTTGTGGCGCTGAACGGGTCGGGCCGCGCCCCGGCCGGCCTGTCGGCACAGGCATTGCGGGCCAAGGGGATGGCCGCCATTCCGCCCCGCGGAATCAACGCGGTCACCCTGCCCGGGGCTGTCGACGCCTTTTGCCGCCTTTCGGCCGACTGGGGAAAGCTGGGGCTGGACCGCGTGCTGGCCCCCGCCATCCGCTATGCCGACGAGGGCGTGCCCGTCGCGCCGCGCGTCGCCTGCGACTGGGCCGGAGACGCGCCGTTTCTGCAGGGGGATGCCCGCACCTTCTATCTGCTCGATGGCAAGGTTCCGACCGCGGGACAGGTTTTTCGCGCCCCGGGTCAGGCCGAAGTGCTGCGCCACATCGCAGCCAAGGGCCGCGCCGGGTTCTATGAGGGCGAGGTTGCCCACGACATCATCACCAGCCTGCAGGCGCTTGGCGGCACGCATACGATGGCCGATCTGGCCGCCACCGCCTGCACCTATGACCGCCCGATTTCCGGCACCTACCGCGGCACCGAACTGCTGGAGCATCCGCCGAACGGTCAGGGCGCGACGGCGATCCTGCTGCTCAACATCCTGTCGCATTTCGGCCTTGCGGCGATGGACCCGGTGGGGTCCGCCCGCGCGCATATCGAGGCCGAGGCCGCGAAACTGGCCTATGACGCCCGCAACCGGTTCATCGCCGAGGCGACGCCCCGGCTGGACCACATGCTGTCGATGGAAACGGCGTCGCGGCTGGCGGCCCTGATCGACCCGGACCGCGCAATGCCGGCGGCAGCACCTTTGACCGAGGCTGTGCACAAGGATACCATCTACATCACCGTCGTGGACCGCGACCGGATGGCGGTATCGCTGATCTATTCGATCTTTCATGGCTTTGGCGCGGGGCTGGCCTCGGCCAGGTTCGGCATCAACTTTCAGAACCGCGGGGCGGGGTTCACGCTGGCGGAAGGTCATCCGAACGAGGCCGCGGGCGGCAAGCGCCCGATGCACACCATCATTCCGGGCATGCTGCGGCAGAACGGCCGGGTCATCATGCCGTTCGGCGTGATGGGCGGCGCCTATCAGCCCTGCGGCCACGCGCGGTTTGTCACCAACATGGTCGATTTCGGCATGGATGCACAGACCGCCATCGACGCGCCGCGCAGTTTTGGCGGCCTCGGTCCGATGGGGGTTGAGCGCGGCTATGCACCCGAAGTGCGCGAGGCACTGGCGGCGATGGGGCATGAGGTGTCGATCCCGCCGGAACCCTGGGGCGGCGGGCAGGCGATCTTGATTGATGATGACGTGCTGGTGGGGGCTTCGGACCCGCGCAAGGATGGCTGTGCCTTGGGGTATTGAGATGGACTATCAACCCCTGACCGACAGCATCCGCGCGCTCACGCAGGGCGAGACCGACACCGTCGCGCTGATGGCGACGCTGGCTTGCGAGATCCATCACCGCCATCCATTTGCCGACTGGACGGGGTTTTACCGCGTTGTGGCCCCCGACCTTTTGAAGATCGGGCCGTATCAGGGCGGCCACGGCTGCCTTGTGATCCCGTTTTCGCGCGGGGTCTGCGGGGCGGCGGCGCGCCTTGGGCAGGTGCTGAACGTGCCCGATGTCGATGCCTTTCCCGATCACATCGCCTGCGCGTCCACCACCCGGTCGGAACTGGTGCTGCCGGTGTGGAACGGTGCGGGCAGACTGCTGGGGGTGCTGGACCTTGACAGCAACACCCCCGCCGCCTTTACCAAGGCCGACGAAGACTGGCTGGTGCCGTTGCTGGCCGACGTGTTCCGGGGAGCGGACTGATGCGCGGAAGTTGCCTGTGTGGGGCCGTGGTGTTCGAAGCCGATGCGCCGTTGCGTGATGTGGTGGCGTGTCATTGCAGCCAGTGCCGAAAAACCTCGGGGCATTACTGGGCCGCCACCTCGGTGCCGCACAGCCAGTTCCGGTTGATCAAGGCCGACGCGCTGGTCTGGTTCCAGTCGTCCGACCACGCCCGCCGCGGGTTCTGCGGCACCTGCGGGTCCAGCCTGTTCTGGGAAAAGCATGGCGAAGGCCGCATCAGCATTGGCGCGGGCACGCTGGACGGCCCAACGGGGCTGAAAACCGCCAGCAACTGGCATACCGAAGACGCGGGCGACTACTATTCCATTCCGCTTGGACGATAGGACATGTCGATGATCACGCTTCTTGACGGCGGCATGGGGCAGGAACTGGTGGCGCGGTCTGGGGACGAGCCGACGCCGCTGTGGGCGACCCGCGTGATGATCGACCATCCGGGCATGGTGCGCGACATTCACGTCGACTACTTCAGGGCCGGGGCCACGGTTGCCACCACCAACACCTATGCCATCCACCACGACCGGCTGCACAGGTTCGGTCTGGACCCGATGTTTCACGCCCTGCACCTGCGCGCCCTGGCCGAGGCGCACGAGGCGCGGGCGGCGCATGGGTCGGGCCGGATCGCAGGGTCGCTCGGGCCGCTGATGGCCAGCTACCGCCCCGATCTGACGCAACCGGTGGCCGAAGCCGAACCGAAATACGCCGAAATCGCCCGGATCATGGCGCCCCATGTCGATCTGATCCTGTGCGAGACGATGGCCTCGGTCGAGATGGCCGAGGGGGCCGCAGCCGGAGCACAGGCGGCGGACAAACCGGTCTGGCTGTCGGTGACGGTGGATGATCACGACGGCCGCCTGCTGCGGTCGGGCGAGCCGGTGTCCGATCTGGCCCGCGTGATCGCCCGCTATCCGGTGGCCGCCGTTCTGGCCAACTGCTCGGTCCCCGAAGCGATGGGAGATGCGCTGGCAGCCCTCAAAACGTTGGGCCTGCCGTTCGGGGCCTATGCAAACGGCTTTACGCATATTTCGGGCAATTTCCTGAAAGACGCGCCGACGGTGCGGGATCTGACCCACCGACATGACCTGACGCCCCAGAAATATGCAGATTTCGCAATGGGTTGGTTGGATATGGGTGCCACCATCATCGGCGGGTGCTGCGAGGTGGGGCCAGCCCATATCCGCCATCTGGCCGACCGGTTGCAGGCGGCGGGCCACCAGATCGGATGATCGACTTTCACTATGATCCGCCGATCGGCCCGCTGGTGGTGCTGTTTGAGGACGCGCACATCATGGTGCTGGACAAGCCGTCGGGCCTGCTGTCGGTGCCGGGCAAGACCGAAGGCCGGGCCGATTGCCTGCAGACGCGGCTGCGGCTGGCCCACCCGGAGTCTTTGCTGGTGCACCGGCTGGATTGCGACACGTCGGGGGTGATGATCTTTGCCCGCAGCAAGGCGGCGCAGGGCTTTCTGGGGCAGGAGTTTGAAAAGCGCCGCGCTGCCAAGACCTATGTCGCACGGGTGCAGGGCGAAATGCTGCAGGATCGCGGCCATGTCGATCTGCCGCTGGCCACCGACTGGCCCAACCGCCCCCGCCAGCAGGTTGACCATGCCAACGGCCGCGCCGCACAGACCGACTGGCAGGTCTTGGGGCGCGCACCCGGCGAAACCCGGCTGCGCCTGACGCCGCTGACCGGGCGCAGTCACCAGTTGCGGGTTCACATGCTGGCGCTTGGCCATCCAATTCTGGGCGACCCGATCTATGCCCCGATTTCCGCCGCCCATCCGCGTCTGATGCTGCACGCCGAAACTCTGGCGCTGCACCACCCGGCGACGGGCGACTGGATTCAATTTCAGTCTGACTGTCCGTTTTAGGATCGGCCTTAACGGTCCGGCAACCAGCGGCCTTGCACATTCTGTCGCCTGTGTCGCAGAACTGAGACAATGGGCGGCATAAGACTGCACAGCCCGCAGGGACGCGCGGCACTCAGGGGGGCCTGCCATGCACCGAATCCATCGGTTGTTCGAAATGCGCTTTGCGGCGGTCAGCGTGCCTTTCATCCTGGGGGTGCTGGCGCTGGTGTTTGCCATCGCCCTGCCCGGCTGGCGCTGGCCGGCGTTTGCGGTCTTTGTGGTGTGCGCGGGCATCGTCGCTTTGGGCTACCATGACCTGACGCAGACCCGCCACGCGATCTTGCGCAACTATCCGGTCGCGGCCCACCTGCGGTTCTTCTTCGAGGGCATCCGCCCCGAGATGCGGCAGTATTTCTTTGAAGGCGACAAGGACGGCGCGCCCTTTGCCCGTGACAAGCGCGCCATCGTCTATCAGCGCGCCAAGCGCGATCTCGACAAGCGGCCCTTCGGCACGATGTATGACGTCTATGCCGACCGATACGAATGGCTGCACCATTCCATGGTGCCGAAACCGACACCCGCCGATGCGGCGATGCGGGTGATCATCGGCGGCTCGGGGCCTTGCACGCAGCCCTATTCCGCAAGCCTGCTGAACATTTCCGCCATGAGTTACGGGGCCTTGTCCTCAAATGCGGTGCTGGCGCTGAACAAGGGCGCGGCAAAAGGCGGCTTTTTTCATGACACCGGCGAAGGCGGCGTGTCGCCCTATCACCGGCAGTTCGGCGGCGATCTGGTTTGGGAGGTCGGGTCGGGCTATTTCGGCTGCCGCGACGCGCAGGGCGGCTTTGATCCGGTGAAATTCGCCGAGATGGCCCGCGATCCGCAGATCAAGATGGTCGAGCTGAAGCTGAGCCAGGGCGCCAAGCCCGGCCACGGCGGCGTGTTGCCGGCGGCCAAGATCACCCCGGAAATCGCCGCCATCCGGGGCGTGCCGATGGGCCAGGATTGCGTATCGCCCGCCTCGCATGCGTCGTTCTCGACTCCGCTCGGGCTGATCCGGTTTGTCGAGCAGATGCGCGAGTTGTCGGGCGGCAAACCTGCCGGGTTCAAGCTGTGCATTGGCCACCCGTGGGAGTTCATGGCGATCTGCAAGGCGATGCTGGAAACCGGCATCACGCCAGATTTCATCGTGGTCGACGGCAAGGAAGGCGGCACCGGCGCTGCCCCGCTGGAATTCATGGACCATGTCGGCATGCCGCTGCGCGAAGGATTGTCGTTTGTGCACAACGCGTTGATCGGGGTGGGTCTGCGCGACCGGATCAAGATCGGCGCGTCGGGCAAGATCACCACCGCCTTTGACATGGCACGGGTGATGGCGCTTGGGGCCGACTGGTGCAATTCGGCCCGCGGCTTCATGTTCGCGGTCGGCTGCATTCAGGCGCAGGCCTGTCATACGGGGCACTGCCCGACCGGCGTCACCGCGGCAGATCCGGCGCGGCAGCGCGCGCTCGTAGTGCCCGACAAGGCCGAGCGGGCCTACAACTTTCACAAGAACACTGTCCATGCGCTTGGCGAACTGATCGCGGCGGCGGGGCTGTCGAACGCGTCAGAGATCAACCCGCACCTGGTGCTGCGGCGCATCGGGTCTGAACGGGTGGTGTCTTATGCCGAAGCCTATGACAGGCTGAAGCCGGGGCAACTGCTGGCCGAAGAGGCACAGCCGCTGCTGTTCGCCGATGCATGGCGGCTTTCGCAGGCAGCGAGTTTCGACCGGGTCGCCTAAAGTGACAGGGCCAGTTTGCGGCCCTCGTGAAACGCATAGGCCGCAAGGCGCGGGGCCGCACAATCGCCGATGCGGTGGGTGGTCTTGCCGGCAATCGTTGCAGGAAACGGATCGAACGCGCGGTTGGTGGTCGCCATGACAAGGGCCGAGGCCGGAAAGGTGTCTTCGGCCCCCGTCAACAGATTGCGCACCGTCACCCCGTTGCCGTGCCAGCGCGAGATTGCATGTTCGGTCAGCATCCGGACGCCCAGTTGCGCCATCCGTTTGCGGGCCGGGCCATCGGCGGCGGTGCGGGCAATTTCGCGGCCCACAAACGGGTCGGGCGTGACGATGGTGACCTGCCTGCCCTGTTCGGCCAGATGCCAGGCGGTGCCGACGCCGCGCCAGTTGCCTCCCTCGTCGTAGACCACCACCGCATCGCCAAGCCGGGCCTCGCGCCTCAGCACCGCCTCGGGCGACCACACGCCACCCGCCTCCAGCCCCGGCAGACTTGGCTCTTGCGGCAGCCAACGCTGAAAACCGTTTTCAGCGGGCAGCGACCCTGTGGCGATGATTATCGTGTCGGCAGCATGGGCGGCAACTTCGGCCTCGTCGAGATAGCTGTTCAGCCGCAGCGTGACGCCGAGTTTGGTGAACTGCCGCTCATACCATTCCAGCAGATCAAGGATCTGACCCCGGCGCGGCTGCAGCCCCGCCAACCGGAACTGACCGCCGATGACCGGCGAGGCCTCGGCGATCTCGACGCTGTGGCCACGCTCCGCCGCCGCCCTTGCAGCCTCGAGCCCCGCAGGCCCGGCCCCGACCACCAGCACCCGGCGCAGGGTTTCGGCCTGCACGAACCGGTCACCGCCCCATTCCCATTCCCGCCCAGCCGACGGGTTGATCAGGCAGGAAATCCAGTAGTCGCGCGACCGCCTTCCCCAGCACATCTGGTTGCACGAGATGCAGCCGCGAATGTCGTCTGCCCGGCCCGCGGTCGCCTTGCGGGCCAGATGCGGGTCGGCGATCTGCCCGCGCACGATGCTGACAAGATCGGCTTCGCCCGCCGACAGGATGGTTTCGGCGTTGTCCGGCGTTCGAACTCCCGCCTCCGAGGTGATCACCGCATGTTTGACAACCGCCATCAGTTGCGCGGTCAACGGGGTGGTCAGCTTTTCTGCATGGGTGAACGGCGGGATGATGCCTTCGAAATCGAGATAGCTGCCAAAGCCGACAGTGACATAGTCGACATCGCCGCCAGCATCGTGCAGGGCGACGATCTCGCAAAGCTCGACCGCACTCAGCGTCACCGAATAGGCGGTGGAATAGCTGACGGCGAGGCCGATGATGAAGTCGGGGCCACAGGCCTGCCTGATGCGGGAAATCAGGGTGCGGCTGAAGCGGGTGCGGTTTTCAAGGCTGCCGCCCCACTGGTCGGTGCGCTGGTTCGACCAGGGCGTCCAGAACTGATCGAGCAGCGAATGATAGGCGGCCCACACCTCGACCCCCTGGAACCCCCCGGCCTTGCAGCGGATGGCAGCGGCGACATGGGCATCGAGAAGCTCTTCGACCTCGGCCCCGGTCATGGCGTGCGACCCGTCGCTGTCATGATAGCTGGGGCCACCCGACGGCGACCAGTGCGGGGCGAACGACAGGTCCGAATCGCCATGGGCGCCGATGTGGTAAAGCTGTTGCAGAATGACCGCGCCAGCCGCCTTGATCGGGGCCGTCAGCGCCTGAAAATGCGGGATGATCTCATCGCTGGAGGGCAGGAAGTTGCCGCGGGTCAACACTCCGGTGCGGTGGACCGGCACCGGTTCGGCCACGATCATCGCCGCCCCGCCAAGGGCCCGTTCCAGAAGATAGCCGGCGTATCTGGCACCCGGCAGGCCCGCCTCGGCCATGTTGGCGGTATGCGCACCAAACACGATGCGGTTGCGCAGGGTGTGGCCGCGCAGCTGCAGGGCAGAGGTCAGGCGGGGATGCCGGGTCATCCCCTCAGCCTAAAAGCAACGGCCACGGCAGGGTGAGCCGTTGCAGCGACATTTCAGCGGCGAAAAACGCCGCCCGCTGTTGCGCGCTCCCCCCCAGCGGACCGGGGGGGGGCTGCTAGGTCACTCGGCCGCCACGTCCTGCGATGCGTCCCAACCCGAGATCGCCTTGACCTCGAGAAACTCTTCGATGCCCCAGACGCCGCCCTCGCGGGCACGGCCGCTGGCCTTGACGCCGCCAAATGGCGCACCGGCGCCCCGCGACTTGCCGTTCATCTCGACCATGCCGGATTGCAACTGCCGCGCCAGCCGGTTGCGGCGCGGCCCGTCCTGCGTCTGGACGTAGTTCGTCAACCCGTAAGGCGTGGTGTTGGCGATCTGCACCGCCTCGGCTTCGGTGTCGAACGGGATGATCGACAGCACCGGGCCAAAGATCTCTTCCCGCTCTATCGTCATGCCGGGGGTCACATCGGCAAACACCGTGGGCTTCACATAGAAGCCCCGGTTGAAGCCTTCGGGCAGGCCCGGGCCGCCGGCCACCAGACGCGCGCCGTCTGCCATGCCCTTTTCGATATGGCCCTGAATCTGGTCCCACTGCCGCTTGTTGACGACGGGGCCGATATGGGTGCCCTCGTCATGCGCCGAGCCGACCTTGATGCCATTGGCGACGTCGGCGGCAATCTGCACCGCGCGGTCATAGGCCGGGCGTTCGACCAGCATCCGCGACGGCGCGTTGCAGGACTGGCCCGAGTTGGCCATCATGTGCCGCACGCCACGTTCCACCGCGCGGTCATCGGCATCGGCGAAGATCAGGTTGGCCCCCTTGCCGCCCAGTTCCAGCGTCACGCGCTTCAACGTGTCCGCAGCCGCCTTGGAAATCGCACGGCCGGCGCGGGTCGATCCGGTAAAGGAAATCATGGCGACATCCCGGTGCGACGACAGTTGCGCGCCAACCCCCGGCCCGTCGCCGTTCACCAGGTTGAACACCCCCGCAGGCACGCCCGCATCGTGGCAGAATTCGGCAAAGATCATCGCGTTCAGCGGCGATTCCTCGGACGGTTTCAAAACGCAGGTGCAGCCCGCCAGCAGCGCGGGAATGACCTTGAGGGTTATCTGGTTCATCGGCCAGTTCCACGGGGTGATCAGGCCGACAACGCCGATCGGCTCCAGCGCGATGCGGGTCAGCGGCGCGTGCGGGCCAAGCGGCCGGATCCATTCGATCTGGTCGAACGCGGTCAGGAAGTTGTTCAGGTGCCAAGGCAGGCTGGGGGCCTGTTCATCGCGCGCGAACTGGATCGGGGCGCCCATTTCCAGCGAGATGGCCTTGGCCAAGTCCTCTTTGCGCGCCTCGTATTGTTCCAGGATGCGCACGACGGCCGCGCGGCGTTCTGCGGGGGGCGTCGCGGCCCAGGCGGGAAAGGCAGCCTTGGCCGCGGCGACGGCGGCATCGGTATCGGCCTGATCGCCAAGGCTGATGATCGCGCAAGGGTCTTCGGTCGACGGGTCGATGACCGGACAATCACGCGGGGTGGCCGGGGCGGTCCATGTGCCGTTGATGTAGAAGTTGCGTTTCTCGATCATGACGGGGCCATCCTTGCTGTGCCAGCAGACCGGGGGGTGCCGGGCCGCAGGGCGTTTCAGGGGGCAAGTCTAGCAGATGCGGTTGCGCCCGCCAGACGGGTTGCGACCTTGTCATGCCGCAAAGCCGCCTTGATGGACACGGGCGGCTTGCCGGGGCGGCGCCCGGCGTCCTAGATGGGCCACGCGTCTGCAGGGTCCCGGTGAAAGTCGTTACGCATGAAACCTGATGTTCTGGTGCTGCACCCCGCCTTGCCGCCGCAGATGGCGATGCTGGAGCAGGCCTATACCCTGCACCGCCATGACCTTGCCGATGCGGCGGGGCAGGCGGCGATGCTTGGCCAGGTCGGGTCGCTTTGCTTGGCGGCCATTCTGACCGGGTCCACCGTGCTCGACCGTCAGATGCTGGCGCAGTTGCCGGCGTTGCAGGTCGTTGCCTGCGGCTCGGCGGGGTATGAAAGCGTCGACGTGGCCGCCCTGCGGGAGCGGGGGATCACCCTGACCAATGCGTCGGCGGCGCTGGCGGATGATGTGGCCGATACGGCGCTGCTGCTGATGCTGGCGGCCCGGCGGGGGCTGATCGGCGGTCATGCCCATGTGGCCTCGGGCGAGTGGGGGCGCACCGGGGCGTTTCCGCTGCAATCGGCGGTGCGCGGCAAGCGTCTGGGCATCGTCGGGATGGGCACGATCGGGCAGGCGATCATCCCGCGCGCGCAGGCAGTGGGGCTGGAGATCGCCTATTTCAGCCGAACCGCCAGACCAGAGGTGAAGCTGCCCTTCCAGCGGGATCTGCAGGCGCTGGCGCACTGGGCAGATATCCTGATCGTCATCGTGGCGGGCGGGGCGGGCACCCGGAACCTGATCGACGACCCCATTCTGCGCGCGCTCGGGCCGCAGGGCACGCTGGTCAACATCAGCCGGGGGTCGGTGGTGCAAGAGCCTGCCCTGATCGCCGCGCTGCAGGATGGCGGGTTGGGGTCGGCGGGGCTTGATGTGTTCTGGAACGAGCCCGACCCCGATCCGGTGCTGGTGGCCCTGCCGAATGTCACGCTCTATCCGCACCACGCCAGCGGCACTGTCGAAACCCGGGCCGCCATGGCGCAGACCGTCGTCGACAATCTGGCGGCGCATTTCGCCGGGCGGCCGGTTCCCAACCCGGTGACCTGACGCCTCGTTCTAGCCGCGACCGTAAAGCGGCATCGTCGTGGCCATCAGCGTCAGGAACGGCACGTTCGCCTCGGGCGGCAGACCGGCCATGTAGACCACCGCCGCGCCCACCTGATCGACCGATATCCGGG
>Ga0105047_10003358_pt1 | contig 28218 bp, 21 predicted proteins | sample MAT04_FD_78384 | JGI IMG/M metagenome (GOLD analysis project Ga0105047, IMG submission 78384) | Freshwater microbial communities from Lake Fryxell liftoff mats and glacier meltwater in Antarctica - MAT-04 (megahit assembly) | ecosystem: Environmental > Aquatic > Freshwater > Ice > Liftoff... | reverse complement strand
GGGCCGCTTTTTCTGCCGAACGGCGAGCGCTTCGTCTACGCGAACATGCCGGAGGGCACGCGCGTGCTTTATCCGCGCCCGCCGATTCCGGGCTTCACCAAGAAGCAGTTCCGCGGCGAAGTCGAACGTGCCATCGATCATCCGATCGGCATGGACCCGCTGCGCGCGCATTTGAAGCCCGGTATGAAGGTCACGATTGCCGTCGACGACATTTCGCTCTCGCTTCCCAAGCAGCAGTCGCCGGACTGCCGGCAGATCATGCTCGAGGTCCTACTGGAGCGGCTCGCGGCCGCTGGCGTCGTTGACGTTCACATGGTTGTCGCGGTCTGCCTTCACCGTCACATGCACGACTGGGAAGTGAAGGAGATGGTCGGCTCGAAAATTTTCAACGCGCACTGGTCGAAGCGCACGCTTTATAATTACGATGCCGAAGACAAGGACGACAACATCGTGCTCGGCCATACCGATCACGGCGAGGTCGTCGAGATCCAGAAGCGCGCGGCGACGTCCGATGTGCTGATCTACGTCAACCTGAATCTGATCGCGCTAAACGGCGGGCACAAATCTGTGGGCGTGGGACTGGCGACGTATCGCTGCGTGCGTTCGAATCACAATTGCGATCACCAGATTCATTCGCGCAGCTTCAACGATCCGCCGCGCAGCAAGATGCATCACGCCATGGACCGCATCGGGCGATATGTGAAGAAGCATGTCAAGATTTTCCACATCGAAACGACCGTTAACAACGACACCTTTCCGTGGTACCTCGGTTACATGCAGACGCAGGAGCGTACCTGGTCGATCGTCGACAAGATCAACGCTCGCGTGAACAAACATTTTCTGGATTGCACGCCGCTGGCGATGAACCGGAAGATTTTCTTCGGCGTCAAATCGCCGTATCAGGTGACGAGCATTCAGGCCGGTGACACGGAGCCGGTTCACAAGATCACCTTGGAGAATGTTTACAAGCAGCAGCTCGTGGAGATTCAGGGGCAGTCGGACATCGTGGTGATGCCGATTCCGTATGTGATGCCGTACAGCGTTCATTCGATCATGAATCCGATTCTCGTGTATTCGATGGGCCTGGGGTACATGTTCAACTTTTATCGCAATCAACCGATTGTGAAAAAGGGCGGGACGATCATCTTCATCCATCCGATGGAGAATAAATTTCATCCGATCCATCATCCCAGTTATGTCGAACTGTTTGAGAAACTGGCTGAGACGCGCGATCCGTACGAAGTCGACAAGCGCTGGTCGGAGCAACTGGCGCTCGACGAGCGGTACATCAAGGCGTACCGCTACAATAATGCCTACCACGGTTTTCACGCGATCTCGATGTGGAACTGGGGCTGCCACGGGATGGACCATGTCGGGCAGGTGATCGCGGTCAATCCGACGAGCCCCGAGGCCGCGCAGCGCTTGGGCTGGGAGACGTCGCCGACGGTTGAAGAGGCGATTGCCACCGCGCGCAGCAAGCACGGCGCGTCGGCGAGCGTTTCGGTCGTGCACAGCCCGCCGATTGCAATGTGGGACGTCAAATAAGTGGCGCTCGATTTTGTGATCATCGCCAATCCCACCGCGGGATCGCAGGGCGCTCCGTCGCTCGCGGGCGATGTTTGCAAAAGATTGAACGATGCCGGTGCCTCTGCTGAATTGAAATTAACGACGGCCGCCGGCGATGCGCGGCGCTTAGCCGCCGAAGCAGCGGACGCTCAGGCGAAGTGTGTCGTTGGAAGCGGCGGCGACGGGACTTTGCAGGAGATCGCCGGATCCCTGGAGGGGACGGGGAGCGCCTTCGGGATTCTTCCCGGCGGGCGCTGCAACGATTTTGCGCACGCGCTGGGGCTTCATAAATCGGATTCGGCGCAGCGGCTCACTGAGATTCTTCTTAAAGGAAAGCGCCGCGCGATCGACATGGGCGCGATGGGTTCGAAGCGCTTCCTCACCGTGGCCACTCTGGGATTTGACTCTGAGGTCAGCCGCTTTGTTGAGACGCGAAAAATGTGGCTGAAGGGAACGCCGGCGTACTTGTACGGCGTGCTGCGCACGCTGATCTCGTTTCGCGCGCCGCGCGTGCGCTTAAGCGGCGATTTTGGAACCCACGAGGGCCGCGTTCTTCTCACGGCCACCGGAAATTCGTACTGCTACGGCGGAGCGATGCAGATTGCTCCGGGCGCGAAACTGGACGATGGACTTTTTCAGCTCTGCGTGGTCGACGACGTTTCGCGCCTGACGGTCCTGCGAATCCTGCCGCGCGTTTTGAATGGCACACACGTCAATCACCCGGCAGTGAAACTTTTCGCCACGCGCAAGGTTGAAATCGAGACGCCCGACGAACGCGTCTGGGTCTGCGCTGACGGCGAGACGCTCGGCCAGACGCCGTGCACGTTCGAAGTTCTGCCGGGGGCGTTGCAGGTTATTGTGCCGTGAGTTGATCGCTACGAAGGATTACCATTATTCAATTTCCAGCGGGACCAATGCCCGCTTGGAATGGGGCCGGAGTGAAGGCGAATCGCGTGAGACGAATCGCTTGCATACGAGTGTCGCGCCGAGACGCTCACTCTTCCTCAAGTGATTCGTCCCACGCATCGGCGCTCAGCGGTTTGCTTTCGTTCCGCCCATTTCCAGCCACCGGAAATTCGACTAGCGCCGATGTTCCGGAGATTTCACCAGCCGCCGCTTTACTGGATTGCAATGGCAGTACTGTGCTTTGCCGATGGCCTTCTTCAGTGTCCAGATATTGAGGTCGTGTCCGCCGCCAGCCTGCCAAGAGAATTATCCCCGCATTTCTTGCTGCCCCTGCCGGGGCGCTGAGTTTTTAACCTGGGCTGTCCGGGGGTTACGCTCGCTACGCTCGCTTCACCCCCGGCTAATATCCGTCGCCACTCCGTGGCGAGAAACGGCGACGCAAAAAGCTGATACGGAGCCGGGTGGCAAAGGCCACAGAACGAAATTTTCCTCGGACTGAACATGGCCGGAAATAACTTGCGGATCGCGTTCGGTAAATGAAGAACCACGAATAAACATGCGCGCGATCTATCGCAACCCAGCGCGCCTCAGCAAGGAGCAAGACGATACGGCCGTCTTGCTCCTTGCCACCCCGTTTTCGGCGCCCGGATTGCTGCCGGGCACCCGGCGTTGATAACCCAGGGTGGCGCCGCGCTGGCGCGCGAGCTTACCCTGGGCTGGATTGTTGAGCCCCTTCGGGGCGCGATTTAATTATTGATGCGATTTGGGAATATGGCATTCCTCAAACTGTTGCAACAAACATCCGCGTTCTCTTTGAACGTACGGCAGGGGCGACATAGAACACACGGTTAATTGCAGTTGGCAGCGTTACCGGCCACCCGCCATCATTGCCATATGGTGGCGTCATCCATCATGCGGGCAACGTGGATGATCCTGAATTCAACAACGTCCATCTAGATGTAAAACTGCATAGCCCATAATGACAGCGTCCGGGTTGGGGACTCAATGACAAAAGTGCGCGTGTGTCGGAGAAATCACTTCCTCAAGCTTATGCGTTTCGATTCTCTAAACAAAGCGAATGGAGAAGGTTACAACGAGTTCAAAAAGCACCGAAAGATTTTTAGAAGATTCTTTTCTCAAACCTCAATCGCTAAACGTTTTAGTATAGGTATGAGAAGGCAATACGTCAGCAGCGCCTCGCACGGCTAAATCAGTGTGTCGTCGTCCCAATCGTCCGACTTTTTCTCGCGGCTCTGCATGCGGCCGCCGCGTCCTTCGCGCGGGGGTTTTTCGCCCATCTCGCGTTCACGGGAGATGCGGCGCGGGACCAGCAGTTCCATCATGCGCGCGTTCTGAAGCTCGCGCTTTCGCAGCGCGGCGAACTTCGGTTTGATCACGGCACGAATCTGCTCGGCGTTATCAAGCAGATTGTTTATTACGCTGACGGCTTGCGTGGCGTTCAATTCTTTCAGGCAGGCGTCGGGCTGGCCGATTGATTTCAGTAGATCGGCGGCGCCGATTTCAGCGGCGAAGCCGGCGACGGGCACGCCGCATCCGGCGGCCAGAATCAAGCCGTGATAGGTGTAGCTGAGAACAGCGCCGCATGCCGCAAGTGCTTTCTGTACCTCGGTCACGGACTCGGCGGCCATCGTGGTGATGCGATCGGGGGCGGTTTTGGCGATGCTCTGGGCGAGCTGCTGAATCTGATGCGTGTTGTCGTGAACCAGCAGCACGGAGGTCTTTTCGCCGGTCAGAAATTCGGCCACGATCTTTTGGGTGAGCTCTTTAATTTCAGGCGCGGCGGTGCGCTGCGGCTGCGCGGAGAATTCCGTGCGTGACGGCATTTTCGGTCCGAGCACGATGCCGATGCGGCGGCCTTCGGCGGGGGTGATGCCGGGGGGGCAGGGGAGTGCGATCGCGGGATCGCCGTTGGTCGAGATGCGATTGGCGCTCATGCCGTAACCGATGATGATTTGTTTTGCGGCTGCGTCGCGCGCGGTGATTCCGACGGCGCAATGATGCAGCAGACGCTGCACGCGGGCTTGCTCGCGGCGGTCGGCTATGGGGATTGCGCCGACGCCGACAAGCGCGGTCTGAAGTCCGGCGGTCTGCGTGGACTCAAGCTGCGAGAGCCAGACGCGCGAGGGCGGCGAACCGGCGTCGGTGATCACGCCGGCTCCGGCGATCACAAAGAGATGCGCTTTCGAAATCTCGGCCCAGGCTTCCTTATTGGAAAGAAACGCGTCGGGATTTTCCTGATTGACAGCGCCCACCTCGTAAAGGGCCATGGTCTGGTCGGGGTCGGCAGAGAGCACCGTCACTGTATGTTTTCCGCGGCGGAGATGATAGACCAGTCCGGCCAGAACGGCCTCATCACTGAGGCTGCCTGCGCCGAACGGTCCGGAGATCACAACATTCATGTCAAAGCTTCCTGAATTTCTGATTGAGGTTTTTTGGACAACGTTATCCAGACCACTGCCGAGACGATCACGAGCAGACTTGTTTTTGCAGCCATCGCCGACCATGCGGCGCCCATTACGCCGTATTGCGGAACCATGATCCAGCCCAGGCCGACCGAGAGGATCAGGCTGATTGCGTTCAGCGCCAGCAGCGTTCCCAATTTGTTCAGCGGGTATAATACCAGCAAGAGCGGCGTGATGACGATCAGAATGCCATAAGCGCCGCAAAGCCAGCGCAAAAGCGGCACCGAATCGCGGTATCGTTCGCCCCAGGCAAGCGGCACAATCCAGTCGGCAAGCAGCGCCAAGCCCAGTCCGGAGATGAGCGCAAGCGGCACCGTAATCGCCAGCGCTTTTTTCAACCACTGCGCGCACTCCGCTTTTGTCTTGAGAATGCTGACCTGCGGCAGCAGCACGGTGCTGACCGCGGCGGCGACCAGCGGCAGCACCATTGCCAGGCGGCGTGCGCCTTCGAAGACGGCGGTGTTTTCGGAGTTGAGCTGCCATTGGATGATGAAGACTTCGGCGTACGCGGTGACCGTTTGCAGCATCGCGGCGGTTCCCGCGAATCGTCCGAAACTTTGCAGTCGCTGCTTCAACGATTCCACAATTGCCGGATCTAGCTGCGCCGGGCCGAGCGCTTCGCGCTGAAGCCAGAGACTGAAGCCGCCCGCCAGCAGCGCCGACGCGGCCATGCCCCATAGGACAATTTCGCTTGAGGCGGCGCCCGAGATCATGACGCGTAAGACGATGAAGACGGCGACGGCTTTCAGCGTGGCTTCGACGACCTGATGGGCGAAGTACAATCCGAAACGCCGTGTCGATTGCGCCACGTCGACGCCCCATGCGGTCGCCGTCATTCCCAGCAGCGCAGCGGCGGATGCGAGCAGCAATTCGCTTCGACCAGGGGCCGCCAACGGAAAGCGGGCCAGCAGCGGGGCGAGCAGCACGGTCAGAGCGATCACTAGTGCCGTCAGCAGCAGGCGCGTGATGATGGAGCGCCGAAAAATCAGGTGGGCTTCGCGAAACATTCCCTGGCCATAATATTCGGAGGCGAGGCGGACGGTGGTCAGTGCCAGTCCCATATCGGCCACATAAAGGAGGACATTGCGCAGACCGAGCGCGGCGGTCAGCGTTCCGCGCTCCGAGCGCGAGAGATTGCGAAAGAGAAAAATATCGATGGCGAGCATGATCACTGTGGAAAGGCCCTGCGCGGCGAGCACGTACATGCCAGCGCCAGCCAGGCTGGCGCGCTGCGTTGCGGGTGCGGCGGGTGCGGATTGTTCAGACGCTGCGATGGCCAAAATTATTCCTGCAGCGGTTCTTTCGCCGGCTTGTCGGATTTCGGAGCGGGCTTGGGTTCGGTGAACTTGAAGGTGTCGAGCGTCTCTTTGATTGTTTTCTCGTGCTTGTTCCAGCTCTCGACCGGACCCATTGCCGAGACGACGACCATGGTGTTGCCGAGAATGTAAACGCGCTGCGTGGCCCTCAGTTTCTGACCTCCGGCGCTGGCCTCGTATTGCAGTTCGTACCCCTTCTTGCCGCCGGCGTTCATCAGGTCTCCGCTGATTTTTTTAAAGTCTTCCATCGCCATCTTGGGCCCCATCTCGATCATCGGCCCAAGGCTTTCGATCGGCATCGCGATAGGAAGATTCTGCGCGGCGATATTGATCTGCACGGCGCCTTGCGGGTCGCTGATGACGACGCTGAGCGGCGCGGGCGGCTTGCCGTCGAGCTTCCAATCCTTCTGCGACGGCGGCGCCTGGATCGTAAATCCGAGCGTCTCGTTGGAGTACGAGCGGCCGTCTTCGCTGACGCCGCCCTTGGGACGGTCCTGCTTCATCATGTCTTTGAGCATCTTCTGAACCAGCGGGTCGTTGAGCATGGCGGTCATGTCGAGGCCGCCTTCCTTCTCATTGCCGCCGAGGTTCTTCAGAACTTTCTGCATGTTGGGATCGTTGAGCAGCTTGGCGATGCCGTCGGCGCCATCTTTGTCATCGAGAATTCCGCCGAGGGCCTTGGCAAGATCGGTACCCTGCTTAACCTTAGGATCGATGCCCAGGGCTGCAAGATTGAGCGGTTTGTTCTCGGGCGCTTTTGCGAGCGCCGCTCCCAGTACCGTGCGCACCGCTGCGAGCTCGTTCTCAGCGAGAGTTCCACGCGTGACGATCACGCGCGTGGGCTTGCCATCGGGAATCTGAATTTTCCAATCTGCGCCCAATTGCTTCGACGCGGCTTCGAATTGTTTGGAATCGTCTTCGCTGTCCCACTCAGTAATCCAGAGCAGCACGCGCGATTTATCTTTCTCGTACACGGCGAAGCGGTCGCCGCCCCAGCCGGCTGCGGCTTCGGTGGCGACTTTGTCGGTCTTTTCGTTCTTCAAGGCATCGCGGAAGAGAACGCGAATACTCTGTTCTCCGAGCTGGCCTTCGGCGATTTTCTTATAGCCGGACAATTCTTTGCTCAGGTCGGGCCATGTGATCACGATGGGGTCGTCGCGTTTGGTGTGCCATTTTTCGGGATGAATGATCTGTTCGGTGGAGCGCGGCGGATCTTTGATGAAGGCGTAATCGATGAGCTTCTGGCCACCGAGTTTTTTGACGTTGATGCAGAAGACGAAACCCTGCATGTAGCTGAAGAGCAAATTGTCACGGAACCACGCCGGCGCGTCGGACATCTCTTTGCTGCCTGGCATATCGGGCGCCATGGTCATGAGTTGCTTGGGGTCTTTGAACATGTCGTTGACGATCTGTTCGACCATCGGCATCTCTTCGAGATTCATATTGCTGAAGAAATTGTACATGGTCAGTGTGGCGTCACCTTCGATCAGCGCGGTGCGCGCGGCGCCTTCGTCGGAGAGCGGGTCGTCGATTGCAAATTTTTGCAAATTGAAGTGCTGGTCCTGGATGGCATGGGTCAGTTCGTGAACCATGACCGTCTCTTCCATGCGCGTGGCGATCTCGGCGCCGTACTGTTCCTTCAATTCCTTGCCGAGCAGTCCGCCTTCGTTCTGAACGATGACCAGATATTTGCGGCGCGGGTCGTAGTAGCCGCCGACCTGGCTTGTGAGCAGCTCCGGATAATATTTTGCCAGCACCATCGTCTCGGGAATGAACTTGAACATTTTCAGACTGGCTTCGAGCGGATCCATCTTCTCGGCAGGCAGTTCTTCCTGAAATGCTTCGAGCATCTTTTTCTTGAGCATGTCTTTATTGAGTGAGCCGCAAGCGACGGGATATTTGCATTTGAGCCCGCGGTATTGCTCCGCCGATTTGATCAACTCCTTCATGCGCAGGCTGAGGTCTTTGGGCAGTTCGTTGATGCCCTTAGGCAGCACCGGCGGTTCGGCTACGGCGGCTTCGCCCGCGAAGCCGGGGGCAATCAACAGAGTCAGAGTGAGGACAAGCGGGGCAAACACTGAGCGCATGGGAATCTCCGGGCGGGCGGATACAACCTGGAGGAGTATACCTTTGGAAAGCGCTCAGAGGTACAGAATTCCGGTGGAGCCCTACTGATGGAGGACTGGATTGTGTCAAGCTGGTTGTTCTCCCCTCTCCCCTTCGGGGAGAGGGGTTGGGGGAGAGGGGTGAGACGCGTGGTCTGCAAATCTGCGCGTCCACCCCTCACCCCGCGTTCGCTCTCGCTCACGTCGACCCTCTCCCCGGAGGGGAGAGGGAAACTGGGTCGCGAGCGAATTTGAAATCGACGGGCGGGCGGGACGCCCGCGGTACGAGGGTGATCAGGCGAGTTCCAGCCCGCGCATCGTTCCGGTGCTGCTGGCGAAGCGGTCGGTTTCGATGCCCATTCTTTGGAGGATGCTGACGTATAGATTTGTCAGCGCGTAGTTCTTCTTGCGGTCGAATGCAAGATGGTTGCCATGCTTGAATCCGCCGCCGGCGACAAGCACGGGAAGGTTGTCATTGGCGTGCGAGTTGGCGCTGCCCATGTTGGTGCCGTAGACCACGGTGGTCTGGTCGAGCAGATTCGAATCGCGCTCTTTGCTGTTGCGCAGGCCTTTCAAAAAAACGTTGAGCAGGTTGAACTGCGCTTCCTCGATCTTGCGCAGCTCGGAGACTTTCTCTTCGCGGTTGCCATGATGGGTCAGCTCGTGGGTATTGCCGCGCACGCCAACAATGGACTTTGGCGTGACACTGGCGAGGCTCATGGCGACAGTGACAACGCGCGTGGAATCGGTTTCGAGCGCAAGCCGCACGAGGTCGAAGATCACCTGGCTGTTCTTGGGGATATCGTTGGAATCTTTGATCTCTTCCGGCGCGGGCATAGCCACCTTGGGCTTGGGCACGTCGATCCAACCTTCGGATTTGGCCAGCCGCTTTTCGAGATCGCGAACAGAGGTGAAGTACTGGTCAAGCCGCTCGCGGTCCGCCGGACCGACGGCGCCCTCAAGCCGCTTCGACTGCTCACGAAGCTGATCGAGCAGGCTGCGGTCTTCCTTTAGTCGCCGCATCGCGGAGGCTTTGCCGGCGGCGGTGTCTTCAACAAAAAGCTGCTGATACAGCTTGAGCGGGCTGCTCTGCGGCGGGATCATCGAGCCGCTGCGCGTCCACGACAGGCTCAGAGAATCGGAGCCGATCATCAGCGCGAGTGACGGGAAGCGGGTTTCGCCGCCGACGCGTTCGGCGATGAACTGATCGAGCGAGATGCTGTTCTTAAAGGAGCCGCGGCTGGCTCCCGGCGCGCCGGTCAGGAAGGATTTCTCGGCAGCGTGGCCGCCATCGACGCCGGGCAGTGAGACGCCGGAGAAGACCGTCATGTCCTGCCGGTTCTCCTTTAAGAGGTCGAGGTAGGGCGTTGTTTCGTACTCGCGTCCTTCGGTTTTTGGAAAGAAGAGGTCAGGCATAATGCCCATGTTGGTCATCATGCCGACGAAGCGGCGTGGCGACTTTGCCTCGGCATTGGCTCGGCCGGCAAACGGGTTCATCGCCTCCAGCATCGGCAGCGCCAGACAGATTCCCGCGCCGCGAAGGAATGTGCGGCGGTCAAGCGCACTGCGTTTGGAGACGAATGGCGTTTCCATGGATCGACGTCCTTTCAATTACTTTGTCCGGAAGAGTTCGCTTTGAACGATTTCGTGGATCAGGGAGCGCAGGCCGTAATTCGTGGGCTTGGCTTTTTTAAGGATAGCGTCCACAGCCGCGCGGTCGGCGAACGAAATTTCCGCGCCGGTGGAATAGGTGAGCAGATGGCCGGCAAAGGCGCGCGCGAGCTGCTCCGGGTCGGCGGCGAGAAGCTTGCGCAACTCATCGACGTCTTTGAAGGCGCGTCCGTCGGGCATGGTGCCGCTGCAATCCACTTTCAGGCCGAACTGGTATTCGACACGGTGGCCGTGAACCATTTTCTTTTCTTTCGCGCCGGGTCCGCCAGTGGCTCGATATTTTTCACGCCACTCGCCGCCCACGTCGAAGCTCTCCAGCGCGAAACCATAACCGTCCATCTTCTGGTGACAGCCGGCACAGGTGGTGTTGCGGCGGTGTTTTTCGAGCTGCTCGCGAACGGTCGTTGCGCCACGCACATCAGGTTCGATGGCGCCGGCATCGGGCGGAGGCGGAGTGGGAACGATGCCGAGAATCTTTTCCATCACGAACGCGCCGCGCTTGACGGGCGAGGTCGTCGTGCCGTTGGCGGTAACTTTCAATACGCTGGCCTGCGTGATGAATCCGCCGCGCCGGCTTCCGGCGGGCAGAGCGACGCGTTGCATATCCCAACCGTGCACGCCTTCGATGCCGTAATAGCGGGCGAGCGGTTCGTTGAGCCACGTGAAATCAGACTGGACCAGATGCGTCACGCCGAGGTCGCGCTTCAACAGATCAGCGAAGTATGTTTTGCTTTCGAGCAGCATCGCTTCCTGAAGCCAGGGCATGAACTCTGGATAGATTTTTCGATCCGGCTGCGTCGAGGCAATCTCGCGCAAGGTCAACCATTGGCCGAGAAAATCGTCGACGAAGCGCGCGGCCTTGGGATCGTTGAGCAAGCGTTCGGTCTGTGCGCGCAAGACGGCCGGTTTGGAAAGTTCGCGCTTCGCTGCAAGTGCGGTCAGTTCGGCGTCAGGTGTGGAACTCCACAGGAAATAGGAGAGCCGCGTCGCGATGAGAAAATCGTCGAGCTTTCCGGCGGGCTCGCGCAGCAGGAGGAACTCCGGAGAGCTGAGGATCGCGCGATAGGCGGCGATCATGGCGTCCTGAAACGCCGCGCCGCCGTCGATGCGCTGCTTCACTTGTGTAGTGTAGAACGCGACTTCAGGATCAGTCACTGGACGGCGGAAGGCTCGGGGCAGGAACGTGCGAAGCAAGCGTTCGGCATCTTTCTGCGGCTCCTTGGATTCGACATAAACGATGGGGCGCTTCTCGCCGCGTTCGCCGTAGATATCTTTCGGGAAGCCGCCCACGTTTCCTTGCGGCCATTTTTGCTGAGCCGGCTTGGGCACGCCGAATTCCTTCGTCCATACTTTTACGGGCAGGTCGCCGAAGAGCGCCACGTGGCTGGCCGGAGGCCATTGTTCGTTGAGCGGGCCTTCGATTTCGAGCCATTCGACGGCCACGCCCGGTGCCGGGGACATCGGTCCGAGCACGTCCTTGTTTTTGCCGTGCGCGAAGTCGCGGAAGTTCTCGCACGAGGCGGCGATGATGCGCAGGTTGTCGTCGGTGCCGTGAGTCATTCCGCCGCCGCGCTCCAGCCATGCGGTTACCACACGCTCTTCGGCTTTGTTGGGCGGCAGGTCGACGGTGCCGAAGTGTTCGCCAGTGCTGTGGATGCCCCAGCCGAGCGCGCCGTGACGGTCGGTGGGCACGATCTTGGTGCCGTCCCAGCCGAAGCTGTAGGCGCTGACACGCAGGTGATAAAAGCCTGAAAGCATGGGATGCATCGCCGTCATGCTGGTGCGGTAGTCGGCGTCCTCATGGCGGAACAGGCCGACGGCAGTGGCCTTGGGTTCGGCGTCGACAATGACGTGCGAGAACGGAGCGGCGAACGTCTCATCGCGCGTCATACCGATCATGGGAATCGCAGTTTTTTCTCTGATCGCCTGCCCGATGCTGCTCTCGCATTCTTTTCCGTCCTTGCGGCACAGGTGCCAGGGGCTGTAGCGAAACTTGGAGACGGCCGGCTTCTCGGGCAGCGGGCAGAGCGCGTCGTTGAGCGCCTTGTCGACGGCGGCGAGATACGATTCCATGTGGACGTACGACATGTCGAGCGCGCCAGCGAGGCGGTCGAAGCCGTGCGACTTGCCGTCGGCGGGCAGCGACTCCTTTACTTTTAAGGCGGGCATGGCGAGCAGATCGCGCAGCGAATTCTCGAACTCAACGCGGCTCAGGCGGCGCAGGTGCGCGCGGCCATCGCGCTGTTGGCGGGTGATATCGGCAGTGAGGAGATCTTTGCTCAGCGCCGACATGACCGGGTCGATGTCTTTCTCCGGCGGACGGAGTTCCTTCTTGGGCGGCATCTCACCAGCCCGCACGCGGTCGTGAATCTTGACCCACTGGGAAAAGTTCTGCGCGTCATCCATCTTTACGGCGAGTGCAGTCAGGTCAAGGCCGCCTTTGCGCGCGTCGGAATCGTGGCAGTCCATGCAGTGTTTTTGGAAAAACGCCTGCACGTTCTTCTCGGAAGCCCGCACGTTTGCGACGAGGCCCAATGCCAACATCGACAGCAAAAACTTTCCTCGCATCAGGCACTCCCCTCGGGGTTGAAGACGCCGGTTGTGGCGGTGTCGTGCGACTGTATACCTACGATGTAACGTTATGTTTGCAAAATTTGGAATAAATTGTCCCGTTTATTTGGCGGAGCGTAATTGTTAGTGAGTCCAGTGTGGATAAAAGCGTGTGAAACGATTCTACTGCCAATCGTTTCAAACTCTTTTCCTTCCTTAACAACACTGGACTCAAGAGGGTCACCCAGGCAGCGGGCTCTGACTTGCGTTTCGGCGCGATTATCTTAAGGTTTTGCGATTGGAAAAAATGCTTACGGAGATTCTTGATGAACATCCACGAACACCAGGCCAAACAGTTGCTCGCCAAGTACGGCGTCGCCGTTCCTAAAGGAAAGGTTGTCTTTACGGCTGCGGACGCATCGGCGGCCTTCACCGACCTGGGCACGACGGTCTGCGCGGTGAAGAGCCAGATTCACGCCGGCGGACGCGGCAAGGGCAAGGTGTACGATCCGAAGGATCGCAGCAAGCTGATCATGGAAGGCGGCGTCAAGCTGGCCAAGTCGGCGGCTGAGGCGCAGGATTATGCCGGCAAGTTGCTGGGTAATCTTCTGGTGACGAAACAGACCGGCGAGACGGGCCGCGTGGTCAAGCGCGTGTATGTCGAGGCGGGCAGCAAGATCGCGCGCGAACTTTATCTCTCGATCGTGATCGACCGCACCGTGGGATTGCCGGTGATCATGGCCAGCACCGAAGGCGGCATGGATATTGAAGAAGTCGCCGAGAGCCATCCTGAAAAGATTCTGAAAGTGCACTTCGACCCGCGCGAGGGGCTGTATCCGCACGCGGCGCGGCGAGTGGCGTTTTTCCTTGGGCTTACCGGCGATGCATTCAAGAGCGGCGTCCAGTTCCTGACTGCCGTGGCGAAGGGTTTCACAGATATGGACTGCGCGATGCTCGAAGTTAATCCGATGGTCGTGACGCAAGATGGTCAAGTCGTGGCGCTCGACGCTAAGATCAGCTTCGATGACAACGCGCTGTACCGGCACAAGGACATCGAAGAGCTGCGCGATTTGAACGAAGAAGATCCCAACGAAGTCGAGGCCAAGAAGTACGACCTCAATTACATCCAGCTCGACGGCGAGATCGGCTGCCTGGTCAACGGCGCCGGACTGGCCATGGCAACGATGGACGTGATCCAGCTCTACGGACGGCAGCCGGCGAATTTTCTCGATGTGGGCGGCGGCGCGACGAAGGATAAAGTGACCGCGGCGTTCAAGATCATTCTCGGCGACCCGAAGGTGAAGGCGATCCTGGTGAATATTTTCGGCGGCATCATGAAGTGCGACATCATCGCCGAAGGCGTGATTGCGGCCGTTAGAGAAGTGAACCTGAAAGTGCCGCTGGTGGTGCGCCTGGAAGGAACGAACGTTGACCTGGGCAAGAAGAAGCTGGCCGAGAGCGGCCTGCCGATCCAGAGTGCCAGCACGCTGAGCGAAGCGGCGGAGAAGGTTGTGAAGTCGGTGAGCTGAGAGGCGTCTTGCCCGAATCGCTTTTGCATTGTATACTTCATGCCATGAGCACGGTTGCAGAACCCATTGCTGAGCCCATTCCATTGCGCATGGACGCGCATGGCATTTACTATGTGGGCGATACGCGCGTTACTCTCGACACTGTCATTTGTGCTTTTAATACGGGTGACTCTGCCGAAGAAATAGTACTGCATTATCCGGTCCTGCGTTTAAACGATGTTTATCTGGTTTTGGGATATTACCTGCAGCACAAAGCCGATTTGGATGCATATTTGATTAAACGCGAGGCGCAACGGACGACTTTGCAAGCTTCTATAGAAAGTTCACCGCTGGGCGCAATTCGGAACACGTTACTGGTCCGTCAATCCCAGCAGAATGGCAACGCCTAGATTTCTTGGACTGATAGGCCTCCTCCCACCCTGATTTAGATTATCCGTAACCGTTCCGTCGTTCGTGCAGTTCCTTGCCCCAACGGGGCAATGTAACAAAGCCCAGGGTTGCAGCGAAGCTGCTACCCTGGGAATACGAACGTAGCCGCGTTCAACCCCAACGGGGTTGTGTCCTCATCGCAAAGCTCACCGCGCTCAGCCACAACCCCGTTGGGGTTGTTCCACCGATTTCGCATTGTTCCCAGGGTAGCGCCTGCGAGCGCAACCCTGGGCTGGAGGACATTGCCCCGTTGGGGCAAGGAACGGCACGAACAACTGAACGGTTACGATTATCCCGGTTCGGTCATGCGGCGGACGTTCAAGAGTTCGTTCAACTTTTCTTTCGGCAGCAGATTCTTTTCGGTGGCGAGCTGGCGGACGGTCTTGCCGGTTTTGTAGGCTTCTTGCGCGAGTTTGGCGACGGCGTCGTAGCCGATGGCTTCGTTCAGCGCGGTGCCCATCATCAGGCTTTTTTCGATCAGTTCTTCGCAGCGTTCTTTGTTGGCTTCGATTCCCTTCACGCATTTGTCGGCGAAGGCGCGGCAGCCGTTCGACAGAATCTGCATCGAGAAGAGCAGGTTATAGGCGATCATCGGCTTGAAGACGTTGAGTTCGAAGTGGCCTTGCATGCCGCCTGCGGTGATCGCAGCGTCGGCGCCGATGACCTGACAGGCGACCATGGTGAGCATCTCGGGCATCACGGGGTTGACCTTGCCGGGCATGATGCTGCTGCCGGGTTGCAGGTCAGGGAGAATGATTTCGCCGATGCCGCAGCGCGGGCCGGAGCCGATCAGGCGGATGTCGTTGGCGATTTTCATCAGCGAGCAGGCGATGGTCTTGAGCTGCCCGGAGCATTCCACGGCCGCGTCGCGCGCGCCGAGCGCCTCGAACAGATTGGGGGCCTGCTTGAAGGGAAGTTTGAGTTGCTCGGCGAGCTTCTTGATGATCAGCGACGTGACCTTCGGGTCATTGTTGAGGCCGGTCCCGACGGCTGTGCCGCCGAGGGCGAGTTCGGCCAGATGAAGACGGGCGCTCTCGGCTCGAGCAATGCTGTGTTCAAGCTGCGACGCGTAGCCGCCAAATTCCTGGCCCAGACGAACGGGGACGGCATCCATTAAATGAGTGCGGCCGATCTTGACGATGTCGTCGAAGGCGCGCGCTTTTTCGGCGAGCGCGTCGTGCAGATATTTGAGCGCGGGAATCAGATCGCTGGCGAGCGCATCGAGAGCGGCGACGTGGAGCGTGGTGGGAATGATGTCGTTGGAGGACTGGCCTTTGTTGACGTGGTCGTTGGGATGGACGGGCTTTTTGCCGCCGCGCTGGCCGCTCAGGATTTCGTTGGCGCGCCCGGCGAGGACTTCGTTGGCGTTCATGTTCGTCGAGGTTGCCGAGCCGGTCTGGAAGACGTCGACGGGAAATTGCGAGAGCCATTTTTCGGCTTCGGCGCCGCCTTGGTTGATTGCGGCGAGTGCCTCGTCGGCGGCCTTGATGATCGCTCCGGCAACATTTTCGTCGAGTTGCTTCAGTTCAACGTTTGCCTGCGCCGCGGCGCGCTTGATCAGGATGATGGCGCGGATGAATCGCGCGGGCATGCGCTGGCCGCTGATCGGAAAATTCTCGATCGCGCGCTGCGTCTGCGCGCCGTAGTACGCGGTGTCGGGAACCTGGACGGGGCCGAGCGAATCTGTTTCAGTGCGTGTGGCCATGAAAAAATCTCCAATGTGATTCTGTTCTTTCAGAAACTGAGAAAGGGGAAATATAACAACGATTCGATGCGGCGCTAGCGGAGCTATTTTGGGAGGGTGGAGGAGGGGAAGTGTCGTACTGCGTGTCCCTCCGTGCCGGGTGCCCGGCGTCGGCGCGTTGTCATCCATTTTGCGGGGTGCGTGTTCTATTGAGGAAGGGAAACATCCGATGCCGTTGTTAGACACCCCCTTCAGGGGGTGTGACCAGACGCCGCAACTGTGCTTTTAGCCGGCTTCAGCCGGGCTTCCCGCATGGCGTTGATTTCGCCAAGGTATAGCACCTGGCGCTGCACGATATTGCCCGTGGCGACGCGGCGATTTTCAACGACACTGAAGTAGCGGCGAATCTTGCCATGTTTTTTTCGGGAGTGAACGCGCGGGAACATATTCGTAGTATCGAAAAAAACAGAAGCGCACACAAGAGGGCAGTGTTCCACTACACGGGTTTTGAGAACCCGTTTCGTTGGCGCGTAAGGACTTGCACCAAAAAATACCCGCAATTTTGTTGAATTTGAAGGCGAAGTGCGAAGGTTGGGTTAGCCTTGGACTTAGGGGTTTTCCACCGCCACTGTACCGGCTCAGCCATTTGCTCGCTCTCCGGATTAAGCTTCTGACCGTTCATTTTTGAAAATTGCACCAAGCGCATTGCGCCTTCTCCGGAGAACGACCCAATGAACCCGATGGCACCTGCGGCGCCGTCCAACCTGCGTGACCGCGCGCGCATCCTCGTGGAGAGCCCGCGCTTCGACGTGGCGATCATCGTGCTGGTCCTGGCCAACGCCTTGACGCTGGGCATGGAAGCCTCGCCCGCGTGGAGCGCGGCGTATGGCCCCGCCCTCTACGTCTTCGACCGCGCGGCCCTAAGCTTGTTCGTGTGTGAGCTGCTCGTGCGCATATTCGTCTACCGGAGCCTCTTCTTCCAAGATCCGTGGCGGGTGTTCGACCTCGTGATCGTTGGCATCGCGCTGCTGCCGGCCAGCGGTGTATTCAGCGTGCTGCGCGCCCTGCGCGTGCTGCGCGCTCTCCGACTCGTGACCATGGTTCCCTCGATGCGCGGCGTGGTGGGAGCCCTACTGACCGCTGTTCCCGGTATGGCGTCGATCATCGGTCTCATGGGGCTCGTCCTCTACGTCTCCGCGGTGATCGCCACGAAGCTGTTCGGGACGATTGCGCCGGACTTCTTCGGAAGCATCGGTGCCTCGTTGTTCACGCTGTTTCAGGTGATGACGGTGGAGGGCTGGCCGGACATCGCGCGCCTCGTCATGGTGCAGGCGCCGTACGCCTGGATCTTCTTCGTCATCTACCTTCTCGTCGCCACGTTCATGGTCCTGAACCTGTTCATCGCGGTGGTGGTGAACGCGATGCAGACCCAGGTCGCGGAAGAACTGAAGGGCGAGGAGGAGGCCCATACGCAGATCATCCTCCGCGAGATCCGTGCCCTTCGGAAGGAGATTGAGGGCCTGCGCGGAGCCCCCAGGGTCTGAGGCCGTTCGTTTCATTTCACACGGATGCCATGTCCAGACGTCGCCAGTCAGCGCACGCCCCCCATCACTTCGCCGGGCCGGCCGGGCCCGCGAGGTCACGCCGCGAGGCCACCAGCGAGGCCACTACGCCGGCCGCGAGGATGAACAGGACGACGGCGAGGAGGTAGAGGTTGAAGTGTTGGCCTAACAGCTCCTTCAGCCAGACGTGGGTCATCATCTTCATTCCCACCACCATCAGGACGAACGCCAGCGCGACCTTGAGGTACCGGAACGTGTTGATCATCCCCGCGAGCGCAAAGTAGAGGCTTCGCATTCCCAGGATCGCGAACACGTTGCTCGTGAACACCAGATAGGGGTCGGCAGTGATCGCGAAGATGGCCGGGATCGAGTCCACCGCGAAAATCACGTCCGTGAACTCGACCATGACCAGGGCGAGGAACAGCGGCGTGGCGAGCAAGGTCCCAGGGCGCGCCGAGTCCACGATCCGGTCCACTTCTGCGGGAGCGCCGGGCGTGGGCGCCTCGTGGGAGGCCGGCGAACCTGCGCGAACGAAGAAGTGCTGGCCGTGGAAGCGCTCGCTCACGGGGAAGAGGCGGCGGGTCAGCCGGACCACGAAGTTGCGGTTGGGGTCCATCTCGTCGGTCTTCAGGAGCAGCATCTTGATCCCGGTCAGAATGAGGAACACCGCGAACACGTAGATGATCCAGGTGAAGCGCTGGATGAGCTGAGCCCCCACCGCGATCATCAGCCCCCGCATGACCAGGGCGCCCACGATCCCCCAGAACAGCACCCGGTGCTGGTACATGGCGGGCACCGCGAAGAAGCCGAAGAGCATCGCGATCACGAAGATGTTGTCGACGGCGAGCGACTTCTCGACCAGGTACCCGGTGAGATATTTGACGGTTGCGCTGTATCCGTCGTTGTAGACGAGTCCCACCCCCTCGACGGCCTGGGGCGCCGTGGTCATTATGTCGGGGGTCAGGCCGAGGCCCATCCAGTGGCGCTCGTAGCCGAAGTAGATAAACACCGAGAAGGCGAGGCCTAGGGCGATCCAGAAGGCGGACCAGCCAATCGCCTCCTTCACGGACACGACGTGAGCGTTGCGGTTGAAGACTCCGAGGTCGAGGGCCAGGAGGATCAGGACTACGACGATGAAACCGGCATACATGATGAGCATGGCGGCAGATTAGGCGATGGCTCGTTCATAAACAAATATAAACTCACGATGATACGCATAGGGAGTGCGTAGTCCTATTGTGATAACCGAGAGGGAAAAATAAAGGGCCGTCCAGAATCTGCCGGGTCGCATTGGTCTGGCACATTTCTTTATTCTGATTCGTCACATCTCGCCGTGCTCCCTGCCGTGGGTGCCATCTGGTCTGAAGCTTTTATCAGACCAGTGCCGGGCGCTCTGGAGAACTGCCGGGAGCGGTATTGACACGGGGATAGTGTTCCCGCGCCAGCTCTCCCCGCAAGCGCAGCAAAATGGATTGCAACGGCGGGTGTTTGGGAATCGTGGGGGGCCGCAGGCCAAACGGCTGTATGCTCCCGTGTCGCGGAACCCTCAACGGCGGGCCACATAGTACACGTAAACAGTTTGCAAATTTCGACGGCCAGCGCGATTCGGCTCGACCGGACTCGTCATATACTACCTGTAGTGGTTTGGGCAGAGGCATTTCCACTCGTTGCGCGAGTCTCGCAGAAAATGCGTGTTTAGAGTGAAATAGTTGATCGTGCAAGTGTCTTCGAATCAAATACTTACAGGAATTGCACGAGGGGTGAAAAAAATCCTAAAAGATTCTTGGGACAAATCGAAAATCTCAATCGTTTTAGTATGGTTGAGGAGAAGGCGTTATTGAGTCGTGCGCAGTAAAAGCACAGCGAAGTAGTCTCAATAGGCGGGTGGCCAGCGTCGCCGTCTACCTCAAGAGGAGAGGGGAAACAACAGCCGCGCAAACTTCGGAAGTTTGCGTTACAACTATGCAAAAAGGGCCGATACAGGAATAGTGAAACCGCTCGTCATCATCTTATGGATTCTGGCCTTCACAGGTCTGGCCTTCACCGCGATTCTCCTGATCAGTACGATCTGGGCCTGCCTGAAGGATCGCATCGTCGCCACGGTGGCGGTGCGCTACATCACGCGCCGCGCCATCACCTGGGTGGCGGCGCTGCTGATCGCCTTCAACGTGCTCCTCTATCTGCTCTCCATCTCCGTGCTCGAAGGTTTCAAAGAGCACTACATGGATAAGTTGCAGAGCATCATGGCGCATGCCACGATCGACGTCGGCAACCTGGCGTGGGGCATTCAGAAGCCGGAAGCGTGGGCTGCCGAAATCGCCAAGGTCGATCCCGGCATTCGCGGCGTAACCATTGGCCTGGAATCGCCCGCGATGGCGATCTTCGATAACGCACGCACGATCGGGACGATGCGCGGCATCGATCTGCAGCGTGAGCTTGATGTGGGGCGCCTGAAAGAGTTGCTCAAGCCGGCCGAACTGCGCGAGACGTTGCACGAATTCGGCACGCGGGACGTGCAGGGCAAGCCGTTCCAGGCTTGCCTCGTCGGCGGCGCGTGGCGGAAGAATTACAATTTGAAATTGGGCGACCATGTCACCTTCATTTTCTCCGACGACGCGGGCGATCCGCGAACCGAAGCGTTTGTGATCATCGGCTTTTTCGAAGGTAGCAACCCCTACGCCGAAGGCGCCGCGTACGTCGATCGTACGCATCTTGCAAAAAAGCTCGGCGTCGCCGGCATGGCGAAATCTCTTTTCGTCTGGTTCAACGATCCCAACCGCGATGATCTGCTGGACGTGCGCGACAAGATCGGCAAACGCATGGGCGAACTGGTGCGGCAGGTCACTCCGGAAAACGCCAAGCTGATCGAGATCGAAACCTGGCAGCAGAAAGACAACAACGCCTATGAGGCCATCACGCGCGAGAATGTGATCTTCCGCTTCATCATGACCATTTCGCTGGTGCTGATTGCGTTCATCGTTTTCCTGATCTTCGGCCGGCTGGTGGCGGAGAAACTGCGAGATATCGGCGCGCTGCGGGCCATGGGCGCGACACCCGCGGTGATCCGCGGCTGCTTCCTGGCGCAGGGTTTATTTGTCAGCCTTTTCGGACTCAGCCTGGGTCTGCTGCTCTCGTATCTGATGATCACGTACATCAACCCGATCGCAAATTTCTTCGGCATTGACCCGTTTCCAACTGTCTCATTTGGCGTCGATAAAATTCCGGCGCATACACTGCCGCAGGATGTGATTTTGATTTCGGCTTTTACGGTTGGTTTTGCGCTGCTGGGCACGTTTATTCCTGCGTGGCGCGCGGCGCGGATGAATCCGGTGGAGTGCCTGCGCCGTGAGTAATTTTAAGAGAGACTAATGGCCAGCGATATTGTCCTTAAGACCGAGAACCTGACGCGCGACTTCGTCGACGGGAAGACGACCAAGTCGGTGCTCAAAGGCGTCTCGCTGACGCTTGAAAGCGGTACTGTCACCGCGCTGGTCGGGCGCAGCGGCAGCGGCAAAAGCACGCTGCTGCATCTGCTCGGACTGCTCGACCAGCCCACCAGCGGCGAGGTCTTCATCGACGGCACGCCGGCCGGGACGCTCTCGGAGACGGACCGTTCGTGGATCCGAAATAAAAATATTGGATTCGTCTTCCAGCATTATTTTCTGCTTCCCGAATTCTCGGTGCTCGAGAATGTGATCATACCCGCGCAGATCGCCAGTTCGCCCGCGCAGTGGCTGGCCGATAAATCGCGCCATCACGAGCGCGCCATGTCGCTGCTACGGCAGGTTGACCTTCCCGGGTTTGAAAACCAGCGCACCGCCGGTCTTTCAGGTGGCGAACGCCAGCGCGTGGGCTTGGCGCGGGCCATGATCCTGCAACCCCGAATCCTGCTCTGCGACGAACCGACGGGTAACCTTGACCCCGACACCGCAGGACATATTATGAACCTGATCTTCGATGCCAGCAAAAACGGCGCTGCAGTCTTGGTGGTGACGCACGACTCTGCGATTGCCTCCCGAGCAGACCATACTTTGCGGCTTGAAAAAGGTTCGTTAGAATCACAGCGCGGATGAGAGCCGGAGAAGTGTATACCAAGACACGCTCTTCAACGGATTTACCACTAAGGCACCAAGACACAAAGGAACACGAAGAAAAACAAAATCAGTGGCTGTTCTTAGTGAACCTTAGTGTCTTCGTGCCGTAGTGGTGAAGCCGTTCGTTTTAGACGTGTAACCCAGGAAGAACAGATGGCGCAGATTCGAGTTAAAACCGGAAAGCAGAAGGGCAAGGTTCTGCTCGTCCGTGGCGCCAACAAAATCATGATTGGGCGCGATCCCAATTGCGGTCTGCAGATCGTGGATGCGGGCGTTTCGCGCGAACATGCCGAGATATTCCGCGTCGGTGAAATGGTCTTCATTCGCGACCTGGGCAGCCGCAATCACACTTTCGTCAACGATGAAGAAATCCACGAAGAACTGCTCCGTGTCGGCGACGTCATCCGCGTCGGCGCCACTCAGCTTGTCTTCGAGAGCACCCGCGAACCGCACGAAGGCGATGTGCAGTTCGAAGACGGCCAGTCCTTCAAGACCTCGCTGGAATTAAAGGTCTCCGATCTTTATGTGCTCGAAGGCGGTCCCGGCGGGCGCGAGGGCGAGCTCTTCAAGGCCGTCTGTCAGGCGACGCAGATCGTGCAGAGCGAGCGCGACGAGAAGAAAGTTTTCGATCGCCTGCTGGACCTCATAAAGGAATACATTCCGGCCGACCACGTCTATCTTTTCCTGCGCGATGAGAACACTGGCCTGATCACGCCGCGCGCCATGCGCACCAAGGCCGAGCAGAAAAACATTCCGATCTCGCGCGGGATTCTGCGCCGTGTGATCACCGAGTCGCGCGCGATCCTCACCGCCGACGCGATGCAGGATTCGCGCTTCAAAGCCGACGATTCGATCATGATGCACCAGATCCGCTCGGTGCTCTGCGTGCCGATCCAGAGTTCCGCGGCGCCGATCGGCGCGATCTACTGCGTCAATTGCAGCCTGACCGAAACGTTCGAGCAGAGCGATCTGCAACTGATCTCGGCGATGGGCTCGCACCTTGCGCTGTCTCTTGAAAATCTCTCGCTGATCCGCAACCGCCGGCGCATGTTCCTGCGCACCATCGGCCGACTGGTGTCTCTGCTGGAAGGTTCGTCGCCGACGCAAAAAGGGCATGCCGAACGGGTCAGCACCTGCGCGGGCGCCATTGCCACGGAGATGGGCCTTCCGGATCGCGACGTCCTCGCCGCCAACATGGCCGGCCTGCTGCACGACATTGGCAAAGTGCCGGCGGTCTCGGGCATGTCGGCGTCGGCCAGCGAGCGCAGCGACGGCGTCGCGCATGTTCTGGCAGGCGTTGAATTCTTGAAAGATCTTCCGGGACTGGCCGACGCGCTGCCGGGGATTCGCGCGCATCATGAAAAGTTCGACGGCAGCGGTTTTCCCGACGCGCTCAAAGAATCAGCTATTCCGCTCGGCGGACGCATCGTCGCTCTAGCCAACGATTTTGATAAGATGATTTACCCCAGCGGAAAGAGTGAAGCGGCCGCAGAGGCTGATCCGGCATTGGTGCGCAAGGCCTTCGCCGAAATCGACGCGCAAGCCGGGAAACTCTACGACCCGCTGGCGGTCAAGGCTCTCTTTGTCGCGTACCGGCACGGCGCGCTGAAATCAGTCTCGATTCAGGATTCCCAAAAAATGATGCCGGCAGTGCTGGCGCCTGATCCTGAGAAACCAAACAGTGGGGATTCCGCAAAACTTGCTGCGGCCAATACGACGACGACAGTGCCCGCCGTCAGCAAGGAATCCGTTCGGCAAAAAGCCAACGAAAGCGCGCGCGCCGCCAGCGGCGGACGCACCCCGCCAGCCAACGATTAAGAGCCTATCCCAAACCTCATTTTTCGAGCAGGAAATGCGGATACTCCGTTGCGGGGAAAACCAGCGGCTCCATCGTGCCACGGAATAAGCTAATTTAAGTAGGTGGCTTTTTCCTGCACCGTTACTGCCAATGACGACGTTGATGCCTTTTGCGAACGTGAAACTCGCTTCGCGAAAAACGGTAAATTTTTGAGCAGTCAATTTGTGAATCATCGATGTCGTTAAACTCCGTTTGTTCTTACTGTTTTGCTTGTCTAAGTTGTCGGCTTTTCTCGCCTTCTACGGCATGGTTTTATGCGCAAGTAGGTGAATTCATCCAGCTTGGCATGCGTCATGTCGGCCGCTCATCCGCCGCAATGCGCAGCGCACACAGTTAGTATAAGGCAATGTCCCCAATGTAACCTATGCTGTATAGTCAACGAGATTTGATTTCAAAATTCAACAACAAAGTCCGCCTGCCAGTTCAGAACAATTCATTACGCAGTTGGACGCGCGTGTTCCTTTTCGTATTTTACATTTTGGAGTTTGGTCTTTCTGATTTCGGTGTAAACTCGCCGCTGTACGTTCGAATTTCTGTTCCAATAAGGGGATGAAACCAAGACCATGACGCCAGAACGCATCGAAGAAGAAGAGAAGAAGCCCGTTGAGCCCAAGTCGGAGAACCTGGAACTCAAGCTGCTCGAGAGCCGCACCATTCTGGTGGAAGGCCCCGTCACCGATAAGATGTACCGCGCCGTCGTGCAGCGCCTGCTCTACCTCGAACAAAAAGACCCCAAGGCCGAAATTACCGTTGTCGTCAACTCGCCGGGCGGCTCCGCCGATAGCGGGTTCGGCATCTACGACATGATGAAATTTATCAGTTGCCCCATCAAGGCCATCTGCGCCGGACTGTGCGCATCGGCCGCCGTGCTGATCTTCCTGGGCGGAGCCAAAGGCCGCCGCTACATGCTCCCCAATAGCCGCTTCCTGCTCCACCAGCCGAGTACTCAGGCCTTCGGACAGGCCAGCGACATGGAGATCACGGCACAGGAAATTATCCGCACGCGCCGCAAGTACGCCGACATCGTCGCGCGCGAAATCGGCTCGAATACCGACAAGGTCGAAGCCGATTCAAACCGCGATTTCTGGCTGGGCGCCGAGGCCTGCAAAAAGTACGGCTTGGTCGACAAGGTGATCGTTTCGCGGTCGGAAATTTAAGAGGTTGCATCGAGTGAGCGAAAGTACGCCACATAGCATTCCGGTAAACGCGGCGGCTGAAGACGTCAAGTCGAGCCGCTTCATCGCCATCCGAAAATGCATTGACCAGGACATCCGCCCTTACGTTCAGGCGGACGGCGGCGACATCGAACTGGTCGGCGTCGAAGGCAACCGCGTCAAGCTGAAACTGCTTGGCGCCTGCGGTACCTGCCCCAGTTCGCTGATGACACTGCATCAAGGCGTCGAAGTCCGACTCCGCGCCGTCGTCGCCCCCGATCTCGTCGTCGAAGCCGTCTAGCGCTCAGCTCACCGCGATTTTCGGAATCTTGTCCCGCTCGATCGGCTCGCTGATCTGGCCCGGCAGCGACGTCAAAATCGGCTCAAAACAAATTTTCATCAGCGCCTGAAAGCCGCGCACATCCAGCCCCATATATCTGTCAGGAGTAAGACTCAGCCGCCGCATCGCCGTCTCATAAAGCCGCAGCGCCGGAGCAAGCTCATGGCGTTCATACTTTAAAAGCGCCGCCGCGGACTGGATTAAGCCCTGCAGAAACTCAGAATGCGCGCCGTCGACCTGCAACCAGATCTTCTCCCAGGCTTCATGCGACTCCCAGAACTTGCCGGCATTGAAGAGCGCAATGCCCTCCAGATAAGCCGGCTCGCGCGGCCACTCTTCAGGCGGCAACGGGTCATAGTTCTCGTCGTGGCTCATCGATTTTTGCATTTCTTTAACATGATGCGCCGCGAGGCTGTTGGGATGAAGTTTCCTATGGCGCGCTCCAAAAGGGTCGTGTAGTGTTAACCTGAGCACCGCAGTCTCGTCTATTCTGACTCAAAGGCAAATCCTTGCGCTTCTCATTAAAAACGCTGCTGCGAGCGACTCGAGATCAACACGTTTCAGGAGACAGACGATGAAAACGAGAGCTCTTGTGGTCGTGGCTGCGGTGCTTGCGCTCTCGGCGGCAGGCGCGGAGTGGACGATACAGACCATCGCCGGAAATGGTAAGCAGGGCTTCGGCGGCGATGGCGGGCCCGCGACGGCGGCGACGCTTGATAACCCCTTCGGCGTCGTGCGCGGGCCGGACGGAGCGCTCTGGTTCACCGAATATACCGGCCAGCGGATTCGAAAAATAAATCCCGACGGCACCATCCAGACGATGGCGGGGACGGGGAAGGCGGGCCATGACGGCGACGGCGGTCCGGCGCTGGCGGCGTCGTTCAACCTGCCGCACGAAATACGCTTCGATAAGCAGGGCAACTACTTCATCGCCGATATGAAGAATCATGCGGTGCGGCGCGTCGACGCGAAGACGGGGATCATCAGCACTCTGGCCGGCGGCGGCGCGCCCGGCTACAGCGGCGATGGTGGCCCTGCGTCGAAAGCGCAGTTGAATCAGCCGCACAGCATCCAGTTTGGCCCCAGCGGCGCGCTGTATATCTGCGACATCGGCAATCACGTCATCCGCAGGGTGGATATGAACACGGGGCTCATTTCAACCTTTGCCGGCACCGGCAAGCCTGGCGAAACGCGCGACGGCGCACCGATCGCCGGCACGCCGCTCAAGGGTCCGCGCTCGCTTGATTTTGATTCAGCCGGAAATCTCTGGCTGGCCACGCGCGAAGGAAATCAGGTATTCAAGTTTGATTTAAAAGCCGGACTGATTCATCACATCGCCGGAACAGGAAAGAAGGGTTTCACAGGCAATGGCGGCCCGGCCAAACTGGCGACCTTATCCGGCCCAAAAGGAATCGCCGTCGATTCCGAAGGCAACATCTGGCTCGCCGACACCGAAAGCCATAGCGTGCGCATGATCAACGCGACGACGGGAAACCTGGAACTCATTGCCGGCACCGGTGAAAAAGGCGACGGTCCCGATGGCGATCCCTTGAAGTGCAAACTGGCCCGCCTGCACGGAATCTTCATCGACGCCGACAACAGCGTCTACATCGGCGACAGCGAAGCGCACCGGGTGCGGGTGCTGCGGAAAAAATGACGGCACTGCCTCAATGCTAACCGTGCCTACGTTTCACCTTTTATCTTCCCTCCCTAAATTTTCCCATTAAACTTTGCACTTTGTCCTTGACGAACTTCACACACACTGTATCTTTGCCGCTCCCTATGGGGTTTTAATCTTACCCTCCAGGGCTTGAAAGCGGGCGAAACCCGTAAGTTCAAAGCCCGAGGCAGCTAAAAGACCTTGGGGTCGAAGTCAAAGAGTGCAATGGAAAGGAGGCCGCGAATGCGGGTTCCTTAACCAAAGTCTCTTGGACGTCGGCTTTTTTGTTTTGTAGTTCAAAACGGTTAGGAAGTAAAAATGGACATTCCGATTTTCAACGAGGCCGGCAAAGAAGTGGGCTCGATGAAGTTTGATGAAAAGCTCCTGGGCGAGAAGGTTCGCACCAAACTGCTGCATCAGGCTATCATTCGCTACGAAGCCAACATGCGCGTCGGCACGCACAAGATTAAGTCCAAGGGTGAGCGCTCCGGTTCCGGAGTTAAGCCCTGGAAGCAGAAGCACACCGGACGCGCCCGCGCAGGCATGAAGCGCTCGCCGCTGTGGAAGGGCGGCGGTAACGCCTTCGGACCCAGGCCGCGAGACTACCATAAAGACATGCCCGTGCGCATGCGCCGCGAAGCGCTCAAGTCCGCGCTCCTCTCCAAGATTCTCGACAAAGAACTGAAAGTCATCGACTCGCTGGTCTTCGATAAGCCCAAGACCAAGCGCTTCACTCTGGCGCTCAAGGCGCTCGGCCTGCACCTGCAAAGCTGCCTGGTCTCGACCAAGGAACCGGCAGACGCGCTGGTCAAGTCGGTCCGCAATATCGACCGCGTCCGCATCATCCCCGCTCGAAATCTGAACGCTTACGATCTTCTCAAACATAAAAACGTGCTGCTCACCAAAGAAACAGTTGAGCACCTTGCGGAGGCGCTGAAGTAATGAGCCACAGTCGCGCATCAGGTCTTCTGTCCGGTCCCTACGCCATTCTGCGCCGCCCGGTGCTCACCGAAAAAAGCCATGACATGGTTTCTGCCGGTGCCGAAGCAAAGAAAAGCCGCTACACCTTCGAAGTCCACATGAAGGCCAACAAGCATCAGATCCGCGCCGCCATCGAAGAAGCTTTCGGCGTCACCGTCGACACTGTCAATACGATGATCGTCAAGCCCCGCAAGAAGGCATTCCGCGGCGGTTCGCGCAAGCCGGGATTCACCCGCCAGCGCAAGAAGGCAGTCATTCGCCTGACGGCCGATTCGAAGCAGATTGAACTGTTGTAGTGTAACGACGGTTAATGGTTTTTTGGTTTCTGGT
>Ga0105047_10003356_pt1 | contig 28223 bp, 25 predicted proteins | sample MAT04_FD_78384 | JGI IMG/M metagenome (GOLD analysis project Ga0105047, IMG submission 78384) | Freshwater microbial communities from Lake Fryxell liftoff mats and glacier meltwater in Antarctica - MAT-04 (megahit assembly) | ecosystem: Environmental > Aquatic > Freshwater > Ice > Liftoff... | reverse complement strand
GCGCCGATCAGGAAGTCCGCCAGCAGACCGGCTCTGGTGCCGGCGCGTTGCCGGTACAGCGCACGGGCGCGGCCGGACAGGTAGAAGGCACTGCGCGTCAATGGGCGCAAATCCAGTCCGGCTTCCTGACAAAAGGCTTCAAGTGTTTCAATTTTTGGAAAACCGTAAGCCAATTCGGCGTAAATGATGCCGTTAATCAGCAGCGGGCCGCGCCGGCTCCAGAGATCGAGTTGCGCAGCCGACCAATCCTGCCAGCTGGGATCGCCGCTAGAGACGTCAACCAGCACGCAACTATCGACGACGATCACTTGGAGCGCTTGCGGTTTGCGCCGGACGCAGCTGGGGCGAAACCAGGATCACGAGCGTCTTCGTCGTAACCACGCAGTAAGCCCATGATTTCGTCGGTTGATTTCAAACCGGAGGCCGCCCATCCCGCGCGATTGCTGCCCTTAAGTTTGTCGAAGCGGCTCGGCTTGGCTTTCACGAAAGTACGCCGGGTCGTCGCGGGCAATATGATGACACCGCCGTCTTCGGTGTAGGCGAAGCGCACCGCAGCACCGGGTGTCAGACCGAGATGGTCGCGCATTGCTTTCGGGATGGTGACTTGGCCCTTGACGGTCAGGTTGGCTTGCATGGCAATCCTTCAAGTATTACTGACGATTTATTGTAATACTGCGTGCGCCGACGCCAAATTGACCCAGGGTGCACAGGGCAGTCACATCGGCACCTACTCGCTGGGCTCGCATATCGGGACTGTCCGGGGAAAGAAGGAGTGCCTGAAGGCCAAGCTGAAGGAAACGTCCGCTACGCGACTGAACCTGTAAAAATTGATTCGATCCGCGTTTCCTTAGGGCCGCCACGGCGGCAGGGGCTTGAAGCGCGCCTGCAGGAAGGACAGAAACAGCTTCACCCGCGCCGACATCCCGTGGCGACGGTCCACCAGGGCCACGACATCGGCATCCGGCAGGTGCCAGTCTGCCAGCACGCGTACCAGTCGGCCTGCGGCCAGACTTTCGACCACGTCCCATTCTGAGCGCATGATCACGCCCTTGTCCCTGAGTGCCCACTGCCGCACCACGTCACCATCGTTGCTGCTCAGGATCGCCGGCACCCGGACCGAGACCTCATGGCCGTTCTTCCTGAAGCGCCACAGGGTCACGTCTTCCTGATTTTCACGCAGCACGATGCAGTGATGGCTGGCCAGATCCTGCGGCTTGCGCGGTGCCGGGTGGTGGACCAGGTAGCCGGGCGCGGCGCAAACGAAACGAACGTTAGGCGCGATGGGATAGGCAACCATGCTCGAACTTGCGAGGTTGCCGATGTGCACGATCAAGTCGAAGCGGTTCGCATCGGCCACCGGCACCATGTCGCTGAGTGACAGGGAAACCATCAGCCTGGGATGCAGGTCATGAAAGTCAGCAATGGCGTCCGCCAGGTGGTGCCGGCCGAAACCCAGGGGACCGCAAACATTCAGCGTCCCGGCGACCTCGCCCGAGCGGGCGCGCACGGTATCGATCAGGTCATCGAGTTCCGCGAGCAGGCCGACGGCGCCCCCATAGAACAGCTCACCCTCGTCCGTGAGGCTGAAGCGCCGCGTGCTGCGGTGAACCAGCTGCAGACTCAAGCGAGTTTCCAGTTGCCGCAGACGCTGCGACACGGCTGACGCCGTCACGTCCATGCGGCGTGCGGCCTGGGCCAGAGAACCGCCTTCCGTGAGCGCCACAAAGAATCGCAGGTCCGTAATTTCATTCGACATGGCTTGCTCGCTGTAGTTCTGTGGCATGGGGAGCGGGACTGAAGGGCATTACTTTAGCCGGCCTTTACTCCAGAAAAAAGGCCGCGAGGGTTGCCCCTGGCGGCCCTGTATCAAACAGCGCAGTGGTTCTGGATCACCCGCCTCGTGCTTTTTTGAGGGCGTCGAGCATCACGGTAACAGCCTCGGCACCAATATTGGGCACGTGCTTGTCATAGACCGGCTTGAGCTTGGCAACAACACGGGCCTTCTCTGCAGGAGAAAACTCAGTGATCAGCATACCCTTTGCCCTGAGGATGGCGAGTGACTTTTCATCCTGCGCGCGGCTGGCGTCGCGCTGCACCGTCTGCCCTTCCAGTGCCGCTTCCCGCAGCACGGCCTGCTCCTGCGGGTTGAGCTGATCCCACAGCTTTTTGCTGTAAAGCACAAAGAAGGGCGAGTAGGCATGACGCGTGATCGACAGATACTTCTGGACCTCATAGAGTTTGGCTGTCTCGATCGTGGAAAAGGGATTCTCCTGGCCATCAATGGTCTTCGTTTCCAGCGAAGTGAAGACCTCCCCAAAGGCCATCGGCGTGGGGTTGGCACCCAGTGTCTTGAAGGTGTCGAGGAAAATGGTGTTCTGCATGACGCGCACTTTGACGCCATCAAAGTCTTCTATTTTGCCAACCGGGCGCCGGCTGTTGGTCAGGTTGCGAAAGCCATTTTCCCAGTAGGCCAGATTGACCAGACCGGCTTCTTCAAGCTTGTTGTTGAAGTACTTGCCAGCCGGGCCGTCCATCACCGCGTAGGCTTCTTTTTCGTTGGCAAACAAAAAAGGCAGGTCAAAGGCGCCGAGTTCCTTGACGATGCCCACCAAGGCCGAGCCGGACGTGCACACGATTTCCTGCGTGCCCGCACGCGTCGCCTGGGCCCCCGCCAGGTCACCGCCCGCGGAGCCGCCCCAGAAGGCGTTGATCTTCATCTTGCCGCCGGTCCTGGCATTGAGCACTTCCTGCATCTTCTTGACACCGAGGCCGACCGAGTGGTCTTCGTTCACGCCATTGGTCCACTTGATGGTGCGCTCGGCATACTGCGCGAAGCTTGAAGTCGCCACCAGCAAGGCCGCACCGGCAATGACCGATGCAATGGTTCTACGTTTGAACATGGTTGTTTCCTTTTATATAAACGACGGGGGTTGGGAAAAAGTTGTTACCGCATCCACCACTGCAGCGGGACGGTGACGATGGCAGGGAAAAGAACCAGCAGAAAAAGTACGGCCAGTTGGGCCAGCAGGAAGGGCAGCACGCCCTTGAAGGCGTCATCCATACCGATCTTGGCGACACCGCACACCACGTTGAGCACGGTGCCCACTGGTGGCGTGATCAGGCCGATGGCGTTGTTCATGATGAACATCACGCCAAAATAGACCGGATCGATACCGGCTTTAAGCACCACAGGCATCAGCACCGGCGTGAGGATCAGCACCGTCGGCGTGAAGTCGAGCGCCGTGCCGACCACCACAATCAGCACCATCATGATCAGCATCAGCAGCATCTTGTTATCCATGAAGGGCGCCAGCATGTTGGCCACTTCCGTCGGAATGTTGGCCACCGTGATGAGCCAGGCGCTGACCATCGCCGCAGCCACCAGAAACATCACCACCGCCGTCGTCTTGCCTGCAGTCAGCACCAGTTGGTACATCTCAGACCATTTGAGTTCGCGGTAGACAAACATGCCCACCACAAAACTGTAGACCGCCGCGACAACAGCCGCCTCGGTGGGCGTGAAGACACCGAACTTCATGCCGCCAATGATGATGACCGGCAGGGCCAGCGCGAGGCTTCCTTCCGCGGTGATTTGAAGGCGTTCCGCTATCGCGAGTTTGCGGGCCGGCGGGACGTTCTCCTTTTTCGCCACCCACCACCAGGTCAGCCCGATGGCAGCGCCCATCAGCACTCCCGGGACAATGCCGGCCAGAAACAGCTTGGTGATGGAGACGTTGCCCGCCACCCCGAAAATGATCATCCCGATGGAGGGCGGAATGACGGGGGCAATGATGCCGCCCGATGCAATCAGGCCGGCCGAGCGGTTGATGTTGTAGCCCGCCGCCCGCATCATGGGAATGAGCAGGGCCGCCAGCGCTGCCGTATCGGCCACGGCAGAACCCGAGAGCGAAGCCATGATCACGGCGGCGAGCACCGTGACATAACCCAACCCGCCCCGGAAGTGGCCGACCCAGGCCATGGCCAGGTTGACAATGCGCCGACTCAAGCCACCGGCATTCATGAATTCGCCGGCGAGCATGAAAAACGGCACGGCCAATAGCGGGAAGTTGTCAGCACCGTCGACAAAACGCTGCGCGAGAATCTGGCTGTCAAAAGCCACCAGGCCGCTGGTCGCCGCCAGGAAACCCATCAGCGTCAGACCACACACGAGCAAGGCATAAGCGATCGGCATGCCAACGGCCATGGCGGCCAGCAGGCTGACAATAAACACTGCGACCGTCATGCCTTGAGTTCCTGGATTTGTTTTTCGACGTCCGCCAGGCCCTCGGTCTCAATCACCTGAACCAGCTCATCCTCGCGCAACTGGCCGGTCAGCAGGCGGTACAGCACATGGAGGTTCATGATGCCCATGACGCCGCCCACGACATAGCCGATGCCGTAGATCCAGATCATCGAGATGCCAACGACCGGCGACACATTGCTGACCTGGAGCGCATGCATCTTCCAGGTGCCGACAAAAAACAGCACGTTGCAGCCCAGCATCAACGCTTCGCTGAGGAACAGGCACAGCTTCTTGCCCCCCACTCCCAGATGCTTGACCAGCGTGTCCACGCCCAGATGCCCTTTTTCGCGCATGGCGACCATGGCGCCAATGTAGATGAGCCAGATGAAGCAATAACGGGACATTTCGTCGGAAATATCAATGCCGGAGTTGAAACCGTAGCGCAGCACCACATTGCCGAACACCATGATCACCATGGCCACCATGGCCACAACGATCAGCAGCTCGAGCAACTTGAAGAAGAAATCAATACTTCTTTGCAATCCAGACTCCAGAAAAAACAATTTGTCAGCTGGCCAATGCGGCGCGGATTTCGGCATTGAGACGGGGCACGCTCTCCCCGGGCCTATGGGCCGGCACGATGATTCGCATCTAATACCCGATGCGGGAGCCCAGCCCCCGCTCTGCGGCCAGGCGTACGGCGAGGTCGGCCACCACCAGATCCTGCAAGGCCACACCCGTGCCATCGAAGAGGGTGATTTCCTGGGCAGTACGCCGTCCATCGCAGAGCCCGGCGATGACCGCGCCGATGCTGCCTCGAAAGCTCTGGGACGTGATTAGCCCGGCGTTAAAGGCATGCTGGCATTCGCCGATGGTGATGGCCTGTTCGGCCTCATCCACGAACAAGGCGGCGCTGGCCACCAAGGCGGGATCCAATTCCTGCTTGCCCTTGGTGTCGGCCCCCATGGCGCTGATGTGGGTGCCGGCGCGCACCCAGGATTTTTCGACCAGGGCCTGCTGCGAGGGCGTCACGGTGATCAGGATGTCGGCATTGGCAGCCACGGCCTGACGCTCGGTTTGTGGGGCGTACGCCAGTCCCAGTTCCGCTACGGTGCGGCCGAAAATCACGAGATTTTCCGGCGAGGGGTCCCAGGCATAGACCTTGCGGATGAGACGCACGGCCAGTGTCGCACGCAACTGGTAGGCCGATTGGGCGCCGGTGCCGATGATGCCGAGCACGGTGCTGTCGGGGCGGGACAGGTACTTGGTGGCGATGGCGCTGGCGGCGCCGGTGCGCACCCCTGTCAGGTAGTTGGCGCTGACCAGGGCCGAGGCTCGGCCGGTTTCCGGATCGAACAGCACCGTCGAGGACTGATGGTTGGTCAAGCCCTTGGCCAGGTTGTGCGGCCAGTAGCCGCCCGCCTTGAGGCCAAGAAGGGGCGCACGGGTGTCACAGCCCGTCTTGACGCCGAACACCGCATCCTGATAGCCCACCACCTCGCGCACGACAGGGTAGTTGCGGGCTTCCCCGCGCGCCATGGCGGCGAAGGATTGTTCGACCGCGGCGATGGCGTTTTCAACGCTCACCAGGGCGCGAGCGTCCTCTTCAGAAATGACCCACATGCCGTCTGCCATTCTTTCTGGCTTTACCAGCCGCTGAAACGCTGCCAGGTCGCAGTGATCTCGCGACCTGGCGCCAGCACCTTGTAATGGCCATACTGCGCGGCGGTGGAACACGCATGGTTGGGCAGGATGCGCACCTGGGCGCCCACGGGCAGATGCAGCGCGCCGTCCGCCTTGCCGGATCGGTGCGCCATGATGCCGTGCTCCTGGTTGGCCCCCACCAGAATGAAGTCGTCGAGCAACCGGCCATCGAGGTCACAGACGAGGCCATAGCCCTGGTCCACCGGCTGCTTGGCCGTGCCGCGGTCGCGCGACAGGGCCATCCACCCGGCATCGAGAATGGTCCAGCCTTTTTCGTGCTGATGCCCGATCACCGTGGCCAGGACCGACAGGGCGATGTCGTCCACCTGGCAGACATTCAGGCCGGCCATCACCAGATCGAAAAAGACGAACACACCGGCGCGCATCTCCGTCACACCCTCCAGATGCTGGGCGAACAGCGCGGTCGGCGTCGATCCCATGCTGACCACCGGGCACGCGATGCCCGCCGCGCGCAGGCGCTCGGCCGCATGAACGACCGCGGCACGCTCCTGCTCGGCCATGGCGCGAATCGCCTCGATGGAGGTGCAGTCGTAGGAACTGCCAGCATGGGTCAGCACCCCTTTGACCGGAATGCCGGCGCCCTCGAGGAAACGGCCGATTTCGATGAGCTCGTCCGAGGCCGGATTCACACCCGAGCGGTGGCCATCCGAATCGATCTCGATCAGGACATCGAACTGCCGCTGTGCCGCGCGGGCGCGCTCGGCCAGAAAACGCGCAGTCTCCATGCTGTCGAGAAGAAGTGACAGCCGCACGCCCTTGTCCTGCAAGGCCATCACATGGTCGAGCTTGTTCGGCGCAATGCAGACGGCGTACAGGATGTCCTTGACCCCGTGCGCCGCGAAGTACTCGGCCTCCAGCAGGGTGGAAACCGTGATCGGGCCTTCCGGCGTTTCCATTAGCCGACGCACCACGTCCATGCTCTTGTTGGTCTTGGCGTGCGGGCGGAACGAGACCCCGAGGCGACGCAAATGGCTGCGCATGCGCTCGATGTTGCGGTCCATGCGGGCCTCGTCAAGCAGCAGCGCGGGCGTTTCCAGCTGTTCCAGAACTTGTTTCGGCATCTCAGCTCCCGGTGCCTTGTGTTTCGCGCGCCAGTACCCGCCCGGGTCGCGCGCCCGTCGACTGGCCGTCGCGCCAGACCATGGCACCGTTGACGATCACCGTGTCAATGCCGCGTGCCGGCGCGATGGGCGCGGCATAGGTGGCGGCCTCGTCCACCGTGTCGGCGTTGAACAGGGTCAAGTCGGCGTATGCCCCTTCCTTCAGGACGCCCCGGTCCCGCAGACCGAAGTTCTTTGCCGTCAGTCCGGTCATCTTGTACACGGCGGTCTCCAACGGGAAAAGACCGAGCAGGCGGCCATAGTGGCCCAGCACGCGCGGAAAACTTCCCCACAGCCGCGGATGCGGTGCCGCGTCATGCGGCAGCCCGTCGGAGCCGATCATGGTCTGGTCGAACTTCAGGATGCGCTGCACATCGGCTTCGTCCATCCTGAAGTAGATCGCCCCACCGGGAAGCAGGCGCTGAACTGCTTCCTCCTGGGACACCCCCATTTTTTGCGCAATGTCGGCCAGGTCCTGACCGGCATACTCGGGCAGCGTTTTCGACCAGCTGACAATGACGCGTGTGCAACCCTCAGCCCGGTCGGCGGACAGGATGGTCGAGCCGGCCGTGTAGGGATAGCAGTCCAGGCAGATCGGCTGCTTGGCCATGTTTTTTTCGATGAAGGACAGCGTTTCCTCGGAGCGGCCGTAGTTCTCCTGCCCCACCACCTTGTGGTGCGAGATCACCACCGGCACCCCCACCTCGCGGCCGATGCGAAAGCTTTCCTCCAGCGAGTCGATCACCCGATCCGCCTCATTGCGCATGTGGGTGCAATACAGGCCATTGAATTCCTTGATCGGACCGCAGATTTCAATGACCTCTTCCGTGGGCGCGGCAATCGCCGGCTCGTAGAACAACCCGGTGGACACGCCGATGGCGCCAGCGCGCATGGCCTCGTCGACCAGTTCGCGCATGGCGCCAATTTGGGCCGCAGTCGCCGGCTGCGTCAGGTCATCCATGGTAGCCACACGCAAGGTGGTGTGCCCCACCAGCATGGCGCAGTTGGTGGCGGCCGGTTGGGCCCGCAGCGCATCCAGGTAGGCGGCAAAAGTGGGGAAACGGAACCACTCCCCCTCGCCATCAAGCAGGTTCAGTGGCGGCGTGACCGGATTGGGAATGGGACGCGGCATCGGCGCCAGCGACACCCCGCAATTGCCACCGATCACGGTGGTCACGCCCTGGCTGACCTTGGGCGCCATGTCGGGGCCGGACAGCATGAGGCGGTCGTCGTGGGTGTGCGCGTCGATGAAGCCCGGTGCCGCGATGCGACCCGCCAGATCGATTTCCACCTCGCCGCGCAGCTTGGAGAGATCGCCAATGCGCGCGATGCGGTCGCCGCGAATGCCGATATCGCCGGTGAAACGGGGCGCGCCCGTGCCGTCGACGATGCTGGCGTTGCGAATCAGAATGTCAAAATTTTCCTGCATCAGAGGCCTGGTATTGAAAAGTTGCTTATTTGCCGCAGAGTGGGGCGTTATGCATGCCACACAAAATGTTGACCAGTTCGGGAATCATTTTTTCGCCGCCTCCCACATTCGAAGCGGTGATAAAGGTCTGGTGAACCGCCTCGCCGACAAAGGCGCCGACCTGAAGGTCCTCTGCCATGTGGGTGAAATACCGCAGGTCCTTGCCCGCATTGATCAGGGAGAACAACATGCTGCCAGGCTCCCCGCTGTCGAGAAACGGCATCAGACGCTTGAGCACCACGCTGTCGCCCCCACCGGTGGCCAGCACCTCGGTCAGCACCTTGCGGTCGATCCCGGCCTTGCTTGCGCAGGTATAGGCCTCAGCCAGCAGCGCCAGGGTACCCAGGGAAATATAGTTGTGCAGCAACTTCATGCGGTGGCCGGAACCGACCTCACCGCCGACGAAGATATTTTCGGCGTAGGCTTCAATCAACGGGCGGACCTCCGCAATCGTTGCGGCATCGCCGCCGAGCATGGCATTGACACAGCCATCTTCGGCATGCTGCGAGGTCCGGGTCATCGGAGCATCGACATAACGTCCGCCACGCGCCTGCACCGCTGCCGCCACCTTGACCGTCGACACCGGGTCTGCCGTCGTGCCATCCACCACAATGCTGCCCGCCCGCAAGCCTTCCAGAAGACCATCAGGACCGTAGACACACGCCTCGACCTGGGGCGATCCGGTGACACACATGAACACCACATCGGCCGCGGCCGCCACCTCTTTGGGCGTTGCCACCGTTTGAGCACCCATTTTTATCAAGTCATCGACCGGCTGATTGCCGGGGTGATCAAGCAGGGTCATGGCGTGCCCCTGCTTGAGCAGGTTTTTCGTCAGACCATGCCCCATCAGGCCGACACCGATAAAGCCAAGTTTTCTTTTGCCAGACATGTTCATTCGTTTCCTGGTTTTGTTCGATCAGCTCGCATACCGGGGGTGTTCCTGATCAAGCTTGCTGCGTAGCGCATCAAGATGCAACCGTGCCCAGTGCTCACGCTCACGTCCGAACTGCCTCACCGTTTTTTTTGCAATGTCATCCGGGACCAGCCGCAGCGGCCTGTTGCAACTCATGGCCTTGACCTGCAGCTCCGCCGCGCGCTCCAGGTAGTACAGGTGATCGAAAGCCTGGGCCACCGTGGGGCCAACCAGGATCACACCGTGATGCGCAAGGAACAGCACATGTTTGCCATTCATCGCGCGGGCAATGCGCTCACCCTCGGCGCGATCATGGGCGAGCCCGTTGTAGCTGTCGTCGTAGGCGATGTCGTCATAGAACCTCAAGGCCTCCTGGGAAGCAGGTTCCAGCCGGCCGTTCTCCAGCATCGTGATCGCGGTTGCGTAAGGCATGTGGGTGTGCAGCACGCAGCGCGCCTCTGGATGAATGGCATGAATCTGCGAATGGATGTTGAAAGCGGCAAACCCGCCGTCGCGCCCGCCGCCCTGATCTACGCCGTTCTCGTCAATCAGCATCAGCTCGCTGGCGCTGGCTTCGGAAAAGTACATGCCCCATGGGTTGAGCAGAAAAAGCAGGGGGTCATCACTCACCCTCAGGCTGAAATGGCTGCATACACCGGCCTGGCCACCGAACATGGCGGCGCCGCGGAAAATGGCCGCGAGATCTTTCCGGTCTTCTATGAAATTACTGTCCACTTCATCGCCTCCAGACAATCAAGTCGGTCTATCGAAGACCAAACCCTGCACGACCACACCGACACCCCCCGGATTCATAGCAGCGCGCCGCGCGCGGCAATTGGCCAGAGCGCCTCGACGCGCTCGCCACGCACGCAGATCAGTTCGTCATAGAGGTTGACAGTGGGGTCGCAATGGCCGGGCACGAGCATCAGCGCATCCCCCAGGGCGGGCGTCGCGGCGTCCTCGGTGGCCAGTACCCCGTGCTCATCGGCGGCCGTCAGATACCGCACGTCCTTGCGCTGCCATACCGTCGGCATGCCGGAATCGACACTCGAAGCTTTCAACCCTGCATCGACGACGGCCCGCTCAGTAGTCGGGCGACTCATCACCGTCGTGCGCACGAACAGGGCATGCTCGAACGCAATGTCGCCTTCACCGCGCTGGTTGTCGCCATAGTCGCGATCCATGAAGATATAGGAACCGGCCTGGATTTCGCTGAAGACACCCGAGTCGCGCTCATGCACGAAGCTGCCGGTACCCGCACCCGTCACACACTCGACGGCGATGCCGCAGGCCTCAATGGCATTGCGGGTCATGCGCGCGGCCTCAACGGCGCTGCCAATGGCCGCGGCGCGGTCCTGCGGCGTGCGCAGATGCTGGGCCGGGCCGTGGTAGCACTGCAGACCCGCAAAACGCAGTGCCGGACTCGCGACAATCTGCCCGGCTAGACGCACCGCGTCTTCTCCCGGCGCGACGCCGCAACGATGCGCGCCGACGTCCACCTCGATATAAACATCCAGATTCGCGGCGTGTGCTTGCGCCGCTGCAGCCAGCGCCTGAACCTGCAAAGGATGATCGACCAGCACGCCGATGCGCGCGCGACCGGCGAGCGCCATCAGGTGACGCAGCTTGGTGACGCCAACGACCTGATTGGTGATCAGGACATCACGCACGCCGGCGTCGACGAACACAGCCGCCTCGCTCACCTTCTGGCAGCAGATACCCACGGCGCCGAGCGCAATCTGTCGCAGCGCGATCTCGGGGGTCTTGTGGCACTTGGCATGGGGGCGTAGGCGCACCTTGCTCCCCTTGAGGGCGTCCGCCATCCGATGCAGGTTGCGTTCGAACGCATCCAGGTCCAGCACCAGCGCGGGGGTGTCCACCTCGTCCAGCCGGTCCCCGGGCTGTGCAGCTTTCCAAGGACTCATCGGTCTTCGCTTTGTGGGAAGCTGGACATCAGTCCACCTTCGCGCCGGAGAACTTGATCACGCGTGCCCACTTTTCAGTCTCACGTCGTGCAAGCTCCCGAAACTCCTCGGGCGTGCTGGGGTCCGTTTCCGCGCCCAGCGCCTTGAAACGCTCCTTGACGGTAGGATGCGCCAGTGCCGCGCGGACTTCCGCGTTGAGGCGAGTGACGAGTTCCCTGGGCATGTTGGCGGGCGCGATCAGGCCGCCCCAGGCCACCACCTCGAATCCCGGCACGCCAGATTCGGCAATGGTCGGAATCTCGGGGTAGGTGCTGGAACGCTGGCTACCAGAAATGCCCAGTGACCGCACACGACCGGCCTGGACATGCGGCCCGACCACCGGTGAATTGATCATCATGAGCTGCACGCCACCCCCCATCAGGTCGGTGAGCCCCGACGTCGCGGCCTTGTAGGGCACATGCAGCATGTAGGTTTTGGTCATCGACTTGAACAGTTCCACGCCCAGGTGGGCCGTGGTGCCGTTGCCGTCGGAGGCAAACGCCAGCTTGCCCGGATTTTTCTTCGCGTAGCTGATCAGTTCCTGCACGCTTTTGACCGGCAGGTTGTTGTTCACCACCATCAGGTTCACCACACGCACGGCGTTGGAGATCAGTGTCAGGTCCTTGTCGATATCGTAGGGAATGCTGGGCAGCAGCGAACGGTTGGTCGCGAGGGACACCACGTTGCCGTAGGCCAGCGTGTAGCCGTCCGGTGGCGAACGCACCAGATCCATTGTGCCGATCGTGTAGGAGCCGCCCGGCTTGTTGTCGATGATGAAAGGCACCCCCATCTGCGCGGACAGCTGCGTGGCAAGCGCTCGCATCAGCACGTCCGGCGCGCCGCCTGCGGCAGACGGAACGATCAATCGAATGGGCTTGTCCGGATAGGCGGCAAAGCTGGAAGACGAGAAGGCCGCGAGCGCGGCGAAGAGCATGCTGACTAACAGGGATTGACGACGCATTGTGCGGGACTCCATGAGGTGAAAGCGGGGATGCGGCTATTTGAAAAACGCTGGGCGTTCGCTTTGACGGACGACGTATTCTAGGTCTGCGATTCTGAAATATTGCTTAACCAATCTGCAACTAAAGTTAAGTAGCGCTTAACAATGCCTGGCGCTCTGCATCACGCGCCACAACAAAAAACGCGCCCGCAGGCGCGCTTTTTAGAGCTGCAGGCGGCGCTTACTTCGCGACCACGCTTCCGGCATCCACGCCAAGGCCGCTCATACCGCGCGTTAACAAACTTCCGTTGTTACCTGTTACGCTGAGCCGAGGAATGTGGATGCAGTTTGCCGACCGCGCGCCGACGCAGGGGTGTCGTTAGCAGGGCCCAAGCGCGGCGACATCGAACAACTGCCGCGTGAAGCCTGGCTGGCGGGATGCCGCCACTCAGTGTTCCATCTCCACATTCAGTGCTACGAGAAACCGCGACACCATATTGAAGGTGGCGACTAAGGGATGCGAGGCATATTGGTACGGCCCTGGTGGTCGCCTGAAGGCGGGGGTGGTGCAGGTGCCAAGAAAAATCTCGCAAGAACGAAAACCTAGATTGTTTTGCTCGCCACCAGGTTGGCCACGGCCGTGTGAATGGATTTGACGAAGGTCTTTGCGACTCTGGAAAGTTGCTCGTGATGGGGTATGAGTAACTGCGCAGAAATCGGGGTGCTTGGGGTCAATTTAAGTGTCACGATATCCGTGAGGTCGGCATCAATCAAGATAAATGGATCCACCAGGGCAATGCCAAATCCTTGGCGCACCATGGCCAGGGCGGTCGACGATTGACTCACCTCGATCGCTACGCGTCGGCGCAGTCCGCGTAGATGGAAAAGCTTGTCGATGGTCATTCCGAGCGGAAGAGTGGCACTAAATGAGATAAGTGGAAAGCGCATCACGTCTTCCAGGTCGACATGACTCTTGGTGGCCAACGGGTGCCCGACTGGCGCGATGCAGATCAATTCCGCTTTATGCAGGTCAATGATCGTGGTGCCCAGGTAATTCTCCGGCGACAGAACCAGTCCAAGGTCAACCTGGTCCATCGCGATCCGCTCGGCGACTTCATAATTTGGCATATTGTGAATCGTGATCTGCACCTTCGGTCGGGCCGCAAAGAACAGTTCGATCGCCCTTGGCAAAACGGTATCCGCGAGCACTGCCGTCGTGGCGATCTGAATCGAGCCGGTCTTCATTTCCCCTAACTCTTCGACCAGTCGCTGAAACCGCTCGACACCTTCAAATATGCGGTTGAGTTCCGGCAGCATGGTCTTTGCCTCGGAGGTCGGCTGCAATCTTCCCTGCTTGCGTATGAATAGCGCAAACCCGATGCGTTGCTCACAATCCTTGAGCAAACGACTGACCGCGGGTTGCGAAATCCCCAGTTGGTGCGCGGCATCGGTGACAGACCCGCTCAGGATGACCAAACGAATTGTTTCTAATTGGCGTGTCGTGATGAGCATAACCAATTGTTATGTGGAATTGTGCTAAGCGCGCTTGACGTGCCTTTCCCGCGCGACTTAGCATCAACAACGAAATCAGCCCAATATTCGAGTCTATTAACAAAGGAGACAAACATGGCCGCTTCTTCACCATCGTATCTGACATCCATTGCGTTTGCATTCGGTATCGCAGCGCTTCCCATAGCCTCTCTGGCGCAGACCAGCGCACCGCCAATCAAGATCGGCTGGCTGGTGGCACTCACCGGGCCCAACTCTTCACCTGGCATCGGCTTTGATCGCGGTCTCAAGTATGCGGTCGACGAAGTGAACCAGAGCGGTGGCATCAAGGGCCGCAAGCTTGAGATCGTCACCCGCGATACCCAAGGGGATCCGACGAAGGCCGTGAACGCGGCGCTGGAACTCATCAACAAGGAAAAGGTTGACTTCATGGTGGGGCCGACAAATTCCGGGGAAGGTTTGGCGACTACCCCGCTGATCGCGCGTCAGAAGATCCCGAGTATGGTGTACGGGGTGGTCGACACCCTGGTCGATCCAGAAAAATATCCGTACACCTTCCGCATTCTGCCGTCGAATAAGCAGTGGACCGAAGCGGCGCACAACTATATTCTGAAAACGCTGAAAGCCAAGAACATCGCCATCATCGGCGATGCCACTGGCTACGGTACTGCCACGGTCAATCTCTCGGAGCAGGAACTGAAAAAGCAGGGCGCCAACATCAGCTACAAAGCCCTGATCGAAGCCAATCAAAGTGACGTGACGACGGATATCCAGAAAGCTAAAAATTCCGGTGCTGACGTCGTGCTGATCTGGAGCGACTCGGCAGCGCTCAACGCGCGGCTGATCAACGCCCGTGCGGAAGCGAATTGGACGGCGCCGATCGTGGGGCATCCGGCATTGGGTTCCGGCTCGATCAAGCCGTTGCTGACAAAGCCGGAGAACTGGAACGCGGTGTACAACATTGGTTACAAGCAGACCAGTTTCGATGCGGCGGGCAAGCTGCCGGAGGGCACTGCCAAATTCCTGGCGGACGTGGTCAGCAAGAAGGTCAGGGTCGATGACACCACCTTGTGGTGGATCGCCGCTGGCAACGATGCAGTGCAATTGATTCGCCGCGGGTACGAGGGAAACGGCACCAGTAATCCGGATGACGTTAAAAAATCGTTGGAGTCACTCCGGGGTTTTACTGGAGTCTTCGGAAACTACACCTACACGACGACCAATCACAATGGCTACGATGTCAACGACATCGTCATGAATCGCGCCGATTCGTTCAAAGACGGGTCCTACACGCTGGCGCCGGGTTACAGCAAGTAATCCGCTTCGAAACGATTCAGCGCCGAACGTAAGCAGCAAATCGGGGGAGGGCCGGGTCGGTGCAGTCCGCCGCCGGCTCGACTTCGCCTGGCGTTTCGGGTTTGCCCTTGATCGCGCGGTGCGCGTGCGCCATCACCACTGCAGGAGACTTTCTTAAATGATACTAAGCATTCTTATCGCGGGCGTGGCCATCGGCTCGATCTACGCGATGATCGGCATCTGCTACAACATCATGTACTCGACCTCCAAGGTCCTCAGCTTCACCTGTGGGCAGCTTGGGATGATTGGTGCGGTATTTGGGGCATGGTTCATAGGCGACCTGCAATGGCCGATCTGGCTTGGCTTCCCGGCGGCGATGCTGGTCGGAGTTGCCTTTGGGTTCATCACGGAATTGATTGCGGTACGCCCGGTACTGAAGAACATTGATCAGCATTTGTATGTGCTGAGTACGCTGGCCTTCGCCCTGATGGTGCAAACCGCCGCGGCAATTTGGTGGGGCACTGAACCGAGGCCGTTCCGGACGCTGATTGGTCTTGGCTCGGGCGCTCTGGCGGAGAAATACTGGCTGCCGGTCGTTGTCTGCCTGCTGACCGTGGGGACGATTGACCTGTTCTACCGCAAGACCTTATGGGGGCGCGCGTTCACGGCGATTTCGGAAGATCCCGGAGCGGCGCTGGCGCTTGGTATCCCTGAGCGACGCATGCGTGTCATCAGCTACGGGCTGGCGGGTTTCGTGGGGGCGCTGGCGGGTTTCGTTGGCGGTCAGCTGCTCTTCGCCTTTTTCGCGATTGGTGCCCTGCTCAACTTTTATGGGTTCATCCCCATTGCCTTCGGCGGTATCGGCAGCAATCGCGGCGCGCTGGTGGGCGGCTTGGCCCTCGGCATCCTGCAGCAGGTCGCCAACTATCTCGTCGGCGGCGTATTTGTTGGTGTCGTGATCTTCGCCCTGTTCATTGCGGTGTTGGTGCTGATACCACAAGGTCTGTTTGGCAGTAGCGCAGCGAGGAGGGTGTAATGTCGACTTTTTCGAATTCAGGCAAAGGGGTCGCGGATCCTGCGAACCCGGGTCGTCTGATCAGCCAGTTCGCGCCTCTCGCAGCGGCCTTGCTGATAGCCGGCATCCTGCCGAGTTTCGTGGATAACTACTGGATCCAGATTGCCTCCCTGGCGTGCATTTACTGGGTGTTGATCGCCGGGCTGAATCTGATTGTCGGCTACGCCGGCCAGCTGGCCATCGGCTTCGTTGGCCTCCTGGCGATTGGTGCCTACACCGCAGCGATTCTGTGCGAGAAATTGGGTGTTCCATCGCTGGTGGCTTTGGTGCTCGCGGGGTGCAGCGGTGCCTTCTTTGGGTTTGTGATCGGACTGCCGTCGCTGCGGCTCAAGAACTTCTACTTTGCGATGACGACCTTAGGCTTTGCCACGATCGTGACCCAGGTCGCGCTGGGTTGGGAAAGTCTCACTGGCGGTGGCATTGGACTTCCCGGCCCGGTCTTTCCGGCTCCGTTCAATTCGTCCGTCGGGTTTTACTACCTGGTGCTCGCGATGGCGTTGATCGCCACCTACTTGCTACGCAATATCGCCATCAGCAACTTTGGTCGTGGGCTGGTTGCCGTGCGCGATGCCGAGGTGGCCGCCGAGGCAATGGGCGTGCCGGTTGTGCGCCTGAAGTTGGTCACATTCACCTTCAGCGGCGGCCTGGCTGGCCTGGCGGGTGCTCTTTACGCTGCACGCCAGACGTATATCACGCCCGACGCATTCACCTTTGACCTTTCCGTGATGTTTTTTATTGCAGTGCTCATCGGCGGTCGCGGCCGCATCGTGGGGCCAATGGTCGGTACCGCCATTCTGACGTTGTTGCCGGAAATTGCGGCGCCACTGGTGGCTTGGTCGACCTTTGCCTACGGGCTATTGCTGCTGCTGGTGGTGTTGATCGTCCCGGGAGGGATGGCGGACTATATCGACAAGATCTTTAAAAAACGGCCGATCGCCAATCGCATAACGGCACCCAAGGTGGGGGTTATTTCGGCCGTTATCTCTAGAGCGGGCGACAAGGCGGCGACATCCATCGTTGTCAAGAATGTGGCGCTGGCCTTTGGCGGCGTGCGGGCGCTCGATGGCGTCGATCTGGAGGTCCAGCCAGGCACCATTCATGGTTTGATCGGTCCCAACGGCAGCGGGAAAACGACCTTGCTCAATGTCATATCAGGCTACTACGCCGCAAACCAGGGGACGATCTTTTTTGGCGAACATGACATTGCCGGCATGCCAGTGCAGTCCCGATCCGGTCTGGGCATCGCGCGCACCTTTCAGACCCCTCGTGTTCTAGGAAATTTGAGTGTGCTGGAAAACGCGATGCTCGGCGCCTATAGCCAGTTTTCCAGCAGTTTCCCGCTCACTGCGCTGGGATTGCCGAATAGTCGCCGCGAGGATAAGGCGATACGCGAGCGGGCCTACCGGGCACTTACCGCAGTGGGTCTGGCGCACTGCGCCGAAAGCAGGGCGGATCAGTTGCAGCATACGGAACAACGTTTTCTGGAGATCGCCCGTTGCCTGGTCATGCAGCCAAAAATATTGCTACTCGACGAACCGGCCGCTGGCCTTGCACACAATGAAATCGAGAACCTTGGGACCTTGATTGAAGAAATGTGCTCCCTGGGTGTCGCGATCCTGCTGATCGAGCATCACACCGATCTGGTTTTTCGGATATCGGGCCATGTCACCGTCCTCAATCTCGGCAAAGTGCTGGCCTCGGGAACCCCGTCTGAAGTCCGCACCAACAAGGAAGTGATCAATGCATACCTCGGCACCTGAGTCGGTCCGACCCCTGTTGTCGGTCAAGGGGCTGGCAGCGGGATACGGATCGTTACGCGTTATCGAAAATCTCGACATGTCGATGGGACAGGGGGAGATCGTCGCACTGGTTGGACCTAACGGGGCGGGCAAGAGCACGCTCGTGAAAGCGATTTCCTCACTGATCCTGAAAACGGCGGGAACCGTGACGCTTGATGGCGACGAGATCACCAAGCTCTCTCCGCGAGAGTGTGGCAAGCGTGGGTTGGTGCACGTGCTGGAAGGACACCGCGTCTTCGCCCCGCTGACGGTTGAGGAAAATTTGCTGCTGGCGGCATTCGACGTGCCGGCGGCGCGGCGGCTTGAGCTGGTCGAGGAAGCCTATGCCTTTTTTCCCGACATTGCGAAAAAGCGTCACGACAAGGCCGGGGCCTTGAGTGGGGGGCAGCAACAAATGCTGGCGGTCGGGCAAGGCATTGTGCGGCGACCAAAACTACTGATCCTTGACGAGCCCTCGGCCGGCCTTGCGCCAGTGCTGATTGACCGCGTGCTCGAGGTGGTGGAGAGCTTGCGTGCAAAAGGCGCCGCGATTCTGTTGATAGAGCAGGCCGTGGAAAAGGCCCTGCGCGTGGCGGACCGCGTGTATGTCATGGTTCATGGAAAGATCGTCCTGAACACCGACGCCGCTTCGGCGCGCGCACCAGGTGTGCTGGAAGCCGCCTATCTGGGCACCTCCACGAACCAATAAAAAACAGGTCGTCATGAAAATTACATCGATAGAAACCTCCGTTGTTTCCATTCCGTTTGACATGGGTGGCCCGCCGCAGCTGTTTGCTGGGAAACCATGGACGCACATTGATACTTTGTTGGTGAAAGTGGAAACCGATGTCGGCATTACCGGTTGGGGCGAAGCCTTCGGTCATGTGGTCAATCAAGGCACCAAGGCAACACTGGACACCTTGATAGCACCCCTCTTCATCGGTCGGGACCCTCGTGACATCACTGGCTTGATGCAGGAAATGCAGAAGACGCTGCACCTGCTCGGTCGCAATGGCTCCGTGATCTATGCCCTTTCCGGGATCGATATCGCGTTGTGGGATTTTGTCGGCAAGCTTGCCAAGCAGCCAATCTATCAGCTGCTCGGCGGCAGCAATCGGCGCAGTCTGACAGCCTACCAGTGCTTGCTGCGCTACACCGACCCGGTCCTGGTGGCAAAGAATTGCGCTGCCGGGTACGCTGAAGGCTATCGCTATTTCAAGCTGCACGAAATCACGCGTGAGGCCTTTCTTGCGGCCAAGGGGGCGGTTGGGCCCGATGCGCACATCATGTTTGATACCAATTGCCCGTGGACAGTGGAGGAGGCCATCCGCATGGCGCAGAGTCTTAAGGACGATGGTCTGTACTGGCTTGAAGAGCCGGTCTGGCCGCCTGAAGACCATGCCGGCCTGGCGCGCGTTCGGGCGCAAGGAATTCCGATTGCCGCAGGCGAAAACGCAGCCGGATTATTCGATTTTAAGAGCATGATGGATGCTGGCGCGATTGACATCGCCCAGCCGAGTGTGACGAAAATTGGCGGTATCACCGAATTTCGTCGCATCCTTTCGCTGGCCGACGCTTACGGTGTCAGGGTCGTTCCGCACTCGCCCTATTTCGGGCCGGGCTTTATCGCAACACTCCATCTTGCCGCCGCAATGCCGAGCAATCCACCGGTGGAATGCCTGTGGATGGATGCGGAGGCCCGTCTCTTTGGGGATTACGTTCTTCCGAAAAACGGGCAACTGCCTGTGCCTCAAGGCCCCGGTTTAGGCTGTGATCCTGATCCGGCTGTACTTGAACGCTACCTGATTGATGGCCCTACCGTTACCCGTTGAAGGATCTATTCCCATGAAAATTATCGATGTCAGAACTGAATCCGTCATTCTTCCGATGGCAGCACCGATTCACAGCGCATTGGGAGAAATTTCGCAGTTTGGGTGCGTGCTGGTGCAGGTTGTCACCGACGCGGGAATCACTGGCGAGAATCTGGTGTTCACGCTCAACAACGTGCGCACCCCCGTACTGCGCGAGATGGTGCACAGCCTGATCCCATTGGTCAAGGGCCGCGATGCGGGGCATATTGGGAGTTTCTGGTCGCGGGCGTGGAAAGATGTCAATTTTGTCGGCCACAAGGGGGTCTCGATCGTCGGCATTTCGGCCATCGACGGTGCGCTGTGGGACCTACTCGGTAAAGCCTCGGGCCTGCCGATTTATCGGTTGCTGGGCGGACATAGTCCGACTGTCCCGGCGTATCACAGCGGCGGCTTGTGGTTGTCCAGTTCGATTGATGCGTTGACTAGAGAGGCGCAGGACTTCGTCAGTCAGGGCTTCCAGGCCATCAAGATGCGCTTGGGTAGCGCCACCTTTAGCGAGGATGTAGCCCGGGTTCGTGCAGTGCGCGAAGCGATTGGACCGCAAGTGAAGTTGATGGCAGATGCCAATCAGGGAATGACCGTCAGCGGTGCGATCCGCCTTGGACGGATGCTGGAGGAATTTCAGCTTACCTGGTTCGAGGAGCCGCTTCCTGCCTACGATCTGGAAGGCGTGGCACGTGTCGCCGCGGCACTGGATACGCCGATTGCGAGCGGAGAGACGGAGTACACCCGCTATGGATTCCGCCAGATGCTCGAATTGAAATCGGCCGATATCCTGATGCCTGACTTGCAGCGGGTTGGCGGTGTCTCCGAGTTCGTCAAGGTTGCGCACATGGCCGAGGCCTATGACATTCCTGTATCGAGCCATCTCTTCAGCGAGATGAGCCTGCAGGTACTGGGTGGATTGGCCAATGCGATGTATCTCGAGTACATGCCGTGGTTCGGGTCTCTCTACAACGAAACGATCGAATTCAATCGCGGCAGCGCGATGGTTCCGGAGCGTCCAGGTTGGGGCTTTACTTTTAATGAAGACTATATCAAGTCGCTTCAACCCTGTTGATCGGCACCACGCGGCGGTGTCGACGCGGCGATCACGGAACTGACGCAGCAGCTATCGCCGTTGTTTCGCACGTTCAACTTGGTGGCAGCGCACAAGCCCGAGTATTTCGAAGATTTCAACAGGTGCGCGACGACATTCCAGAGGCGATGCGACGCTACCGGTCCCCTGGCGTGCGGCCGCAAGGGGCTTCATTGGCATTGGCTGCTTTGGAAGAAGCGGCCGGATGAGGTGAATCAACAGTCGTGACAAGTAAGGTTATCGCTCAATGTCGAGCCAAATGAACGGAGACAAATGATGTTGAAGAAAATGATGAGCTGCTGCGTATTGGCAGCTGGCTTGGTTGCAGGAACAGCACAGGCCGCTGAAGTCAATTGGAAGTTCTATACATACTTCGCCGCCAATGACAAACCGACCGAGCTGCACAAGGCATTCGCGAACGATATTTACAAGGCCAGCAAGCAACGATTCCAGATTCAGGTTTTTTCCTCGGGCGAGCTTCCCTACAAGGCTTCGGATGTGCTGCGTGCGGTCGGGACCAACCAAGTGCAGATGGGTGACGTGGCGTTGGGTTTTGTCGCAGGGGATGTGCCGGAGCTCAATGCCTTCGCAATGCCATTCGCATGTACGTCGATGGACAAGTTTTTCGACAAGGCTGCGCCAGCGGTGGAGGCCGACATTAACAATATTCTTACCGGTAAATTCAAGGCTCGCTCGATCATGCAATGGGTCATGCCGCCGCAACAACTCTGGCTGGTGAAGCCGGTGGCCGGCATCGACGGACTCAAGAACCTGAAGGTTCGTTCGTGGAATCGCGAACAGGCAGACATGATGAAGTTGCTTGGCGGATCGGGAGTCACCATCACGCCTTCCGAGGTTATCCCTGCGCTGCAGCGCGGCGTGGTCGACGGTGCGTTCACGGCCGCTGTGCCTGCGCTCGACTGGAAGTTCAATGAAGTCACCAAGATGGGTTACATGATGAATGTGACGTTGGCACACCAGATCGTGGCCGTCAACGATCAGGAGTTGGCCAAGCTGCCTGCCGATCTGAAGCAGTTGCTGCTCGAAAAAACGCGCGAGTGGGCGCCTAAGTATCGTAAAGAGATGATTGAAGCAGACAAGATTGCACGCAAGACTCTGTCTGCCAAGGGGGTGGTGCTGCTGGACCCGACAGCCAAGGAAATGGAGACAATGCAGTCGATAACGCTTCCGATGCGCGCCGAGTGGGCCGTTAAAAATGGACCTGTCGCGATCAAGATGCTTAAGACCGCAATTGATGCTTGCCAATAACAGCGAAAGCTCGGCCATGATGTCCGTCTGGATGAAGCTTGGCCGGCTGTTTGACCGGCTCGGCGACATTTTGGTTGCGGTCTCGACCATCATGCTGTTGGTGATGGTGGTCTTGATGGGCATCGAAATCGGGTATCGCACCTTGTTCTCTGCCTCGACCCAGATTGCGGACGAATACAGTGGTTACCTGTTTACGTGGATGACGCTGTGCTGCTTTCTTTACGCGCAGCGCAGCGACCGGTTTCTGAGAGTCGATGCGTTGCGAAACCGATGGTCTCCGCGTGTGCGAGCAGCGGCGGATGGTATCGCCTCGATTCTCAGCGCCGGCCTCACCGCAGTTCTCTTGTACGCAACCTGGGCCACGTTCAGAACCAGCATGGAATTCAACGCTCTTTCGATCCAGTATTCGCAGACGAGACTCTGTATTCCGCAAGCCATCATGCCCGTCGGTTTCGCACTGCTTCTATTGGCATTTGTCCACAGTGGCATTACCTCGCTGCTACAGGCGATGGGGTACCTACCGATCACAGCGGCCATCATCCCGCAACAGGCGTCATACGAATGAGTTGGCAAATTGCGTTGGCAGTCTACGGGATGCTGCTTCTTGGGAGCTTGCTCGGCGGGGTGAGTATCGGCGCCGCGATCGGCTTGGTCGGCATTGTCGGCATCACCTTGGTCTCAGGTACACAGTTATGGTTATCGATCGGGGACATCGTGTGGAACACCACCAACACGTTTACGCTGGTATCGATTCCGCTGTTCGTTCTGATGGGGGAGATCATTCTGCGCAGCGGAATCTCTACCCGCTTTTATAACGGAGTAGCCGTGCTGCTGAGGCGTCTACCTGGCAGTCTTGCACAAACAAACATCGTCGGTTGCGCGATTTTTTCCGCAATTGCAGGGTCGTCCGTGGCGACAGCCATGACGGTCGGTTCCGTCGCCATTCCAGAAATGCGTAAGCGAGGCTACTCCGACCGTCTGACGATTGGTACGCTTACCGGTGGTGGCTGCCTCGGCATCCTGATTCCGCCGTCGATTCCGATGATCGTCTATGCCTCGATGACACAGGTATCGGTGATCGATCTGTTCATGGCCGGCGTGGTACCTGGTCTTGCTCTCGCTGGCATCTTCATGATTTATGTTGCCGTCCGGGTCTGGGCAGAACCGTCGCTCGTACCGCCTGCTGAGCCCATCGCATCCGGAAGTGAAATCCGGGCGGGGATCCTCGACGCCGTCCCAGTGATCGCTCTGATCGCGGCGGTGATCGGCAGCATGTACCTGGGTGTCGTCACGCCGACCGAGGCATCGGCGTTGGGTTGCATACTGGCTGTCGCACTCGGGCTCGCCTACCGCGAACTCACGTGGACGCGCTTTTACTCCGCGCTGAAAAACGCCGCTATCACAAGCGGAGTGGTGCTGTTTATCACCCTTAATGCGCAGATTCTCAACTTCGCAGTGGTTACATCGGGCATCGGCCAGGGGCTGGCGCAAGGCATTGCCGCACTCGGTCTCTCGTCCTTCTTTTTCTTCTGCATGCTTTTTCTGATTTACCTGGTGATCGGTATGTTCATCGACGGTCTTTCGATCATGTTGCTGACGGTACCGCTGCTTTATCCGTCGTTTGTCTCCATGGGTTTCGATAGTGTGTGGGTGGGTGTCATCATCGTGATCTTTATCGAACTTGGCGCGTTAACACCTCCGATGGGACTCAACCTGTTCGCAATCCAGGCGATTGCCGATGACCAGAGCCTGAGTGACGTGGCAAAGGCGTCTATGCCGTACGCGCTGATGATCTCGGCGTTCGCGTTTCTTCTGTATGCATTCCCCGTCATCGCGCTGTGGCTGCCCGCCATGATGAAAGCAGGATAATCCCGTGCTCTTCACCCCGCCCCCCATCATCCCAACCCGTGTCTTCGCGCGCCTTCCAGACGCGATGCGCAAGACCGGACACGACACCGAGTGGCATCGCGGCCAGCCCGGCACGCATCCGGAGCATTCGATCCTGGAAGGACCGGCATTCGATCGCGACGGTACGCTGTGGTGCGTCGATATTCCATACGGCCGGATCTTCCGCGTTTCGCCGGATGGACAATTCACCGTTGTGGTCGAATACGACGGCGAGCCCAACGGGCTGGCGATCCATCGTGACGGGCGGATTTTCATCGCCGATTACGCAAACGGAATCATGATATTGGATCCGGTAACTGGTAGGGTTACACCGTTCGTCACGCGCGTGCGGCTGGAGCGGCTCAAGGCGGTGAACGATCTGGTGTTTGCAAGCAATGGGGATCTGTATTTCACCGATCAAGGTCTCTCCGGCTTACACGATCCGACGGGTCGCGTGTTCCGCGTGGGCGCCGACGGCCGTGTCGACTGCCTGCTTGACAATATCCCGAGCCCCAACGGCATCGCGCTGGATCCATCGGAAACCATGCTGTACGTAGCTGTCACGCGGGCCAATGCGGTGTGGCGTGTGCCGCTAATGGCCGATGGGAGGGTCGCCAAGGTCGGTAATTTCATTCAGCTTTCAGGCGGCGGTGGACCTGACGGATTGGCGGTCGACAGTGACGGAAATATTGCCATCGCGCACATCGGGCTTGGTGTTGTCTGGCTGTTCAGCAAGCGCGGCGAGCCGATGGCGCGGATCCAGTCGACGGTGGGCTATCACACGACTAATATGGCATTCGGCGGAGCCGATGGACGCACGCTGTTCATCACGGAGTCAGAAAGCGGGACGCTGTTGCAGGCCGATGTTCCGGCTGAAGGACTACGGTTGTTTTCTCACCTTTAGGAGTTAACGCTGGGGTGGAAATGACTCAGATTGTAATTATTGCCGACGATTTGTCCGGTGCGGCTGATTGTGCATGCGCATTTGTCAAGGCAGGTCTCGAGACACTGGTCGTGATCGACCGCGATGCACAGCAAGACTCCGACAACGGGGCGAACCAGGTTATCTCCATTGATGCCGACACGCGACGCGCAACGGGAATAGAGGCTGCGCGAATTCATCTTGATATATTTAAGCGCTATTGTTCCCGCGAGCAGCTGCTGTATAAAAAGATTGACTCCACGCTACGCGGCAATTTCATCGCCGAACTGAAGGCGATCATTGACCGGGCAGGATTGGCAATTGTCGCCCCTGCATTTCCGCAAGCTGGCCGCTTTACGCGAAAGGGCCACCAGTTCCTGAAGGAAACGCCGCTCGAAGAGACGGATATCTGGCAAGGAGAGGGAATAACCGGTTCCGCCCATATTCCAAGCATGCTGGAAAGCCATGGGATAAGTGCGGCATCCATATCAGTTGAGGATATCCGTGGCGGTGAACAGCGGTTACATGAAATGTTTGAAGCGCTCGCAAGCAGCGGCGTGCAGGCCATAGTGTGCGACGCTGAGGTGGATGATGACTTGCAAGCGATCACACAGGCGTCAATTTCACTGTCGCGCCCGCGGTTCTGGGTTGGTTCTGCTGGTCTGGCCAGTCATCTACCAGTTGCTGCAAAAATGGCCACCAAACCGTTCGAAGTCGCTCCAATTGCGATCAAGGGTTCGATCTTGACGGTGGTCGGAAGCCTCTCCAGTGCGTCACGTACGCAGGCCGACTATCTATTCTCCGCCAGCCAACTGGAACGCATTGATATACGGGCAAGCGTCTTACGCGAAGGACAAGTTCATCCAGACTGGCCTGCGCTACGCGACAGATTGGCCTTGTTGCTCCAGAAAGGTCGCGATACGCTGGTTGTGATCAGCGCGGAAGAGCCAGTCAACATGGCAGAGGGGCTGCGTTTGTGCCAAACGCTAGCGTTGCTCGTTGCACCGCTTGCGGAGCATATTGGCGCGGTCATCTCCACAGGCGGCGAAACAGCACGCGCCATCTTGTCGGCGATGGGTTCAAAGGGATTACGAATGATCGGAGAAATCGAGTCCGGCGTGCCGATTTCCGTGGCCACCGGCATAAAGCCCATCCCTGTTATAACCAAGGCAGGTGCCTTTGGTTCTCGCGAAACGCTTTTTCGTTGTTATGAAACGCTGAGGCTGGCAAGGGCTGAATCTGCCGGCGATCCAGAAAATATATCCCTCGAGATTACACAGACAACATTTCCCAGGATAGCTTCTTAATGTACCGACCCATCATTGCAATAACCATGGGCGACGCTGCCGGCGTCGGTCCCGAAATCATCATGAAGAGTCTGGCAGTCAAAGAGCTGTACCAGCGTTGCAGGCCGCTGGTTATAGGCGACATCAACCGATTGCGTGAGGCTTGCAACATCGTTGGAAGCGACCTGAAGTTGCATGCGGTCGATGATGTCCAGTCAGCCAACTTCACCTATGGTGTTGTGGAATGTATCGACCTTGGATTGATACCGGCCAATCAGCCATTCGGAAAGCTTTCTCCATTGTGCGGCCATGCTGCATATTGCTATATCGAACGCGCAGTCGAGCTTGCTGTAAAACAAGAAATAGATGCCATTTGCACTGCACCACTCAACAAGGAAGCACTACACGCAGGAGGCCATATGTTCCCGGGCCATACCGAGATGCTTGCTGAACTAACCGGTACCCCCGAAGTATCGATGATGCTCGTGGCGCCGAACCTGCGTGTTATTCACGTTACGACCCATATCGGTTTGCTTGATGCGATAAGGAAAATCGAGCCGGGATTGGTGGGGCGGACAATTGATCGAGGCTACGACACGCTCGTGCGCTCCGGCATCATGAATCCGCGCATCGGCGTATGCGGCATTAACCCACATGCCGGCGAAAACGGATTGTTCGGTTGCGGCGAAGAAGAGGAAAAAATCATTCCTGCCGTCGAGTCCCAGCAAGCCTTAGGGCGATCCGTGGAAGGCCCATTGCCTGCTGATACATTGTTTTTCAGGGCAGCCCGTGGCGACTTCGATCTTGTGGTGGCCATGTATCACGACCAGGGACACGGGCCGGTGAAAGTCATGGGTCTGGAAGCCGGCGTTAATGTTACGGTCGGTTTGCCGGTGATTCGCACGTCCGTCGACCATGGTACTGCATTTGATATCGCTGGCAAGGGCATCGCTGATGAACGCAGCATGCTGGAGGCCCTCCGTCAGGCGATCGACCTGGCGACGCGACGCCACTGAACCAATAACTATGGTTTGTCGCAATAAGCTCCGAGCGAAGGATTTTGATATGCTGACCACTCCCTTTGGGCACCCACCAAGCCGTTAAGCCGTGCCTACAGCACGCTGGTTCGGATGAACGGGCGGTGCGCCGCACGGTCTGAACTTGTCGCATGCCCAGGCGTTCAACTCCGGCTGCAGTCAGGCCACAGCAGCCACATCCGCCTTGCGCCAGGCCACTGGAAAGAATCGGTCGTCTGTGGGATGTACCCCCGCCGGAAGTTGCGGATCGCCCGTGACCTTCATGGTGGCGGGACGTGGGTCCCATACCGCGTCGGCGCCGAAGTAGCGCGTGGAGATGGCCACGCGCCTACGCAGCGGCGAGAAATTGCCGGGCGCGCCGTGCACGGTCAGCGGGTGGTGCACCAGGCAGTCGCCAGCCTTCATTTCCCAAGAAAGGAATCGGTACTTCGGGTCGTCCTTGAGCTCGCTGAAGTTGGGGCATTCCTCCAGGTCGGACTTGAAGCTTGGGTCCTTGTCGGGGATCGCCGCGCGATAGAACTTGCCCCACTTGTGCGAGCCGGCGATGTATTCGAGCGCGCTGTTTTCCGGTCCCACGTCTGTCAGTGCAACCCACACCGACAGAATCTGGTTGCCGCGCATGGGCCAGAACGGCAGGTCGTGGTGCCAGTCGGTCGCCTCATTGGTTTCGGGTTCCTTGACGAACACCTGGTCGTAGAACACGCGCACCTCGTCCGCGCCCATCAGGCGTGCGGCGATCTCGGCGTTGGGCGAGTTCATCACGTAGTCCTCGAAGTCCGGGTCCCAGCGGAAGACGAAAGAGTTGATGTGGTAGCGACCGGTCTTGCCACCCAGCGCACGCGTCACTTCGCGCGGGCGG
>Ga0105047_10003355_pt1 | contig 28229 bp, 33 predicted proteins | sample MAT04_FD_78384 | JGI IMG/M metagenome (GOLD analysis project Ga0105047, IMG submission 78384) | Freshwater microbial communities from Lake Fryxell liftoff mats and glacier meltwater in Antarctica - MAT-04 (megahit assembly) | ecosystem: Environmental > Aquatic > Freshwater > Ice > Liftoff... | reverse complement strand
CAGCGACGCAGCGACGCAGCGACGCAGCGACTAGGGGCCGCGGCCATGGCCAGGGGCAGGGGAAGGGGCGCTGGGTCCGACCGCAGTCCGGGGCGTTCCGGGCGGAAACAGCTGGATGTCGCCGTACCACGCACGCACCACGCTGCGGGTGTTGTCGGTGTCGGTCATCAGAGCCATTGACAGCAAGGTACCGGGCTCTTCGCCGAAGGCCAGGCGAAAGTCGGCCAGCAGATCGCGCCGATGATCGCGCCACTGCTCCAAGAAGTTGCTGCCAGAGTCGAGCACGATCTTGCGGACACGGTCCGTGCGCGGGTTGATGATGACGCTGCCCACTGGCGCGCTGCTGTCCCAGACATACATCAAGGTAGCGTAGGGTGGCTTTTCACCGCTCAGGGCATGGGCCAACTCGAACAGCATCCGCGTGCGTCCGCTCAGCCGTTGATGATCACCGTCAAACGCAAACAGCACCCGGGCCGCAGCGTCTTCGTGGTCGGCGTCGGCCACGCTGGCATGCGCAGTGACGCTGGGCACCCACCAAGAAAAACTCACCTCGGCCAACTCAGTGGGCGCAAGCACCAAGGTGCGTCGCCACATGCTGGCAGATTGTTCGGCCACCGCCGCTGTTGCGGCTCGACCGTCCTTGGTGGTGGTGGTGTACTTGGTCTGGGATTTGCCAGGAAGCGCAATGGCCTGCCAGCCCTGCTTGTCCGGGTTCGGCATCAAGGAGTCGTTTGATAGACCGGCGCATCCAGAGAGCATGGCCGCCGCGATCAAGCGTGTGATCAACCGTGGTCTGACGAGCAATTTCATCTGCGCCGCCATGGCAGTGGAGACATGAAAAAGCCGCCCGAAGGCGGCTCTTGGATCCAATGCCTTCGTGCGCAGAGCGCACGAAAGGGGCATCAGAAGCTGTGGCGCACGCCGAACTCGTAGCCGGTCGACAGGAAGCCGGATTGACGACCCCGGTTGGCCGGCGTGATTGCGAGCGGTGCAACACCACTGCCACTGGCCGTGAATTGCGTGCCAAGCTCGTTGTCGACGCGTCCGTAGTTTGCGTACAGCGCGGTGCGCTTGGACAGGTCATATTGATAACCCAAGCCGAGCTGTGTGGCCGAGCGGAAGTTGCCGCCAGACTTGCCGTACGAAAACTTCAATGTACTGGCACCGAACGGCACGGTGGCAGCAGCCACGGCGTTCTTGAAGTCGAGGTTCGAGTACGTGTGGTGATGGTACTGACCGATGATGGTCATGAAGCTGAACTTGTACGAACCGGCAACGTTCCAGACCGTCAGGTCGTCGATCATGGCGCCGGTCTTGTCAGTGATGCCGTAAGCAAAAGCCACATTGACGGGGCCAGCGGCATAGCCGATGCGACCACCCATGTACTTGTTGCCCGTGGCACCTTCACCAGCGGCGACCATGACCTGACCGTATACGCCACCCAAACCGCCTGGCAGGAAGTAGCCGATCGAGTTGTTGGCGCGAACCAGCGTGGTGGCGCCAGAGTTCAATGGGGTCCCCATGCCTGGCCCTGCCATCAAGTTGCTCTGTGCAGCAACGCCGACGGTGTTGAACGGGTCAAACAGCGTCTGGTTCCAGAAGGTCGGGGTGTAGTCGCGACCCAGGCGCACTTCGCCGAACTTGCCCAGCAGGCTCAGGGTCGAGCGGCGCTGGAAGGTCAGACCGCCAGCGGCTGCGTTAGGGCCTACGGCAGCCGTGCCGCCGCCGACGTCGGGGTTCATCCCGGCCTCGAGCCAGAAGCCGGCACGCATGCCGCCGCCAAGGTCCTCGACGCCGCGGAAGGTCAGGCGGTTGGATTGCATGCCCTCGGGGCTCAGCGTTTTGATCTCGCCCAGCGAACCGTTCTTGACGCTGCGAGCTGCCAAGTCAACGATGCCGCCAATGGTGACGGACGATTGGGCCGAAGCAACGCCGGCAAACGCGGTCAGCGTGGCCATGGCGAGCAGTGTTCTCTTCATTGCGACTATCTCCTAGGTTGAACGATTAGGTTCCGATCGGGAAGGTGTGCCGGCTGGGGGCTGATCAGACCAACCTCCTCATCGGAAGTTGTGCGTATTGCACCAGAGCGCCAAGCTGTTTGCTATTGCAAGACCCCGCAAACAGCACGCTGTGTTGTCTGTCAGCAACGAAACGAGGCCCGTCATCGCTCAGCAATTCTTGCCGCGGCGACTTATTCTTCAAGCATGAAGAGTATCGACCCCCTGATCAACTCCCTGGACCTGGCCCTGCGGACCCTCGCTGGCGTGGCTCACGCTGGCCGGCCGTATCCCGGCTCAGGCTTGACTGACGACGACGGGCCGCACACGGCCGAAGAGCGCCAGTTGTCCGGCGCACTCATGCGCGTCAACCACGTCGGCGAAGTCTGTGCGCAGGCCCTGTACCAGGCTCAGGGCCTGACGGCGCGCACGCCGGAGATTCGGGCGCAAATGGCCCGGGCTGCGCGTGAAGAAACCGATCACATGGCGTGGACCCAGCGCCGCCTCGATGAACTGGGGGCGCGGCCGAGCCTGCTGAACCCGCTGTGGTTCTTGGGTTCATTTGGCATCGGTTTGCTTGCCGGTCGGCTGGGCGAGGCTGTCAGCCTGGGTTTTGTTGTCGAGACTGAACGACAAGTCGAAGCCCATCTGGCCGATCACATGCAACGCCTGCCAGCCTCGGACCTGCGCTCGCGGGCCGTGGTGGCGCAGATGAAGTCCGATGAAGCGCATCATGCCGAGGTCGCCCAGGCCGCTGGTGCCCAAGCGCTGCCGGCGCCGGCGAGATGGTTGATGCGAGCTGCCGCCAAGGTGATGACGACCACTGCGCAGCGCATCTGAGGCGACAGCGGGCGTTCGCAGCCGGCACTGTCCAAGCGCCGAGTTCAGGCCTCAGACAGTTCGAAGCTGGTGGTGATCTGCGCCGTCTTGGCCAGCATGATGCTGGCTGAGCAGTACTTTTCATGCGACAGGGCGATGGCCCGCTCAACCGCAGTGGCGCTCAGGCTCCGGCCGCTAACGTCGAAATGCATATGAATGTGAGTGAACACCTTGGGGTCGGTCTGCGCGCGTTGTGCCGTCACCTTCACGCTGCAGGTGCGCACGTCATGGCGGCCGCGTTTGAGGATCAGCACGACGTCGTAAGCGGTGCAGCCGCCCGTGCCGGCCAGCACCGTTTCCATCGGCCGTGGTGCCATGTTGCGTCCGCCGCCATCGGGAGCGCCATCCATGGTCAGGAAGTGGCCGCTGCCGGTTTCTGCGAGAAACCCCATGCCGGTGCTTGGCAGCCAGTTGATGGTGCATTCCATGGTCGTGAAGCCCGCTTGTGGGGCATGTAGTGAAGGGTCCTCGCATTCTGGGGTGACGCCCCGTCAAATCCTTTCCAGATTCATATTGCACTGCAGCAATTCGCTCGTTAGACTGCTTCTTGAGGACGTTCGAACAAGGCGTTTTTGCTGGCCCTTGCCTCGAATGGTCCGCCCTTTGTCTCCTCCACCTCCTTCATTGGTGGATTCAGCCCGGTGCCGCAAGGCACCGGGTTTTTTTTGGTCTGCGAGGACTGACAACTATGATTTCTGCCCCTTGTCCCGAAAGCTGACCATCCCCATCCCCATCCCCATCCCCATGCTCATCGATGCGAAGGCGTCGACGACGCCCGAGGCCGGGTCTGAGGCCGTGTCCGAGGCGTGCGCCGGTCGCCCTTTGCGCCAATTGCGCCCTGTCGGGCAACGCCTGGCAGCCGCCTACCTGCAGCGCATCCTCACCGCACGGGTGTACGACGTGGCGCGTGAGACCGCGCTGGACCCCGCTCGCAATTTGTCGCGCCGACTGGGCAATCAGGTGCTGCTCAAGCGCGAAGACCAGCAGCCCGTCTTCAGCTTCAAGCTGCGCGGTGCGTACAACAAGATGGCAAGGCTTGGCACAGCACTGCTGCAACGCGGGGTGATCTGTGCTTCGGCAGGCAACCATGCACAGGGTGTGGCACTGGCGGCCAAGCGCCTGGGTGGCCGCGCGGTGGTGGTGATGCCCGTGACCACCCCCAAACTCAAGGTCGATGCGGTGCAGACCTTGGGTGCTGAAGTGGTGCTTTTCGGCGACAGCTATTCGGACGCACATGCCCGTGCCCTGCAGTTGCAAGAGGCCCAGGGCCTGACCTTCGTCCATCCTTTCGACGACCCCGATGTGATTGCCGGCCAGGGCACGGTGGGAATGGAGATCCTGCGCCAACACCAGGGCCCGATCGACGCGGTGTTTGTGGCCATTGGCGGCGGCGGGTTGATCTCGGGCGTGGCCGCCTACATCAAGGCCGTGCGGCCCGAGGTTCGTGTGATCGGTGTGCAGATGGTTGACTCTGACGCGATGTTGCAGTCGGTGCGCCGCGGTCGACGTGTGGCGCTGGCCGATGTGGGTTTGTTTTCTGACGGCACAGCGGTCAAGTTGGTTGGCGAAGAGACTTTCCGCCTGACACGCGAGTTGGTCGACGATTACGTCGTCGTTGACACCGATGCGGTGTGCGCTGCGATCAAGGACGTGTTCCAGGACACGCGCTGTGTGCTCGAGCCCGCCGGTGCGATGGGCGTGGCGGCCATCAAGCAGTATGTCGCCACGCACAAGCTCAAGGGGCGGACGCTGGTGACCATCACCTGCGGCGCCAACATGAACTTTGACCGCTTGCGCTTCGTGGCTGAGCGCGCTGAGCTGGGTGAGCAGCGGGAGGCCTTGTTTGCGGTGACCATTCCCGAAGAGCGCGGGTCGTTCAAGCGTTTTTGTGAGGCCTTGGGGCCCCGTTCGGTGACGGAGTTCAACTACCGCATCGGTGACGCCAAGCTGGCGCAGCTGTTCGTCGGTTTGGCCATTCAGCGCCGCGACGAGGTAGAGCGGCTGCGGCGCGTTTTTTCCAAGTTCGGCTTTGCCACGGTCAACCTGACCGACAACGAATTCGCCAAGGAACATGTTCGCCACATGGTGGGCGGACGCAGCGACCTGGCGCGCAACGAACGGCTGTTCCGATTCAACTTTCCCGAGCGCCCTGGCGCGCTGATGCGCTTTCTCTCGGTGTTGCACCCGGCCTGGAACATCAGCTTGTTTCATTACCGCAACCAGGGTGCAGACCATGGACGGATCCTCGTGGGCATGCAGGTGCCGTCTGCCGACGAGCTTGCCTTTGACGAGGTGCTGCAGAGGCTGGGCTACTCGTTTGTGGAAGAGACTGACAACCCGGTCGCCGCGCTCTTCTTGAAGTAACAGGTCGCGAGACTGACATCAACCCGACGAGCCTGATGGCTAAACTCATCAACCATGGTCACCTCGCGCTCTTTAGTTACCCCGTCTTCGAACCCCGTCCTGGAAAAAGCACTTCGCGAGAAGCTGCAGCGGCGCAATGAAGTGGGCGGCAGCCTGGGTGAGCTGGAGCCGCTGGCTATTCGGCTGGGGCTGATGCAAAACACCCTCAAACCGAGGTTCTACAAACCGCAGTTGATGGTCTTCGCATCGGACCATGGCCTGGCAGTAGATGGCTTGCAGGCCAAACGCGGCCGGCGCACCGACGAGACCGTGCACCTGTTGTTGAGCAACCAATTGCCGCTGACCGTGTTCGCCCGTGCCCAGGGCCTGGAGGTCTCAGTGGTGGATTGCGGCATGGCCGAGAACATGATCGCGCACGACCGCTTGTTGGTTCGCAAGATCGCCCATGGCACGCGCAACGCGCGGGTCGGCCCCGCCATGAGCGTGCAACAAGCTCACGCTGCGATGCGTGCCGGGATGGAGATCGGCGACCAGCTGCCCGGCAACGTCACGGTGCTGGCTGGCGTTGGCGTGGGCTCGCACGAGAGTGCGGCGCTGGTGTTGGCGCGGTTGACCAACACCGCCGTGCGTGACCTGATCGTTGCCGACGCGCAGATGGACAGCGAAAAGCTGGCTCACTTGATGGTGGTGCTGGGTGGTGCTCAGGGTCGACACCGCGATGTCACCGAGCCCATTGAGGTGCTCGCCGCCTTTGGCGGGTTTGAAGTCGCGGTGATGGTCGGCGTGATGCTGATGGCGGCCAGCAAGCGGCAGCTGTTGATGATCGATGGACTGCCCGCGTTCGCCGCCCTGATGGTCGCTGCACGCATTGCCCAGCCGGTCACCGATTACTGCGTCTTTTGCCGCAGCCACGGCCACCGCGGCCTGGACCAGGCGCTGAATCTTTTCCGCGCCTCGGCTTTGTTGGAACTGGGCATGGAAAGCACCGACGGCACCGGTGCCACGCTGGCCTGGCCTTTGGTGAAGTGCGCGGCGGCCTTGCTGACCGAGGTGGCCGATGGTGAAGATCCTGGGCCGTCCAGACCGGGTGGCCTGACCGACGTAACCCAAGCACCATCGGTGGCTTTGCCTGAGAGTCTGTTCGCGCCGGGCCAAGGCTACTGACCATTCGCCTGGGCGCGGCGCGTGCATGGCGCCAGCGCCGCGCTGATCAGCGTTGCTGGACCACGTCGGGAGGCTGGTTGGTTTCTGGCTGCTGAGCGTTGTCGCCTGCGGCCATCTGGCCGGGTTCGATGGGCTCACGCCAGCCTGGCATGCCGGGGCCAGGCCTGCCGCCGGTCGCCGCCACGCCCCCGGCGCCCGGCCCACCGATGGCAGGCAGGGTGCCGGTCGCGGCAACGGGCAATGGTGCGATTTCAAGCAGCACCGTGCCGTTGGCAGCCGTGTCGCCAGCGCCGCGCTTCGGGCCCAGCGTGGCGCCGCGAGCGCGCACCGACTGCAGCACCGTGTTGCCCTCCACCACCGCACCCACGCGGAAGGCCTTGGACGGTTTTCCGTCCACCGCGATCAAGGCCAAACCTTCATTGGCGGCCCGGTCGCTGCGCGGGCTGACGACGCCGATCAGCTGGAATCGGCTGTCGGCGGCGGGTTCAGGCTCGGTGGCCGCTGCCACGGGCAGCGCGTCGGCGCCAAACAAACGGGTGAGGTCACCGCGTGCACCGGCGCTGACCTGAGCCACCACGGTTTCGCGCGGCGCTGTTGGCGCCTGCACAAAAACACGCAGACCCCAAAAAAGCGCACTTGCGGCCACCACAGCCCAAACGCCAAACGTCCACCAACGTGCCAACATGTGGCAATTATCATTCACAGCCACCAGCGGGCGGGGTGCTTTGCAGTGCATCCCGCTGGCCACGGCCCCACACAAATGCACATCCGTTCACCGTTTCGCTCACTGTTGCCGGCCAGCTTGGCGCCGCTGGCCCGGCGCGGTTTCACCCTGATCGAACTGCTGGTGGTGCTGGTCATCATCGGCATCCTTGGGGCGTTGATCGTGCCCAACCTGATCGAGCGAACTGACGACGCACGCACCACCGCCGCGCGCACCGATGTCAACAATCTGGTGCAAGCGCTCAAGCTCTACAAGCTGGACAACCAACGCTACCCGAGTGCTGAGCAAGGCCTTGAGTCGCTGGTGAAGAAACCCACGGTCGGCACTGTGCCGCCCAACTGGAAGCCCTACCTGGACAAGTTGCCGGCAGACCCCTGGGGTCGTGCGTACCAATACCTGAACCCAGGCCTGAAGGGCGAGATCGACATCGTCAGCTTTGGCTCTGACGGTCAGTCCGGTGGCGAGGGCAAGAATGCCGACATCGGTTCCTGGCAGTAAGAACAGGCCCAGGCGGCTGCTCGTGACCCGGCAGCGCGGCTTTACGCTGCTGGAGTTGCTGGTCGTCCTGGCCATCGTGGCGATTTCGGTCGGCGCGATCAGTCTGGCCTTGCGCGACAGCAACGCGACGGCGCTGGAGCGCGACGGCGTGCGCCTGGCCGCGCTGCTGGAAATGGCCCGGGCTGAATCGCGCGTGACCGGCACAGCGGTGCGCTGGCTGCCAGGCGCGGGCGACGACCCCGCCGCACGCCCTGCCGGCGACGATTCGCGCCCTGTCGGTTTTCGTTTTGTTGGCCTGACGACGAGGCAACAGCTGCCCAGCCATTGGCTGGATGGGCGCGTCAGCGCCCAAGTGCGGGGCCCGACCGCACTGGTGCTCGGCCCGGATGCCATCCTGCCAGCCCAGCGTGTGGTGTTGCGACTGGAAGACCGGCAGCTGGAAATCAGCAGCGATGGCTTGGGCCCGTTTGTGGTGGCCGGCGCCAGCGTGGATACAGCGACAACCCAGCCGTGACCCAACGCCCGTTACCCATCCGTCGGCGCCAGTCGCTGACGAGCGGTTTTACCTTGGTGGAAGTGTTGGTGGCGCTGGCCATCGTCGCCATCTCGTTGGCAGCCGGCCTGCGGGCGTCTGGCGTGTTGACCGACAACGCCCAGCGCCTGTCAGACGTGGTGGCCGCGCAATGGTGTGCCGACAACCAACTCACCGCGCTGCGTTTGTCACGCACCTTCCCCGGTGTGGGCGATGCCGACTTCAGCTGCCAGCAGCTGGGGCGCACCTACAGCGGCAAGCTGATCACGCGGCCCACACCGAACCCAAGCTTCCGGCGCGTCGACGCCAGCGTCAGCGACGACGCCGGGCGTCCCTTGGTGACCTTGTCGACCGTGTTGTCGCGCAGTTGAGGGCGGCGATGAAGTGCATCCGAACGGGTCGGCATCAGCGCGGCTTCACCCTCATCGAAGTGCTGGTGGCGCTGTTGATCATGGCCATCCTGGCGGGCATGGCCTGGCAGGGCCTGGACTCGATCGTGCGCGCGCGCGAAGGCGGCAATGCGGTGCTGGACCGCACCTTGCGGTTGAACAACGTGATCAGCCAGTGGGAACAAGACCTGCAGGCCGTGGAGGACACGGGCGTTGTGCCGGCGCTCAGTTTCGACGGCCAAAGCCTGCGTTTGACACGCCGCACCGAAGGTGGCGTGGCGCTGGTGGTGTGGGCCGTGCGCGGTGGCTCCTGGCAGCGCTGGACCACACCCGCGGCGATCAAAGTGGCCGAGTTGCGCGAGAACTGGCTGCGCAGCCAGCAGTTGCTGGGCAACGAGGCCGGCCAGTTGACGGTGGCGCAGGCCAGCGATTGGCAGGTTTATTTTTACCGAGGCAACGCCTGGACGAACCCGCAGTCCACCGGCAATCTGGTGGCGCAGCCCAGCGCTGCTGCAGCGGCACCGCCACCGGTCCAGTCACCAGGCGGCGGCGGCCAGGCGCCACCACCTGCGCCGCCACTGGGCACCGCGGTGGTCTTGCGCGAACAACTGCCGGCGGCCGTGCGACTGGTCATCAACCTTGGCACCGGCACCGGCAGCCTGACACGCGACGTGGCCCTTGGGCCAGCGGGCGGGTGATGGGCCGGCCTCCGTTCGCCCGCCGTACGGCACTGCGACCCGCTGCGCAGCGCGGTGCGGCGATCCTGCTGGCCATGCTCATCTTGGTGTTGGTGGCCACCATCAGCGCGGGCATGCTGTGGCAGCAGAACCGCTCCTTGCAGGTTGAAGCGGCCGAGCGCGCCCGCGCGCAGTCGGTGTGGATCTTGAGCGGCGCACAAGACTGGGCCCGGCTGATCCTGCGGGAAGACTTGCGCGGCAGCGGTGGCCAGGGTGCGAAGGCCGTCGATTCCTTGAACGAACCCTGGGCCACGCCCTTGGCTGAAGCGCGGCTGTCGACGTTTTTGGCCGCTGACAAAGACAACAACGCCGACGGTGGCCCCGAGGCGTTTTTGTCAGGCGGCATCGTCGATGCCCAGTCACGCTGGAACCTGCGCAACCTGATCGACGCCGCCGGCAAGGAAGTCCCGGCTGAAGTGGCCGCCCTGCAAAGCCTGTGCAGCCAGGCCAACGTGCCAGCTGACACCGCGCAGCGCATCGTGGCCGGCCTGCGCAGCGCCTGGGCGCCGGCCTTCGTGCCAGGCCAGACCGCCGCGCCCGCCGCCAGCAACGACGACGCCATCCTGCCGCCCGGGCGCCTGGCTGACCTGGCGTGGTTGGGCATCGCGCCGGCCGCGCTGGAGCGCCTGACACCCTGGGTGGACGTGCTGCCCGTGCCGACACCGGTCAACGTCAACACCGCGCCGCGCGAGGTGCTGGTTGCGGCGATTCCCGGGCTGGACCTGGGCAGCGCCGAGCGCCTGGTGCAAGCGCGTCAGCGCAAGCCCTTCGAGTCGGCCGACGACATCAAGGCGCAACTGCCCGTGGGCCTGCTGAAGAATGCCAACCGGGTCAGCGTCTCGTCCAGCTGGTTCTGGGTCTCAGGCCGTTTGCGGCTGGAAGACCGCGCCGTTGAAGAGCGATCGTTGCTGGAGCGGCGCGGCAACGACTTGCTGGTGGTGCGGCGCGAACGGCTCAGCCTGGTCACTGCCACCGCCGAGCCTCCTTGACGCTGCCTTGACGCTGCCTTGACGCCGCCACGATGCCGCCCAGACACCAGGGTGGCTACCGGTTGTTTCAAAGCGCGCTGTCTAGACCTTGAATAGGTTGGTTTTGCCGGTGCCACAGCGCCTTCTGGCCATCCGCGGCCCCGCCACAATACGGTTCAAAGTTCCGTCTGGAAGGCCCGCAAGCTCGCTCATGTCGGTCGCCCACACCCCAACGTCAACGCGACCCACCTGTCCATGTCCATCCTTGTGATCCAGCTCCCATCGCGCCAGCGCTTGTCAGCGCGGGCCGTCGACATGACTGCAGGGCTGCGACTGCCCGCAGAGCTTGATTTTGTCCACAGCGCCGACGGCAACCGCGTCGGTCAATCGGGCCGTGCGGCTTTGGCCTTGTTGCCCAAAGCCGACAGCGTGGTGCTGGCCTTGGCCGATGCCGATGTGTCCTGGCACCGCATCACCGTGCCCAAAGCGCCCAGCACCCGTTTGCGGGCGGCCTTGGCCGGCGTGCTCGAAGACAACCTTCTTGAAGACGAAGACCACCTGCACTTTGCGCTGATGGCTGACACCGTCCCGGGCCAGCCGGGCTGGGTGGCGGTGACGCACAAGGCCTGGCTGAGTACGGCGCTGACCCTGCTCGAGCAGGGTGGTTTGTCGGTCGAACGGGTGGTGCCGTCCAGCGCGCCGCCATCCAGGGACTCGCAGCAGGCCCGCGGCCATTTCTTCAATGATGAAACAAGCAGTGATGCATCGCCCTGGTTGGCCTTGACGCGGCCCGAAGGTGTGACCTGCACCCGCGTGGCCGGCGCCCTGGCGCGGACGCTGCTGCCCGTTGCCGGCACGCCCATTCGCTGGACGGCCACACCCGCTGTCGCGACTGCCGCCGAGCGCTGGCTCGGTGCGCCGGTGGCCGTGATGAGCGAGGCCGAGCGTGCCCTGCAGGCCGCCCGTCGCAGCATCAACCTGCGCCAGTTTGACCTGGTCGCCCGCCACCGCGGAACCCGTGCCGTGCGTGACGTTTGGCGGCGGGTGCTGACGCCGGAATGGCGGCCGGTGCGCTGGGGTCTGGTCGGCCTGGTGGCCATCCAGTTGGTGGGTCTGAACGCCTGGGCCTGGCAGCAAGGCAACGCCGTGGCCGAGCGCAAAGTTGCAATGACCGAGTTGTTGCGCAGCGCCCACCCGGGTGTGCGCACGGTGCTCGATGCACCGGTGCAGATGACGCGCGAAACCGACCGCCTGCGGGCAGCGGCCGGCCGCGCCGGCGACGCCGACCTGGAGGCCTTGTTGGCAGCGGCAGCGTCGGCTTGGCCAGACGGCCTGGGCCCCGTGCAGTCCGTGCGCTATGAGACCGGGCGTTTGACAGTGGCCGCGCCCGGCTGGGGCGAACCGCAGATGGCGCAGTTCCGCGAACGCCTGCGTGCCGCGGGTTATGCCGCCGAGGTGGCCGATGGGCTTGTCAAAGTGACACGCCTGGCCGCTTCAGGCCCAGGCAGTGTTTGATCTCGTCCATGAACAACACTGACAACACTTCAGGCAAACCCAGCTCGCTCGCGCCGCTGCGCGCCTGGTGGGCGGGCCTGGCCGCCCGCGAAAAATCACTGCTGACCTGGGGTGGCCTGGCACTGACGGTCTTCCTGACCTGGATGCTGGCCGTGCAGCCCGCCTTGCACACCCTGCGCACTGCCCCGGTGCAACTCGACGCGCTGGACCTGCAATGGCAGGCCATGCAAAAGCAAGCCGGTGAAGCGCGCGAACTGCGCGGCACCACGCCCATGACGACCGAACAGTCGCTGGCGGCGCTGAAGGCCACAACCGCCCGCCTGGGCGACAAAGCCAAACTCTCGGTACAGGGCGACCGTGCGGTGTTGACCCTCACCGAGGCCAGCACGAGTCAATTGCGGGATTGGATGGCCGAGGCTCGATCTGGCGCGCGCGCGCGGCCTGTCGAAGCCAGCCTCAGCCGGGCTGGCCAGGGCTACAGCGGTACGCTGGTTGTGGCTGTTGGCGGAGCGTTGTAGTGGCCAGCCGCAGTTTGAAGGTTTGGGCCGGCCTGGGTGCCCTGGTCGGAGCTTGTGGCGCCTTGTTGGCTTGGGCGCCGGCAGCCTGGTTGGCCAGCGCCGTGGCCACGGCCACCGAACAACGTTTCATCTTGGCCGACGCGCGGGGCACGGTCTGGTCCGGCAGCGCCGTGCCGGTGTTGACGGGTGGTGTTGGCAGCCAGGACGCCAGCGCCTTGCCGGGCCGCCTGCAATGGACCTTGGGGCTGGATGGCGGCGCCCTGGCGCTGCGTGCGCGCCACGCCTGCTGCATCAATGGCGAGTTGCTGCTGCGGCTGATTCCCGGCCTGGGCCGCATGCGCATTGAACTGCCAGCCAGCACTGGCGCCATCGGCCAATGGCCGGCGTCTTGGTTGGTGGGCTTGGGCACACCCTGGAATACAGTGCAGCCGGCAGGGTCGCTGCAGCTGTCCAGCCCGGGCTTGACCGTCGAATCGGTACAAGGCCGTTGGCGCCTTGACGGGCGCGCCCAACTGGACTTGAGCGGCATGTCCTCTCGCATGTCCACCCTGGATGTTCTGGGCAGCTACAGCCTTGTATTGGCAGGCTCGCCCAACGCCGCAGGCAGCGAGGCCGGTGCCAGGCTGCAACTGGCGACCTCCAGCGGCGCATTGCAGTTGACGGGCGACGGCCAGTGGGTGGCCTCCAAACTGCGCTTCAAGGGGCAGGCCAGTGCAGCACCAGGCTCAGAAGCGGTGCTCAACAACTTGTTGAACATCATTGGTCGGCGCCAGGGCGCGCTGTCTGTCATTTCGATCGGATGAGCATGAATCCAAGCAATCCAGCCCCCGGGCGAGCCAAAGCCACTTGGCAGCGCGGTTTGGCGACGCTGTGCGCGGTCTCGCTGGCCATGCCGCTGTGGACCTTGCCGGTAGCGGCACAGAACATTTCGCCAAGGTCACGCGCTCCGGTCACGGTCAACTTCGTCAACGCCGACATCGAAGGCGTGACTCGCGCGTTCGCCGCGATGATTGACCGCTCCATCATCGTCGACCCACGCGTTCGCGGCAGCATCACCGTCTACAGCGAACAGCCGCAGAGCATTCGCGAGGCCTGGCAGAGCTACCAGGCCGCACTGCGCGGTTTGGGGTTCGCAGTGGTGGAAAGTGGCGGGTTGTTGAAAGTGGTGCCTGAGGCCGATGCCAAGCTGCAAACCAGCACCGTCTCGGTGGGCGAGGTCAACGTCAAGGGCGACCAGATCATCACGCAGATTTTCCCGCTGCGGTTCGAGAACCCCAACAGCCTGGTGGCGGTGCTGCGGCCCTTGATCAGCGCCAACAACACCATCAATGCCAACCCCGGCAACAACTCGCTGGTCATTACCGACTACGCCGAGAACCTGGGCCGCATCGCCCGGATCATTGCGGCGCTGGATCAGCCCTCGGGCACCGACGTTGAACTGGTGCCGTTGCTGCACGCCGTGGCCGCTGATCTGGCGCCCATGGTGCAGCGCCTGGCCGATGGCGGCGGCGGGTCGATCCCCGGCGTGCCCGGAATGGGCGGCGGCACGGTGACGGTGCTGGTGGATTCACGCAGCAACGGCTTGATCATCCGCGCGCCGAATGCCGCGCGCCTGGCGTCACTGCGCGCCACCATCGCGCGGCTGGACCGGCCGGTCGCGGCCGTCGGGCCGGGTGGTGGCTTGTGGGTGGTGCACCTGAAAAACGCCGACGCGGTGCGTTTGGCAACGGTTGTGCGCGCGGCGTTCAGCGCGGCCAGCAGCACGGGCGGCGGTGGCGCGACGGGGGGCTTCCCCGGTATCAACCCGGGCGCAGGGCAGAACCCCGGCCAGCCCGGTGCCAACCCCAACGCCAACATCACCGGCGGCACCACCCAAGGTGCAGCGCAGCCGTCCACGGGGGGTTTCATCCAGGCCGACCCTGCCACCAACTCACTCATCATCACTGCGCCCGAACCTCTGTACCGCCAGGTGCGGGCCATGATCGATCAGCTCGACACGCGACGTGCGCAGGTCTACATCGAAAGCATGATCGTCGAAGTCTCTGGCGGTGACGCCGCCGACTTCGGCTTCCAGTGGCAAGGCCTGCTGGGCAAGAGTGGCGACAGGGCTGGGCTGATCACAGGCACCAACTTTTCGGGCGTCGGTGCGCCCAGCATCATTGACATCAATACCAGCGCGGCCAGGGGCACGGTCAATCTGGGTTCTGGCATGAACATCGGCTTGCTCAACACCATCAACGGCGTGGTGTCGTTGGCGGCGATTGCCCGCGCCTTGCAGACGCAGGCCACCACCAACATCATCTCCACACCCAACCTGATCACCTTGGACAACGAAGAGGCGAAGATCGTGGTGGGTGAAAACGTGCCCTTCATCACCGGGCAGTTCACCGGTGCTGGCGGCGGCGGGGGCGGCGCCAACGCCAATCCGTTTCAGACCATCGAGCGCAAGGACGTGGGGATCACGCTGCGCATCAAGCCGCAGATCGGTGAAGGTGGCGCCATCCGCATGACCATCTTCCAGGAGCAAAGCAGCGTCAAGTCCGACACCGCTGCGGGCACCAGCAATGCCGGGCCTTCCACCACCAAACGTTCCATCGAGAACACCGTGACAGTCGACGACGGCCAGATCCTGGTGCTGGGCGGCCTGATCGAAGACCGTTTCATCGACACCAAGAGCAAGGTGCCGTTCCTGGGCGACTTGCCGTTCGTGGGTGCGCTGTTCCGCAGCGAGACCCGTGAACGCAAACGCACCAACCTGATGGTGTTTTTGCGCCCGGTCGTGATGCGCGACGCCGACAGCGCCAACCGCTTCTCGGTGGACCGTTACGAACAGTTGCGCGGCTTGCAAAAAGAAGGTCAACCCGCAGCCAGTTTGCTGTTGCCCATCAACGAAGCGCCCGTGCTGCCGCCGATGCGCGCCCCCGGCGGGGCCAGTACCTTGGCGCCCTTGTCGCCGCCGCCGCCAACGAAGTTGCCCGACAACAAGGCACCCTGACTTCACCCAAGCAATAAAGGCCGCTCACCATGGGTTCACGCCATCCCTTGCCGTACGCCTTCGCCAAGGCCAACACGCTGCTGCTGGAAGACGACGGCCAGCAGTTGCTGCTGTGGGCGGCCGACAGCACGCCGCCGTCGGCCCTGGCCGAGGTCACGCGTTTGTTTGTGGTCGACACCTTCGAGTGCGAAACCAGAGAAGCGCTGTCGCAAAAGATCAGCGTCGTTTATGCCGGGGGTGAAAGCAGCGCGGCGGCGGTGATCGGTGAAGTCGAAAGCGGCGTGGACCTGTCACGCATGATGCAAGAGCTGCCGGCCGTGGAAGACCTGCTGGAAGCAGCCAACGACGCGCCCATCATCCGCATGCTCAATGCGCTGTTGACGCAGGCCGCCAAGGACGGCGCCAGCGACATCCACATCGAACCGTATGAACGCAGCAGCGCCGTGCGTTTTCGGGTGGACGGTACGCTGCGCGAAGTGGTGCAGCCCAACAAGGCACTGCATGCGGCCATGATCTCGCGCTTGAAGATCATGGCCGAGCTGGATATTGCTGAAAAGCGCCTGCCGCAAGACGGACGCATTTCGCTGCGCATCGGCGGTCGGGCGATCGACGTGCGCGTGTCCACCCTGGCCTCTTCGCATGGCGAGCGAGCGGTGCTGCGCCTGCTGGACAAGGGTGAGTCGAAGTTCACGCTCGAAGGCCTGGGCATGGGCGCTGACGTGTTGAAGCAGTTCAACAAGCTGGTCAAGCAGCCTCATGGCATCGTGCTGGTCACGGGGCCCACGGGTTCGGGCAAAACCACCACGCTCTACGCCAGCCTGGGCCGGGTGGACACCGCCACCACCAACGTCTTGACGGTGGAAGACCCGGTTGAATACGAGCTGGCGGGCATCGGGCAGACCCAGGTCAACCCGAAGATCGACCTGACGTTTGCCAAAGCCCTGCGCGCCATCCTGCGGCAGGACCCGGACGTGATCATGATCGGCGAGATCCGCGACTTCGAGACCGCGCAGATCGCCATCCAGGCCAGCCTGACCGGCCACCTGGTGCTGGCCACCGTGCACACCAATGACGCTGTCAGCAGCGTCACGCGCTTGATCGACATGGGTGTGGAGCCCTTTTTGCTGAGTTCGTCGCTGCTGGGTGTGTTGGCGCAGCGCCTGGTGCGCAAGTTGTGCCCGTTGTGCAAGCGCGAAGACTCGCGTGGCAACTGGCACCCCGTGGGCTGCGAACATTGCGGCCACACCGGCTACAAGGGCCGCACGGGGGTGTATGAGTTGATGGTGGCCGACGACAAGGTGCGGGCATTGATCCACAACCGGGTGGGTGAAAACCAGCTGTTTGTAGCGGCCGAAGCGGCGGGTTTGCGCTCGATGCGCGAAGACGGGCAGCGGCTGGTCGAGGCAGGAATCACATCGCCGGAAGAGGTCTTGCGCGTCACCCGAGAATGAACTTGGTCCCCAGCTTGTCGCTTTGCGCCAGTCACTGACCCATGCCCGCCTACCGATTCGAAGCACTCGACGCCGCTGGCAAAACGCAAGGCGGTTTGCTCGAGGCCGACAACGTCCGGGCTGCGCGTGCGCAGTTGCGAGCGCGCTCGCTGGTGCCCTTGGGCGTCGTGCCGGTCACCACCGCCACGACCGACGGCAGCGCGCCGAAATTTCGCGGTCGGGTGTTCGGAGCCACGGGCCTGACCGTCTGGACCCGGCAGCTGGCCGGCCTGGTGGGTGCAGGCCTGCCGCTGGAACGCGCGCTCACGGCCCTGGCCGACGAGGCCGAAGAGCCCAGGCAGCGCGAACTGGTGGCCCACTTGAAGAGCGAGGTCAACGCCGGCAGCAGCTTCGCCCGCGCTTTGGGCACCGCGCCGCGCGAGTTCGACGAGGTCTACCGCGCCGTGGTGGCTGCGGGTGAACAAAGTGGTGCCTTGGGTGCCGTGCTGGAAAGCCTGGCCGATGACCTGGAGCAGCGTCAGGCGCTGCGCTCCAAAGTGGTCGGTGCCATGCTCTACCCGGCCATCGTGTCGCTGGTGGCCATCATCATCGTCGTGGTGCTGATGACCTACGTCGTGCCGCAGATCGCTGGCGTCTTCACCAGTTCCAAGCGCGCCTTGCCCACGCTGACAGTGGTGATGCTGGCGATCAGCGCCTTCGTGCGCACGTGGGGCTGGGCGGTGCTGCTGGTGGGCGCGGGCGGCATTACCGCTTACGTGCTGGCGCGGCGCAACCCGGCGTTTCGCGAACGCAGTGACGGCGCGGTGCTGCGCCTGCCGTTCTTCGGCCGCTTGGCGCGCAGTTACAACGCCGCGCGTTTTGGCGGCACGCTGGCGATGCTGGCTGGCGCCGGCGTGCCGATCCTGAAAGCCCTGCAGGCAGCCGCTGAAACGCTGGGCAACCGGGCGATGCGGGCTGACGCCATGGACGCCCTGGTGCAAGTCCGCGAAGGCGCACCGCTGGCCAGCGCGCTGGCTGGGAAGAAACGTTTCCCTGGGTTGATGGCCATGTTTGCGCGTCTGGGCGAACAGACCGGCCAATTGCCGTTGATGCTGCAACGGGCATCCACACAAATGTCAGCCGAGGTGCAGCGCCGTGCCATTGCCGCAGCCACCATCCTGGAGCCGCTGTTGATCGTGGCCATGGGGGTGATCGTCATTCTGATCATGCTGGCCGTGATGTTGCCCATCATGCAGATCAACAGCTTTGTGAAGTGAAGTCACCACCCACCGCGCGGCGCGGTGGCCTCCTGCCTGCTTCCTCGTCGCGAACCGACAGCGCTCAGGCCGCTGGGGAGTCGCCAGCTTTCTTCACATCTACATCCGCTGGCGCTTTGGTGTGCTTGATGAAGAGGCCAGCGGCAATGATGCCGATCTCATACAGGATGCACATGGGGATCGCCAGCGCCAGTTGCGAGATCACGTCGGGCGGCGTGACCACGGCCGCCACGATGAACGCCCCGACCACAAAGTAGCCGCGGAACTGGCGCAACTGCGCGATCGTCACCACGCCCACACGGGCCAGCACGATCACGGCAATCGGCACCTCAAAGGCGATGCCGAACACGAAGAACAGCGTCAACACAAAGCCGAAGTACTGCTCGATGTCAGGCGCGGCCGTGATGCTCGTTGGCGCAAACGCCTGAATGAACTTGGCCATGCCCGGTATCACCAGGAAGTAACAAAACGCCACACCGGCAACGAACAGCAGCGTGCTGGAAACAACCAGCGGCAGCACCATCTTTTTTTCGTGCGAATACAGCCCAGGCGCCACGAACGCCCATACCTGGTAAAGCACCACCGGCAGGGCGACCATGAAGGCGGCCATCAAGGTGATCTTCAACGGCACCAGGATAGGCGAAATGACGTTGGTGGCGATCAATTTCGAGCCTTGAGGCAGGTGCGCTGACAGCGGCTGGGCCAGCAGGTCATACAGGCTCGAGGGCCCAGGGAAAAAAGCCAGCACTGCAAACGCCAGACCGATGGCGACGATGGCGCGGATCAACCGGTCGCGCAGCTCAACGAGGTGGGAAACGAACGGCTGCTCGGAGCCTTCGAGTTCGTCGCGGGGTTCGCTCATGCTGGGGTTGTGTGGCTCATGGCGGCGTCAGGGCAACTTCATGCCCGGCGGCCGAAAGCGTGCCACACGCGCCGCGCCAGACTGGGCTTTGCCACGGATGCCGTGGCGCTGCTTGTACCACTGCGGCATGGCGCCGCGCTTCAAACGCCATTTTTTCTTCGGGTGGGAGTAACTGGGCGGCGGTGGTGGCGGTGACGCATAGCCCAGGCTGTCGACGTGGGCCGTGGCGGTGTCGTTCAGCCCGGCAGTGGCACTGTTCCACTCGCCCTGAAACGCGGCACTGGCTGAGTCAACTTCACTGCGCACGGTGTCTTGCACGTTTCGCGCGGCGTCTTCGAAGTCGGTCTTCATCTTCTTGAGCTCGTCCAGCTCAATCGAACGGCTGACTTCAGCCTTGACATCAGCCACGTAGCGCTGTGCCTTGCCGAACAAATGACCCACGGTGCGCGCGACCTTGGGCAGCTTTTCCGGGCCAATGACGATGAGAGCGATCGCGCCAATCAGGGCGATCTTGTCGAAACCGAAGTCCATCATGGGGAGTGTGGCGGTGGGCGTAGGGTGGCAGCCAGGCTACCGGGCCCATACCAGCGTCAAGCGCCAGCGCAGCCGCTTCAGCTCTTGGTCTTGGCCTCGACGTCCACGGTGTGTGCGTCCGCACTGCGTTTGGCGGTAGTAACCTGTTGCGGCGGCGCGGCCGCTGCATCGGCGTCGGCAAGATCGCCGCTGCCCTTGATGCCGTCCTTGAAGCCTTTGACGGCACCGCCTAAATCTGAACCGATGTTGCGGAGTTTTTTGGTGCCAAAGATGACCACCACCACCAACAACACGATCAGCCAATGCCAGATGCTGAACGAACCCATGTACTTCTCTCCTGAGAGTGAACGTTGATTCTAGAGGGGCGGGCCGTTCAAGACAGCGCCGCAACCCATGACGAAACCAGGGACGAACACCGCGTTGGCAGCTTTGTTCGAGCCTTCAAGCTTTGGCCCAAGGCCTGGGGCCACCCATGACGTGCAGATGCAGGTGGTAAACCTCCTGCCCGCCGTCGGGCCCGGTGTTGATGAGTGTGCGGAAACCACCCTCCTTGCTGATGTTGACACCGAGTTGTGACATCAGCTTGGGCGCCAGCACCAGCATGCGACCCAGCAGCACTTGATGTTCTTCACTGACGTCGGACAACATGGCAATGTGAGTCTTGGGCACGATCAACACGTGCACCGGCGCAGCCGGGTGGATGTCATGAAACGCCAGCAACTCGGCGTCTTCATAAACCTTCCTACACGGGATCTGGCCGGCGATGATCTTGCAGAAGAGGCAGCTGGGGTCGGTGTTCATGTCAAACGCTGGCGTGGGGCCGGTACCTTCAGACCATGCCCGCTGGCATGGGCATGCCGCGGTTTTCTGCGAATGCCCACCATCCGCGGATGAATCGGTACAAGTACCACAGGCCAATCACCGACCACGCCACCCAGCCAGGAAACACGAAGAACAACCACAGTGGCAGCGTCACCAACAGCCACAACAAGGTGAACCAGAAGCTGCGCGCCTGCCAGCGGAAGTGGCTGCGGAAGAACGTGTCGGGCAGTTCGTTGCGCTTGACGAAGTTCAGCACCATGGCAACGATCGAAAAGACACCGGCCGAGAAGAACGACAGCGTGTGCAGGCCATACATCACATGCGTCAGCAGCGTGAGGTTGCTGCGCTGGTCGGCTGCGCTGGACGAAGGGACCACCATGTTGCTCATCAACGTTCTCCTTTGACAGAAACCACACTCAACAGCGCATCGGACTGGGCCTCGCGGCCCACGGCTTTGCGCAAAGCAAACTCTTCCAGGCCCGACAAGCCTTCGCGCCGTGACAACTCGGCCAGCACATCCTTGGGTTGCAGACCAAAGTAATCCAGCGCCACCAGGCAGTGGAACCACAGGTCAGCCATTTCGCCGACGATCCTGTCGCGGTCGGCGTCCTTGCCGGCCATCACCACCTCGGTGGCCTCTTCACCGACTTTTTTCAAGATGGCGTCGCATCCTTTGGAAAGCAAGCGCGCCACGTAACTTTTTTCGGGGTCGCCACCCGCCGCTGGCCGGCGTGTGGCGATGACCTCGGCCAGGCGGGCCAAGGTGTCGGTGCTGTTGGTGGAATCGATGCTCATTTGTACAGCCGCTCGGGGTCGACCAAAACGGGCTCAGCCGCGACCCAGCTGCCAGCGTGGAATTGCTGAAAGAAACAACTGTGACGACCGGTGTGGCAGGCGATGCTGGCCTCACCGTGTTCATGGCTGCGGCCGTGCTGGGTGACTTTGAGCAGCAACACATCAGCGTCGCAGTCCAGCCGCAGGTCATGCACCTGCTGGAAGTTGCCGGATTCTTCACCCTTGTGCCACAGCCGCTGACGCGAGCGGCTCCAGTACACGGCCTGCCCCCGTTCGACGGTCGCGGCCAAGGCTTCGCGGTTCATCCAGGCGAACATCAAGACGTCGTTGCTGCCGACTTCCTGGGTGATGACGGGCAACAAGCCGTCAGCGCCCCATTTCACGTGGTCCAACCAGTTCATGCGGGCAGTCTAGCCAATCACTAGCGACGGCTTCGCTGATTCGCTGCAGGTGGCACCGACAAACCCGCGCTCTGTCGCAAACCACTGCAACACCGGCAGCGTGCCCGGCAACACCGGTGTGACTTGCACCGGCAAGGTCTGCCAGGCCATGGACTGGCCTTCGCGCATTTCGAAGTCGCCCGTCCAGGCAAAGACTTTGCAGAAGTGCAATCGCACCAGGGCGTGCGGATAGTCGAAGGTTTCTTCTCGCCACGGCAGCGCGACGGCTATCGAGATGCCCAGTTCTTCTTGCAGTTCGCGACGCAGCGCTTGTTCCAGCGTTTCGCCTGGCTCGAACTTGCCACCGGGGAATTCCCAGAAACCGGCGTAGACCTTGCCTGGCGGGCGGCTGGTCAGCAGGAAACGACCGGCGCTGTCGATCAACACACCGACGGCCACATCCACCGGCTGGCGATGGGTCTCAGCTGCTGGCATGGCGGCCAGCGTAGTCGCGTGCAAATTGCTGCGCCACACGGCCCGAACGTGAACCGCGTTCCAGCGCCCACACCAACGATTCCTGGCGCGCGGCGGTGATGGCCGCGGCGTCCACGCCGAAGTGCTGCAACCACTGCGCCACGATGGCCAGGTATTCAGCCTGGGTGAACGGGTAGAAGCTGATCCACAGGCCAAAACGCTCGCTCAGCGAGATCTTTTCTTCCACCACTTCGCCAGGGTGCACTTCACCGTCGGCCGTGTGCTGGTAAGTCAAGTTTTCGGCCATGTACTCGGGCAACAAATGGCGGCGGTTGCTGGTGGCGTAGATCAACAGGTTGTCGCCAGCCGCCGCCACGCTGCCGTCCAGGGCGCTTTTCAGCGCTTTGTAGCCAGGCTCGCCGTCATCGAAGCTCAGGTCGTCGCAGAACACCAGAAAGCGCTCGGGGCGTCCCGACACCAACTCGATCAGGTCCGGTAGGTCGACCAGGTCCGCCTTGTCGACTTCAATCAGACGCAGACCCTGCCCGGCAAATTCATTCAGGCAGGCCTTGATGAGTGAGCTCTTGCCGGTGCCGCGTGCGCCGGTCAACAACACGTTGTTGGCGCCATGCCCAGCAACAAACTGCTGCGTGTTGCGCAGCAGCCGTTCTTTTTGGGGTTCGACTTCCTTCAGGTCCGTCAGCCGAATGCTCGCCACATGGCGCACGGGTTCGAGCACGCCTGGCGTGTGGCTGCCCGCACGCTTGCGGTAGCGAAAGGCCACTGAAGCAGCCCAGTCGGGCGCAGTGGCGGCGTGCGGCAGCAACGCTTCGAGCCGCACCAGCACGCCTTCGGCGCGCACCAACAATTGCTCGAAAGCCACATTCATGGCGACGAGTGTAGGGCGCGCACGGCGGTGTCGGCGACCGCGTAGACACGGTCGCCGACACACCGTTTGACGACGTGACCGCCGGTGAAATCACCAAATGACGGCAACAGGCCGACGTGTTGGCCAAAGTGGAAACAAGGCAGGCGCAAACGCTGATGTGCACGCCCACCCAACACCACGGCGGGGTGTACATGGCCGGCCAGTACGTAGGCACCGGGCAGGGCGTTCGGGTGGTGGCACAAGGCCAGCGTGGGCGGGCCGGGCAAGAAGCAGGGCTCATTCACACACAGCATGCGCCAACTTGCGGGCGGGTCACCGGCATGCTGGTCATGGTTGCCGCGGACCAGCAGCAGTTCCAGCGCCGCGTGCTGTTCGCGCCAGTCGGCGACCGCTTGCAGCATGCTGAGGCTGCGGCCGCGGGCAGCGTGCAGCAGGTCACCGAGAAAGACGATGCGCCGCGCCTGGGTGTGCTGCACCAGCTTGCTCAATCGGGCCAGGCCCTCAGCCGTGGTGCCGCTGGGCACCGGCACGCCCAGCCGCCTGAAGCTGTGGGCCTTGCCGATGTGTGCGTCAGCCACCAACAACAGGGCCTGATCAGGCAGGTGAACAGCCCGCTGGTGTAACAGGCGAAGGCGATGACCGCCGACGTGAAGCTCGGGAACGCCGTTGATCGCCTCCTGATTGGCAAGCTCATGGGCGACCTGATCGGCAACACCGCTCATGGCTGGGTACTGCCGGCTGGACAGGTCAGCGTGAGCCGCGGCCGTGCAGGCCAGCGGCAAGTTTGTTGCCGTGGCACGGCGTTTACGAGGTTAGCCGCGACAGCGCCAGTTCCAGGTGCTCGGTCGGCATGCGCTTGAAGCCGGTGCGTGCGTAGCGCTGCAGGCGCCCGACCACCAGCGCCGTGATGGCCGAGGCCAGCGCCTGCGCGTCGACCGTGGGTGTGGCAGAACCACCTGCCTCCGCCGCCGCCCGCAGGCTTTGCCGCAACTGCGACTCGATGCGGTCAAAAAACTGATTCATGCGGGCCACCAGACGTTCGTGCTCAAACACCAGCGCATCACCCACCATGACCCGCGTCATGCCCGGGTTCTTCTCACCAAACTGCAGCAGCACGCTGGCAATTTTTTGCGCTTGTACCGAAGGCGATGGTTCACGCTCAACGAGTTGGTTGACGAGGGTGAACACGCTCGATTCAATGAACTCGATCAGTCCCTCGAACATCTGCGCCTTGCTGGCGAAGTGGCGATAAAGGGCGGCTTCGCTAACCGCCAGCTTGGCTGCCAGCGCGGCGGTGGTGACGCGCTCGGCGCCGGGCTGTTCGAGCATGCGCGCCAAGGTCTGCAAGATCTGGATACGACGCTCGCCCGGCTTGGGGCGTTTGCGCTGGGCTGCCAAGGGCGCCGCTGGCACGGCGTCTGTACCACCCTGGGCGAGTGCATCGTCAGCCACTGTTGCCAGGTGCTGGTCTTCGGGCAGGTCTGGCATCGGGGAACTGCAGCGTGGGAGACAGGTAGGGAGCGTTTGAAAAAGATTCTGGCACAGCATTCGTGCGGGTTTGTGCGGCCTGGCTTGCAGGTAAACACTGACATCGCCAAGCCAGCAACAGGCTGTGAACTGAGCCCGGCGTCAACGCAAAGGCCGGCGCAGCAGATCCAGAAGCCGCAAAACCCGCAGGTCGACATAGGCCGGGCGCAGGGTCCAGCGTGGCATGCCGGCGTGTGGCTGCGCTGCCCCGCCGCGGCGCAGCCAGCGCTGCATCCAGACCGTGCGCATGCCCAGCCGGCGGGCCGATTTCTGATGCATCAGCGTGTCTTCCACCAGCACGCACTGCGACGGATGCACTCGCAGCTGCACGGCCACGCGGCGCAACATCCTGGCGTCGGGCTTGGGCCGCCAATGGCCAAACATGCGCATGTCTTCAACCGCCAACACGCCGTCAAACACGTGGGCAATGCCCAGTACACCCAACACCCGCTCGGTGTAGTGCGCCGGGGCATTGGTCAGGATGAACTTGCGCCCGGGCAGACGCGCCAACGCTGCCAGGTCACCCGCGTGCCCGCGCACCCGTGCTTCCAATCCGGGCAGGACGTGGGCGTGGCGCAGGAAGTGATGCGCGTCCACACCGTGGTGGCGCACCAGGCCCAAGAGCGTGGCGCCGTAGCGCAGCCAGTAGCGGCGGCGCAGCGCATCGGCATCGGGGCGGGTCAGGTTCAGCGTCTGTTCGATGAAGCCAGACATGCCGTCGTTGATGCCGGCGTAGGCTGAGTGGGTTGCGTCGTGCAGCGTGTTGTCCAGGTCGAACAACCACACGCGTGGCCGGTGGGTCATCATGCGGACGCCTGCAAGCCAACCACTTCAATGCCTTCTCGCCGGTATACCTGGTCGCCGCCATAGACCAGCATCTGCCTTGTCACGCTGGGCCCGAGTCGACCGGCGACTTGATGCAGCGGCTTCAGAAAGCCTTCGTGCAGGGTCATGCCTGACTTCACTTCAACCAGCCCCAACTCGCCCGGTGGCATGCCTTGCTCGACCACCAGGTCCACTTCGAGGCCTGCACCTTCGCGGTAATAGTGCAGGCTTACTGGGTTGCCGTGGTGCAGAGCATGTTTGACGAACTCCATCATTACCAAGTTCTCAAACAAGTGCCCGCGCAAGTAGTGTGAATTGAGCTGTTCTTGATGAGTGATGCCCAGCAGGCAGGCAGCCAGCCCGGTGTCACAGAAGTAGAGTTTGGGCGCCTTGACCAAACGTTTGCCCAGGTTGGCGAACCAGGGTTGCAGCCGTCGAACGATGAAACTGTGCTCCAGCAAGCCCATCCAGGTTGCAGCCGTGGGGTCGCTGATACCGACGTCGGCAGCCATGCTGTGCAGGTTCAGCACCTGCCCAACACGCCCGGCGGCCAGGCGCACAAAACGCCGAAACGCATCGAGGTCGCGCACGGCAATCAGTGCCCGCAGATCACGTTCAACATGTGTTGTGAAGTAGTCGGTCAAGGCCACCTTCGGGTCCAGCCGGTCTGCGTGCAGACGCGGGTAGCCGCCCGCGTACAACAGGTGGTCCGTGTCGGTGGCCAGGCCTGCGGCGCGCAGCTCGGCAATCGACATCGGCATCAAATACAGCAGCGCGGTACGCCCGGCCAGGCTTTGCGCCACAACGCCCATCAGCTCGAAGCTGTGGCTGCCAGTCAGGATGAACCGACCTGGCTGCGGGTGCTGGTCAACATCCACCTGCACCCACGACAGCAGTTCAGGCACGCGTTGGATTTCGTCGAGCACGGCGCCTTGCGGGAACTGCCCCAAAAAGCCGGCCGGGTCACGCAACGCGAAAGCGCGGGTATCGGGGCGCTCGAGGTTGGCATACGGCAGGTCCGGGAAAGTCTCGCGGCACAGCGTGGTCTTGCCCGACTGACGCGGGCCGGTGACGGTAACCACCGGCCACTGCTGGGCGCGGCTGATCAGCGTTGGCGTGAGCGTTCGAGAAAAGGCCATGGTTCGTGCAAAAATAAGGTGAAATTTTATTTTTGCATGGAACTGATGGTCGATCCGACTCAATCATCATCAGTCTCAGCAGGGGTCCGCTGATCCGGTCCTAATGCGACCGGATCATCGTCCCGTAAGCCTGGTCGGTCAGGATCTCCAGCAGCATGGCGTGCGGCACGCGCCCGTCGATGATGTGCACCGCGTTCACGCCGCTCTTGGCAGCGTCCAGCGCGCCGGCAATCTTCGGCAGCATGCCGCCGCTGATGGTGCCGTCGGCAAACAGCTCATCAATCTCGCGTGCGCTCAGGTTGGTCAGCAACTTGCCGGCCTTGTCCAGCACCCCGGGCGTGTTGGTCAACAGCATCAGCTTCTCGGCCTTCAGCACCGTGGCCAGTTTGCTGGCGACCAGGTCGGCGTTGATGTTGTAGCTCTCGTTGTTTTCGCCAAAGCCGATCGGGCTGATGACGGGGATGAACTGGTCGTCCTGCAGCGCCTTGACCACGCTGGGGTCGATGGCCGTGATTTCGCCAACCTGGCCGATGTCGTGTTCCAGCGCCGGGTCGTTCTTGTCCGTCAGCTTCATCTTGCGCGCCCGCACCAGGCCGCCGTCTCGCCCGGTCAAGCCCACGGCCTTGCCGCCAGCGGCGTTGATCAAGCCCACGATGTCCTGTTGGACTTGTCCCGCCAGCACCCATTCGACCACCTCCATGGTCTCTTCGTCGGTGACGCGCATGCCCTGGATGAAGGTGCCCTTCTTGCCCAAGCGAGTCAAGGCCTCGTCGATCTGCGGCCCACCGCCGTGCACGACGATGGGGTTCATGCCGACCAGTTTGAGCAGCACGATGTCTTCGGCGAAGTCTTGCTGCAGCGCCGGGTCGGTCATGGCGTTACCGCCGTACTTGATGACCAGGGTCTTGCCATGGAAGCGGCGGATGTAGGGCAGCGCCTGCGCCAGGATCTCAGCCTGGTCGCGCGGGGTGATGTGGCTCAAGTCGGGGTCGGAGGGCGTGTTCATGGTGGGCGGAGCGGTCAATTGAAAAGAGCGACATCATTGCAGGAAGCCGACACGAGGCCATCGGTTTGCTGGACCTGCTGGCCATGTCGGCTTGCCCGAGTGCCGCAGGTCATCGCCAAAGGGAACTTGTCCGTTGAAGCTGCTGTCTATGCTCGGGCCCTTGTTGCCCTGAAGGTTGCACCCCATGAAAAAACTCTTGCTGCTGTTGACCACAACGACGTTGCTACTGGCGCAAGTGCCGGTCGCCCAAGCCCAGTCCACGCCAGGCGAAGTGGTGAAAGTTGACAAGGCTGCCAGCCGCATCACGATCAAGCACAGCGGCATCAAGAACTTGGATGTCCCGGCCATGACCCTGGCCTTCCGCGCCCGCGAACCCAAGTGGCTGGACGGGCTGAACGCTGGCGACCGTGTTCGTTTCGATGCCGAAAAGGCCGATGGCGGCTACACGGTCACGGCGTTGGTGAAAGCCCCGGGCTGATGGTCCGCAGGCGGCTGATTGGCTTGGGTCTGGCCCTGGCGCTGGGCCTGTGCAGCGGCGGCGCTCTGGCTTTGCCCATGGGCAGCAAGGGCGAAGGCATGGTGATGCTCGACACCAGCCCAGACCAGCGTGAATTGGCCGCCAACTTTGCCGTCAGCACCGTCGACGCCTGGGGCGTTGCGGTAGGCCGCTGGTCCGAGCCTCTCCACGGTGTGGCAGCGCACGAGCGCAGCCGTGAGTTTGTTGCGGCCACCTACACCCGCCGGGTGCAGCGCTGGAACCTGCCCCACGCACAGGCCAACGTGTGGCTGGTGGGGATGGTCGGGCAAGTGCGAGGCCAAGGTCTGAACAGTCAGCGCAGCCTGGGCAGCCTGGCCGTGATGGCTGACTACGAGACCACCCGCGTCTACGTCGGCGCCGGCCTGCGCCCCATGCGTGCCAGCGGCGTGCGCCACGACAGCACCTGGCTGCGGGGTGGCTTTTCGTTTTACGAGGCGGAGTACGACGAGGT
>Ga0105047_10003352_pt1 | contig 28246 bp, 30 predicted proteins | sample MAT04_FD_78384 | JGI IMG/M metagenome (GOLD analysis project Ga0105047, IMG submission 78384) | Freshwater microbial communities from Lake Fryxell liftoff mats and glacier meltwater in Antarctica - MAT-04 (megahit assembly) | ecosystem: Environmental > Aquatic > Freshwater > Ice > Liftoff... | reverse complement strand
TCGACTGGGACTCGATGAGAACCAGATCAGCTTGAACAAGGCGCTGGAAACTTTGGGCCGCGAGATCACCGCGCAGATTCCCAACGACTACGCGACGATGGTGGAGGCCCGTAACAACGGCGTCCCGTTATTGACGCAATCGCCGCGCTCCAAGCTGACCAAAAGCGTGCAGCAACTCGCGCAGACGCTGGACCTGCAGGCGTTCCCGGAAGACAAATCCGAAGACGTGAAGAAGGTTGTGAAAAAGAGCCTGTTCAGCTTCCTGTCCGCCGGCAGCCGCTGAGGACGATGAGTTGCGGGTCTGTTTGTAACCGTGCCACGCCCACGCGCTTCGCGCGGGCGTGGGCGTGGCACAGCTGCCGTTCGGGTGGCACGTCCCTGAGTCCTCGAAGGGCGTGGTGATTGCTCGAAGACCACGCCCTTCCCAGAACCTCAGGGTCGTGCCACCCAATCCCATCATTTAAGCATCGTCAGACGACTCGAGCAGGCCTCACGCATCCAGGTCCAACTGCCCGCCGCGCTCTTGCGATAAGTCGGGCGGGTGATGAGTTGGTTTGTCCGACGCGGCGTCCTTATCCTTCCGCGGCGGCGTGAACGACCACGGCATGCGGCCGTCGGCATCGCGTTCATCGGTCGCCTCGGAAGCGCCGATGTCCCCCACCGATCTCTCGAGCTGCTCCGCGCGGTCGTGCTGGAATTTCTGAACGGCGGCGTCCTGCTGCACGCGATTGACATCCGCAGCCTTCTGCTGCCCACTTGTCCCAGCGAGCGAAATCGTCAGCGGCGGAATACCCAGCGGACCGGAACCGATACTGCTCATGACCGGATCTCCTGACGGAACCGAGCGAACGCCAGGAAAACTGTGCCGCACCCTGCCCGATCCGTCAAGAGGAATTCGCCCCCGCGTGATCATTGTTCCGTAGGGTGGGTCGAGTGCTCTGACGACGCCCACCGTCTTGATCCTGGCGACCACAACCGGTGGGCCTCACCGAGTCAACCCACCATGATGTTGGATAGGGTGGCACGTCCCTGAGGCTTTGCGAAGGGCGTGGTCTTCGATTCATCGCCACGCCCTTCGAAGACTCAGGGTCGTGCCACCCGAACGAGCCTCGACCACACCCTACTTCAACCCAAACTAAAACATTCCAATGGATCACTGATAAACAACGTGATACATTATTCGCTTCGGGCCGGTCATAATTGGAGATCGCACATGCACCGTAGACTGAGATTGGCGCTCTTCGCGGCAAGCGTCGTGTGGACGACGGCAGCGGCCGATGCGCAGCAAATCGCCGTGCAGCAACCGGTCGTCGAGAACTTTTCGGTCGGGACTACCGTCTCCGTGCCTGATCGCGGTTCGGTCTTGTTGGGCGGTGTTGGCTCCGCCGCAAGCGGGCGGATCACCACCGGCCCACTCCGTTCTGGTTCAGCCCTTGGCCGCACTGCCCAAGCGTCATCCGCCCGCGTGCAGGTCTTCATCCATGATTTCGAGGCGATGGATGCCGAGTTACTCAATCAACCCGCCGGCACGCGTTCCTCACGGCTCGATCCACGCATCACTGGGCGTTTGTCGCGCGGCGAAAACCGACCGTTGGCCGACACACAAATTGTCAGCTCACGAGATCTCGCGGAGGAAGCCGAACGATTGGCCCGGCAGGCGGAAGCGCGCGGCAAGCCGGGTGTCGCAAAATTGCATTGGCAGCGGGCCGCCAAACACGGATCGGCCAGCGCAGCCCGCAAACTCAACGAGCACCACGCGGCCGCGAAAGGTCGCTAAGCGGCAGGGGCAAGGCTGTTTGATATTGGGTGGCCGGGGATGGAACCGCTTTGGGCGAAGCCCCGGTGTCTCACTTGTATTCACCGGGGCTTCGCGAAGCGCTCCAGCCCCGGCCACCCCATGCAAAAACGTCTCATATTGAAAAAGGCTCTGGCCGCCGCTAAGCAGCGTCTTGACGGGCGGTGATCGCGCCGGCCAGGCGCTCTTTGCGGAATCGTTCGCCGCGGGCGTCATAAAAGTAAAGATCGTTTCGGTCGGCCGCCCAGACGGCTCCCAACCGGACTGACCGCGGACCGAACAACGCGAACTGCCGGCCGCAACACACACCGCGTCGCATGAGGGCCGATTCCTGTAGCGAAAACTGCTCGACGATCAGATTTTCCTGCGCGCAGAGTGTGCGCAGCACATACTCGCGCAATTCCGGCAGCGATTGCAGGGCAACAGGCGCATCCGGCATGGACGCCCTTTACGGCTCAAGGGGAAGTCAATCATCAGTGGGCGATGTCATGTGGCAAAAGGTGAGATCGGCACCCCGCCGTCGCTCCTTCGGCCCGGCATCGTCCCGCCGCGTCTTCGTCAGGTCCGGCATGTTGCATCCAGCTTGCAGGACCAGCGCGGGACACAGAACCCGTATGCGCCCGACTCTCTCTGTCCCAGAATCTGCCTTTCCGCTGAAGACTGTGAAGATGGGGGGCACATCCCTGAGGCTTTGCAAAGGGCGTGGTCTGCGAGCAAACACCACGCCTTCGAGGACTCAGGGACGTTCCACCCTGAATCGAGCAGACTAGCCAAAATCGCGGAGATGACCGGTCGTAATGCTTCCATCAATCTAATCTGATATGCTGCGAAATTGAATTGATCGTCCGTTCAATCACTCACTCAAAGGGTCTCGCGCGTGCCGACGATTTCCGAAGTGGATTTGTTGCGGTTTGCGACCGAATTATTGCAGACAGGCGGGATCGGCCCGGCTCAAGCCGCGGTGGTGGCCGACAGTCTCGTCCAGGCCAATCTGCGTGGCCACGATTCCCATGGCGTGATGCGAATTCCGTTTTACGTCGCCAAAGTCAAAGACGGTTCCGTCAACCCGAACGCGGTTCTGACCTTGGAGAAGGATGCCCCCGCCTTGCTCGTCGGTGACGGCGGCTGGGGACTCGGGCAGGTCATCGTCCGCGACCTCATGGCTCGCCTTGTCACCAAAGCGAAAACCACCGGCATCGCTTGCGGCACACTGAAACGGGCCGCGCATATCGGCCGCCTGGGCGAGTACGCCGAGATCGCCGCCGCCAGCAACATGGCCTCGCTGATCTGTGCCAACACGCACGGCGCAGCTCAACGTGTCGCACCCATCGGCGGCAAACGTCCCCGGCTTGGCACCAACCCGCTGTGCATCGGCATGCCCGGCGGCGCGCAAGGCCCGTTCATCTTCGATATCGGCACCAGCGCGACGGCCGAGGGCAAAGTCCGCGTCAAAAAAATCGGCGGGCATCAGTGCCCTCCCGGCTGGATTCTCGACCCCGATGGCAACGCGACCACCGATCCCAACCAACTCTATGGCGATCCGCCGGGATCAATCCTGCCGATGGGCGGCGAGCAAGCCTATAAAGGGTTTGGTCTCGCGTACATGATTGAAATGCTCTCCGGCAGTTTGTCGGGCGGAAGCTGTGCCCTGCCCCAGGCTCCGCCCCCCGTGGGCAATTGTGCGATGTTCGTCGTCTGGAATCCGGAACTCTTCGGCGGCGGCATCGACCACACGCTTAGCGAAGTCGCCCGCTTGGAACAGTATGTCCGTGATGTCCCGCTGGTGGATGGGGTCGATTGTATTCAACTGCCGGGCGACCCCGAACGCCGAGTCGCCGCGCAGCGCCGCGAAGTCGGCATCCCGCTCGACGACGGCAACTGGAAAGCGCTGCTCGAACTGGCCATGCAACAAAAGGTGACGCCGCCGCAGGTAAAATGAAATCAGCCGTGCCACGCCCACGCGCTTCGCGCGGGCGTGCGTTCATGAGAAAACACGCCCGCGCGAAGCGCGTGGGCGTGGCACAACAAACGCGGAAGAATCGCAAGGGTTGGCCAAAATGAGCAGGTTGGCCCGCATTCTATCTTGGACCATAATCGTGGTGATCGCGACCCCACTGGGGCTCTTCATCGCGGAATTTCTTGAGAACCGCCTCTTCGGTACGTCCTACATCGAAGAGTTCTTCATGTGGCTGGGATGGCACGAGCCAATTCGCCTTTTCCTTCGCGATTTACTGATCTAAGCTGTCAGTCAGGCCATTGATCTGCACAAATCTCGCGCTCTACGTTACCAAGCGAAAATCATTCCAAATCTACTTGGTGGAGTCCGGGCCTGAGCCGACATTCATGACTCTGTAGCTGTTGACAAAATCAAGACAGGCTGAAGCCTGAACTCTAACGATAAAGCAAGGTGCCTGATGAGCGATGACACCCCTGACACGCGGCTCTACGTCACCGATGCCCGCGATTGGGAAGCCCACGTCAAACACGACTCGGCGAAGATCTACTGCTACCAGAAAAACCCCGGCGAGGAGTTCTTTCATCTCATCGTGAACGGCGAAATCTATCTCACCAAAGGTGATGAAAAATTCTGCCTGCGGTGCGCACTCCGCGACGGTGTCGTCACCACGGACCGGTTGTTCTGGCAGAATCGCGTGGCGACCAAGAAAATGGGCCCGATTTAAGCCACGCTCCCCCAAGCGATGCGCATCCGCTCAGACAGTTCGGGTTACGATGCAATCACTCCCTCAATCGGCACGCCGCCGTTGTTGATCTGAATCGGGCGGCCGTCATTCGCGTGGTATTCCCGCGTGTCATCAATGCTCATCAGTTTGAACAAAGTCGCGGCGTAATCCAGCGTGGTACTCGCCTTGCCGACAACCCGTTCACAATGACTGTCGGTCTTGCCAACAATCGACCCCATGTTCACTTTCGAGCCGCTGAGCATCACCACGTTGGCGAATGGCCAGTGATCGCGGCCGGCTCCGCCGTTGACCTTCGGCGTGCGGCCGAACTCACCGGCGCATAACACAATCGTCGTTTCCAGCAGACCGCGATCCCGCAGATCAGTCAGCAGAGCCGACCACCCTTGATCGAGGACCGGCAGCCGGAGATTCTTCAGCGTCTTGAAGTTATCGACATGCGTGTCATATCCGCCGAGATCGACCGCGACGAAACGCACCCCCGCTTCGATGAGCCGGCGAGCCATGAGCATTGTCTGGCCTTCCCGATGGCGACCGTAGGCATCCCGGATTGCGGCTGGTTCCTCGTCGATCTGAAATGCCTTCTTCGCCGACGGCGAGGTGATCAGATCATAAGCCTGCTGCGTGAACTGCGCACGGTCATGCACACTCCCCGATGACCGGTCGATCAGCCGCTGCCAGGCATCGAGTTTGCTCAGCATGTTCCGCCGGCGTTGGGTCCGCTCTGTCCCGACGGCTGTGGGAATGGAGACATCCTGCACAGAGAAGTCCGCCGCGTTCGGATCAGCCCCGATCTCCAAGGCGTTGTACGCCGAGCCGAGATATCCCGCGCCGGAATACGCCATCGACTTGCCGCTGAACTTCACATAGGGCGGCATCCCCTGTTGCCAGCCGAGTTCCTTCGAGATGATCGAGCCGAAGGAGGGATAGATGGTCGATCCGACCGGCGCGGCGTTCACATCCGGCACCTGCGGATAGCCCGTGAGCATGAAGTGCGAGGCTTCCGCATGCTGGCTGCCCGTATGTTCGATGCTGCGGATCTGACAGATCAGGTCCATCAGGCGGCTCATGCGCGGCAGATGTTCGCACACCTGCACACCGGGGAGATTCGTCTCAATCCCCTGGTATTCGCCCCGATATTCGAGCGGTGCCTCCGGCTTCATATCGAAGGTATCCATATTCGCAATCCCGCCGTTGGTCCACAACAGGATGAAATTCAACGGCTTGCCGGTGACTGCGGAAGCCTGCTCGGCGGCAAGCATCCGCGGCAGGCTCAACCCGAACAGCGGCAAGCTGCCGACCTGCAGAAACGCACGCCGCGACCATCCGCCGCAGTTGCGAGACCATTCGGTGAAGGAAAGCATAGGGGCGACGCCTTATCAAAAACTGGGAGCTGCTCTGCGATGCGATGTCCGTGTTGAGTTGACCGTTGTCATTTGAGACGTTTCAACGTCAGTGTTGATATCCAAACTCCGCGCTGTTGATGAGAGTCCACAACACGTCTTGCCAGACTTCCGGCTTGATGGGTGCGGCGGCCAGTAACTCGCGGATCGTCTGGCGTTCTTCCTCGGTCGGCGGACGCGCGAATGCTGCGAAATAGAGTTCGTCGGTGATTTCGTCATCCGATTTGCCAGTGGCCAGCAGCTTGGCGAGCCGTCCCTCGGCGTGAATCAATTTTCCGTGCAGGGTGGGGCTGTTGAGCATGAGCAGCGCCTGGGACAAGTCGGGTTGGCTGCTGCGGGCGCAATCGCAGGAGGAATTTCGCAGGGGACGACCGAAGGTCGTCAGAAAATGGGAGGGGACCGAGGGGTCCGGCAGTTCCGTCGCCCGAACTGATTCCGGCAAGCCGGTGAAACCTTCGTGAGTGCCACAGGTTTGATTGATCACATCGAGCAATACTTCCGCGGTCAACCGCCGTGGCACGCGATGCGTCAGCAGAGTCCCCTCCTGATCACGTGTTGGTGTCAGTTCACTGCCCCGCTGATAGACCGACGATTGGCAAATCAAACGGACGAGATGTTTCGGATCGAAATCGTGCTCAATGAGTTCGCGTTCGAGGTAAATCAGCAATTCCGGATGCGACGGCGGATTGGTGGCCCGCATGTCGTCCACCGGTTCCACCAGTCCGCGACCGATCAGCCAGGCCCAGTACCGGTTGGCGAAGTTGCGGGCGAAAAACGGGTTGTCGCGCGCCGTGATCCAATCCGCCAGATCGCGGCGAACGTCGTCCGCGAAGGTGATCTCCGTCGGCGTATCACGCCCCAGCACTTTCGGTTGCGCCGGCATCGCCAATTGTCGATTGGACATCTCCTTCATCACCGGCCGCAGCGACCGCGAACCGCCGAAGCGGCCCTGATCGAGGGTGTCCTTCTTTTCCAGGCGTGTGAAGAACGCCGCGAGGCCGTAGTAGTCTTGCTGGCTCCAGACTTCATTGGGGTGGTGATGGCATTTCGTGCATTGCAGACGGATACCGAGGAAGACCTGAGCCGTCGTCTCCGCGAGTTCTTCCGGCTTCTCGTCAACGAAGTAGAACGCCACGGGACCATTGGTGAACAGGTTTCCCTGCGAAACGATCAGTTCCCGCACCCACTGATCGAGCGGCTTGTTATCACGCACCGATTGCCGAATCCAGCCTCGAAAACTGGCGACCCCCTTCTCGCCCAGATAGCGGTTATGCACCCGCAGCAGATCGCTCCAGCGCAGCGACCACAAGTCGACAGACTCGGGCCGCTCCAGCAATTTGTCGACCACGGCTTTCCGTTTCTCCGCCGACACATCGGCGATGAACGCTCGCGTCTCGTCCGGCGTCGGCAGCAGGCCGATGAGATCGAGATGCACTCGGCGGAGATACTCGCCGTCAGACGCAACATTCGCCGGTGTGATGCCTAATTCGTGCCATGAAGCGGCGGCGAATTCGTCAATGCGATTCACGGGCGTGAAGTTCGTTACCGTTACCGACGAACCGTAAGGAATCGTCACCGGAACCGCGGCAACTTGCCCGCTGAACCGCGCGGTGACAGCAGACACCCCCGGCTTTTGCGCGGTGACCTGACCAACATGGTCGATTTCCACAATCTGACGATTCTGGCTATCGAACAGCGCCCACGGGGTCACATCGCGGACCACTCCGTCGGACCAGTGGGCCGAGACACTCAAACTGGTTAGCGTACCGACGGTCAGTTTCAACGCGGCGGGCGCGACGGTGATCTGTGTCAACACGGGATCGGATGTCGTCGGCCGAGCGAGTCCCTGGCCGATATACTCGCGGAGCAGCCGATACCCCTCGGAATCGGGCCGCATCCGCAGTCCGCCGCCATGAGGCATCGCACCCGAGGCTTTACGCAGCAGCAGGCTTTCGGTCGGCGAACCGGAGTTCACCCGCCGGCCGCGACCGGCCAGAAACAGCGTCTCGTAATCCGCCAGCGGATCGTAACCCAACAGCGACAGTTGCATGCCGCCACGGCCCTGAAACGAACCGTGACACGCCCCCGTGTTGCACCCCGCTTTGGTCATCGCCGGCATGACATCGCGGGCGAACGACAACGGAAGCGTCTGTGCGTGAAGAGTACCCGAACCCAGCAGCATCAGGAGGCAGGCCAGTCGTTTCCAATCCATCACCGACCTCCCTTCCAAAAATGGGAACGAGGAATCTGCACAAGTCTACATCAGGTTAACTCCCGCTGATCCCATCAGTCAATACTGATAGATTATAAACATTGTGTTTTATAATCAGTGATGCGTCATCGCAGAAAACGGGAGAATGGTTACAATTTTGGTGATCATCCCGCCAACGTCTTTAGAAGGGGATTGCCATGCCGATCCACGATTGGACCCGCGTTCGCGCGGGGCTGTTTCATCACTTCCATCAGGATTGGTCGGTTGAGATCTCACGGGAATTGAACCGCAGTCATTTGCCAGATGGGTATTCCGCACTCGTAGAGCAGCGGGTGGATGGTCCCGAACCGGACGTGATCGCGGTGGAAACATCGGGCAACGTCTCAGGAGGAAACGTCGGGTTGCTCGAAGCGCCACAGGCGCAGATGGTGATCCGTTCGCCTGACCTCGCGGAACGCTATGCCCGCAAGGCGAACCGCATCAGCATCTACCATGAGCTGGGCCAGGTTGTCGCGGTGATCGAAATCGTTTCGCCAGGTAACAAAAGCAGCGGGCATGCGCTGCGATCATTCACTGAGAAGGCGGCTCAACTGCTGCGAGCCGGGGTTCACCTACTTGTCATCGACCTGTTTCCGCCCTCGAAACGCGATCCTCAGGGAATCCATGACGCCATCTTTTCAGAATTTGCCGATGACGATTTCCTGTTGCCTGCCGACAAACCTTTGACACTTGCCGGTAATCAGTCGGACGGAATGATCACGGCGTATGTCGAACCGGTGGGTGTAGGCACGCCCCTGCCAGACATGCCGCTGTTTCTCACGCGGAAGTCGCACGTACTGGTGCCGCTGGAAGCCACCTACCAAGCGGCCTGGAGCGCCTGCCCCGCTGCGATCCGGCAACTCATCACAGAGCCGCGAGCGTAAGCGACCGGTCCCATCGACTCGATTTGAATCAAGGATACTGTCGCCGGGCGGATGCGAGTAACCCACAGCGTTCCAGCGCTGCCACCGGGGAGTGGAACGTCACCTGCACAACGCCTGGATGCCGGCCGATTTCGATTGCCCCGGCGATGGTCGCTCGATTGCGGACTTCCGGCACCGACATTCCGAGCAAGTTGGCCGCACGTTGCAGGCCGTTCTCGGTCGCCAGGTTCAGATTCGCACCGGTGCCGATGATTGAGATCGGCAGCGTTTCCTCCAGCGTTTCGACGCCATGCGTCTCGGCCAGCGACGCGGCCTGCCGACGTTCTTCCGGCGTGAATGACTTGGCGAGAAAGGGGAGATCGTCCAGGACCGGAAAGAGAACCGGCCCGTCGAGTTGCAGACCTTTGATCACTTCGACTTGCAGCGTCACGATGCCGGCGACATCGCAGGTATGGCCCGCGATTTCGCCGTCGCCCTGCATCGCGTGCATGTCACCGATGTAAATGCCGCCGCCGGGAACTTTCACCGGGCAGACGAGAATCGCCCCTGCGCGGACCGCGTCGATATCCATATGGCCGTCGGTCCGCAATTCGAGTTGCTCGGCCGTGATGCCGAACTGATGCGGCGCGCCGATCAGAAACGAGCCGAAGTCCCCGGCATTGTGCGAATCGGGCATGGCAATCGCCGGTGTTGTGCCGAGTTGTCCCAGAAAGGGCCGCAGCCGGGCCATCACGCCGACGAGATCATGCGGGGCGAACGTCAGGATGGGGTTTTGGATCGATAGTTTGGGGAGGGCTGCGAAATCGCCAGCATTGTGGGCGAACTTCTCGGCGGTGGCTTGGGGAACGGTGACGCCCACGGACCGCTGCTCGTCGAAGGCGATGGTATAACCGTGGCTGATCCGAAACGGGCTGGCGTCGGCTCCGCAACTTGCGCACCGGACCGAAGTTTGACCGATGCCGTGAATCTTCGTTTTGGGATTCAACGTACCGCATTGAGGGCACTTCGCGGCCACGAACGGATCGCCCAGGAAGCGGCCGTCGATTGCCTGATCGGTGCCGGAAGCCGTGGCCCGCGAAGTGACTTCGATGCCCCGAATATGAATCACAATCGCATCGCCGACTTCCGCCCCGGCGACGGCGACCGGCCGCGTGACTTCGTGCCCGCCGCGCAACTCCGGCGTGATCATTGGTCCCCAACACCCCGGCGCGGTGTGGGCCACAATGGTCCCACCGTCGGCCACCGGCCCGAGCATCGGTTTCGCCGGATCAAGCACGGCATCGGTGAATTCGTAAACGGTGATGGTTTGCAAACTGTTCACGGTTGCCGGGCTTTCTTGAGTGACGGTCATGTGATGATTTCGAGAGAGACCAGTCTGCACTGCGGGACGAGTCGATCAACCGGCATGATAACGCGTTTGGGTAAAGCGCGATTGTGATCGCTTCTCACCGAAAGAAAAAAGCTTGCCGCTTAGGCCGCACGAGGGGGAGTTATTGGATTTTAGTGAGCCCGAAGCGCTAGCGAGGAACTCCGATCTCGTGTTCCTCACTAGCGCTTCGGGCTCCCTAAATTCCATCGTCATTCTCCTATCAATCCATATCTTGGCGACCACCGACGGATTCAGCCTTGCCGTTTGGCCAGCACTTCCGCATAGACCTCGCGAATCCGCCGGGTCATGGTTTCGTGCCGGAACTGATCGGTGAATCGCGCGCGGCCTTCACGGCCCAAGGCTGCCCGGAGCGTCGGTTCCAGGACCAATCGGCCGAGGTGCTGGACCAGCGGCTCAATCGATTCCGGGGGAGCGAGAAAGCCTGTCTCGCCGGGAATGACGACCTCCTTCGCCCCATCGACATCATAACTCACCACCGGTTTGCCGGCGATCAACGCTTGCGGCAAAACCCGTGCGAGGCCTTCCCACAAACTGGTATGAACGACGATATCCATCGCCTGCAACAGCTCGGCGACTTTCTCCGGCCGGACGAGTCCGGTGAAAATGAACTTGTCTGCCAATCCCAATTCCGCGATTTCTTTCTGAAACTGTTCGCGCAGAATTCCGTCGCCGACGAACAGAAAGCGGACGTGCGGAAAGCGCGTGCAGAGTTCGGGAGCCGCGCGGATCACGAACTCATGCCCTTTCAGTGGAAACAATCGGCCGACTTTGCCAATCACCACCTGCTGCGGTTCGATTCCCCACTCGCGGCGGACTTCCTCGGCGGATTTCTGCGGATGCAGAAACGGCTCGACATTGAAGCCGCTGGAGATCGTCACGAACTTCTCGCGGTTGGCGATCCCGGCGGCGACATACTGCTCGGTCATCGCATCGGCGACGCTGATGTAGCGGTCGGTCCATTTCGCGGCCCGGCGTTCCAGCCATTGATACAGCCGATGGGCCGCCGGATGCTGACCGACATGAAACGCCGCGCCGTGAATCGTGTGGACGCTGGGAATGCCGAGGCGATAAGCGGTGAGTCGACCGAGGATTCCGGCTTTGGAACTGTGGGTGTGAACGATGTCCGGCTTGATTTCACGGAGAAGTTTGACAATCGCACGATAGCTGAACCAGTCGTGCCAGGGATGAATGGCGCGGCGGAACTGCGGGATCAGGCGGACATCGAGTCCGCGTTGCTGGGCGCGGTCTTCGAGACTGCCTTCCGGGCCGAGGCCTGGTCCCGTGAGGAGCGTGACACGATCGCCGAAGAGATGATGCTGATCGTCGACCGTGTGCAGCGTATTCTCTTGCGCTCCGCCGACGATGAGCCGCGTGATGATGTGAACTGTGTGCATGCCGTTACGGTAACGCGCGGAACCGCTTGCGCGAATTGTGCGGTCATTTCAAGCCCGCCGTCGGCGACGGCGGGTCCCGGCGATGCCATCGCCGGGCTTTGATTAACAGTGCCGCGCCGAGTGCTACTGCGGGGCGTTCATCACCGGGGAAGCGACGTCGAGGATTTTCGCGGAGGGCTTTGCGAGGTCGACGATCACCGGGCGGTCGGTTTGCTGTTGCGTGGCATTGCCGGCGGCATCGCGGGCGATGATGCGGAAGTAGACCTGCGACGGCACACCGGCGGGGACCATCCACACGAATTCGCCCGTGTCCGCGCGCCAGGTGCTGATCGTTTCCCACGGTCCATTCGGGTTGCCGGCGTAGTACAACGCCACTGGTTTGTCGGATGGATGGGCTTCGCCAATCTTCCAGCGGAGTTGCAACTGATTCGCCTGGGGGCCGGTTCCCTGGCGGACGGGCATCAGTTCGAGCGTGGGCGGGGTGTGGTCGACGATGACAACAATCGCCGGAGTTTCGCCGCCGGTGGGGGCTTCATCCGACAAACCGACGCCGCTGCGTGCACGAATCGCGAAGCCGTAGATACCGTCCTCGGGGACTTCGACATCGAACGGGCTTTGCTGATCGGGATCGTCGCCGTACTTCCACCATTTGCGGCCGGCGTCTTGGGTGATGAACATCTCGACGCCGCCGAGGCCTGACGGGCCGACATCGTCGACTTGATAGCCGATCTGGAACTTTTTGGTGTTGACGATGCGTTGCCGGCCGGTGGGTGCCTGTGTCGCGGGAGTCGCGGCATCGGGGGCTTCGGCCCAGCGGTCTTGCGTGATATCGGGACGCGACTGGGGTTGCTCAGCGGTGAACTGCGTCCGGTGCGTGATCGCCACCGGCGGCCGTTCGATGATCGGGGGTTGCTGGGCCGAAGCAGCCTTCGGCGTGATTTGCGGAGCCTGCTGCTCTTGAATGACCGGCGCGGCGAACGGATGCTGCACTTCCGTGAAGCGATCGGTGATCGGCGATGTCTCGGCGACAATCGTCGGGTTGGCGGCCACCGGCTGACGGAAATCGGGTTTGCTCGGGGCCGCATTCCCGTTACCGCCCGCGGCGATATTCGCCTGCCGCTCGACATTGCCGGGGTTGCCGGCTTGATCGGCCACGCTGGCCCGCACCGCGACCATGCCCCCTTGAGGAACCGACCACGATGTCTGACCGGAGTTACGCGGTACGATGCTGACGAGTTGCCAGTCCTCGACACCGGGTTGCGTGTATTCAATCCGCAACGTCGTCACATCGAGGTGATCGTCGGACGCGGTCCAGCGGAGTTCCACTTTGCCGGCCGCGGCGGCACGAACTTCGAGATCCAAGACGGGTGCGACAGTATCGACGATCACCACCAGCCCGGTTTCAAATGTATCGCCCGGCGGATGGAGTTGATTGCGGCCATCGAGAGTTTTCACCGAGAAGCGATACTCGCCATCGCCGGGAGCTTGAAATTCAAATTTCCCCGACTCAGCGCTGATCGTTTGCGCCAATTCCCAATTCGCCCCGCCATCTTGCGAAGCGTAGAGCCGCAATTCGCGGGCGTTCATCCGCTGCAATGCGGCGGCATCGAACCGGAATGGAATGCGGAACCGCGTCTTGTTGGTGACGACCGGCTTCGGCGCGGGAGCCGCGGATACGGGGAGGCCATTGGCCAACCCCGCGGCGATCAGAATCAACACTGCCAGTCGGAATGCCATGCCGGCGTCCCCTCCGTGAAACGGCGTCCTCGTTAGCGCGGCGGCGATTCCATCAGGACTTACGTCCAGCCGAACACCCAGCGCACGTTCCCGACGGAACGCCTGATATCAGCCGTATCGGCAAAATCGAACGGGGGACTTCATCCGAAAAGTCGGATTCGATGTTTTCTGCCGACTTTAGCGATATTCACGATTCTCGCGCCGCTTGCGCTTCGCGGACGGACTCGGGTTGCGAACGTCGTCGGTCCGCGAAGCGCAAGCGTCATGATGTTGCGCGAACTTTTGCCAGGAGTTCGACATACTGCCGCGCGAGGTCTTGGATGCGGCCAAAGTCGCCCCGCTCAAGAGCTTCTTTTTCGACGAGTTGGCTTCCCAAACCGACCGCACATGCGCCGGCCGCGATGAACTGCGGCAGCGTTTGCAGGTTCACACCGCCGGTCGGCATCAAGCGGACTTGTGGCAGCGGGCCTTTGATCGCTTTCAAATACGGCGGGCCGCCGATCTCCGCCGGGAAGACCTTCACCACATCCGCTCCGGCTTCCCATGCGGTGAGAATTTCCGTTGGCGTATACGCACCGGTCATCATCACCTTGTCGTAACGGTGACACATGCGGATCACATCGAGATTCACGGTTGGCGAGACGAGGAATTCGGCACCGGCCAAAAGTGCCGCCCGTGCCGATTCCGGATCGAGCACCGTTCCCGCCCCCAGCAGAATTTTTTTGCCGAGTTTCTTGCTCACGGCGGAGATGACATCGAGGACGCCGGGCACGGTGAACGTGACTTCGATTACATCGACGCCGCCATCGCACAGGGCTTCGGCGACCTGCACGAGCTGTTCGCCCGAGGTGGCGCGAATGATGGCAACGATGCCGCTCTTGAGTACGCGTTGTAGATCTTCGTGTCGGCTCATAATGCTCTTCTGATCTTGAACTTTTCTGGTAGGGTTTGCCGAGTCTGCGAGGCGAACGCTTTTTTTTCTGCGAACGAATCCAAAATCTGGTTCGCCTCGTCAAAGCACTCGGCAAACCCTACGAATGCAACGAAATCATTCGACGGCGGAAAACTTTTCCACATATTCCAAAATCCACTGGCTGATCAGTTCTTTGAAGCCTTCAAGGTCGACCTCGGCGAGGAACTGGAAATGATTGCGGCTGACAACCTCTTTGTTGCGGACTGTGCCGCGGGCCGCCAGTTCCAGAATTCGTGTTGCCGTGTAGGGTTTGATCAGCATTTCAAGACGGCTGTAGCGTTTGGACATGGTCCGGCCGGCACCGCCGTCGATGTCTTCGCGGTTGACCTTGGCTCCCCAGCCATCGACCGACATTACTGAGTCGTAGTCGAACGCGGGGAAATGATCGGCGACTTGTTTCAGGCAATGCTCGATGTGTTCGGACAGTTGGAGTCGGCAACGGGAATGCAGCGACTTGCATTCCTCGTCGGTCATTTCGGCGCGCTGGCGTTCGTGGTCGGCCGACGCCTTGGTCTGCTGACCGCGTTGAATGGCCTTATGCAAACGGGCTTCAAAATCCATCACATGATTCCGGGTTGTCGCCACCACTGTGTGCAGGAGGGCGATGAGGCACTCAAAGAGTGCCGGTTGGGAATGAATCGTCACCTCGCGGATTGTATGGCGGTTTTGTCCGGCGTGCTATTCCGGCGTCTGCGCGATTGTAAATGCTGCATGCTTTTCGAGCGGGAAAAGCTCGGGAAGCCCAAGGACAGCACTTCCCGATCTGGCAAAAATGATCGGCGCGGAAAATGCAGGAGAATGTCAATCAGGAAAAGCTCGGCTTGCCAGGGTGGAAGAGTCGGCAGATAATGCAGCTAGCGGCGGCGGGTCAGCAGCCCTTGCCGAAACTGGTGGTGTTTGAACGTCGAGAACAGTCCTGTGCCAGCATCCAAGACGGACGTATTGCAGCAGTTATGGCCAGAGGCTTGGACCTGGGTGGTCTTCGCGGTGTTGGCGGGAATCGGCGGGTGGTTATTGTGGCGGATTCGCGCGCATTGGAGCGACGATGCCGACGATGACGCAAGCCCGCACGAAATGCTCGTCCAGTTCCGGGAATCGGCTCGGGAGGGTGTCCTGACTGCGGAGGAATACCGATTGATCAAGAGCCGGTTGACGAACTCAAGTCGACCGGTTGCCGAATCGGAGCGACACGAATCGACCGCCCCCGCGGTGGATTCCGGAAATGGAATGAACGCACCGAAGCGGCCTTCCTCGGATGGAGGGCAGCAACCCTGATGATGAATCCTCCGCGGTCACGACGCGATGTGCGTCGGCCGTAAACTGTCTTGATAAAATATTACTCTCTGTACTCCGAAATCGGCTGCGTGGAAGGATAACGAATGCCCTCTAGTCGCGACTTTCTCCCCCCAGGTAAACGGGGCACGACTGGCAAGAAGAACGCCAACTGTTCGTTCTGCCGCAAGAGCTACCGTGAAGTCGGCCCTCTGGTGGAAGGCCCGGATGAAGTCTACATCTGCGGCGAGTGCATCGAGCTGTGCCAGTCGATTCTGGACCAGGAACGCCGACGTCGCGGTGCGCCTGCCAAGCTCTTCAGCCGCGTTCCCACTCCCCGCGAAATCGTGGAATATCTCAACACCTATGTCATCGGCCAAGACCGCACCAAAAAGATCCTCGCCGTCGCTGTCCATAACCATTACAAGCGACTGATGTCGCACGGCGATACCGACAGCGAAGTCGAAATCGAGAAGTCGAACATCCTCTTGATCGGGCCGACCGGCTCCGGCAAGACGCTGCTCGCCCGCACGATGGCCAAACTGTTGCAAGTCCCGTTTGCGATTGGCGATGCGACCACGCTGACCGAAGCCGGCTACGTCGGCGAAGATGTCGAGAACCTGCTCCTGAAGCTGCTGCACGCCGCCGATTTCGACGTCGAAGCCGCGCAGCGAGGGATTGTGTTCATCGACGAAATCGATAAGATCGGCAAGACCAGCCAAAACGTGTCGATCACTCGCGACGTCTCTGGTGAAGGGGTGCAGCAAGCGTTGTTGAAAATGCTTGAAGGAACGGTAGCCAATGTTCCGCCGCAAGGGGGTCGCAAGCATCCCGAGCAGCAGTACATTCAACTCGATACGACGAACATCCTCTTCATCTGCGGCGGAACGTTCGTCGGCCTGGAAGACATCATTGGTCGCCGGATGGGCAAGCGAACAATTGGCTTCGGCTCGCAGGCGGTGCCGGATGCACCCAAAAAAGCCCGCTCCGGCGCGCTGCTGCATCACGCGTGCGTCGACGACGTGATTGAATACGGGATGATTCCCGAACTCGTCGGCCGCTTGCCCGTGCTAAGTTCGCTAGCTCCCTTAGAGGAAGCGGACCTGGTCAAGATTCTCGTCGAACCGAAGAACGCGCTGGTGAAGCAGTACCAGAAGTTCTTCGCGATGGAGAATGCGGAACTAGAAGTCACACCGGAAGCTCTCTGGCAGATCGCCAAGATCGCCAAAGAGAAAGACACCGGTGCCCGCGGCCTGCGTGCGGTGGTCGAAGAAGCGATGTTCGAGGTGATGTACGATCTGCCGGAACTGGAACGCGGCAAGAAGTTCGTGCTGACCCCCGAAGTCATCCGCGGCGAAGTCAGCCTCCGCCCGCTCGAAGGCAACGCCGCAGCTTAACGATTTCGGCGAGATGAGTTTTCAGAAGCCCAGGGGTTGCAACCTCTGGGCTTCTTTCGTTGACTTACGGCAGAAACCCCCGTTCGCGCAACTCTGTGATGTTATCCGGCGCGCTCTGCATGATGCGATCAAGGGCGTATTTGAATACAGCCAGGCCGGCGAGCGCCATCGGGGCCGTCAAGATCGCGACATGTTCCTCTTCCTCGTCGTCGAGTTGACGATTGAGCTTCGCCACGGCTTCTTCCGGAGTATCGGTGACAATTCGCCGCTCGCCGCGACGGTTGCCGAGCCGCAGATGAGAGAACGACGCCGAGCGCGACATCATAAAATTCGCCAGTTCGGCTTCTTCGGCGTTGTCGAAGAAATCTTCCAACTCGGGAGGCGCGTTGTCGGGCGTAATGATCAGCGGCCGCGCGATCTTCACTTCGCCTTGGGCGATGGTGACCGATTCCCCGACTTGCTTGGGACTCAGCACGAGGAAGTAAGGCAACTGTGATTCGCCGAATGTGAACAGCGAATACGGCACGGGCCGGGCGATCTCAACCGCCTCCCACGCGGCACGAAACCGCCGCTCGTCTGGAAATCCGGGGAAGAGAGACAAAGGGATGCCTTTAAGAATCGATAGAGGGCAATTCAGAATTTGGTTCGAGCGTCAGTACGGCATCCAAGCCGTCGAATGTCGCGGTGAAGTAATCAAGAAATCCAGCATGGCCCAGCACAACAGATTCTTCATGCGGATTTGCGAAATCAATCGCAGCATGGCAATTCCCGACTGCAATGAATGATCAAGTCGGACGAGCCGGGAACTTTCCCAATGTCCGAACTGTATGGGAACTTCATAACGTGCCAGTCAATCTTTCATCAAGCAGTCGCACACGCTGCATGATGGGATTTGGGTAGCCTGCCGCGCGGGCTGAAACCACCGCGGTGGCGAGATCCTTGCCATGCGAGACAACTTCCGTGCGTGTTTCGTTCCATGCAACCCATTGACCCGCATATTCGATGGGTGCGGCCGGAGGCGAATCAGTCGTTTCGCGCGGAGCAGTTTTCACGGCCTTCATGATTATCACTCCCAGCAATTGACCAACCCTTTCAGGATTCTCGCAGAATAGTAATTAGTTGAGTCGAATCAGCCGGCGAACACAAGCGACCACCTGCATTCACACCACCCCCTTCCACTCCGCGAAGAACTGCCGCAAAAATGTCTCTAAAAACTGATGTCGCTCTTCGGCCATTTGCTGGCCCGTTGCCGTTTGCATGCGATCTTTGAGGAGCAGCAGTTTTTCGTAGAAATGATTGATCGTCGGTCCGGATTTCGTTTTGTACGCCTCGAAACTGGCATGTTGTTCCGGCGGATGTTCGGGGTCGTACATTACACGGCCGAAATGACCGCCAAACGCGAACGCCCGTGCGATCCCGATGGCTCCGAGCGCATCCAACCGATCGGCGTCCTGCACGCAACGGCCTTCCAACGTACCCGCCACGGTGGGGACGCCCGCCCCTTTGAACGAAACTTCCGCGATGATCTCGCAGACGCGCTGAATGATGTTTTCCTCAGCCGCCTGACTCATCAGCCATTCCCGCGCCGCGCGTGGTCCAGCCGTTTCATCCCCGCCGTGAAATTTCCAATCGGCGACATCGTGCAAGAGTGCCGCCAGTTCGCACAGCGCGACATCGGCGTTCTCCGCCTCGGCAATGGCCACCGCATTCCGCCGCACACGGTCGATATGCCACCAGTCATGCCCGGACGAGTCGTCTTTCAGACGTTGGCGGATGAAGTCGGCGGTGCAAGTCATGAGAGTCGCGTTTTGTGTCATCGGCTTCCTTGAATTCCGGGCAGCATCCCCTTGCCGGGGTTCCCGCTTCCCGATGATAATAACCTCTGGCCATCCTGAGGAGAGCGGCATGTCGATCATTCTTGAACATGAAGTCCTGGAAACGCAACCGAGCGCCGGCTGTACGCTGGGCGATCTGTACCAGCGCTTTGGACCGATGCCGTTTGAGCGCATTCGCCAGCTTCCGGCTCCGGGAACAGCGACAGAAGAAGACGTGCTGGAAATTCACGACCGCGAGAAGCGATTGTATGAACTGGTCGACGGCGTGCTTGTGGAGAAGGCCGTGGGATTATACGAATCAGGACTGGCAATGCGGATCGCCTGGATGCTGATGAATTTCACGAATCCGCGCGACTTGGGGCAAGTCTTCGGTGAAGCCGGATTGATGAAACTCAAGCCCGGTCTGGTGCGCATCCCGGATGTTTCTTTCGTGTCGAAGTCCAAATTGAAAATCGCCAAAATCCGACCAGGGCAGCCGCTGGTAAAACTCGTGCCGGATCTGACCGTGGAAGTGCTGAGCAAAGGCAACACGAAGCAAGAAATGGAGCGCAAGCTCGTCGAATACTTCGATGCCGGTGTGCAACGGGTCTGGTTTGTCGATCCGCGCCCGCAGACTGTGACGGTCTACCAAGCCCCTGAGACGTTTCAAGTCTTTTCGCCGCCCATGAATCTCCTTGGCGATCCCGTCCTGCCCGGCTTGACGATTTCACTGACAGAGCTTTTCGCCCCTCCGCATGAAGAATAATCGGCATGCTCGCCAAACGCATTATCCCCTGTCTCGATGTGCATGCCGGCCGTGTGGTCAAGGGTGTGAACTTTTTGAATCTGCGCGACGCGGGCGATCCCGTCGAGATCGCGGCTCAGTATGAAGCTGATGGGGCCGATGAACTCGTCTTTCTCGACATCACCGCCAGTCACGAGCAGCGGGAGATCATGCTCGATGTCGTCCGGCGGACATCGGAAGTCTGCTTCATGCCGCTCACCGTGGGAGGCGGAATTCGCACGGTGGATGACATCCGCATGCTGCTGAACGCCGGCTGCGATAAGGTCTCGATCAACTCAGCCGCCGTGAAGACTCCCGAACTCATCCGGGAAGCCGCGTTGCGATTCGGTTCGCAGTGCATTGTCGTGAACATCGATCCGAAACGCGTGATGAAAGATGGCCAAGAAGTCTGGGAAGTCCATGTTAATGGCGGCCGCGTGCCGACGGGGCTGGAAGCGGTGGCGTGGGCACAAGAGATGGAGCGACTCGGGGCCGGCGAGATTGTGCTGACTTCAATGGACGCCGACGGCACCCAGGACGGCTACGATTTGCCGATAACACGAGCCGTGGCCGATGCGGTGGAGATTCCCGTCGTCGCCAGCGGCGGAGCCGGAAACCCCGAACATCTGCGGATCATCCTAACCGAAGGCCACGCCAGCGCCGCGCTGGCTGCGAGCATCTTCCACTATCGCACGCATCCCATCGACGTGACGAAACGGTATCTCCATGAACATGGCGTGCCAGTGCGGATAGTCTCAAGTCATCGGAAAACTTAAGTTGCAGTCCATCGCATTCTGACCTAGAATCACATCAGGCATCGTTGATGATTCTATGGCGAGACTTGGTCATGATCCCAACCGCACAGTTTCCCCACCTCTCGCGCCGAGAATTACTTGGTGTCGGTGTAACATCCGCGCTGGGTTCCCTGGCTACGCCGCGGCTCTCGGCCGAGCAACCGCTTGCGGTTTCGCAGCCCCGCGCGAAATCGGTCATTCTGATTTTCAACGTCGGTGCCCCAAGCCATACCGACCTATGGGACATGAAGCCCACCGCGAGCGACAATGTGCGCGGCATGTTTCAGCCCATCGCCACGCAGACGCCGGGGATCGAGATTTCCGAATTGATGCCGAATCTGGTCCGGCACACGAACAAACTGGCGATCCTGCGGTCGCTGCACCATGAACACAGTGCGCACAACTCGGGGATGTACTGGTCGATTGTCGGGCGGTCGTATCCCCGGAACGACACGCTGATCAATCCGAGTCGGACCGATTACCCCAGCTTCGGCACGCTGACCGGCTGGCTGGCTCAGCGGGATGGATACGCGGGGGCATTGCCGCCGTATGTCATTACGCCGAAGCCCCACTGCGACAGTTTGGTCTACATCACACCGGGGCAATTCGGAGCATGCCTCGGTCCAAAATACGATCCGCTGGTGCTGGATGCCGATCCCAATGCGGCGGACTTCAAGGTGCCGAATCTGGGAATGGCGGAAGGCATGGATGTCGAACGGCTGCGAAATCGGCAAGCGTTGCTGGGACGGTTCGAGGCCAAGCAGGGGCCGATTCATCATGCGCAAATCCCGGAAATGACCATCAACCAGTCGAAGGCGATGTCGCTGATCTCGTCGTCCCAAGCGGCGGCTGCCTTTGATCTCTCCCAAGAACCGGCCGCAGTGCGTGAGAAATACGGCCGGCACTCGTGGGGACAATCGCATCTTTTAGCCCGGCGGCTCGTCGAAGCCGGGGTGCCGTTCGTGACGACCGTCAACGGGCCGAGCATCACGTGGGATACGCATAAGGACAACTTCAACCAGTTGAAAAACCGGCTCGTGCCGCCGATGGAGCGAGCGTATGGCGCGCTGCTCGATGATCTGTCCGAACGGGGCCTGCTCGATTCGACGCTTGTCGTCTGGATGAGCGATTTCGGCCGCACGCCGATCATCAACAAGGATGCCGGCCGCGATCACTGGCCGCAGTGTTATACGATGGTTTTGGCCGGCGGTGGCATTCGCGGCGGGCAGTACGTCGGCGAATCGGACAAGACCGGCGCGTATCCCTGGGCACGGCCCCTGACGCCCGCCGACGTCCACGCCACGGTCTTTACGGCCCTGGGCTACGACCCGCACGCCATCGTCTACCATACCACCGATGGCCGCCCGATCGCATTATCTGAAGGCCAGCCGATTCGTGAAGTGCTGTAAGGTTGTAGGGTTTGCCGAGGATTTGGGAGGCGAACCATTCCCCGGGGGAACTTGTGATTATAAATAGGCACATCACGGATATTATTTCGCGATATTGAGTGATCCAAACTCATGATGATGCGTTATAGATTTCGGAGGAATCATGAGCCGTACAAAAGACATGCTTTGTGAAATGGAAGATGAGATTCGTAAAAAGGAACGAGCATTACTCGACGTTCCGGCCATAATGGCACTACATCGTAGAATGCTTGAATCTGTCGAAGATCGGTTGCTCAGAACAGAATCACAAATCGAGCAGTTGGCAGAAGCTCACCAGCATCCTCAGAACTGGAAATTCCGTTTTCGTGAGTATGTTCTAGCAGGGATCGTTGGGGCCATCATAAGTATGTCCCTTACAATACTCATCATGTAATTGAGAATGCAGGTATGTAACTCAGACGATTGACCCAACGTCATGACCGCCTAACACCCCCGTCATTGACGGGGGGCTAAGACAAACTGCAATCAGCCTTTAACGATGGGGTTTGTCAGAGTGCCGATGCCGGTGATGAAGATGGCTACGGCGTCGCCGTTTTCGAGGGTGAAGTTGTCGGGGGGAACGATGCCGGTGCCGGTGAGAAGGAACGTGCCTGCGGGCATGTCGTTTTCCCGCATGAGCCAGTCGATCAGTTCTTCAAAGCCGCGCTTCATCTGATCGACATCGGATTCGCCGGTGAAGGCGGTTTGCCCCTGCCGCGTGATGGTCAGTTTGATCTTGGTGTTCGGCCGGTCGACGGGGCCTTCGGGAATCCAGATGCATGGGCCGAGTCCGCAGCATTGGTTGTATACTTTCGCCTGTGGCAAATAGAGGGGGTTCTCGCCTTCGATGTCACGAGCTGACATGTCATTCCCGATGGTGAAGCCGACAAGTTTCTTCGCCGGGGAAATGACCAGCGCGAGTTCCGGTTCGGGGACCGACCAATGGCTATCGGCCCGCACGCGCAGCGGTTGATCCGGCCCGGAGACGCGATTGGGGGTGGCTTTGAAAAAGATTTCCGGCCGCGGTGCGGTATAGACTTTGTCGTAATGCGACGCCGCCGATTCGGATTCCTGCATCCGCGCGACCTGGCTGCGTTTGTAGGTCACCCCCGCCGCCCAGACTTCCTGCCGGTCGATCGGCGCGAGGAGCGTAACGGCATCCACAGCCAGCGGCTTGGACTTCTGATCGATCAGATAGTTCGCCAGGCTGACCGGGTCCGGCGCGTGAAGGACATCTTGCAGGGTCCGGTACTGTTCCATCTGCAACAGGTCGAGCAGCCGCAGGCGGTCATCGTCGCCCCAAACCGCCGCGTGAGTGGAACCATCTTTGAGTCGAATTTTTGCTAAGCGCATGGGGTGTCCAATAAGCCGAAAGTAGAAAATCATCTCACGCGGAGTCCGCAGAGAAAACATGATATCGAATTACTTCTCTGCGCTCTCCGCGTCTCTGCGTGAGAAAATGTCTTTCTTCAAATCACTCGACGACTTCGATCCGCATCGTACCGATGGCCAGCATCAGCGGGGCGAACGTACCGATGGGGGTGGCGTTTTCGTCGGAGAAACTGGCGTCGCCCAGCTTGATGTGGCCGGCCGTCGCGCCGCCGCGACCCAAGGTGCCATCGAGCGGAACCCATTTGCCGTTGAGGAACGCTTCCGTCCACATATGGCCGCCGAAGCTCGGCTGCTTGTCGAGTTCCACATACACCATGCCGACGGCGACACGGGACGGAATGTGCCTGGCCCGCAACATGGCTGCCAGCAACACCGCATGTTCGGTGCAGTCGCCTTCGAGGTTCTCCGCAACTTCCGCAGCCGAGGCGAGAGCCGTCGAGAAATTCTTCTTGTCGAGTTTGTCCCGCACATATCTCTCCATCGCCTTGGCGATTTGCGCCGGATCGGTCAGTTTGCCCGCGGCGGCGTTCGCATGGCGCTGCACGTTCTTGTCGTCAACCTGCAGAAATTCGGAGGCTTGCAGAAACTCGGGGCCGGGTGAGTCAGATGTTTTGGACACCGGCGGAATCGGCAACGGCACCACGGTCAGTTCTACCGTGTGATCATCGATCTTTTTCACCGACTGCACATCATCGACGGCCAGAAACTCCGCCGGGTCCTGATCGGGAATGTGAACTCGATAGGTGATTTCCTTGCGGTCGTATAATCCGGGGATCGGCTTGACTTTGATCAGCGTGCTGACGGCAAGGTCGAGTTCTTCCGTGTCGATCTTCTTGAGCGCTTCCTCGCGCGACACGGTGTATGTCACCATGTCGGTCCCGAGCATGCTGGTCGAGGATTTCAGCGTCACTCCGTTGGAGTCGATCCAACCGAGCGTGAACATGCCGGGGACGGCGGATTGCGTGACTTTCACTTTCAGGGCGGTTTCGGTTTTGTCATCGAGCAGTGTGACCGGTTCCATTTTGTCGGCGACGATTTTGATGGTCGCGACTTTGCTGAATTCCGGCAGATAGGCGGCAAACGACTTTGTCTCGCCTGGCTGCAACGGATGCTGCTTGAGGATGCGTTCCTGATAAATGGGCGATTTGACCGTCGTGTCCCACGGTTTGGTGGAGGTCACTTTCTTCCCGGCGATTTCATTCTCAAGGGTCAGCTTGTCGCCCGAGATGATGCCGGTCGTTTTCGTTGCCCCGGCCGGGGGGTTGGCCATTTCAAACTCGAACCGCAGCAGATCTCCATCGATGGTTTCCTCGGTGTGCAGCGTGGTGGCCAGCCGCAGCACCTGGCCGAAGCGTTTGATGGTCATATGCGTTTCGATGGCCGCGCGCACCAGAATTTGACCGTCGCGCTCAAACGGTTCGATCAGCGACCGCGAATAGCCAATGCGCTGCCCGCTCATCAGCAGAATCTGCCAGGACTCTTCTTTTTCAATCGCTGCTGCTTCTGCGGCGAAAATCCCCGTGGTCCCCAGCAGCAGGAGGACGACCGCCACCCCGCTGTGGTGGCACACGCGACCGGAAAACGACGACGGAAATTTGTACATCTTGCAACTTTCGTCAAAGTACAGACCGGCGAGAAACACCGATCATTATATCCGCTACAACCGGCGGAGTCGCGATAGAAGAAGGTCAAGAGTTGAGGGATGAGAGTTCAGAGCCAGATGAGGCATCAGGCGTTCCGAAATTTTATCTCATGTCTCTCGATTTCTAGTCTTACGACTTCGTCACAACCGTCAGGCTTTGCGCCGTTTACCGTGAGGTGCTCCGCACAGATCAGTTTTCCCAGTCTGTGTGCCGAGATCGGAACGGCTACCAAGTTGCAGAAATTGCCGCTGGACTTCGCCCGCGAAACTGCGGCCCGTGATTTGCGTGCTAGAGTTGCCTGAGCTTTGAATGCTCACAGGGCCGGCCGACAGATTCGACCCTGACACACCGATGCATCCGACGTGGGAAGGACAGCACTATGGGGTTCTTGAAACGACTGTTCAAGAACACGTACCGCGATGGCGAACTCAAACAGGGTCGCAGCAGTTTCGAGAATCTCTCCGAAGAGCAGCTCGAAACGCACATGAACATCGCCAAGTACGGAAACTTCTTACTGACCGATGCAATCCGGCCGTCGTACGACCTGCAGGTGATGCCGCGCTCCGGCTATCGCCACGACGCTTATCATGACCGCGATACGGGGATCAAAATTCCCGTGCTGATGGCGTCGGTCAGCCGGCATAAGCTGCTCGATGTCTTCTTCGATCTGCTCGAACCGCTCGGGCCGGTGGTCGATGTCGTACTCGAGACGAGCCATGAGCGCAATGGCGGACACGAGGACCTCTACCGCGAGGACATCGACCTGCCGATCCTGAAAAGCACCCTCTACGATTTTGAAGATGTGCTGCTCAACGACGGTTGCACGGGCGTCGCGGTCCTCAATCCGCGGATGCCGCTGGAAGTGCAATTCGACGAACACAAACTGTTGATTATGTACGGTCAGGAACTCGTCGACTTCCAGGACGTGCTGGACGAGTACAACCTCGAACGAGTCGAGGATATGAAGTTCATTACCGAAGCCGAACATGTCCACTCCTCGACCGAAGACTTTGCCCGACGTTTTGAAGAATTGAAGTACGCGCTGGGAATTGATGCGAACTGAAATGGGCTAGAGGCGAGAGAGGTGAGGCATGAGGGTGGAGTGCCCTCAAGCCGCATGCTCCCTTCCCTCTCGCCGCTGTCTACTGTCCTCTCGCCCCTGATTCCTCTTCCCCCGGAGGACGTGATGAAAAACGCTTTTTCCGTGATGCTGCTGGCCGGCATGGCTGGTGGTGCCGCCTGGTATCGTGTCGACACTGTGCCGCCAACGGCGCAGGCGTCCAAATCGAAAATCCAGATTCCTGATCCCGGCCCGGCCGAGGAACTTGTCGGCGGCGACGAGCTTCCGTTTCCGGCCCTCGACATCGAATTGCTGGAACCCGTTGAGAAATTCCCGAGTCACCTGGTCGCCGACCGTGAGCCGCGAATTCACACGATTTCCGAGGAGCAGCCGTTCGCGGTCTCTGAGGAAGAGGTGCCTGACGAACTCGAACGAGCCGTGCCCCCCGCGACCGACGACTTATCGACGCTCGATACCGAACCGCCACCGGCCACGAAACGCGCTCCCGAGCCACATGCGGTGGAGAAACCTGTCGTCGCGAAACCGGCGACCGAGCCGGAGGCCCGCCTGTCGGCCGATGGTCGGCCGATCAACGTCCGTCGCTTCGGCCAAGGCAAGTATCGCACAGTGATTATCACCGGGTTAGATGGTCGCGATCGCACCGCGGTCCGCTGGTCCGATGAGCTTGCCGATGTCATTGAAGCCCGGCCCGATTTGCTTCAGCAACAAGAATTTCTCATCATTCGCGCGGCGAACCCGGATGGTCTGGCCGCCAAAACACGACAGAACTCCCGCAACGTCGATCTGAATCGGAACTTCCCCACCAAACGTTATGGAAGTATTGCGAAAGAAGCCGCCGGCAGCGGACCGGCGAGTGAACCTGAAACCCGCGCCATGCTGCAAACGCTGTACGACTTCCGTCCGCACCGTGTCGTGCATTTGTGTAGTTCCTCCAGTAATTCGATCGCCTTCGCGAATCAGCCGGCGGCCGAAATCAGCGAACGCTTACAGCGGAAACACGCCGTGCCGGTGGAGCGATTGAATTACGACCGCATGCCTGGCTCTCTCGAAGAGTTCGCCGAAGCGACCTGGAATTCCAGCGTGGTTCTGCTGCAACTCCGCGGCGTGCCGGAACAGGATGTCGTCCGCAAACTTGTGCCCGTCATGCTGGCCACAGTTTTGACCAGCGATGTTGCGAACACTCGTGCCGGCCAAGCGGCCCCGATTTCCACTCCGCGTGGCACCAACTCCCGCTGGCAAGCCGGCCCACGCAGTTCACCCGTGCCGACGGCTGCCCCGTCTTATCAGACGGAACGCCGCACAAGCCCGGTGCTGCGTCGCGGTTATGAAGAACTCCCCGCGCCGCCGGAATAATGCGAAGCCCAAGCGTTACAACCTGCGGGCTGCTTCAGCCGCGATTCGCAATGGTCGCCAATGACGCGGCGACATACTTGCGGGCATCGCGGGCTTCGAGAATCACCTGGCGAAAGCGGTCCGGGTACGGAACGCCGCGCAGCAGCAGTAGCGTGTCGCCGGCCGAATTGACGAGCCGGACATCGCCTGTGCGGAAAAACGCAAGTCGTGAATCAGGATCGATCACGACCTGATCGATCTGCGCGAGCGGAACTTCCTCGATCTGCCGCGTGCCCAGCGACGCCATCCGCTTCACGGCCCGGTTGGTGATCAAATACTTCGTCCCGCCGATCTTTAAAAGAAAATAGGTCAGCAGACCCAGCGGCATCGTCGGCAGCACAAACAGGACATGCGACAGCTTGATCCCGTTCAGCGATACCGGCATTGACTCGTACAACTGGTTCAGAAACTGCCCCAGTCCCGTCATCGAGATCGACGGATACAGTTCCTCGATGACATTCTCGTACCCGGAACTAACCCCGGCAATCGGCTGCGTTTTCGTGGTGATCATGGTCGTTGACGTAGAAGTTGACGGACATTTTCCCATAGGAAACAGGCTTCCTAATGGAGCAAACACCGTATCAATGTCGGCAGGAAAACTCCAGCGCAGGCGGCTAGAGCGCCATGCGCTGACCCCTGGCGCAATCTGGGAGGGTTGAGTAGACTACCGAACTCCCAGAAAGGAGTCGGGCATGTCGAAACACAAGTCGTTGTTTGTGCGGAC
>Ga0105047_10003349_pt1 | contig 28267 bp, 35 predicted proteins | sample MAT04_FD_78384 | JGI IMG/M metagenome (GOLD analysis project Ga0105047, IMG submission 78384) | Freshwater microbial communities from Lake Fryxell liftoff mats and glacier meltwater in Antarctica - MAT-04 (megahit assembly) | ecosystem: Environmental > Aquatic > Freshwater > Ice > Liftoff... | reverse complement strand
TCCAGGACTCCAGGAGCGTCGTCGAGCCGACCCGTGGAGCGAATCGACCCGACCCGGTCAGGTTGCGCTTCGCGGGGTCAACAGCGCGATGCCCACGACCCGAGTGCACGTTGCAGCACCCTCTCAGTCGCCGATACGGGCATTGCACGCCGATCGCATGACGGTTCCGTCAGCCGTTATAGCAGGCGGTCGGCCAGGCGCGTGGACGGGCTGCCTTGTGGGTCGCATCCTCCACTCGGACCGGCAGCGCCAGCACCTGCAACTTGGGCTTGGTGCCCCGCGGTCCCTCGCTGGTCTGCATGATCAGCTGCTCCGCGTCGGCGGGAGCGTTATCCACGAGTTCGAAGCCGGTCGCATGACGCTTGAAGCGCGTGATGGTGAAGACATGCAATCGGTCGTCGCTGGTGTACACGTCCACGCGCGCACCGATCAGTGATGCCCCACCGTCGCGCTCCGCAGCGGTCAGGAGTGGCAGGAACATGCCCGCGCGTGCGTGCGCATACAGGTATGTGGTCCCACGCCGCCCCGGCTGGCGGAAGGAGGTGTGATAGAGCGCCACATCACAGGGCGGGTACATGTCAGGGCCCTGGTTGCGCACCTTCCGGTCGCCGGAGATGATGGGCAGGTCGATCTGGGCCGCGGTCACCACGATGCGCGTGGCGACGACATGCCGGGGCTTCGGCCGTGACGACGCGAGTGGGGTGGACGCCTGGCCGGCTTGGGCGAACGGGACATGCGCCCAGCCCGGGGCGACGCCACCTGCCATCGGGTCACCCCCGGAGGGCCCGATGGCGGAGACATCGCCAACGACCAGGAGCAGTGCCGCCGCCGCCGCCGCGATCAGGGTGACAGCACGCGACCGCCGTCGGTCGGGCGTGGTGAGTGAGAGGTTCATGCGACAGGTCCACCGGTGCCAGATAGGGGGCAGGACGAGCGCGGAATGCACTCGTCCTGTGAGGTCGGGGCTGAGGATGGTGCGGCGTCACCGACGCACCATCGGGTCAGTCGGCTCGGCGTGCTCGGCGGCGTGCGGTCCAGGCAGCCGCCGCGATGCCGGCCATCACGAGCACCAGCCAGGGGACCTGGTTGCCGTCGCTGGAACCACCACCGGGGATCTCCGCGACCGTGTCCGTCGGGGGCAGGATCGGCTTCTTCGTGGCCGTGGGGGCCTGGGAGTCGTTGTTCGTCGGCCTGGGGGTCCGGATCACTTCGCGCGGCAGAGGCGTCTCTCTGGGGGTGGGCCGGGGTGTTCGCTCCGGACGAGCGGTGGGCCTGGGGGTCCGCTCGGGTGCGGGCGTGGCGGTCGGGGTCGGCGTCGGGCCGGGGTTGTTGGTCGGGGTCGGCGTCGGCGCTGGGTTGTTGGTCGGGCTCGCAGTCGGCGCGGCTGTCGGGCTGGCGGTCGGTGCGGCGGTGGGGCTCGGGGTCGGGGTCGGGGCGGCCGTCGGCGCCGGGGTGGCGGTCGGTCGAGGCGTGGGCCGCGGGGTCGGCCGGGGGGTCGGGGTCGGTGCGGGCGCCGCCGGGCAGGCGCCGCGGACGATGTTGTTGTCGTCCAGTGTCACGGCGCCATTCCGCGCCAGCAGCCGGCCACGGACGTTGGCACCGGTGTTCAGGGTGATGGAGGTCAGAGCCAGGATGTTGCCGCGGAACGAGGTCCCGGTGCCCAGCGTGGCAGAGCTGCCGACCTTCCAGAAGACGCGACATTCATCGGCGCCGCCGATGAATCGAACCTTGCTGTTGGATGCGGTGATGAGTGTCGAGTCGGTCAGGAAGATGAACACGGCATCCGGGTCGCCTTCAGCGTCCAGCGTGACGGTCCCGGTGATCTGGAACGTCCCGGAGGCAGAGTCGTAGACGCCGGTCTTGAGGTTCTGGCCGCCGAGCTGGGTGCCCACCCTCTCTACCGGGGTCCGACCGGCTGCACGGTTGTAGGCCGTGGTCAGTGAGTCCTGTGCCTGGGCCGCATGCGCGTCGCCCCGATGGATGGCACCGTTCACGTCGCCGGGCGGGAAGCCGGTGACGGCCTCGCCCGGACTCACGCCCACGTTGCCCGTGATGACCGTGTTACCGGTGTTGGTGACGGTGGATCCTGCCAGGACCGCGTACGTCCCGGCATCACCGAGCCCGACTGCTGTCGGCCCCGCTGCGAAGACCATGGGGCCGGACAACGCGACTGATGCCGCGATGACGCAGGTAGTCAGAATCCCCATCAAGGGGCGGTGGTTCCGCATTGGTTACCTTCCTCAGCACGCGTGTCGCGGGTCGTTTGCAGTCCGGCGTGCAGTTCGCCGATCTCGTCGGGCGGTGAGACGTGTCCATGGACAAGATGGGCGCTCGGGCCGACTCGGGGTATAGCCCGATGGTAAGAAACGTGAGGCATCTGTACGTGGACGCCCCTTCTTGGCTGGTGGCTGCCCACCAACGCTTCCGTGACGTGGCCGCTGGACGGCCGTCCAGCGGCCATCCGGCGCTCGAGCGCTCTGACCCGGGGCTGTTCGGGATCAATGTCGCCGCCGTGGTGACGCGGACGTGATGATCCCGATCATGAGCGTCGCGAAGCCGTTCACGTTCGCGCTGGTGCGCAGTTGCTGGATAGTCTGGGCGCGCTGGGCCGTGAACCCGGCCGAGACGGTCGATATCTACACTCGCCAGAGTTGCCTGGCCGTGACGGCGCGGGACGTCGCGGTCATGGGCGCCACCTTGGCCGACGGTGGATCGAACCCCCGCACCGGGATACGCGTAGTCAGCGCCGAGAGATGCCGGTATGCACTCACCGTCATGACCACCGCAGGTCTGTACGAGACCTCCGGTGACTGGCTCTACCGGGTCGGGCTGCCCGGCAAGAGCGGCGTCGGTGGTGGCATCGTGGCCATCTCCCCCGGCAGGGGCGGCCTGGGCCCGTTCTCGCCGCCGCTCGACGAAGCAGGCAACAGCGTCCGCGGCCTACTGGTCGCCGCACACCTGTCCAGCCGGCTCGGTCTCGACATCTTTGCGTCCGCGGTGCACGACCCGGCGAACTGATCTCGCCGCGGATCCCGTGCGGCGTGGCGCTCGATGGCAACGGAGCACTCTCGCGCAGGGCCCTTCCGGCAGGACTTCTGGCGACATCTGAGATACCGTGGTCGCACAAGCGGCCGATCTGCGACCTGACCCCAGTCTGGCTACCACCACGTCCCCAGCGTGCGGTACGCGCGAGTCGCCCTGATCGGCACTGCGAAATACGAGACCTGCCGTGACCATCTGTGCCTTGATGCTCGCGATCCTGATGTCTGCGCCCGGCACCCCGTCGGTGCCACGCGTCGCTACCGTTGGAGCGGCCGCGCAAGCTCGGTCATCTGGTTGCACGAGCTGGACCAGCCGGACCCGCCCGCCGGCGACGATCCGCCTCTTCCGCATGCACCGGCGCGGTTCCAGCGTGCCCGCGCGCGTCGAGGTGGTGCCGTTCCGGACGTACGTCGGGCGCGTGATGGCATCTGGCGCGTGGCCGGCGGGCCTCCCCCGGGAGAGCCTGAAGGTCGGCGCCATCGCGATCAAGCAATATGCTTGGTGGCATGTCCTGAACCATCAGAGTGGCTACCGCCTGCGTGGCACGTGCTACGACATCCGGGATGGCGACCAGTACTACAAGGGCAGCGTGCACATCCACTCCCGGATCAAGGCCGCCGTGGATGCTACGTGGGACGTGAGCCTGCGCAAGTCCGGCAGGTTCTTCCGGACGGGCTGGTCGGGCGGCGGGCGAGGCTGCGGTAGCAGCTACGACGGATGGCATCTCCCAGAGAACGCCACGACCGCGTGCGCCCGAAAAGGCTGGGGCTGGAAGCGCATCCTCCACCGATACCTTGACCCGAAGCTCAGGCTGGTCGTGCCGTAGCGACTCCGGAGTAGTGCCTCGTTCGGCGATCGTCGGTGGCCGGGCCCTCACGGCGTGCCGACAGCCCGTGGTCGATCATGACCGGGATGACCGGGTGTCATGACAGCGGGCCATGGATACGCCAAGGTGGTGTGGCTCGTCGGCTGACGCGTCCCGTGTCACGGGTGGTCACCCGGTGTCCTACTGGAGGTGCCATGTCGCCCCTGCGCGTGCACCACTATCTCGAGACCTGGCGAGCGGCGGAGCGTGCCCGGAACGGCTTCGACCAGGAGATGCCGGAGTATGCGGCTGCGGAGGTGGTCGTCGTCGAGAGCCGCGAGGCATATGTCGACGCGGTCCGCGTCCTCGCCGAGGCACGCGGCACCGCCGGCATCGACGCGATGTCGGCGGTCATGCAGCCGTCGCCGGGGACCGGCGGGCCGAACGGACAGACCCGCAAGGTCCGACAGGCAGCGTCCATACTCCTGGCTGCGGCCACCGACGACCAACGGGCCTCCGAGAGTGACCAAGTGGTCTCCGATGCCGATCAGCGGGAGTCGGATGGGGACATCATCGCGGCGCATGCGGCCGGCCGCCGGCCCGCCGGCGACACGCAGGCACGTAGCTCACTGCGCAGACTGGCGTCGTCCGCCACCCGGGACAAGAACGCCGACGCCAGGGACGCGAACGCCGATGAGCGGGACACTGTCATCGAGTCCCTTGATGTGGCCCAGCCCTGACCGTCGCTCGGCAGGGTGTACCGTGCTGACGACCCCGTTCCTGTCCGCACCCGTCACCTGGAGCTCCGCCAATGGATGAATCACACCTTCGCGAACGCGCCGAGTCGCTCTGTTCCGCGCTGGTCGCGGGCGACATCGATCGGGTGACCGAGGACTTCAGCGAGGAGCTGCGGCACAACCTTGGCGAGGTGCTGGCGCTGTTCATGCTCCCCGCGGACGCAGCCACCGTCGAGGCGGTCGAACGTGCCCCCAGTTCGGGCTTCACCGTGACGCTGCGCCTCGTCGGTGGCGGCGAGGACGTGGTGGTGGAGACTCGCTGGAAGGAGCGCGCTGAGCGCCCCACGATCATCGAGGTCAGCCATCCAAGCCGGACGGCGGTCGTGGAGCCCACCGGCGAAGATGAGCCCATGACCGACTCGGATGAGTCTGCGACAGACGCGACAGATCCAGGACCCGCGTAGACGGACCAGGTCCCGGCGATAATAGCCTACCGGCCGAAGTGGCTGACGGTGGCGGCCACGGCGCCATAGGCGACGTGGGGCACGATGTCGGTGAGCCAGTCATCGACTGACCAATGACGAGAATCTGTCACGCCGAGCGCCACAGGCAACAGGTTTGCGTTGCGGACACAACACAACAGGCATTTGACAGCGCTCAGTCAATGACCCCGGGCTGGCATGAGTTCGGCTGTGGGCCGGTTCGCGGCACCGATCGCCGTGTCGTCGAGCGGTCGCCCGCAGGGTCAGTCGGTGCTCACGACCCCGCTCCTGGCGTTGACCACGAAGCCGACCACGATGCGTGCCTGATCCTGCGGATCACCGACGTCCTCGAACAGGTCGACCCGCCACTGCCAGCCCACGCTGGAACGATACGACAGCTCCATGTCCAGCTTGATCCAGGCATCCGGGTGCGAGTCCCTGATCTGGTTGTGGACCCACGTCGTGTCGAGCGCGATGTCGAGCGCACGCGCGACGCTGATGAGGGTCGATGGACGATCGTCGAACGCCACACGCACGGACGCGGACATCGGCGCGGGCTGGTAGTCCTGCCAGTCGGCGTCCGACTCGTGGAAGCCCTGGAACGCGAACACGGCCGAGACATCGAGTCGATGCGCGCCGATGGCTGCCTTGCGCAGGCGCACGCTCACGTCCCTGGTGCGCGACGCGCCGGCGGCGAGCGCCTCCGGGACGGGCTCGGCACAGTCGCCGAGGCCTTCCACCGTGAAGTGGTCCACGACCGGTCCGAGGTCTGGCACCGTGGACAGGGCGAGCCGCTTGAACTGTCCCCGCTTGGCGCTCCAGTCGCGGCCGTCGGCAGGGTCCGTGGGCAGGCGGACCTCGACGCCCACGAGCCGGCAGCCCGTGGCGAGATACCAAACCTTCCGGTCGTTCGTGTTCTTCACGGTGACGGTGCCGTCGATGCGCTGCCCGGGCTCCCAGGGTCCGGCGGGCACACGCAACGTGAGCACGACCCCTTGCTGCGTGGTCCGGGCGACGAGGGGATCAGCCGCGGTGACCGCTGCGGCCGGGAGGGCGATCGCACCCATGGCCAGCAAGGCGGCGAAGGTGGTCGCGTGCATGCGTCTGTTCAAGGGGTCGATCTCCTGGGCGATGTCGCCCGTAGCGTCGCGCGGGCCAGTGCTGATGCCTGTCGTGCGGTCGTCAGGGTGGACGCTCGCGCCCCCTATATGTAACGGCAGATCCGTCGAGGACACGACAGATACACGTCCAGCTTGAGCCAGGCGTCCGGGTGCACGACAGATGCCCCACCGGAATCCACCCGATAACGAGTCGTTCACACGGTCGCCCGAACATGGCCGACGGGCCCACCTCGACAACGGCCCCTCGCCGCCTCCTCCTCATCGCGGGAGCGACGGGTCGTCGAACCCCCTGTCGCTCCCGCATCCCAGTCCTGGACCCCGTGTCCTGCGACCGTTCTGGCTCGCCACGGGTATCGCAGCCCGCCTGATGCGGCTCGTGTGTTGCGGTGGGACGACGGTTCCCTGCCGGTGTTCAGTCGTCTCGAGGCGGCACGCGTGGTGTGCCGCCCATGACCGAGCCATCCGGACGGGCCGGATGGGGATCACCACGCTGGAACGCGCCATCCTCGGCTGTCCGCTCCTCGGAGCTGGTGGTGTCGAACATGATGCCCGCGAGCCGCTCCAGGTCCCGTGCCGCCGCGTGGTACGGGGGCGTGCTCGGGGTGTTGGCCATGCGGATCGCGTTCGCGGTCGACATCTGGTCGATGAGGTCCGCGACGCTCTGCGGGTCGATCGGCCGGCGCACGTCGCGGATGGGATGCCACTCCAGCACGGAGGTCGCCCCCTTGAGGGTGTCGTCGCTCCAATGGCGGCGTGCCTCCGCCATCGCCACGCCGGCCGCTACCTCCGGTACATCCTCGATCACGGGCTCCAGCGGAGCGAGGGCGACCAGGCCCACCTCGAGATGCAGTGGGCCCCAGGCATCCTGGGTGGACCCTGGGTAGAACGATCCTGCGAGCAGCACCCCCACGAGGCGGAGGGGGGCCAGCATGTCCGCACGTCTGAGTACCGCCTGTGCCTGGAACTTCATGGGTCCTCCGATGGGGCCGTCTTCGGCAGTGTCCGCGCCGCCGCGGTCAGGCCGTCGTTGGCCAGCCGCCGCACGTCGCGGATATCAAGGCCGAGGACGAGCGCGATCTCGGAGCCCAGCAGCCTGTGGGTGAGCGCCAGCTCGATGACCGAGCGCTGCAACGTCGTGCTGCCGCGTGGCCGCTCTGGGCCGCGCTCGCGCGGAGCCACCGACGACATGGCCGCAGATCTCGTCGAGAGGGCGATCTGGATGCGCACCGGGTCTGCTGCCGAAGGTCGTTCGATGACGGTCCGGTGTCCGGCGATGACCGCGGTGGCCGCCGCTTCAGGGTCCCTGACGGCGTCGATGGCGACCGCGAGGGCCAGGCTCCCGTGCCGGTCGTAGAGGTGGCCGGCCGACTCCGCGTCGCCGTGGCGGGCCCGCCGGACCAGCTCACGGTCGAATGAGTCTTCATCCCGGAACACGTCCCACATCGACGGACCCGCGCCACCGGGTAGATCGGAGCGGAGCTGGATGTGGGCCATGGGGTACGAGCTCCGGAGCAGCGTGTGGACGGTGGCCACGATGGCCGGGTCCTGGATGGCGGATAGACCCGATCGCTGGAGTGAGTCATCGACGCTGCGCCGGAACGAGCGATCCGACGCGGGGTACAGGATCAAGCGGTCCGATAGACCGATCGTCGCCCACCACGCCAAGTCACGACTCATCGTCGGCTGGACCCATCGGAGGCGGGGCGGCGGTGCACAGGTGACTCCATGCGGATGCGCTGCCGGAGGCAGGCGGGCGAGCATGATGGTCTGCCGTGTGGTCCCACGACGCGCGGGATATGCCCATCGCCATGCCATCGGCGTGACAACAGGCTCCGATGCGTCCACGACCGGCACCTAGGTCGGTGGCCCGTCCGCGCTCGCCTTCTCCGGCTCGGAAGCGGGAACGGACCGCGCCACGCCGTCGCGGAAGCAGTACCACACCCGCCTGCCATCGAGGGCTGCCAGCTCGTGACGCGCGGCGATGCGGGCCAGAGGGTACGACTCACGCAACACGGCCTCGACCGCGGCCGTGACCTCCTCGCCGGCAACAGCCTCGACCAGACGTTCGACCACGCCCGCGAAGGCCACGTCATCAGGGGGGAAGCAGACAGCGCTGACCGCGAGGGTCATGGCGCTCCTTTCGCGCACCCAGATCGGGGCGCAGCCGGAGTTGCCTGGGCATGCTCCTCGCAAGATCTCGAAACCGCGTGCCTGTGGAGTTCTCCGGACCCGCAGCGTACCACCCGCGCATCCCCGCGTTGATGAACGATGGCCACGAACTTCCAGGCCCGGAGCGTGGTGATGGGCGTCAGGCTCGCGTGCCTTCCTCCACGGCCTGCCGCAGCTGCTCCTCGGTGAGCACGGCCACGTCCGGATCGGTCGCCGGACCGGTTGAGGTCTGGAAACGGAGGCCGTCCATGTACGGCGTCGGGCGCTTGCGCCGCGCGTCCAGGAACTCCAGGGCGTAGTAGTCGCGCGCCTCCTGGACGGTCTTGTCACCGGCCACGATGTCGTGCATCAGGTTGAGCGCCAGGCTGTTGGCCTGCTCGTCGTGGCATCGCGCCGACACCTCGCCTGTGGTCCGCTCGACCATGACGCTGCCGTCGAAGGCGGCCAGGTCGGAGACCTTCGCCACTGGCACCTGGTAGTCCAGGAAGGTCTCGACCGAGTCGGTGTGGGGTGCCGGGAAGCGATGCTCCCAGAAGGCCCGCTGCGCCACGACCCGCTTCCAGGGTCCCGCGTCGTACCAGGTCAGCTGCGTGCCGGTCGCCTCGCTCGGTTCGCCATACGTGTCGATGACGAGTTGCGCGGACTCCCGGGCCGGCTCCGGCCAATCCTGGATGAGCTGAGTGGCGGCGGTGTCGGTCGTGACCCTCATGGTCTTCATGGAAGGGTACCCTCGATGTCGCGTCCGTCCCGGTCTCCAGGAGTGGCACGGGCTGCATTGGCATCATCCGTGCCACAGGCGTGGTCCCCGATGTCAACGCCGGTCGATGGCATGCCAGATGCGTGACAGAGCGACCGCCGCGGAGGCCTGAGCGCGTCGGTGAATGTCGGGATGCCCGTAATGGGCGGGGGGACACGTCGCTGCGACGGCGCAGCTGCTCGAGGGACGGTCCCTCGAAGCGAGCTGGCCTGTCGTACCGGGGATGGGTGCCCCACAGTCGTGCTACCCGCGTCTGCCCCGGCCGAAATAGCCCAGCACAAACAGCACGATGATGACGATGATCACGACGATCACGATGGTCTGGATATCCATTGATCTATCTCCGTTCTTGATTCACAACCGACATCGGGTCGGACCGTTGGCCGGGCACTGGCTGTATCCGCAGCCCGTGCCCGGTGCAGGCTACGGCGCCGAGCTGGCGCCGAGAGAAGGTGTCGGCAGTTCGCTCATCTCTGGCGAGGCCATTGGGGTCGCCACCGGTGAGGCCGTGGGCGCCGGGCTCGGAGCGTCGGTCTCAGTGGGTGTGCTGGTCGCCTCCGCGGACGCCGTGGGCGTCGCATCGGGCTTGGTGGACTTGTCAGGCTTGGCAGTGGAGTCGGGTGTTGGGCTCCCAGTGGGGTCGTCGGCCGGCCGGCCGACAGGCTCGCACGGGGAGTTCTCGAATACACCCGGGTCGTAGCCCTGCCACGGCCGTGCCAGGTAGGGGAACTCATCAAGGAACTCGACGTCGTTGCGATTGCAGCCATCGCCCACGCTGTTGTTCGGGTCGAGGTTGGGCAGGTCGAAGTTCTTGTTGAGGTACGAGCCGTAGCCATCTGCGATGGCGCGCAGCTCGATGTCGATCACGTCGTCGGTGAGACGGCGTCCGTTGGGGAAGCCGGCCAGATCACCGGCAATGACGCCCATGCGCTCGGGCTTGTCCGTGGGCGGCACGCCCATGTTCAGCCGTAACATGTCGTACAGGGTGTCATCGGTATTGGTGGCGTTGAGGGTGGGCACGCCCTGACCCAGGATCAGCACGAGGTCTGTGCGATCGCTCGTCCGGGTGTCCGGCAGCGAGGGGTAGACGGTGTTGATGATGGCCGCCAGCTCAGGACTCAGGTACCGGTCCATGTACTGGGCGTCGTCGGCAGGTTGCCCGGCGTTCCAGGCGTCCTTCTGGCCAAGGCCGATGAGGACCTCGTTGATGAGCGGGTTGCCCAGGCGCGACACCTGGACCCAGTCACCGCTGGTGGTCGGCACGCCATCCGCAGACAGCACGCGCATGGACTGGCGCTCGGCGCCGGACCAGACGCCGATGACGGCGTTCGCGGCGTCCGGAGCCGACACGTCCTGGCCATCACTGGTCAGCATCGACTTGGGAACCTGGATGGCGATGCTGTTGACGTTGAAGCTGCTCAGGCCGTCCTGGCCGTCGGCGGTCTTGAGCGGCAGCAGGTGCGCCTCGTTGAATGGCCGAAGGCCACCCAGGTCGAAGATGGCTCCAGCATCCAGGAAGAACGGGTCATCGCGACTACCTGCGAAGACGGTGACGCCGTCGTCGAGGGCGTGGATACCGTCATTCGTGTAGGTGCCGTAGTCGGGGGTCGTGCGAGGCCCCACGTTGGGCGGTGGCACCGATAGGTCCGTGCCGATGGCCGCGTCGTTCATCGAGACGACATAGGTCTGGGTGAAGTTGGCGGGTGCGAACGGTGCGCCCTGAGGGTCGGACTGGTCCTCGATGGGTCCATATCCGCTGTACAGGAAGCTGTCAGGGTTGGCGACCTGGCTCGCGAAATCGAAGGAGAAGGTCACGTCGGCGACGCCATCACCGGAGTTGTCGACCTTGATGAAGTACTTGACGTCGTCCGCGAAAGGGTAGAAGTTCGGACCATCGTCGGGCCGCTGACCGGGGTTGAAGTTCGCGATGAGCGTGACCGTGTCCGGCTTGTCCGGGCTGACGAACGCGTACACGTCCGTGTTGTCAGCGGTCCGGTCCTGGCTGATCAGGGGCGCCTCCCGGTGGCTTGACGCGAGCGCCATGCCTCCGAGTGACGTGACGGCGAGGACGGCCGCGGCTCCGGCCGCGCTGTATCTCGCTATGCGCTGGTGTGTCATCCGTACCTCTCTCAGTGAGCGTCGGCCAGATAGGGTCAGGCCTCGTCCATATACGCTTGTGCGGTACCTCAGGCGTCCTGGATCATCCCCGGGCTGGTTTGCAACGTCGCTGCAATCCCCTCCGCATGGCCCGTCGGCAAAGGGCATCAGCGACAGCCAGGAGCTCGCAGGACAGCGACGCGACCGCACTCCGGGTTCGTGTGACGAACGTTGATGTGACGTTGACCTGGCACTGCTTGCACGGCCACAGGTGGCATGGTCATATCGCCGTGTGCTCGGCCCGACGACGTTCGACGTCGGCCTTCCGAGCGGCCAGGAGTGCGACATCGACGCTGACGGGAGCCGAATGATGGACTGTGAGTCGTGCGGCCGATACCGGCCGACCGCTGAGGTCGTACTGGTGGCCGGGCCCGATGGGTCGCTGGTCTGGGCATGCGCCCGATGTCGTCATCGCGACGGCGGAGAGCGTCCGTGGCTCCCGTTCGAGTCGCCACCCCGGTCCGCCATCGATGCCGCCGGCCTGGTCGTCACCGCCCGCGCTTGATCGCTGCTCCCAGGGACGGGACGAGTGCGCCGGTGTGGAGCACTCTGATCATGCGAACCCTGAAGGAGACCTCCCATCGAAGCCCTCGCCCATCTCGACCTCGAGCCCCTACCCAGACCGCGATTGCTGGCGCTGGACATCGACGGCACCATCCTCGACAGGACCGGCTTGCTGCGGGACGTGGTCCGCGACGCCGTCGCGGACATCTCGTCTTCCGGGGTCCGGGTGATGCTGGCCACGGGTCGCTCCTCCTGGAACGGCGTCCGTGAGCTGGTGGCGGCGCTCGACCTGCCTGGCATCCACATCACCATGCAGGGCGCGGTCATCGGTGACCCGGTCACCGGTCGCATCGAACGCTCCCGGGAGTTGTCACCCGCGGTCTATCGCGATGCACTCCGGTTCGCCCGAGAGCATCGCCTGGAACCGGTCGTGGGCATGCTCGATGGTCACCGCGCGGTGCGCGTCCCGGACGGGGTCGATTTCCTGGCCGCTGCAGTCGAGGGGCCCGACTTCCGCCACGCGCCCGACCTCGACCGGCTCGCGGACGAGGTACCGATGCGGGTGTTCCTGCCCACGACCGCCGACGCGCACTCCTCCATCCTCGACGTCGCTCGACGCTGGTTCGGCACCAGTGCCGCCATCGTGTGGAGCGACCTGACCGGTATCGAGGTGCTGGCCGCCGGCACCAACAAGGGCGAGGCGGTGGAGACGGTGGCCCGGGCGATGGGCGTCGGTCTTTCGGCGGTCGCGGCGGTGGGTGATGCCTCCAACGACACGGAGATGCTGCGCATGGTCGGCAGGTCCGCTGCGATGGGCGGGGCACCCGCCCATGTCCGGGCGGCTGCCGACATCAGCGTGCCCAGCTCCAACGATGATGGGATCCTCGCAGCGTTCGCATGGTTCTTCCCGGACCTCGGTCCCCGGTGGGACGCGGTGGACCGCTGACGATCGGCTGGGTGTCGGTTGGTCGCGTGGCGAGGACGCTCGCTCCGCGATCCATGGATCACCAACTGGAGGCACGACCGACGTGTCCGGTCATCGGGTCAACGTACGGCTTGCCACCACCATCGTGGCGGTGTGCATCGGCCTGCTGACCCTTGGCTGCACGGTGCTGGTCATCATCGACAACCTCTCCGAGCCGATGTGGAAATGGCCGGCCGCGGTCCAGGAGGCCCGTAAGACCGCCGACCCGTACCTCCTACAGGGCTGGACGGCGGACCGTCCTAGGTGCCGGGCTCCGAGGTCCCGATGAGCCGTTCCAGCATCGCGAAGCCATCCGGGGTGCCTGGCCACCGGGCCCGCAGTCGCTCGGTGCCCAGCCGTCGGCGCGTGAAGCGCATCGCGACGATAGCCACGACCACGTCGTCGAGCGGCCCGAGCACAGGGATGAACTCGGGGATCAGGTCGATGGGGCTGATGATCCAGACCAACAGGCCCACCAGCGCCACCCGCACGTCGATGGGCGTGGTCCGGTCGGTGATCAGGTCGCGGATGAGCCGGACCACGTCTGGCACGATCCGGACGATCTCCCGGGCCGGGATGCCCTGGGGCCGAAAGACCCAGAACAGCACCAGCAGGAGTGCCCATACCGCGACGAGGCCGACGACGATGCTCACCAGGAGGCCAGTGTCCACCGGGAGACGATGACATGACCGCGGGTCGCCGATCCGACCCTCGCTCAGCGCGATGCGTCAGCTCTGAGCAACACGCATGCCGAGGCCCATCCAGCGGTGCCCCTGCCCTCGGCCCTCCCCCGCCGGACATGTCGAGGCCCGGCACCCTGCGGTACCGGGCCTCTTCATCGGCAGGGCGGGTGACTAGCGCTTGGCGTCGTCGACGGCCTTGCGGGTGGTGTCCTGGACGTCGCCAAGGCCCTTCTGCAGGTCGCCCTGGACCTGCTTGGCCTGACCGTGGGCCTCCTGCTCCTCGTTGCCAGTCAGCTTGCCGGCGGCCTCCTCGACCTTGCCCTGGACATCGCTCATGGTGCCCTTGGTGTGCTCGTCGTTCATGGTTAGCTACCTCGTGTCCCCGGACGGATGACCGGTCAGGGCACAAGGCTACGAGCGGGATACCCCTGCGGCCCATGCCCGCGTACCGGGAGTGCATGACAACCGCGTAACGAAACGCCGACTCGACGACGGCCAGCAGCCGGTCGTTGGGAGCAACTGGTCGGTCGCCAGAGGCGCCCGACATCCCAGATCGGTCACGCGAGCGGTGTCGCGATCGAGCTGGTGACGAGCGCTCAGGGACGCCTCGGGTCGCTGGCTGACGTGGCCGAAGGATACCGACGTGCCAGCACCTGCAGCTCGACCACTAGCTCAGGGGGACCGTCGACCTCGAAGTCGGCGCCGAGCGATCCCAGCAGGGCCGCCAGGTCCTCGACGCGTGCTGCGCCGGTCGTGAGCAGGCAGGAGCTCTCGTCCAGCGGCTCGATGCGCCCGATCCAGGGAGCGGTCCGCTCCGCGAGCAGGGTCGCAGGCATCCGGACGAGCACCTGGGCCTCGTGACGGCGTGCATCGGTGGCACGCCACGGGCGACCAGATCCCAGGTCACGAGGTACCAGCGCTGGGTCGTTTTGACGTCCGGGCGGCCCAGCACGGATGCCGGAGTGCCGGTCGTCAGCCCACGATGGTGATGAGCGCGAACATGCCGGCCTCGTAGTGGCCGGGCTCGTGGCAGCCCGCGATGGACTCGCCAGGCGTCGCGAACGTGAAGGTCAGCTCGCGGGTCTGACCGGGCGCCACTTCGATGCCGTCAGCCTCGTCGTGCATCATGCCGCCCATCGACGCCATCTCCTGACCGTGGGCGGTCTGTGCAGCCGCGTCGCCGAGGAAGAACTCGTGGACAGCAGCCCCCGCGTTGCGCACCACGAACGTGACCGGCAGACCGGCCGTGACCACGATGCGGCAGGGATCCATGCGCAGGTTGTCGAGCAGCTCCACCTCGATCCGGGTGGTCCCGGGGGCAGATGAGGCACCGGCAGTCACGATTGGCGTGGCCACCATGCCCGGCGCGATGGTGGACGCCGCGGTCGCGGCATCCGGGCTCGCGAGCGGGCTCGGAAAGGGTCCTGTGCAGTCCCCGCCCTGCGTCGACGGCGGCCCGCTCTGGGCAGGGCTCGGGCTGTTGGCTGTCACTCCCTCGCCGGTCACGGCGAGGGCAAGCGCGCCCACTGCGAGCATGGTCACGAACGCGCCAAGCTGGTTCCTGATGGACATGATCAACCTCTCGCGACTGCGGGCGCCGATGCAGCAGGGTTCGAAGCCTGCGCGTCATCTGGGCGAAGGCGTGTGCGCCGCAGCAGCTGAGCGTTCGTGGCTACGACGATCGTGGAGACGCTCATCACGATGGCGCCGACCGACATCGGCAGGTCGATGCCCCATGGCGCCAGGATGCCGGCCGCGACCGGGATGGCGATGACGTTGTAGCCGGTCGCCCATGCGAGGTTCTGGACCATCTTCCGATAGCTCGCACGAGACAGCCGGATCGAGCCGACGACATCCCGCGGGTCGCTGCGCACGAGCACGATACCGGCAGACTCGACCGCCACATCCGTGCCGGCGCCGATGGCGATGCCGACGTCGGCGGTTGCCAGCGCCGGTGCGTCATTGACGCCGTCGCCCACCATCGCGACGCGCCTGCCGCCCTGCTGGAAGCTGCGGACGGCGGCGGCCTTGTCCGCCGGCAGGACCTGGGCCGCGACCTCGTCGATGCCCAGGCGCCGCGCCACGGAGTCAGCCACCTCCTGGGCATCGCCGGTGATCATGGCCACCCGGACCCCCATCGCATGCAATTGCTCGACGGCCTCGGCCGACTCCGGACGGACCTCATCCTCTGCCGCGAGCACACCCAGTACCCGGTTACCCTCGATGACATAGAGCACCGTGCGCCCGTCGCCTGCCCACCCATTGGCGGCTGCGGCCAGGCCATCCGGCAGGGTGGCGGTGCTCGCTGCGAGGAGCCCTGGGCCGCCGACCTGGATACTCCGTCCGTCGACGGTCGCGCGGACACCCTGCCCTGGGGTGGACTCGAAGGACGCCGCTCCTGCGGAGTCGATCCCCTGGGCTTCGGCGGCGTCGCGGACCGCGCGCGCCAGTGGGTGCTCCGAATCCGATTCTGCCGCCGCTGCGAGGCGCAGCAGCTCCCGATCCGTGATGCCCTCGGCAGTCCGGACGCCCGCGACGACCGGCCGTCCCCGCGTCAGCGTGCCCGTCTTGTCGAAGATGACAACGTCGAGCTCGCGGGCACGCTCCAGCGCCAGTCGATCCTTGACCAGCAGGCCGTTCCGGGCCCCCAGTGATGTGGAGATCGCGATGACCAGCGGGATGGCCAGGCCCAGTGCATGGGGGCAGGCGATGACCAGCACCGTCACCGTTCGTGTGAGCGCGCCCTCAGGGTCGCCCATCGCCCACCAGAAGACGAGCGTCACGATGCCCGATGCGAGGGCGACGTAGAACAGCATGGCCGCCGCTCGGTCGGCGAGTGCCTGGGTCCGTGACCCGGATGCCTGGGCGTCGGCGACCAGGCGCATGATGCCCGAGAGTGCCGTGGCATCGCCGACCGCCGTGACCTGGACACGCAGGCTGCCGCCAGCCGCGACCGTCCCCGCCACGACGCGGTCGCCAGGGCCTTTCGGGACCTCGCGCGACTCGCCGGTGATCATGGACTCGTCGACATCGGCCCGGCCATCCACGACCACGCCATCGGCGGGTATCCGGGCCCCCGGGCGCACCAGCACGACGTCATCGGTGACGAGCGCCGAGATGGGCACGCCCTCGGTGTGATCGCCGGTCACGCGTTCGGCCGTGTCCGGCAGCAGGGCGGCGAGTGCCGCCAGAGCCCCCCGAGCCTGGGCGATGGAGCGCATCTCCAGCCAATGGCCGAGCAACATGATGGTCACCAGCGACGCCAGCTCCCACCAGATCTCATCGCCGAAGATGCCCAGGGTCGCCAGCCAGCTGGTCACGAACGCGACGCTGATGGCCAAGGAGATGAGGGTCATCATGCCCGGCTGTCGGTCGCGCAACTCTCCAGCGGCTCCGCGCAGGAACACGACGCCGCCATACAGGAAGACGACCGTACCCAGGATCGCAGGGAGGTACTGGCTGCCCGCGAAGGCGGGCGCCTGGTAGCCGAACCACTCCTGGATGTCCGGACTCCAGACGAACACAGGGACGGTCAGCAGCAGGCTCAGCCAGAAGCGGTCGCGGAACATCGCGACCGAGTGGCCTTCGTGCTTGTCGTGGGATCCGTGTCCGGCCGGATGGGACCCTGGGGCCGGTCGCGCCGCGGGGTCGGGCTTCGCCGGGTCGGCGCTGTCGTGATGCTGATGCTGATTCATAGTCGTCCAGTGCGGGGATACTCCCCCACAGTATCCTCGGCTCGTCAACACCGAGCACCTGGTGAGACCCAGCCGGCGCATCTCGCCGCGTGTCGCGTCACGAGGCTATAGGCGCCTACGGGCTGCTCGCGATCGGTCCGTATGCAGCCGGGTCCGCGATCCTGACGCCCTATCTACGCGGGCCGGCTGACCGGCTACCGTCGGGCCGCTCCGTGGCCCCGGCGGCCAAAGAGGCGCGACGATCTCGGCTCGCCGGCCTCAACCGAGCGTCGCGACGACCTCGACCAGGACCCCATCTCCGCGTAAGCGCTGCTGAGCGATCCGGAAGCCTGCGGCTCCGATCGCCCCCCGGACATCGTGGTCGAGCCGGCAGCCACCGGCTATCAAGGCCCATGCCGACGCCATGGTGGTCTGCAGTCTCGCGACCGCGGCGCGATCCGACCTGCCCTCGCCCGGCAAGAAGCCGAGGGGGTCACCAACATCGAGGCCGACCGCCGTCCCCCACCGCTCATGGACCCGGGCGCAGGCCCGGCAGCGATCGACCGAAGTGACCCCGAGCATCGCCGCCTCTCGCAGCCGAGGCGTGATTCGCCCCGGGATGACATAGGCCGACACCAGGTCGGGTGCCCGGCGCGCCATCGCGGGCAACCATCGCTGCATCGCGGCGGTCGTGAGCGTCGGCCGCGCCAATGGGCGGCCTGAGGGCTGAGCGATGGGCTGAGCGATGGGCTGGGCGATGGGCTGGGCGATGGGGCGGGCCAACGGCATCATGGTGCGACCATACTCCGTAAGTTGCGCAAGCACGCAATATTGTGCTATCCTGGTCGCCATGAACGGCACAGATGACGCAGCGCTCGATGCGTACCGCCTCCATTCGGCGATCTGCAAGGTGCTCACCGACCCCAAGCGGTTGATGATCCTCGATGCGCTGCGGCATGGCGGCCGTTCGGTGAGCCAGCTCGCCACCTCGATCGGTGTCTCGCTGCCCAACGCGAGCCAGCACCTCGCGGTGATGCGGAATGCGGGCCTGGTGACAGGCCACCGCAACGGCACGAGCATCACCTACCACCTCACGGAACCGACCATCGTCGAGGCCTGCGATGTCATCCATCGGATCGTCGAGCGACGACTGGCCGGTCGGGCCGCGCCTCCGGCCGCGGTCGCATCCCCCGCGACCTCCCAGCCGGTCCAGGGCTGACATCCATGTCACTCGGTCTTGACCACGCCATCAGCGCGCTCGAGTCCAGCACCTGACACCCACCATCATCCATCAGCATCGGAGTCGATCATGGCCACCAAGACAGCAGTCCTGACCCTGGAGGGCGAGGGCATCCGCTTCGCTGCCGTATCGGGCAGCGGGCATGGCATCGTGCTCGATGACGAGCGCGGCAACGCCGGCATGCGTCCGTCAGAGCTCGTCCCTATCGCCGTCGCCGGTTGCACCGCGATGGATGTCATCACCATCCTGCGCAAGAAGCACCAAGCGGTCGATCACTATGCCGTCCAGGCGAGCGGCCACCAAGAGGACGACGCCCCGCACGAGTTCACCCGGATCGACCTGGTCCATGTCGTCGAGGGACCGGCCATCGACATCGAGGCTGTCCGCAGGGCCATCGAGTCCTCGGCGACGAAGTACTGCGCCGTCGGAGCGACCCTCTCGAGTGGCCTGACCGAGATCCATCATGGCTATCTCGTCCGCGACCGGGACGGCGTGGAGCACGCGACCGAGGTCATCGTGACCGGACCGAACCAGGCTCCTCGGGCACACTCGCACGAGCACCACCACGCACAAGATGCACGCGTCCCCGCGCTCGTGGCCGGCTGACGATCCCGGCAGTGATCGCGTGCTGCGGGCGCAGCGAGGACGGGAGATGATCCATCCATGAGCACCTTCGATGAGCGGGCGCGCGACTGGGACACGCCCGAGCGACAGGATCGGGCCGAGGCGGTCGCCAGGGTGATCCGCGGCTGCGTGGCTCTGTCCTCGACGTCTCGGATCATCGACATCGGGGCGGGGACGGGCCTCCTCGGCCTGGCGCTCGCGGGCGAGGTGGGCGAGGTCGTCCTGGCAGAGCCGTCGGCGGGGATGCTCGAGGTCGCCCGCGAGAAGCTGGCGCATGACGGTCCGTCGAACGTCAGTGCGGTCGCCTTCGATATCCTTGCCGACCCGCCGCCCGGCAAACCCTTCGACCTGGCCGTCTCCATGCTCGTGCTCCACCACGTAGCGGACACTGGCGCGGCTCTTGCGTCCATCGGCCGGTCGCTGCGCTCGGGGGGCTGGATGGCGCTCGCGGACCTGGATAGCGAGGACGGCTCGTTCCACGATACCGACGCGCCCGGCATCCACCACCAGGGGTTCGACCGTGCCGCCCTCGAGCACCTGGCGGTCGCAGCTGGGTTCCTGAAGGTCGAGACCCGGACGGCCGCCGTCATCGAGCGTGACGGCCGGTCCTATCCGCTGTTCCTGCTGCTCGGGCAGAAGACGTGAAGTCGTCGCTGTCAAGGCCTCAGCTCGTCAACGATGCCGTGTCCAGACCATCGATGATCAGGTCGAGACCGTATGTGAACTCGTCGCCGTAGTCGTAGCCCGGTCGCATCACGTGGTCGAAGGTGAACTCGGCCAAGTGGGGGTACTCATCCGCGGGGAACTGCTGGACCATGGCCGCTGCCAACTCCGAGGTCTCCACCCCAGGATCACTGGGCATGCTCGCCAGATTCAGCGCGAAACCGTAGATGTATGCATCCATCAGCGAGTCACGGTCCTCGTCACCGGGGCGTCAGGCCGCCTTACGGCGCACGACCCACGCCGCGCCGTCGGTGCACGCCAGCGCCGTGGGGAGCGTTGGCGTGTGCTGGGCGAAACGCTGATCACCTGCCATGGGCGAAGCCCACGACAGGTGACGAGTAACGAGAGGCGCGAGCGGATCAGAGCATGCGCATCACGATGGGGCAGTTGACGATGATGCCGGAGGACCCGAACTCGGCGCCCGGTCCGCCGGTCAGCCAGCCCTGCCGCACAAGGCCCAGGATCTGGAACTCCTCGATGACGCGTGACCGGTAGCCCTTGGCGATGGCCTCGTCCGACCAGACCGCCTGGTTGACGTCCCACAGCGGGCTGTAGTCGGTCGCGACCGTCGGGATGCCGCCGAGGACATTCAGTGGCCCACGGCCATCGGACAGTGCGCTATCGAAACCCTGGCGCTGGGGGTTGTCAGACCCGGTCGGACCATTGACGACTGCGAACAAGCGCTCGACTGCGCTGAAGGCCCCGTCATCGCCGCCCACTCGGACATCGGCAAGTGCCGGTGCGAGCGTGGCGGACTCTAGCGTGGCGGCCACCGAGTTGGATGCCTCGAAGCTGAGATACAGCATGGGCTTGGCAAAGCTGAAGCCCGTCGTCAAGGCCAACGTGACCGTGCCGCCGTTCTCCGTGGCATCGATGGCCCGGACCTTGTCGTATGCCGAAGAGACCTCGAGTACGAAGCGGTGCCCTGCCGACCGGGCCCGGTGGTGCGGGGCGCCATCAGTTGGACAAGGTGGGCGGGAGGCTTGTCTATGACGTCGACTACACGCCCATAACAGGGAGGTGGTATCCGGCCGCCGCGACGTTGCGATCGTCATACGGAGCCGTTATTGGGCCAGAATCGGCCGGGAATCGGGTATCGAAAGCGGTCGCGACCCCGTATGTTCGTGGCCGCAGGCCTCGTTGATCGCGCGTCTCCGTCGAGTCGTGTGAGCCGGTGGGACGCTCCTGCGGACCGTGTCCGCGATGACGACACAGATCGGAGCACATGCTCAAGAACGGCCACACACCGCAACGCGCTCCCGCCGCCCTCGCCATGCAGGTGACGACCACCGCCCCGTCCGATGAGGAACTGCTGCGAGCGGTCGCCCAGCGGGACCAGGAGTCGGTGGGCTTGCTATACGACCGATACGCGGCACAGATGCTGGGCGTCGCGTCGCGTATCCTCCGGGACCCGCGGCTTGCCGAGGACGCGGTGCAGGAGACGTTCCTTGGGATCTGGCGCTCGGCACCCTCCTATGATCCCTGCATCGCAAAGCCCTCGACATGGATGCTGCGCATCGCGCACCACCGTGCCATCGACATGCTCCGACGCAGACGTGTCACGTCCGCTTTACCCGAGGAGGGCGCTGTCGGCATCGCCGCCCTGACGACCGACGACTTCACTGCTGCCGTGCACGCGCGCTTCGAAAGCGCCCGCATCCACGACGCCTTGGCGACCCTGCCCCGGGCCCAGCGCGAAGCGGTGAGCCTCGCGTTCCTGGACGGACTGCCACACCGTGAGGTGGCAGTCCGGATGCAGAGCCCGCTCGGCACCGCCAAGAGCCGGATACGCCTGGGACTGCGAGCACTGCGCAGCGAACTCGACGTGGGCATCGCGGGCTGACCCAACAGGCTCCGGTAGGGCAGGCAACGGGGTCCGCCGTCACTGAGTTCACGGCCGGCGACTACGTGGTGGCGAGGGTCCGCCGGGCCGGGACCAGCCTGTACGACCGCATCGGCATGCCGGATATGACCACGGACGAGACGTACTTCGAGCATGGCATCAGCCATGTCCACGGCTTCCTCACCGAGCGCTACGTCGAGGACCCCGAGTACCTGATCGGTGTCCCGGCGGGGCTGCGCGACGTGGCCGTCCTGCTGGAGCCGATGAGCGTGGTCGAGAAGGGCATCGCACAGGCGTATGAGATCCAGCGTCGGCTGAAGGTCTAGCATCCGCGCCGCGCGGCAGTGCTGGGCGCCGGCACGATCGGCCTGCTGGCCACTGCTGCGCTGCGGGCGCGCGGCCTGGAAGTGTCCACGATCGCCCGGTCGCCACGCCCGAACCTGAATTCGGAACTGGTCGAGGCGCTCGGGCCCACGTACGTGAGCATCGAGTCGCAGACGATCAGCCAGGTCGCCGAACACTACGGACAGTTCGACCTGATATTCGAGGCGACCGGTTTCTCACCGATCGTGTTCGAGGCGATGTGCGTCCTGCTCGCGAAGAATGGCATCATCGTGCTCTCGAGCGTGACCGGGGGCATGCGGCGGGTGGAGGTCGCCTCCGACGCGATCAACCTGGATTTCGTGCTCGGCAACAAGGTGATGGTCGGCACCGTGAACGCAAACCGCGTCCATTTCGAGGCCGGCGTACGCGACCTGGCGGTGCTCGAAGCGTCTTATGTGGGACGACCCCTAATGTCTGCCGTTCTGGCAGGCATTGTGGGTCACGGCGAAGCGGCAGAGGTTATGGGCTTGACGGGCCCTCTCGGTCTCCGTCCGCGCTTGATCTGACCGCGCTGGTGAACAGCGGTCATGGATAGGGACCTCCTCCCCACGCTTGATGTGTCGTAGCCGGTAAACCGTGCCGCTTCTCACCGCGTGCACGAAGCTCGCATACTCCGGGACGCGGACTAGCCGAATATGCAAACCATTCCGCTTTCGACCCAAGCACGATTCATGATGTCCGATCAACAACCCTTGCCGGCCTTCAGTTCGTGCAGCTTGCCGAGCATGGCGATCGGGCCGGTCAGCCCATGCGCCACATCGAGCTGCGGAGCCGCAGCGATGGAGATCTGCAGGTGTGGTCAGCCGCCGCTGCCCGTCGATGATGTAGGCCCCGTGTACCACCGGCGGCGCCCCGGACCCGAGGTCCTCCACCACGGTGCGTTCTTCGAGCCCAGCCGCCAGCGGCTCGTCAAGGCGGGCGTCGTGATGCTCGACTTCCCGTCCACCGCGGAACGGCTCGGGCCGGCGGCCGCGCGCGCAGTCTCGGGACATCCAGATGGCGTAGCCAGACGGTGCCCCCGTCCGAGGTCCAGCCCGAGCGCCGCGAATCACAGCTCCCAAGGAGGCGACAGCCAGGAAGTCGCCAGGCCCGGCAGCGTCGAAGGTCGCGGGCCGCCATTCCCGACCGGCGGCCGCGGCAGGGTGCTCTGGGGCGCTACGGGGACCGCCATCTTCGCTGCACCACCCCGGCTGCCCATCACCTGACCGTAGCCACGGACCTCGCGGATGCGAAAGAGGAAGGGCAGGTCGTCCATGCGCTGAGGTTGCGAGCGGGAACATGGGGGGCTTACCGGCTCGTCCAGTCGTTGGAGACTCGCCCGGCAGTGCACCTGCGCCGTAAGTAGCGGTGCACTTGCTCCACCAGGATCAGCCGCGGTTTGGGGACCACACGCAGAGTCAATCGGTGCCCCCTTCCCCACTGCGTGATGTGCGGAGGATAAGTCGTCGCCGAACTGGGTGAAGGACGTCGGTCAATCCATGGCGTCACAGAAGTTCCACCGTCAAAAGTGGTTGGCGGACAGATCGGACACGAGTCCAGGCGGACCCGAGGCTGATGCGCTGGCCGGGCATTGCGTGGACCACAGCTCTCGGCGAGACTTAGCGCATGGACGCAGTGGATGAGCCGACCCAGGGTGAGATCGTGGTCTTCGAGTCGCCGGATGGCGGCCCCAGTGTCGAGGTCGTGGTCGGCCAAGAGACCGTGTGGCTGACCCAGGCGCAGATGGCCGAGCTGTTCGGGCGTGACCAGTCGGTCGTGGCGCGCCACGTTACGGACGCGTTCAAAGATGGCGAGGTTGCTCGCGAGACTTCTATGCAGTTTTTGCATAGAAGTCAGGGAAGGGGCCGTCCGACCGCCCTCTACAACCTCGACGTGATCATCTCGGTTGGCTACCGGGTGAAGTCCCAGCGCGGGGTCCAGTTCCGGCGTTGGGCCACGGGTGTCCTCAAGGAGCATCTCCTCACGGGCTACACGCTCAACCAGCAGCGGCTCGAGCGCAGGGGCATCGACTATCAGAACGCGGTCAGGCTGATGGCTCAGACCATCCGGCGTGAGGGGCTCCTCACCGGAGCTGGCGCCGAGCTCATCAACGTCATCGAGCGCTTCACGAGGTCATGGCGGCTGCTCGAGGCATACGATGCGGGGGCGTTCCCTGACGTCTCGCGACCGCCCGAGGAACCGCCCGGCGTAACCCTCGCCGAGGCACAGGCCGCCATCCGCGGGATGCAGGCCGACATCGCGAAGCGCGGTGGCAGCGTCGGTCTTGTGGGCGCGGAGCGCCAGGCCGGGATCTTGGAGTCGATCCTGTCCAGCCTGGAGCAATCGGCATTCGGTGAACTGGCCTATCCGAACATCGAGGACAGGGCCGCACATCTCCTCTACTTCGTCATCAAGGACCATCCGTTCTCTGATGGCAACAAGCGGATCGCCTCGCTCCTGTTCCTCGACTATCTCCGGAAGAGCGGCAGGCTATTCCTCGATGACGGGACGACACGAGTCTCGAACGATGAGGTGGTCGCCCTCGCTCTCCTGATCGCGGAGAGCGCGTCGGCCCAGAAGGATCTTGTCATCGCTCTCGTGCGGACCATGCTCACCGGGCTCCCGGACCAGACGGCCTGACCCGTTGTCCGACTGCCTTCCTCCGAGGCTGGCTTTCGACGACACCCTTGGGCCGTCCGCCCTTGCCGCGCTTGGTCGCGCATGTCGGGCAGCCGGATAGCATCGAGGTCCGTGACGAGATCCTGGCGCGCCACAGGTGCGACTTGTAGGTCGGGCAGATCCACCAGGCGTGCGTGTGCGAGCCATGGGTCACCTTGTCCGGGGTGAGGTGACCGTTCCTGGTGGGGTGCCACTGCCTCGCCAGATCTGGATGGGTCACAGCCAGGCTGTCGGACGCTGCAACGATGCGGTTCGTGCAGAAGGGGCATCGGGATCCGCGGATGGTCCGGCTCCTGACCTGTGACTGCCACTCGTGCTCGGGACTGTCGTCGTCTGGGCACCTCCACCAGATGATGTCTCCGCTACCCGCGGGCACCTGATCCGGCGTGAGCTCGTCGTTCCGGGTCGGGTGCCATTCGCGAACGAGCCATGGGAAGTCGGCCACGGTCTTGCCCCTGACGGAGCCCTTCGCTGGGATCTTCTGCGGCTTGCCGCGAGGCACCGGCAGCAAGCCGGCAGCAGCTCGCTCCTCCTTGGCGGCAGCTCGGCGCGAGAGCATGCGGGCGGACTTCCGGGGAGCCCGGATGCTCTTGATCCTTGCCTGGGACTCGGTGACCATGACCTCCATCGAGCTGATACCGGCAGGGTCGAGCAGGCCGCGCCACTCGGCGCCGAGCTCACCGTCGTGCGCTATCACGTAGTCCCGGAGTAGGCGGGTATAGACCGACTCCGACGCGACCTTGGCGACCTCCGCCCGGATGAGTGCGAGGGTCCTGTCGAGCCGATCGGCGTTGCGGAACAGGTGCCGGCGGTCATTGAGCGCCTTGGCTGTCTGCGTGAGGAGGTGTTCCGTCGCCGCGGCACTCCTTGGCCAGCCTGGGATCCGGTGGGTCACCTGACCGCGAAGCAGGTCGGCGTTCAGGTCGAACCAGCTGACGACCCGGTGGGCGCCCATCTCGTGGGCTTCCTGCCAGGCGGCGACCATGTGCTGGTCGCTCCACTGCGCCTGGATCAGCATCGTCCACAGATCGGAATCCTCCGCGACCCCATCCTTCCGGGCGACCTCCTGGATGTTCATCGTGAGGTGGTGCTCCGAGAAGTAGATGACAGGGTGGTCGCCCCAGACCTGTCGCACTGCGTTGCCGATCGCCTGGTCCCGGTCGGACACGACGAGGTTCGGGACACCCGGCAGCGACCGCAGGAACGTCGCCCAGCTCGCCTCATCGCCTCCGCCTGCGAAGCGAAGGAGCAGCGCCTTGGGCTGGCCGAACGGCCGGTCGTATCCGACAGCAGCCAGCACCCGGCCGACCTCGCGGACCTGACTGCGACTGGGAGGCGCCTTGGCGCCGAACGGCAGGATCAGCGGCTTCCGAGCAGGGTGCGTCCGGACGCGGATGGGCCAGGCATCGAGCGCGATCGCGGGGCTCCACTCCGTCGCGGCCAGCGGCTCGATGACCACGGGCGCGATGGCGTCGAGATAGGAGATCACGAGGTTCGGAGCCGAGCTCGTCCAGCCAGCCTTGCGACCTCGACGCGAGGTCTTGTGGATCCCGGCGCGGAGTGAGCCGCTGACACCTCGATAGGAGCCGCCGCGGCCGACCCGGACGAACGCCTCGGCGAGCTCCCGCAGGGTAAAGGTGAATCGTGGCGCGGTCCGGGCGCCCTCGCCTGGCCGGAACGGACGGTCGCAGGCCGTGCACTCGTCGTCATGGCCGAAGTGGTCCGCTGACCGACGCGCCGGCAGGATGGGCGTGAACCGATGCGGCCGCTCGTTGCCGACTGGCACGCAGCGGAACCGATGCCGCTGGGTCAGGCCGTCTCTCGACCGGCGGGCGCCGTCGAGCAACACCCGACCGTCGTGCCCATCCGGACAGTCCGGTCTCTCGACCCCGATGGTCAACGGCCGACCACGAGCCATGACGCTACCTCGCCTGTGCTCGACCCGAGTCATTCACGGGGAGCTGGACGGATCACCCTACCGAGTTACCACCCGCATTCCAAGTAGCTCCAACGGCTGTGGCGGCTGTGGCGGCTCGTCCGGTTGCGTCTTTGCGGTGTTTGCGCATCGAGCGACCCAAAACCGCACGACTTACCCTCCGCACATCACGCAGCGGCCCCTTCCCATGACGGTAGTTGGGTCGCATACTGCCGCTTACGCGCCACGGCTTCGGGGCGGCTTTGGCCCGCATATGCCTGGCACCAGCAACGAGGGACGGTAGATGCGATTGATTCGGCGCATCGTGACTTCAGGGACACTGGTCCTCATGACCGGGCTCGTCGCATTGCCCTCCGCGGTTGCGCCTTCACCAGCCGCGGCAGCCTATCGGGGCGATTGTTCGGATGGCCAGAAGGGATTCGCTCACGCAATCATCATTCGCGACTCCACCAACAATTGGGATGGCGTCATCGGTGACGCAATTGTGCGCCCACTGCTGCCCTGTCTAAGTCCGACGTCCACGAAGTACAGTTACCCACTTGTCCTGCCTGCGAATCTTGAGGGAAGTGCGAGCGGCGAGATCGTACAGATTGGGCACTCCCGGTGCGGGGAGCCGGGCGGCTGCGGATCCAACTGGCCGAATGACGGTGAACCACACTGGGTCTATACCCCGGATGACGACAACGGCGGCGGACTGACAGGCTTCACGGCCCATGCCAGTCCGGTCATTGGTCACCGCTATCGCTTCAAGATTGAAAAGATAGACTTCAACACTTGGCGGTTCTGCATTCGAGACCTCACCACGGGCGGCGGCTATCAGTGCGATCTATCGAGTCGATCTTGGAGTAACGATGCTCCTCGGGCGTGGTGGGGAACAGAGGTGCAGAATACCGAGGCCGCGATGGGTCCTAAGTGCTGCGACACTGACATCGACATGCGTTGGATGCAGTACCATCGTGTGTCCCAAAATGACTGGCGGGTGGTGGATGGCCAGCCAAGCTGCACTAAGATCGTACAAGACGGAATCACGTCATTCAAGTCTTACTGGCATTGCTTCATTGCATCCACCGCGGACACGGATGGCGACGGCGTAATCAACGACCAAGACACGCTAAGGAGTCACACCGATGACCACTAGGCACAGGCGCCTACGAGGAATGGTCGCCGGAGTCGCTGTGGCCGTAGTCCTCCTCGCCATGTTTGCGTATGCGCTCGCCAGCCCTGGACGCGGTGACGGGCTGATGGACTTTGGCGGTCGCACCTTAGACGCAGCGCCCGAGGCATATGTCGACCGAGCGCCCACTGACGTTGAAGCCGGCAAGTACGACGTGTCCTGTGGGGAGCGAGAGTGCGAAGACGTCGACCCGCGGGTTCGTCCACAGACAGGCGAGGACCCGCGACCCTGACCCTCGGATGCCGCGGGTAGCGCGACGTTCGCGCTCGACAAGTTCGGCCGCGAGACCAGCGCGACCCTGCCGCTGTCGGGCAGTGCGTTCGTGACGACATACCGGGCGGACGGCCAGACAGCCACGCGAACCGACCCCAACTCCAATGCGACTACCGACGGCTACGACACCATCGGCAGGCTGCTTACCAAGGTCAGCACCGGTTCCGGTGGCACGCCCTCGCGCGCGTCTCTGACCTACACCTACAACCGGGCCGGCATGCACCTCTCGGAGGCGTCGACGGTCACCGGGGACGCGGCCAACGGCACCGCGGCGTTCGCGTCGGATGCCCTCGGACGACTGACGGGGCACACGTCTC
>Ga0105047_10003347_pt1 | contig 28270 bp, 24 predicted proteins | sample MAT04_FD_78384 | JGI IMG/M metagenome (GOLD analysis project Ga0105047, IMG submission 78384) | Freshwater microbial communities from Lake Fryxell liftoff mats and glacier meltwater in Antarctica - MAT-04 (megahit assembly) | ecosystem: Environmental > Aquatic > Freshwater > Ice > Liftoff... | reverse complement strand
TTTCGTCGGAATGGGCGTGATGCACTTCGTTCCGGGTCCGGCCCGCGCGATGGCCAGGCTGATCCCCCCTGCACTGCGCGGCGGACGCCCGCTGTCGGCGCTCGGCCTGGTCTACTTCACCGGGCTGTGCGAGATCGCGGGCGGGATCGGGATCGTCGTGCCGCTCACGCGGGAGGCCGCCGCGGTAGGCCTCGTGTTGTTCCTGATTGCCGTGTTCCCCGCGAACGCGTACGCGGCGGAGCACCCTGACCGCTTCGGCGCGATCGCCATCCCGTTCTGGCGCAGGTACTTCGCCCAGTTGGCGCTGATACTGCTGGTCGTTCTCGCCGCCATCTGAGCGGGGCCACCGACCCCCCTGGGCCCCGAGGGAGAGAGCGCGGAACCGGTTGCTACACGAATGCCGCGAGCGAGAGGCTCACGGCGGCGACCATGGCGAGCCCGGCCAGCAACACAAGCGCGCGAATCGCGAGAGCCATCCGGCGACCGGTCATCAGCGCGACCGCGAAGGACACCGGAACGATGACGATGTTCGCCACGAGGACCGCCCACGGAATCGGCACCGTGGCCAGCCCAACCTCGGACGCCGCCCGGTTGTACTCGCCGAGCTGGTCGAGAACGCCGACAAGGTTCGAGATCGCCTCGAAGAGGTCGTAGGCGTAGAGCAGCCCGAACGCGGCGACGAGGGCGATGGTCGAGGCGCGGACGCGGGTGCGTGTGCCCGCGGCGCCGGTCATGCCGCGCCCCCGAGGATGAAGGGCCACGGCGCGAGGAGCGCGATGCCGGCGGCGAGCAGGAGGAGCCGCGTGACTGCGCGCCGTCCTCGGGCCAGAAGGAACACCAGTCCGAAGAAGAGCGGGGGCGAGATGATCGCGAGGAACTCGCCGAGCTGGTACATGATCTCGGGAAACAGGTTGGAGGAGCTGAACGCGTTGCGCTGTACCGAGAGCACCCAGCCGATCGAGAAGAGCAGGTACACGCCAGCGAGGATTCCGTAGGCGAACAGCAGCACGGGGTTCGTCGGGGCCGCCCGCTCCTGGACTTCAGCGTCCGGCGTGGGTGCCGGGACGGCGGGGCGGCCGCCGTCGAGGTAGCTGGGGTCGTCGACCTGGCCGCCCCAGCTGAGGGCGTCGTCGTCGCGGTCCGATGTCACCCCTTCAGTATGGCCGACGCACCGTCACCTCTTCTCTCGGTCGGACCTGCCCACGGCGCACGAAAAGGGCGGCGCCCTGGACCCTGCGGGGTCCGGGCGCCGCCCTCGGCACTCTGGCGCTGGTTAGCGCGAAGCCTCGCCGTCGGTGTAGTCGGCGTCCTGCTGCTTCCAGGAGAACAGCGCGCGCAGCTTCTGCCCCGTCGCCTCGATCGGGTGATTCTGGCCCTTCTCGCGCAGCGCGAGGAACTCCGGTCCGCCGGCGTCCTGGTCTCCTATGAACCGCTCGGCGAACGCGCCCGACTGGATGTCCGCGAGAACGGCCTTCATGTTCTCCTTCACGCTCGGGTCGATGACGCGCGGCCCGGAGACGTAGTCGCCGTACTCGGCCGTGTCGGAGACGCTCCAGCGCTGCTTCGCGATGCCGCCTTCCCACATGAGGTCGACGATGAGCTTGAGCTCGTGCAGCACCTCGAAGTAGGCGATCTCGGGCTGGTAGCCGGCCTCGATCAGGGTCTCGAAGCCGTATTGCACGAGCTGCGAGGTACCGCCGCAGAGCACGGCCTGCTCGCCGAACAGGTCGGTCTCGGTCTCTTCGGTGAAGGTGGTCTTGATGCCGCCGGCGCGAAGCCCGCCGATCGCCTTCGAGTACGACCAGGCGAGGTCCCAGGCGCCGCCGGACGCATCCTGCTCGACGGCGACGATTACGGGAACGCCGCGGCCGGCCTCGTACTCGCGGCGCACGGTGTGGCCGGGACCCTTCGGCGCGACGAGGAGCACGTCGACTCCGGCGGGAGCGGTGATGTATCCGAACCGGATGTTGAACCCATGGCCGAAGACGAGGGCGTTGCCGGCGGAGAGGTTCGTGGCGATGTCGTCGGCGTACAGGTGGCGCTGGTGCTGGTCGGGCGCGAGGATGACGATGACGTCGGCCCAGGCCGCCGCCTCGGCGGACGGGAGCACCGTGAAGCCGGCCTCCTCGGCCTTCGCGATCGACTTCGAGCCCTCCTTGAGCCCGACGACGACCTCGACACCGGAGTCGCGAAGGTTCAGCGCGTGGGCGTGGCCCTGCGAGCCGTAGCCGATGACGGCGACCTTCTTGCCCTGGATGATCGACAGGTCTGCGTCTTTGTCGTAAAAGATCTCGGTCACGTGTGGTTCTCCTTTGATGGTGGTCTGAGGTCAGTTCTTATAGATGCGTTCGGTGATGCTCTTCGGGCCGCGACCGATGGCGAGGAGGCCCGACTGGGCGATCTCCTTGATGCCGTACGGTTCGAGCACGCGCAGCAGCGCCTGCACCTTCGGGGTGTCGCCCGTGACCTCGATGACGAGGGCATCCGTCGCCACATCGACGATGCGGGCCCGGAACAGGGTCGCCGCCTCGAGGATCTGGCTTCGCGTCGTATTGTCGACGCGCACCTTGATCAGCATGTGCTCCCGCTCGACGGTCTGCGCCGGGTCGAGTTCGACGATCTTGAGCACGTTGATGAGCTTGTTGAGCTGCTTGGTGACCTGCTCGAGCGGCAGGTCCTCGACGTCGACGACGACGGTGATCCGCGAGAGTCCGGGGACCTCGCTCTTGCCGACTGCGAGTGACTCGATGTTGAATCCGCGGCGCGAGAAGAGGCCGGCGACGCGCGTGAGCAGGCCGGGCTTGTCCTCCACGAGGAGGGAGAGCACGTGGGTCATTTCGGTTATTCCTCTTCCCACTCTGGCGCGTGTTCCCTCGCGTACTGCACGGAGGAGTTGCCGACGCCCTGCGGCACCATCGGCCACACCATCGCGTCACGGCTGACGATGAAGTCGACCACAACGGGGCGGTCGTTCGTCTCGTTGGCGAGCTTGATCGCCGCGTCGACGTCTTCTTTTTTCGTCACGCGGATGCCGAGGGCACCGTACGCCTCGGCGAGCTTCACGAAGTCGGGGACCATTGCCGTGTCGTGTCCGGTGTTCAGGTCGGTGAACGAGTGGCGCCCGTTGTAAAAGAGGGTCTGCCACTGGCGCACCATGCCGAGCGAGGAGTTGTTGATGATCGCGACCTTGATCGGGATGTTGTTGATCGTGCAGGTTGCGAGCTCCTGGTTGGTCATCTGGAAGCATCCGTCGCCGTCGATCGCCCAGACGGTGCGGTCGGGCTGGGCCACCTTGGCGCCCATCGCAGCGGGCACGCCGTAGCCCATTGTCCCGGCGCCGCCGGAGTTGAGCCACGCGTTGGGTCGCTCGTACTTGATGAACTGCGCCGCCCACATCTGGTGCTGCCCGACCCCGGAGGCGTAGACGCCCTCCGGGCCGGTGATGGCGCCGATGCGCTCGATGACGTACTGCGGCGACAGGAGCCCGTCGACCGGTTCGTCGTAGCCGAGCGGGAAGCTCTTGCGCAGGTCGTTGAGGCGCACCCACCACTCGACGATATCCGGCGCGGTCTCCTTCGCCGTGTAGTCGTAGGCGAGCGTGAGGTCGGCGATGACCTCTTTGGCGTCGCCGACGATCGGCACGTCGGCGACCCGGATCTTCGAGATCTCGGCCGGGTCGATGTCGACGTGCACGACCTTGGCGTGCGGGGCGAATTCGCTCGCCTTGCCGGTGACCCGGTCGTCGAACCGCGCGCCGAGCGCGATGAGCAGGTCTGCCTCCTGGAGGGCGAGCACGGCGGGCACGGTTCCGTGCATGCCTGGCATCCCGAGGTGCTGGTCGTGCGAGTCGGGGAACGCCCCGCGGGCCATGAGCGTCGTGACGACGGGCGCGCCGGTGCGCTCGGCGAGGGCAAGGAGCTCCGCTGAGGCTCCGGCGCGGATGACTCCGCCTCCGACATAGAGCACGGGGCGCTTCGCCTCGGCGAGCAGCTGCGCCGCGGCCTGGATCTGCTTGCCGTGCGCCTTCGTGACGGGACGGTACCCGGGCAGGTCGACCTTCGGCGGCCAGATGAACGGGGCGCTGGCCTGCTGGCAGTCCTTCGTTACGTCGACGAGCACGGGGCCCGGTCGCCCGGTGGTCGCGATCAGGCAGGCCGCGGCGATGGTCGCCGGGATGTCCTCCGGCCTGGTGACGAGGAAGGAGTGCTTGGTGATCGGCATCGTGATCCCGACGATGTCGACCTCCTGGAAGGCGTCGGTGCCCATCGACGTGCTGAACACCTGACCGGTGATCGCGAGCAGCGGCACGGAGTCCATGTGCGCGTCGGCGATCGCCGTGACGAGGTTGGTGGCGCCGGGGCCCGAGGTCGCGATGGCGACGCCGAGCCGCCCGCTCGACGAGGCGTAGCCCTCGGCGGCGTGGCCGGCTCCCTGCTCGTGCCTGACGAGGATGTGGCGGATGCCCTCCGACGACATCAGCTCGTCGTAGAACGGCATGATCGCACCGCCGGGTAGTCCGAAGACGTCGGTGACCCCGAGGTTCTCGAGAGATTTGAGGATTGCGCCGGATCCAGTGAGCATCGGCGGCTGTGGCGAGGTCGAGCCGGCGCGCGAGGACGGCATGGGCACTGGACGGGTTTCCGTGGACATGGTTGGGGGTCCTTTGTCACTCTTGCTGGGAATGGTGATGGGTTGAGCGGCCGGCACTGCCTCAGCCCGTAACCGCCCCGACCGCCGCGGAGCGGACGAGTTTCGAGTACTTGGCGAGTACGCCGCGCGTGTAGCGGGGAGGAAGCGGAGCCCAACCGTTGCGGCGAGCTTCCAGCTCGGAGTCATCGACCAGTACGTCGAGGGTGCGAGCGGCGATATCGACCCGTATCAGATCACCATCGCGCACGAAGGCGATCGGACCTGCGTCGACCGCTTCGGGAGCTATGTGGCCGATGCACAGGCCGGTTGTGCCCCCTGAGAATCGTCCGTCGGTCAAGAGTAATACATCTTTTCCGAGCCCGGCTCCCTTGATGGCGGCGGTGATCGCGAGCATCTCGCGCATGCCCGGTCCGCCCTTGGGCCCCTCGTAGCGGATGACGACGACGTCGCCCTTTCCGATCCTGCCCTCGGTGAGCGCATCCATCGCTTCGCGCTCCCGCTCGAACACTCGAGCGGGCCCCTCGAACACCTTGAGGTCGAAGCCGGCCGTCTTGACGACGGCGCCCTCCGGGGCGAGGGTTCCGTGCAGCACGCTGAGCCCACCGGTTGCGTGGATGGGGTTGTCGAGGGTGCGAACCACCTCGCCGTCGACTGGTTCCGGGTCGAGCTCGGCGAGGTTCTCGGCGAGGGTCTTGCCCGTCACCGTCAGGGCGTCGCCGTGCAGCAGCCCGGCGTCGAGCAGGGCGCGCATGACAACGGGCACGCCCCCGTGCCGGTCGACGTCATTCATGACGTACTTGCCAAAGGGCTTGAGGTCGCCGAGGTGCGGCACCTTGTCGGCGATCCGGTTGAAGTCTGCCAGGGTCAGGTCGACCTCGGCCTCGTTGGCGATCGCCAGCAGATGCAGCACGGCGTTGGTCGATCCGCCGTAGACCATGACGATGGCGATGGCGTTCTCGAATGCCTTCTTGGTCAGGATGTCGCGGGCAGTGATCCCAAGACGGATGAGGTTTACCACGGCCTCGCCGGACCGGTGCGCGTAATAGTCGCGGCGCCGGTCAGCCGAAGGCGGGCTCGCCGACCCGGGCAGGCTCATGCCGAGCGCCTCCGCGACGCTCGCCATCGTGTTCGCGGTGTACATCCCGCCGCAGGCCCCCTCGCCGGGTGCGAAGGCGCACTCGATGCGCTTGGCATCCTCCTCGCTCATCCGCCCCGCTTTGACGGCGCCGACGGCTTCGAACGAGTCGATGATCGTGATGTCCTTCTCAGTGCCGTCGCTGAGCTTCACCCAGCCTGGCGCGATCGACCCGGCGTAGAGGAACACCGACGCGAGGTCGAGTCGCGCGGCGGCCATCAGCATTCCCGGCAGCGACTTGTCGCAGCCCGCGAGCAGCACCGAGCCGTCGAGCCTCTCGGCCTGCATGACGACCTCGACAGAGTCGGCGATGACCTCGCGGCTGACGAGGGAGAAGTGCATGCCCTCATGCCCCATCGAGATGCCGTCCGAGACGGAGATGGTGCCGAACTGCAGCGGGTAGCCCCCTCCCCCGTGCACACCCTCCTTGGACGCCTGCGCGAGGCGGTCGAGCGACAGGTTGCACGGCGTGATCTCGTTCCACGAGCTCGCGATGCCGATCTGCGGCTTGTCCCAGTCGGCGTCGCCCATTCCGACGGCGCGCAGCATGCCGCGGGAGGTGGTCGCCTCGATGCCGTCGGTGACGACGCGGGATCGTGGCTTGAGGTCGGGTAGCTGGTCGGCGCTGTCTGGCATGTCATGAGTTTAGAACTTCAGCGTGTGAGAACGTGGACAACCGGCCTACGAGCGGTGCGACCTCGAGGTGCGCTCCACTTCCCGGGTGGCGCGGTCGATGTCGTCGGCCAATTCGTCGACGAGGGACAGCTCGGGCTTGAAGTCACCCGTGCGGTAGCCCGCGCGGCCGATCATGTGCGCCGCGATGGGGGCCACGAGCATCTGGAACAGCACGACAGGCACGAGAGCGAGGAGCGTGGTCCAGCTGCGGGCCTCGATCGCGATTGCCAGGACCACGAGGATGAGCCCGAGGACCTGCGGCTTGGTTGCCGCGTGCAGACCGCTGAGCGCGTCGGGGAACCGGATCAGGCCGACGCCGGCGGCAAGCGTGAGGAATGCGCCGCCGAGCACCAGCACGGCGGCGACGAGGTCGAGGATGTCGTCGAAGCTCACGAATTGGCCCTCGCTGAGTCCTTCGGCGAGACGTGTCTGGCCAAGGCGATACTGCCGAGCACCGCTGTCGCGGCGAGCGCCACCATGAGCGGGATCGACCGCGTGTGGCCGTTGTAGACCATCTCCGCCCCCGCCGTGAGGATGAGCGTTGTCAGGAGCACGTCGGAGGCGATCACCCGGTCAATGAGGGAGGGGCCGCGCACGACCCGGTAGACGCTGGCGAGCGCCCCGACGGTGAACATGACTCCGATCGTGATGTAGATCACGGAAATGACTACGGAGTTCACTTGCGATTCCTTTCGATGTCGTCGAGGGAGCCGAAGGAGCGCACGAGCAGCCGCTCCAGTTGGAGCGCCTTCTTCCGCACGTCCTCGACGCTCTGCCGGTCCTCGGTGTTCAGGGCGTGCAGGTAGATGCGCGAACGCATCCGGTCGGACTCGATCACGAACGATCCGGGCATGAGTGACATCGCGATCGCCACCACGGTCATGATCAGGTCGCTCCTGGTGCGGAGCTGCACCTCGACGATGGAGTTGTGGGTGATCCGCCGGGGACGCAGCGCGAGGAACGCCACCTGGAACGAGGCGACGAACAGCTCGGCGAAAAACTGGCCGAAGAACACCGCCAACCAGAACGGGTTGAACCGGCTCGACAGCTCGACGGGCGGCAGGTAGAACACGCGCGTCACGACGATGGCGAGAATGGCGCCGGTGACGAGGTTGAGCCACGACACCGCGCCCCACAGAAGCATCCAGAGCACCACCAGCGCAAACAGCAGCGGCAGCTGCTGCACAACGCTCGCGCGCACCTCCTGCCGCAGTTCACGCTCGTTCGCTGGCTCAGTCATCGATCCCCCCGGGGAAGACGATATCGATGTAGAACGATGGTCCCTCGAGGTTCTCGCCCGCCCGGGCGCTCAGGGCGTAGAGGGGGCCGGCGAACACGGTCAGGGCGAGACTCACCGCCACCATCGCCGCGGTCGCGGCGACCATGAGGCGCGGTGTCGTCCGCACGGTCTGCGTCGCGGTCGTCCCCGGGGCCTCCGAGACGTTGGCGACCAGGTCCGACTCGTAGCCCTCGACGTCGCCCGCCGGGCGCCAGAAGACGAGAGTCCAGATGCGCACGAGCGTGTAGAGGGTGAGCAGCGACACGAGCGCGCCCGCCCCGATCAGCACGTAAGTGAGGGTGGTGCCCTGCTCGGCGCTCGCCTGGAACAGCGCGAGCTTGCCGATGAATCCGGAGAACGGCGGGATCCCACCGAGGTTGAGGGCGGGAATGAAAAAGAGCACGGCAATGAGCGGCGCGGACTTGAGCATCCCGCCGAGGCGGTTGATCGAGGTGCTGCCGCCCTGCCGTTCGATGAGTCCGGCGGCGAGGAACAGGGTCGTCTGGACGACGATGTGGTGCACGATGTAGAAGATGGCGGCCGACGTGCCTTCGGCGGTGCCGAGTGCGACGCCGAGCACCATATACCCGATGTGGCTCACGAGCGTGAACGAGAGCACCCGTTTGATGTCGGCCTGCGCGACGGCACCGAGCACGCCGACGACCATGGTGAGCAACGCGACGACGAGCAGTGCCTGGTTGAGCTCGGCGCCGGGGAAGATCACCGTCTCGGCCCGAATGATCGCGTACACGCCCACCTTGGTCAGCAGGCCCGCGAACACCGCCGTCACCGGCGCGGGGGCGGTCGGGTACGAATCGGGCAGCCAGAACGAGAGAGGGAACACCGCGGCCTTGATCCCGAACGCGACGAGGAGGCACACTTGCAGGATGATCTGCACATCGACGGGGATGTCGTTCATGCGTTGGGAGATCTGGGCTATGTTGACCGTTCCCACCGCACCGTAGATCATGGCGATCGACGCGAGGAACAGCAGCGACGACACGAGGCTCACGACGATGTAGGTCGTGCCGGCCCGGATGCGCTGTTCGGTGCCACCGAGGGTGATGAGCACGTAGCTCGCGACGAGAAGGATTTCGAACCCGACATAGAGGTTGAACAGGTCGCCGGCGATGAAGGCATTGAATACCCCGGTCGCGAGGATCAGGTAGGTCGGGTAGTAGATCGACACCGGCGTCTCATGGTCGCCGTCGGCGAGACCCTGCCCGACGGAGAAGACGAGCACGGCGAGCAGCACCGTCGCGGAGACGACGAGCATGAGGGCCGACAGTCGGTCGACGACGAGCACGATGCCGAATGGGGCCTGCCAGCCGCCGAGCTCGACGACGAGTGGGCCACCGGCATCCACCGCCACGAGCAGCACGATGCTCACCGCAAGCACCGCCGCGAGCACGATGACGGTCAACAACCGCTGCAGCCCCGGCCGGCGGCCGAAAATGAGCGCTGCGGCGGCCCCGAGCAGGGGCAGGAGCACGACGAGGGGCACCAGGGCGGTCATCGAGGGGCCTCCGACCCGGTATCGAACTCGGTATCGGACGGCTCCGAATCCGGCCCGGCCTCGTTCATGGTGGACGATTCCGAGCGCATGGCGACGTCGGCGGCGTCGTCCACCAGGCTGTCTCCGGCCGACAGGCGCCAGGAGCGGTACAGCAGGCCGAGCAGGAAGGCCGAGACGCCGAAGGTGATCACGATCGCCGTGAGGATGAGCGCCTGAGGCAGCGGGTCGCTCATCTCCTCGGCCGCGACCCCGCCGCCGACGATGGGCGCGACGCCTGCCCTGCCCGCAACAATCAGCAGCAACAGGTTGGTGGCGTTCCCGACCAGGAGGAAGCCGAGTATCACCCGCGTCAGGCTTCTCTCGAGCATGAGGTAGATGCCGCTCGAGTACAGCACCACCATGATGAGCACGAGCACGAGCGAGACGGTCACGACGCCACCTCCTCGGCCGGCGCACTGTTCGACTCGACGTCGGCCTCCTGCTGCTGGTCCACCTCGGCGCCGAGGCTGCGCAGCACGTCGAGCACGAGGCCGATGACCACGAGGTAGACGCCGATATCGAAGATCGTGGAGGTGACGAACTCGACGTCGCCGAAGGGCCACACCACTCCTTCGATGTAGCTGGAGGTGAGGGCGTCGGTGCCGAAGAGGATCGGCACGGCGGCGGCGCCCGCGGCGAGCACCAGCCCCGAGCCGAGCATGGTGCCCGCGTTGATCGGGGCCGCAGCGCCGAGCTCCTGGCGTCCGCCCGCGAGATAGCGGGCGACCAGGACGAGGCCCGCGACGGTGCCGCCGGCAAATCCGCCGCCGGGCGCGTTGTGTCCGGAGAAGAGCAGGTAGACCGAGACGACGATGCCGGCGTGGAACGTCAGGCGCACGACGACCTCGAGCAGGATCGACCGGTTCTCCGGTGCAATGTCCCGTCCGGCGAGCAGCCACGGGGTGCGGGCCGATGAGGCACCCGCCCGCTCGATCGCCCTCTGCCGGCTGGCCCTGAACGTGGCCTTGGACTGGCTGCGGCGCACTCGCGGCAGGTCGTCGGCGCGCCCGCTGATGAAGATGAGACTCGCGACGCCCGTTGCGGCGGCGATGATGACCGACAGCTCGCCCAAGGTGTCCCACCCGCGGATGTCGACGAGCGCGACGTTCACGACGTTGCGGCCGTGGGCTTCGACGAAAGCGAGCTCCGGCCAGGCCAGCGAGATCGGCAATTCGGTTCGGGCCCCGAGCGCGACGATGACGACAAGGCCCATGATGACGCCGACGGCGATCGCGATGAACGCGCGGATGCCGCGTTTCACGGTTCCGTGCCGGTGGCCGAGCCTCGCTGGGAGCCGCCGCAGCACGAGCACGAAGGCGACGAGGGTGACGATCTCGACGAGGGCCTGGGTGATGGCGAGGTCCGGGGCGCCCTGGAGCGCGAAGAGGGCGGACATGCCGAACCCGGTGACGCCGACAAGCAGCACCGCCTGGAACCTCTTGCCCGCGCGGGTCGCCGCAACGGCCGCGATCACCATCACGAGCCCGATTCCGACCTGCGCCGCGGAGTCCCAGAGCCGGATGGCGTCGGGCCAGGTGCGGTTGCCGATGAGCGCTGCCCCCACCGCGGTGACGAAGACGAGCAGGATGACGCCGAGGTAGAACGGCAGCGAGCCGCGCTGGGTGAGGCTCGTCGTGCGCGCTGCGGTGCGGTCGACGAACCGCACGGCCGCGAGGTAGCTGTCACCGGCCGAAATACCGGTTCGCACCCTCCCCTGGGCGCCGAAGACGGCATCGCGCTTCCAGAACATCCAGAGGCCGACGGCGAGGGTCACCGCGGAGATGCCCAGTGCCGGCTCAAGCCCGTGCCAGAGGGCGAGATAGTACGGTTCAGCGGCATCCGGCTCGAACACGGAGTAGCCCGACAGTGCGTCGTCCACGAGCGGCGCGAGCACACCGAGTGTGAGGCCGGTGCCCGCCAGAATCGCGGGCGGGGTCAGGAACCAGGCGTTGCCGGCCACCGACCGCACGTCCTCGACGCCCGGCTTTCTGGCGAACGCGCCCCAGAAGAACCTGGCGGAGTAGGCGACCGTCAGCACGGAGCCGAGGGCGACGCCGACGAGGGCGAGCCAGGCGAGCGGTGCCCCGGCGAGGCCCTCTTCGAGGAGCGAGGTGAACACCGCCTCCTTGGCGACGAATCCGAGTGTCGGCGGCAGCCCGGCCATCGAGGCGAGGGCGACGAGCACGACGGCCGCGAGCGCCGGCGAGCGGCGCCCGAGTCCGGAGATCTTGCGCAGGTCGCGCGTGCCCGCGTCGTGGTCGACGATGCCGACCGACAGGAAGAGCGTCGATTTGAACAGCGCGTGGGCCAGCAGCAGGGCGAGCCCCGCGAGCGCCGAATCGCGGGTTCCGTAGCCGACGACCACCGTGAGGAAGCCGAGCTGGCTGACCGTTCCGTGCGCGAGCACGAGCTTGAGGTCGAATTGCCTGAGCGCGGTGAGCCCGCCGATGAGCATCGTCGCGACGCCGAGGGTCACGAGGATCTCGCGCCAGCCGGGCATTTCCGCGAAGCCGGGCGCCATTCTGGCGATGAGGTAGATGCCCGCCTTCACCATGGCGGCGGCGTGCAGGTACGCGCTGACCGGGGTGGGCGCGGCCATGGCCGCCGGGAGCCAGAAGTGGAACGGCACGATCGCGGACTTCGACAGCGCGCCGACGAGCACGAGCACGATCGCGGTCGTCACGAGCGGACCCTCCGGTGCCACCGCGATGATCTCGGCGAGGCTCGACGTGCCGGTCTCGACCGCGAGGAGCACGAGGCCGACGAGCATCACGAGGCCGCCGAGGGTCGTCACGAGGAGCGCCTGGAGGGCGGCATTGCGGCTGGTCTTCGACTTCGTGTAGTGGCCGATGAGCAGGTAGGAGAAGACGCTCGTGGCCTCCCAGAACACGAAGAGCATGAAGACGTCGTCGGCGATGACGAGCCCGTACATCGCTCCGGCGAAGGCCAACAGGATCGCCGCGAACCGGCCGAGCCCCTCTTCGTCATCGCGGAAGTAGCTCGCGCAGTAGAGGAGCACGAGGGCACCGACCCCCGTGACGACGAGCACCATCACCCACGACAGCACATCGAGGCGCACCGCGAGCGCGACCGCGAGTTCGGGAATCCACGCGACGCTCTGGGTCGCGGCGGTCCCCGCGACGATCGCGGGGCCGAGCACGATCGCGTGCACGAGCGCGGCGAGCGGCACGAGCGCGGCGACGAGGAACACGCGCCGGCCGAGCAGGCGGGTGAGCGGCAGAATGAGGAGGGGACCGAGGGCGAACGCGGCGAGGAGAGCGATCATGCATGTTCTCCCAGTGCGTCATGGCGGCAAGTGCACGTCGCTGGTGGAGCACCCGGGCTGTCCCTGAAGCCGCGGCACTAGTCTACGGGGAGAATACATGCCTCATTGTTCATGGACGTCGCCCTCGCGCAAGTCGGCGAGGAGGGCGAGCGCTCGGGCGACGTCCTTCGGACCGGGCACGCGATAGTTCGCGAGCGTGGCACCCTCGCCGCTCTTGAGCCCGAGGTCGTCGGCGTCAAGGGCCGCGAATGCATCCTCATCGGTCACGTCGTCGCCGGCGAAGAATACCGCTGTCGCATTCGTGTACTCCCGCAGGTGCTCGATCGCCTCGCCCTTGGTCGTCGACCTCACCGAGAACTCGAGCACGTTCTTGCCCTCGCGCACCGTGAGGTCGTCGAACTCCGCCGCGGTCTCCCGCAGGGCGACGAGGTGCGCCATGCGGCTGTCCGCCTCGGTCGCCAGCCTGGTGTGCAGCGCGAACCCGGCCGGCTTGTGCTCGATCCACACCTCGTCGCGGTCTTCGACGACATCGTCGAGCATCCGGTTGAGCTCCCCCCTCTGCCGCAGCTCGTCGCGGTTGAGGTTGAGCCGCACGTCGGGGGTGTCGAGACGCAGCTCGATCCCGTGGGATCCGATCAGGAGAGCGTTGTCGGGCAGGTCAGCGACCTGCTCGAGGCTTCGGATGGCACGCCCGGAGACCAGCGCGACGCGCGTGTGCGGCATCGCCAACAGCCTCAGCACCGCCTCACGCGCCTCGGGCGTCGCCCGCGCCTGCTCCGGGTCGTCGACCTCCGGCGCGAGCGTGCCGTCGAAGTCGAGCGCCACGAGCAGCCGCCTCGTGCGGGCGATTTCGCGCATCGCGCCGATGAGCGGTTCGGGAAGCCGGGAGAAATTGGGGGGCGAGTCGACATCGACCATCGCAGATCAGTCTTTCCGGCCGCGGGCGCGGCTCGTCATCAGGACCCGCAGGAACTCGGTCGACCACTTCTCGACGTCGTTTTCGAGCACGCGCTTGCGCAGCGCCTTCATACGGGAGGTGCGCTCGCGCTTGTTCATGTTCATCGCCTCGAGGATCGTCTCCTTGAGCCCGTCGATGTCGTGGGGGTTGATCAGCAGCGCCCGCTTGAGCTCGTCGGCGGCCCCGGCGAATTCGCTCAGGATCAGCACCCCGTCGTCGTCGAACCGCGTGGCGACGTATTCCTTCGCGACGAGGTTCATGCCGTCGCGCAGCGCAGTCACAAGCATGACGTCGGCGGCGAGGTAGAGGGCGACCATCTCCTCGCGCGGGTACCCGTGGTGGTGATAGCTGATGGCCGTGTGGCTGATCGTCGCGAAGTCGCCATTGATGCGGCCGACCGTGAGCTCGATCTCGTCGCGGAGGTGCATGTAGGTCTGCACCCGTTCACGGCTCGGGCTCGCGACCTGCACCAGGGTCGCGTCCTCGATCGTCAGGCTCTCGTCGGCGAGGAGCTCGCCGAAGGCCTTGAGACGGTGGCCGATCCCCTTCGTGTAGTCGAGCCGGTCGACGCCGAGAAGGATCGACTTGGGGTTGCCGAGGTCCACACGGATCTGCTTCGCGCGCGCCTGTACGGCTGGGGTGCGGGCGAGTCGCTCCCACGCCGCCGAGTCGATCGAGATCGGGAAGTGGCGCGCGACGACCGTACGAAACTCCTGTCCCTTGCGCACCGGGCCGTGCACCCTGACCCCCTCGGACTCGTCGACGAGCGGCACCTCGATGAGCGGGTTCTTGGTGACGAACCCCTTCAGCCTGCGCACCGCGCGCGAGAAGTTGTTCGCGTCGGCGAGCCGCTGGAATCCGATCACGTCCGCGCCGAGGAGGCCCTCGATGATCTGGGTGCGCCAGGGCAGCTGGGAGTAGATGCCGTAGGGCGGGAACGGGATGTGGTTGAAGAAGCCGATGGTGAGGTCGGGCCGTGCCGCGCGCAGCATCTTCGGCACGAGCTGAAGTTGGTAGTCGTGCACCCAGACGACGCCGCCCTGGGAGCTGATGCGCGCCGCCGCGTCGGCGAAGCGCTGGTTGACTTCGACGTAGGACTCCCACCAGTCGCGGTGGAACGTCGGCGGGGCGATCACGTCGTGGTAGAGGGGCCAGAGGGTGTCGTTCGAGAAGCCCTCGTAGTAGTTCTCGACCTCGGTCGCGCTCAGGCGCATCGGCACGACGCGGATGCCGTCGCTGTCGAACGGCTCGAAATCGAGATCGGGCTGGCCAGACCATCCGACCCACGCGCCCTCGTGGGTGCGCATGACCGGCTCGAGCGCGGTCACCAATCCGCCGGGTGACGGGCGCCAGCTGGCGGTTCCGTCGGTCTTGATGGCGCGGTCTACCGGAAGCCGGTTCGAGACCACGACGAAGTCGTACTCGGGGCCTTCGCCACCGTGGTTGTCAGTCATAGATTGTGCTCTCTCTCCAGCAAATGCCGCACGCGGTCGCGAGATAAGCAACGCTTCACGATAACAGGCCGCCCGCGGGACACCGCATGAGCGACGCCCACTCGACACCTCGCGTTAAGCCAGGACGGGTACGTTGACGTCGATGATCCCCGTCGGCATGAGTACCACCTGTGTCTACCCGCGTGGCACCGAGCAGGCCTTCCGTCTGGCCGCGCTCGCCGGCTTCGACGGGGTCGAGATCATGGTGACCGGCGAGGGGGCCACGAAATCGGCCGCGGCGCTGCGCCGCCTTTCCGCGAGATACGAGCTGCCCATCCTGTCGGTGCACGCCCCTGTGCTGCTGCTCTCCCAGCTCGTCTGGGGCCTGGACAACCGCGTCAAGCTCGCGAGGGCGGCCGAGCTCGCCAGGGACGTCGGCGCCTCCACCGTCGTCGCGCATCCGCCCTTCCGCTGGCAGCCGAGGCATGCCGCCGGGTTCCCCGACGCCGTGCGGGAGATCGGCCGGGCTGCCGGAGTCGAGATCGCGGTCGAGAACATGTTCCCCGTGCGGCTCGCCGGGCGGGAGCGCGACGTCTTCTCGCCCGGCTGGGACCCGACCGGCGCCGGCTACGACGCCATGACGCTCGACTTCTCGCATGCCGCGCTCGGCGACCGCGACTCGCTCGCGCTCGCCACGGCGATGGGCTCGCGGTTGCGCCACGTGCACCTGTGCGACGGCTCGGCCCCCGCGGGCAACCCGGCTCGCGCCGACGAGCACCTGCTGCCGGGGACGGGCGGTCAGCCGGTCGCCGAGGTGCTCAGACGGCTTGCCGCTGGCGGCTTCGCCGGATCCGTGATCGCCGAGATCACCACCAGGCGGTCCCCGGACGACGACGACCGTCTCGCTCGGCTGCGCGAGACGGTCGAGTTCGCGCGGGCGCACCTGGTGGCGGTCCCAGCGCCCCTCCACCAGGACCTGTGACCGGCGGGGCCCGCCCTCCCGATGGCGACGAGCGTTCCTAGGCGGGCAGCGCAAGCAGGCGGTGAGTGCGGGCGCGTCGGATGCGCGGCACCGCGATGAGCGCTGCAACCACGAAGAGCACGCCGAACCCGATCAGCGCGACGGTCGCCACCACGGCGGCGCCCACCGTTCCGCCGGCGATGATCGCCTGCATGCCCGCGATGGCATAGGTGAGGGGGAGGAACGGGCTGATCGCCTGGAACGGCACCGCGGTGAGCTCCAGGGGGTAGACCCCACCGGTTGCGGTGATCTGCAGGGCGAGCGCGAGGAGGGAGATCACGAGCCCGGCGCGCCCGAGGCCGACCGTCAGCAGGTAGTGGACGGCAGTGAACGCGAACGCCATCACCAGGGAGAAGCCGAGGGTGGCCGGCAACATCGTCCACTCCACCTCCAGCACGCCGTGCATCAGCGCGACGAGCAGCAGCGCCTGGGCCACGGCGATCGCACCGGCCCTGGCGAGCGACGACGATACAATTCGGCCGCTCGCCGCGCTCGAGGCGAGCGCGGGCTGCGAGACCGGGCGGAGCACGAGAAATACCGCGAACGCGCCGAACCAGAGGCCGAGCGGCACGAAGACGGTGGCCATGAGCTGGCCGAAGCCGGACACCTCGTTGTCGCGGACCGTTTCGAGGCCGACCGGTGTGGTTGCCACCTCGGCCGCCGTCTCCTTCTGGGCATCGTCGAGCGCTGGCACCTGGTCGGCGCCCTCGCGGAGCCCCGACGCGAGCTCCCCCGCGCCGGTGGCGATCTCATCCGCGCCGGTCGATGCGTCCGCGACCCCCGACGTGATGGTGCCGAGCGCGATCACGATCGAGTTGGCCCCCGAGTTGAGATCGGAGGAGCCGGCCGCCAGGGTGGCGGCGCCGTCGGCGCTCTGGCCGATTCCGCCCTGCACCCCCTGCACTGCCTGCGTGGTCCCCGCGGCGAGGTCGGAGCCGCCCGCTGCAGTCTGCGCGAGCTGCGCCGACAACGCCCCGATGGTGGCGATCGCGACCTGGTCGTTGGTGGGATCGTCGTCGCCCAACTGGGCAGTCGCGGCCGCGATCCCAGCCGACAGTTGCGACACCCCCGCGGTGAATCTGGCGACGCCGTCGCTCACGGTCGTGAGTCCGCCGGCGCCCGCGTCGAGCTGGTCGAGGGCGCCCCTGAGCGCGCCGACCCCCGCGGTATAGCCCTCGACGCCGTCGGCGAGGCCGACGGCGCCTGTCTGCACCGATGCCGTCCCCGTCGTGAGCGATCCGAGGCCGGCGCCGAGCTCGCCGACGCCGGTGGCAATCTCCCCCGCGCCGTCGGCCGCGGTGCCGAGCGCCGCACCAAGGTCGCCGATGCTCGTGTACACGCCAACGAGGTATTGCGACGTGATCTCGTTGCCGAATGTCGACACCATGCTCGCGCCAACGGTCTGTGCGACCGTTCCGGAGAGGTAGCTGTGCGCGTCATCGGTGCGAATGTCGATTTCGGTCGCCCGCGGCTCCTCGGTCTGCAGAGACAGGATCGATGCGGAGAAGTCCTCCGGCACCGTCAGCACCGCGTAGACCTCGCCTGCGGCGAGCGCGGCGTCGGCGTCCTCCGCGTTCGTGATCACCCAGTCGAAGCCGTCGCTGCCCCGGCCGGTGAGCTCGGTGACGAGTTGGCGGCCGGCGAACACGGGCGTCTCCGTTCCATCCTCGGCGGTCTGCATCACGAGTTCATCGGAGTTGACGACGGCGGCGGGGATCTGGTCGATCGACTCGTCGGCGTCGCCGAGCGAGGCGACGGCGAGGCCGGCGAATGCGAGCGGCACGAGCACGACGGCCGCGATGGCCGCTCGCGCCGTCCACGCGCGACGCCTGGGGCTGGGGGTCGATACGCTCACGGCGCGCCTCCTGGTGCTTGGGTTCGTTCGGGATTCATCGCGGGGGCCGGGGGAATTTCGAGGTACAGCACGTCGCGCCCGACCGGTGCGAAATACTCGGCGAGAACGCGCGCCTCGGGTGATCCGACGAAGATCGTCGTGCTCTCCGGAGCAAGACGCCAGAGCGTCTCGAGGAATATCCGCCCATCGTCGCTTCCGGCGAACGCGTCGAGGTCAAGCATCACGACGGGGGTGCGCTCGGCGATCGCGACGGCCGCGATGGCGACGGCGCGCTCGAGCGGCGGCAGGTGGCCCACGATCGTGTCCGCCCTGATGGCGGCGGCCTGCCGGACGCTCGTCTCGGAGAGCGTCCGGCCGATGCGCTCGATCACCCGGTCGGCCTGCCGCCGCCGCGAAGGCGAACGGTACCAGGGCTGGGTGAGCCGCAACCGTTCGCCGAGAAGGGTGCCGAACGACACGGGGGTGCCCGTGCGCTCGGTGCGACCGACGTCGGCGATCGCGACCAGCCGCGAGACGGCCGCCCCGTCGGTGGGCAGCGGATGCCCTCCCACCTGGGCCCTGCCCTCGAGCGGCTGGAGGCGGCCGGCGAGGGTGGCGGCGACGAGCGCCCGGTCGGTCGCAGCGCCGCCCAGGAGGATCAGGGACCCCGGGGGCGCGGTGAAGCTCAGCGGTCCGACGCGGTTGTCGCTGGATCCGGCCACGAGGAAGTCGGCGCTGAGGGCGGCGCCGGCCTGGGTGCTGGCCCACGCGCCCGCCTCGCGGTGCTCGCGCAGGCTCTCCCCCTCGATGTCCATGTTTGGCAGCGCCCGCCCGAGCCGCTTCGGCAGCCACCAGGCCGACCTGCCGAGCAGTGTCATGACGGCCGGCACGAGCGTCATCCGCACGAGGAAGGCGTCGAACGCGATCCCGACGGCGAGGCCGAGGGCGATCGGCTGGATCGCCCCCGTGCCCTCGGGCACGAAGGCGAAGAAGACGAAGAACATGATGAGCGCGGCGGCCGTGACGACGCGGGCGCCGTTGCCGAAGCCGCGCTCGACGGCGAAGCGCGCGTTGCCGGTGGCGACGTACTCCTCGCGCATCCCCGAGACGAGGAACACCTCGTAGTCCATCGCGAGCCCGAAGAGCACGGCCATGAGCAGGATCGGCAGGAAGCTGATGATCGGCCCGGGGTTCTCCACCCCGAGGATCTCGCTGAGCCAGCCCCATTGGAAGATCGCGACGACGACCCCGAACGAAGCCACGACCGAGAGCAGGAACCCGACGGCGGCCTTGATCGGGACGAGCACCGATCGGAACACCATCATCAGCAGGATGATCGAGAGGCCGACGACGATGAGGCCGAACGGCACGAGCGCGTCGGTCAGCCGGTTCGAGATGTCGATTCCCACGGCCGTCGTACCGGTCACCGAGATCGGCGTGCCGAACTCGGCTTCGATCGCGGGTGCGAGGTCGCGGATCGACTGCACGAGATCCTTCGTCTCGGAGGCATCCGGCGCGCTCTCCGGGGTGACCTGGATGATCGCGGTGTCGAGGCCGGCGTCGGGGATGCCCTGACTCACCTCCTGCACGTCGTCGAGTTCGGCAAGCTGCGATCCGATCGCCGCCAGATCCTCGAGGATCGTCGTGGTCTGGGTGATGTCGACCGCGATGACAAGCGGTCCGTTAAAGCCGGGGCCGAAGCTGTCGCTGACCAGGTCGTACGCCTCGCGCTGCGTGCTGCCCGACGGCTCCGAACCTCCGTCGGGCAGGTTGAGGTCGAGGCTGAGAGCGGGGATCGCGAGGGTGCCGAGGATCGCGACCACGCCGACGGAGGCCAGGATGGGGGCCCTCATCACGAGCCTCACCCAGCGCAGGCCCATCGTGGGCTTCGCGGTCGGGTCGTCGTGGGCCATCGCGCGGCGGTGCGCGCGAGACCCCGGCTTCGGCGCGAGGCGGCCCTTGGCGAGACCGAGGATCGCCGGGAGCAGGGTCGTGGCGACGCCGATGGCAACGAGCACCGCGAACGCGGCCCCGACCCCCATGACGCTGAGGAAGGGGATGCCGACGACGAGCAGCCCGAGCAGGGCGATGATCACGGTGAGTCCCGCGAAGACCACCGCGCTCCCGGCCGTTCCCACCGCGATTCCCGTCGATTCTTCCGGGTCCTCCCCCGTCGCGAGCTGGTTGCGGTGCCGCGACAGGATGAAGAGCGAGTAGTCGATACCGACCGCGAGCCCGATCATGAGCGCGAGCAGGGGGGCGGTGCTCGAGACCGAGGTGAATGCCGAGATCGCGGTGATGCCGCCGATCACGATTCCGACCCCGATGAGGGCGCTCAGCAGCGGCATCCCCGCCGCGGCCAGCGAGCCGAAGGTGATCAGCAGCACGACACCGGCGAAGATCACGCCGAAGACCTCGGCGACGGTGATGCCGAAGGTGTTGTCCTGGAACACCTGGCCGCCGTACTCGACGCGCAGGCCCGCGTCCTCTCCGATGCTCGCGGTGGCGGTGAGCTCGTCGAGCATCGCCGGGGTGACCTCGGTCGACGGCCCCTCGAACTGCACCTGGATGCGGGCGAGCTGGCCGTCGTCGCTGACCGCGACGCCCGCGAAATCATCGAACGGGCCGATCGCCGAGTCGATGCCGTCGACCCCGGCGATTCCCGCCACCATCTCGGCGATCGGTGCGGCATACTGCTCGTCGGTGACCACGTCGCCGTCGGGGGCGACGACGATCGCCTGGGCACTTGCCCCCGCGACCTGTGGAAAGACCGCGTCGAGTCTGTCGAGGGCGTCCTGCGACTCGGTGCCGGGAATCGCGAACGACTCCTCGGTCTGGCCTCCCAGGGCGAACCCTCCGCCGAGGATGCCGACGAACAGCACCAGCCAGATGCCGATGACGGTGAACGCCCTCCGGTAGGAGAAGCGGCCGAGGCGGTAGAGCAGAGTGGCCATTTCAGGTTCCGATTCGTTCGATCGGGTCGCCGCGTACGCCGATCGGCGCCAGCAGCTCGGTCAGGATGGTGATGAGCGCGCCCCTCGCCTCGTCGACCGGGGCGGCCTCAAGTTCCAGGGACTGCTCGGTGCAGAGCATGTAGGCCGCTCCGCCGAGTGCAATGCCGAAACGCATCTTCTCCTCTGTCGATGCCGTGTTCGAGGCAAAGTAGTCGGCGAGGCGGCGCACGAGGTCATTGGCGCGCCCGATGGCGGGAACCTCGACCAGCGACGGCCCCTGGTTGATGAACAGGTGCACCTCGAGCCGGTTCTCAAGCAGGAAGTCGACAAAGCGCAGCAGGAACCCTTCTCGATACTCCGCCGTGAGCGGCCTCGACTCGAGGTCGGCGAGCATGCCCTCCATCTCCTCGATGGCCGGGCGGATGGCCGCGTCGAGCAGGAGCTCCTTTGACGCGTAGTGGTACAGCACGGCCGATTTCGACAGTCCGGCCACGTCGGCGATGCGCTGGATCGACGTTCCGGAATAGCCGCTACCCGCGAACTCGACGAGGGCGATCTCTCTCAGCTCGCTGGCACTGGACATCCGACGACGATAACTGACCGATCGGTCAGAAACTGACCGATCGGACAGTCTCCCGGTTGTTTGTCAGGGAGCCTCGATCGGGCCGCTCGCCCACGAAACCGGGTAGCGTGGAATTTCACACTTCTTGGAGGCCTCGTGCGCAAGTTCATTTTCAGCAGCAGCGTCATCGGTGCGCTCTTCAGCGGATGGAGCACGTTGCAGGTCACCCGCCAGGGGCCGCGCGACTGGCGCCTTGCTCTCATGTGGCTCAGCTGGGCGCTGTCCCTCGCGATCGCGATCGGAACCGTGCTCGACGAGGCGAACGAGGACTGACCCTCCGGCACTACTCGAGGAACCCGCGAAGCAGCACGGCGGAGCCCTCGAGATGCTCACGCATCGCGCGTTCGGCGAGGTCGGCGTCCCCGGTGAGGATCGCGATCACGATCGACTCGTGCTGCTGGTTCGAGTGGGCGATATTCGGCTCGAGAAGCGGGATGCGGTCGAGCAGTTCGTTGACCCGCATCCGGTTGTCGGCGATGAGCGGCACGAGCGAGGGTGATCCGGCGAGCTCGCCGATGGTCACGTGCAGCCGGGAGTCGAGTCGGCGGTAGTCGGCCGCCGATACCCCTGCGGTCTCCGCCAGCCTCGCCCAGAGCATCTCCCGCTCCAACGACGACAGGCTGCGAGCCGCGGATGCGCGGGCGGCCCCCGTTTCGAGGATCTCCCGGAGCCCGAGAACGTCTTCGATCTCGGCGACCGAGACACCTCCACGCGCCATGACACCCTCGACCGCGTTGACGACGCCGCGCGGCGGCGGGGTCTCGCTGACGAAGGTGCCCCCGTACCTTCCCCGGCGGGACACGACGAATCCGGCGTCCGCGAGCGACCGGATGGCCTCGCGCACGGTGTCGCGGCTCACCGCGAAGCGCGCCGCGAGCTCGCGCTCGGGGGGCAGTGCCTCGCCCGGGGCGACGATGCCGAGCCGGATCGCCTGCAGCAGCCGCGCGACGGTGTCCTCGAAGGCGTTCCCCGCCCTCACCGGACGGAACAGCGCGTCATCGGCGATGCTCGGTCGGCCCTGGTCCCCCTGGTCCGACACGGCTACAGGGGGGTCACGTAGGCGGCGCTGATGCCCCCGTCGACCATGAAAGTGGTCGCCGTCACGAAGGAGGAATCGTCGCTCGCGAGGAACGCGACGGCGGCGGCGAGCTCGTCCGGCCTTGCGAAACGACCGATCGGCACGTGTACGAGGCGTCGCTGGGCGCGCTCCGCATCGCTCGCGAACAGCTCGCGCAGCAGGGGCGTGTCGACCGGTCCAGGGCACAGGGCGTTGACCCGTATGCCCTGGCGGGCGAACTGTACCCCGAGCTCCCTGCTCATCGCCAGCACCCCTCCCTTCGATGCCGTGTAGGAAATCTGGCTCGTCGCCGACCCGAGAACGGCCACGAACGACGCCGTGTTGATGATCGAGCCACTCCGCTGCGGCACCATGTACCGCAGCGCCGCCCGGCAGCACAGGTAGACCGACTTGAGGTTGACGTCCTGCACCCGCTCCCACGCCGGCAGCTCCGTCGTCTCGATCGAGTCGTCCTCGGGGGGCGAGATTCCCGCGTTGTTGAACGCGATGTCGACCGAGCCGAATTCCTCATCGGCCGCGGCGAACAGGTTGTCGACTTGCGACTCGTCGGTGACGTCGACCTGCACGAAGATTCCGCCGACCTCGCTCGCCGCCTTGTTGCCCGAGGCCACGTCGAGGTCGCCAATGACGACCGTCGCGCCCTCCGCGGCGAGGCGCCTCGCCGCGGCGAGCCCGATCCCGCTCGCACCGCCGGTGATGACGGCGACCCGCCCGGCGAGTCGCTGGGTGAGATTGATCGGTGTCACTGCCATGTTGCGCTCCTCTGGCGGTCGGCGCGCCCCGGCGCCGCGTCTCGGTGGGTCATTCGGTGGTGGAGATGAAGACGTTCTTGGTCTCGGTGAATGCCTCCGCCGCATCCGGGCCGAGCTCGCGGCCGAGGCCGCTCTGCTTGAACCCGCCGAACGGGGTCGAGTACCTTACCGACGAGTTCGAGTTGACCGACAGGTTGCCCGCCTCGATCGCCCGTGAGACGCGAAGCGCCCTCCCGAGGTCTCGGGTCCAGATCGACCCTGACAGCCCGTAGTCGCTCTCGTTCGCGAGGCGGATGGCGTCGGCCTCGTCGTCGAAGGCCTGGACGGTGACGACGGGGCCGAAGATCTCCTCGGTGACGGTGCGGTCCGTCTCGGATACCGGAAGCAGCACCGTCGGCGGGAACCAGTAGCCGGGGCCGGCCGGCGCGGTGCCGCGGAACGCGACGGGCGCACCATCCGGCACGTACGACGACACCTTCTCGAGGTGCGCGCGCGAGACGAGCGGGCCCATCTCGGTGTCGGGGTCGTCCGGGCGCCCCACCTTCACCGCCATGACCGCCGGCTCCAGCCGCTCGAGGAACCTGTCGAGCACTCCCCTTTGCACCAGGATCCGGCTGCGAGCGCAGCAGTCCTGCCCGGCGTTCTCGAACACCGAGTACGGTGCCGTGGCGGCGGCTTTCTCGAGGTCGGCATCGGCAAAGACGACGTTGGCGCTCTTCCCGCCGAGTTCGAGCGTGACCGCCTTCACCCGCTCCGCACACCCCGCCATCACCCGCTTGCCGACCTCGGTCGAGCCGGTGAACACGATCTTTCCGACCCTCGGATGGCTGACGAGTCGCTCGCCGACGACCGATCCCCGGCCCGGCAGCACCTGGAACAGGCCGGACGGCAGACCGGCCTCGAGCGCGAGTTCACCGAGGCGGATCGCGGTGAGCGGCGTCCACTCGGCGGGCTTCAGCACGACCGCGTTGCCGGCGGCGAGCGCCGGGGCGAAGCCCCAGCTGGCGATCGTCATCGGAAAGTTCCACGGCACGATGATGCCGACGACGCCGATCGGCTCGAGGAAGGTGACATTGATCCCCCCGGCTACCGGGATCTGCTGTCCGAGCATCCGCTCCGGGGCGGCGGCGTAATAGGTCAGCACATCGCGAACGTGGGCGGCCTCCCACCTGGCCTGCGTGATCGGATGCCCGGAATTGGCGACCTCGAGCGCGGCAAGCTCCTCGATCGCGCCCTCGACGGTGTTCGCGAAGCGGCGCAGAGCGGCGGCGCGGTCGGCGGGGGCGAGCGCGGCCCAGCCGACCTGGGCGAGGGTCGCGCGCGCCACCGCCTCGTCGACCTGCTCGAGACTCGTATGTTCGATCTCGCGGATCTCCGTCTCGTCGGCGGGATTGATCAGTGTCGTGACGGTCATCGTGACGCGTTCACCAGCCCTTCGAATAGTCGTCTGTCGGCGGCATCCTGTTCGGGATGCCATTGCACGGCGATGCCGAACGGCACCGTCTCAAGTTCTACCGCCTCGATCACGCCGTCGTCGGACAGCGCCGTGATGGCGAGCCCATCGGCGACACGGTCGAGGGACTGGTGGTGGTAGCAGTGCACGGTGAGGTTCGCGGCCGCCCCGCCGAGCACTTCGGCGAGGCGGCTGTGCCCGCTGACGGTGACATCGACGGCACCGAACTCCGCCGGAGCCGGCTGGTACCTTTCGCTGCCGACGAGGTCGGGCACGTGCTGGTGCAGCGTCCCGCCGAGTGCAACATTGAGCACCTGGGCGCCGCGGCAGATGCCGAGGAACGGCATCCGCCTCTCGATCGCCCCCCTGATGAGGGCGAACTCCCACTCGTCGCGGTCCGGGCGCGGCGCGGCCGTCTTCTCGTGCGGCCGTTGGCCGTACCTGGCCGGATCGATGTCGGCACCCCCGCTCAGCACGAGGCCGTCGATCGAGTCGAGCACCCGGTCGACGATCGCCCCGGCCGCCGATTGCGGAGGGAGCAGCACGGCGACGCCGCCGGCCGAGGTGACCGAGTCGAGGTAGACCTCGGGCAGGAACGCGGCGGGCACGTCCCAGACCCCGGTCTGCGCCTGCTGCAGGTAGGTGGTGATCCCGATAATGGGCGCGGTGGAGCTGGGGTGATCGCGCCAGCGATCACGCGACCCCAGCGCCGACGGAGCCTGCGACGTCGGACCGGCGGTGAAGCTGGGGTGATCGCGCCAGCGATCACGCGACCCCAGCGCCGACGGAGCCTGCGACGTAGGGGTCTCTCCCTCCTCTTCAAAGCCGTTCAAAGCCACGGACGCGCTCCCAGTCGGTCACGGCCGCGTCGTACGCGGCCACCTCGATGCGTGCGTTGTTGAGGTAGTGCTCGACGATGTCGTCGCCGAAGGCCTCCCGCGCGATCGCCGAGGCGCCGAAGAGCTCCGCCGCCTCGCGCAGCGTGGCCGGCACCCGCGGCGCGTCGCTGCCGTACGCGTTGCCCTCGAGCAGCGGTTCGAGCTCGAGCTCGTTCTCGATCCCGTGCAGACCCCCGGCGATGAGCGCAGCGACGGCCAGGTACTGGTTGACGTCCCCGCCGGGCACGCGGTTCTCGACACGCAGGCTGTGCCCGCGCCCGACGACCCGCAGCGAGCAGGTGCGGTTGTCGAGACCCCAGGCGACCGCGGTCGGGGCGAACGAGCCCTCGACGAACCGCTTGTACGAGTTGATGTTGGGCGCGAACAGGAGCGTGAGCTCGCGCATGGCCGCGAGCTGGCCGGCGAGGAAGTGCCGGAACAGCTTCGACATCCCGAGCCCGTCGTCGGCATCGGCGAAGACGGCGCCGCCCTCCGTGCCACGCAAGCTGATGTGAATGTGGCAGCTGTTGCCCTCGCGCTCGTTGAATTTCGCCATGAAGGTCAACGACTTGCCGTGCCGGTCGGCGATCTCCTTCGAGCCGTTCTTGTAGATCGAGTGGTTGTCGCAGGTGACGACGGCCTCGTCATAGCGGAAGGCAATCTCCTGCTGCCCCAGATTGCACTCGCCCTTCACCCCCTCGCAGTAGAGCCCGGCCCCCTCCATGCCGACCCGGATGTCGCGCAGCAGCGGCTCCATCCGGGTCGAGGCGAGGATCGCGTAGTCGATGTTGTAGTCGCTCGCGGGCACGAGCCCCGAGTAGCCCTTCTTCCAAGCCTCGCGGTAGCTGTCATCGAAGACGATGAACTCCAATTCGGTTCCGACCTGGGCGACGAGCCCGAGCCCCGCGAGGCGCGCGGTCTGGGACTTGAGGATCTCGCGCGGCGACGGTCTCACCGGTGTGTCGTCGAGCCATCTCAGGTCGGCCAGGACGAGGGCGGTGCCCGGCTGCCACGGCACGAGCCGCAGGGTCGAGAGGTCGGGAATCATGGCCATGTCGCCATAGCCCTTCTCCCACGATGAGATGCGGTAGCCGTCGACCGTGTTCATCTCGACGTCGACGGCGAGCAGGTAGTTGCAACACTCGGCGCCGTGGCTCTGGATCTCGTCCCTGAAAAATTTCGCGGCGACGCGCTTTCCGATGAGACGACCCTGCATGTCGGTGAAGGCGACGATGACCGTGTCGATATCGCCCAGGTCGATGAGCGCGGTGAGGGCCTCCGGGGTGAGCATTCCGCTTCGTTGGGTCACAGTCTTCTCTCTCATCATCGATGGATCCGACCATTACACCACAGGCGTCCACGCGGATTGCAAGCACTATTCAGGAAATTATCGGCGCTAAAGGTAGACAGCGGGTACCAATAGAGCACTACGATCCAATCAGCTTCGATCCGTTCGCACGTCACGGCACCGCCCCAACCGGTTTCACACGCTCCTGGGAGAAAACGAATGACAGCGCAAGGCAATCGCAACGTGTCCGGTGTCACCTACACTCCGGCCCAGGACGGCTACTTCGAGAGGCGGTCCCTCAGGCGGACGGCTGGCGTCTGGGGGCTCTGGGGCCTCGCGGTCGCCGCTGTCATCTCGGGCGACTTCTCCGGCTGGAACTTCGGCATCGACTTCGCCGGATTCGGCGGCATGGTGATCGCCTTCGCGATCCTCGTCGTCATGTACTACGGCCTCATCTTCAGCATCGGCGAGATGGCCGCGGCGATGCCGCACACCGGCGGGGCCTATTCCTTCGCCCGCTCGGCGATGGGCCCGTGGGGCGGCCTGGTGACCGGCCTCGCCGAGACCATCGAGTACGTCGCGACGACCGCCGTCATCGTGTACTTCTCGGCGCAATACGCCGACTTCATTACGAGCGAGCTGCTCGGCTTCTCGCTCGAGGGCAACATGTGGATCTGGTGGCTGGTCCTCTACGCCGTCTTCATCGCCCTCAACGCTGCCGGCGCGAACATCTCCTTCAAGTTCGCGATCATCGTCTCGATCATCTCCATCGGCATCCTGCTCGTCTTCTCGGCAATGGCGGCGTTCTCGGGCCTCTGGAGCGTCGACAACCTGTTCAACATCCCGCCGGACGAGGGCCAGAGCGCCTTCCTGCCGCATGGCGTGGTGCCGATCCTCTTCGCCCTCCCCTTCGCGATGTGGTTCTTCCTCGGCATCGAGGCGCTCCCGCTCGCTGCCGAGGAGTCCCACAACCCGTCCAGGGACATACCGAGGGCGGGGCTCTGGGCCAGAGCCACCCTCATCGCGACCGGCCTGCTCATCCTCGTGCTCAACACGGGAGTCCTCGGGGCGGAAGCGACGGGCGTCTCACTCGAACCACTGCTCGACGGATTCCGTGCCATCGTCGGCGACGAACTGGCCGCGGTCCTTGCGCTGTTCGCCCTCGTCGGGCTTCTCGCCTCCCTGCAGGGCATCATGTTCGCCTACGGCCGAAACATGTACTCGCTCTCCCGTGCCGGGTACTACCCGAAGTTCTTCTCACTTACTGGCAAGCGCCAGACCCCGTGGGTTGCGCTCATCGTCGGCGCGGTGATCGGGTTCGTCGCGCTTCTCGTGCTGGAACTGCTCGCGGCGGTCAACGAGGGCGCCGGTGCCGTTGCTGGAGCGATCATCCTCAACATCGCCGTCTGGGGGGCTGTG
>Ga0105047_10003345_pt1 | contig 28276 bp, 26 predicted proteins | sample MAT04_FD_78384 | JGI IMG/M metagenome (GOLD analysis project Ga0105047, IMG submission 78384) | Freshwater microbial communities from Lake Fryxell liftoff mats and glacier meltwater in Antarctica - MAT-04 (megahit assembly) | ecosystem: Environmental > Aquatic > Freshwater > Ice > Liftoff... | reverse complement strand
GGCGGTGCTTGGCGTGCGGCGCGTTGGCGTGCGGTGCTTGGCGTGCGGTGCTTCACAGTGGCGCTGGAACGCGCCCCTAGGGCTACTCGCTCTCGGGGGTCGGCACCGGAGTGGTGGCCGGCGGGCTGAACGGACCAGCAGGTCGCACGGCGCCCGAGGGCGGGAACGGGGTGGATGGCGTGACGATCGGCTGCGCGGGTGCCGTGGGCGCCGGTGGCGCCTGCATGGGCGGGGCCTGCATGGGCGGGGCCTGAACCGGCGCGACTTGGGCGGGTGCAGGCTGTACCGGAACCGCCGCAGGCACGGGCACAGGGACGGGCGTGGCGACCGGGGTCTGGGGAGCCACGGGCTGAGCAGGCGCGGCCTGGGCAGGCGCCTGAGCCGCAGGAACCGGCTGGGCTGCCGGGATAGCCGCGGGTGCTGACGCCTCGAGCGCCGTCGGTGCGGCGGCGCCGAGCGCCGACGACGGGTCAGCGCCGCCTCGGCTCTCGAGCTCGCGCAACTGGTTCTCGAAGTAGCCCCGCATGCGGGTTCGGTACTCACGCTCAAAGTTGCGAAGGTCTTCGACGCGGGCCTCAAGTGCAGCGCGCTGCACCTGCGACTCCCGCTCGGTGGTCTCGGCCCTCAACCGAGCCTCGCCCACGATGCGATCGGCATCGGACGTGGCCTGCGCGACGAGGTCGTCGGCCGTGCGCTGGGCCAACTCGAGCACTCGCGCGGCAGCGTCGGCCGACGGCGCGGGGGGTGCCTGTTGGTACGGGGCCTGTTGGAACGGGGCCTGTTGGAACGGGGCCTGTTGGAACGGGGCCTGTTGGAACGGGGCCTGCTGAACAGGTGCCTGCTGAACAGGTGCCTGCTGAACAGGTGCCTGCTGAACAGGTGCCTGGGCAACCGGTTCGAGGTAGGCCGGAGCGGCGACGGCCGCCGGCACGAAGGGGGCGGCCGCCACCGGCTGGGGAACGGCTTGAACCTGCTGCTCCTGAACAGGCGCCGCCTGCATCTGAGGCAGCTCAGCAGTCACCGGCACGGGAGCGGTCTGGGTCAACTCGTTCTGCGGTGCGATCTGGCTCTGCTGGGCCGACATCAGCCGCTGGCGCAACTCGTCGTTCTCCCGCAGCAATCGGGCCAACTCGGCCTCGACCTCGTCGAGGAAGGCGTCGACCTCGTCCTCGTCGTAACCCTCGCGCAGACGCACGGTCGTGAACTGCTTGTTGCGCACATCGTCGGGCGTCAGTGCCATGGAGTCACCTCGGTGCCGGTGGGTAAAGGTCTGGTTTCACCCTAGTCGGACATGATCAGGATGTACTGAAGGAGCCATTCGCTTGGTCACGCGCGATCAGGTGGTGCGCAGACTTTAGATCAGCACCACGAGGCGCATCGCGATGGCCAGGATCAGGAACAGGACGAGGATCGAGAGATCCAGCGCCACCCCTCCCAACTTCAGCGGCGGAATCACCCGACGCAGGGCCTTCACCGGAGGGTCGGTCGCGGTGTAGATGGCCTCAAGCAGCAGGAGCGAGATGCCGCTGGGTTCCCATGAGCGCGCGAACATTCGGACGTAGTCGAACACGATCCGCGCGATCAGCAGCAGGGTGAAGACGAAAAGGATCAGGTACAGGACCTGGCCGACCGGGCTCACTGCACTCCTCCTGAATCAGCAACCGTGCGGGTGCGTGCTCTGCACGAGCATCCACTCGAACGGTGCCAGATGCGCATGGTGGGCCGCGACCAGGGGTCAGGACTGGTTGAAAAAGCCGCCCTCGGCGATGCTGGCACGGGCTTGGTCGCTGACGTCAACATTGGCCGGCGAGAGCAGGAACACCTTGTTGGTGATCCGCTCGATCTGACCACGCTTGCCGAACACCAGCCCAGCGGCGAAGTCGACGAGGCGCTTGGCGTCGGCGTCATCCATCTCGGTGAGGTTCATGATGACCGGCGTGCCCTCGCGGTACTCCAGGCCGATGGTCTTGGCGTCGTTGTAGCTGCGAGGGTGGAGCGTGGTGATGCGGTACTGCTCAGGAGCAGCGGCAACGGGAACTGCGCGCGCGGGTGCGCGATCGTCGAGGCGATCAACACGGGTGACGGTCGGGGCGGACGTGGAAGGACCGGCCGACTCTGCCGAACGGCGACCGGTCTGCTGCTGTACCGCGCGGTCGTACTCGTCCGTCGTGTCGTCGTAGTCGTCGTAACGCCGCTCGCCCTCGTCGACCAGACCGAGGTACACGGCCATCTTTTTCATGGCGCCGGCCATCGGGTCGCTCCTCTGTAGGTCGTCTCTGTCGTCGCGACGCTACCCGACAGCCGGCCTCGCGCCGAGCACCGCGCTGCCCACGCGCACGTGTGTCGCGCCCGCAGCCACCGCCTGGTCCAGGTCTCCGCTCATGCCAGCCGAGATCCACGTGGCCTCCGGGTGATCGCGGCTCACCTGCCGTGCGATCGCGCCCAGGCGCTCGAAGGACACCCGAGGATCGGCGCCCAGGGGGGCCACCGCCATCACACCCCGCAGACTCAACCCCTCGGTGGCGGCCACCAGTTCGGCCAGGGCGACCGACTCCTCCGGAGCGCAGCCGCCACGACCAGGCTCGTCATCGAGGCCGATCTGAATCAGTGCCTCAAGGGTTCTGCCCTGATCGGTGGCGGCCCGCCCCATCGCAGTCACGAGGCGAGGCCGGTCGAGGGAGTGGATGACGTCGGCCCAACGAGCGACGCTGCGCGCTTTGTTGGTCTGCACCTGCCCGATGCAATGCCAGCGCAAGTGCTCCGCGCGCGCCGACCACGCGCTGTCGGCGTCGACACCGGCACCGAACCCGGTCGCGGCTTCCACCTCGTCTCGCTTCGGCGCGGCCTCCTGATCACGGTTCTCGCCCACGTCATGAACCCCGAGCCCGACGAGCACCCTCACGTCGGAGGCCGGATAGGTCTTGGTCACCACGATGAGTGTGACGTCGGAGGCCGCGCGGCCGGCGCTTGCGCATGCCGCATCGATTCGATCCCGCACGCGCACCAGTCCGGAGGCGAGTTCGTCGGCGCGCGTACTCGCCTCCCCGAGGTGACGGTTCATCGCAGTGTCACCACGAAGTGCAGGCGATCGGTGGCATCGCCGCCTCGCGCTGAGAAAAGCTCTGGCGATTCCCGCGTGCAGCGGACGTCACGCGGGGGCACGGAAACACCGAGCGCGGTGAGTTGTTCGGTCACACCTGCCGCCACGTCAGCCGCAGTCTCGCCGGAGGCCGAAGTGGCCCGGGCCGAGGGTGCTGCCGCCAGGATCTGCCGCTGAACATCGGCATCCACCGGGTAGCAGGCCGAACAGATTGAAGGTCCGATCCACCCGCGTATGCGCTCGGATCTGGCACCGGCGACCACCATTGCCTCGACAGCGGCCGGAACCACTCCCGCGACCAGACCCCGCCAACCAGCGTGAACAGCGGTTACCACCTGTGCCTGCTCATCCCACAGGAGCAGCGGGACGCAGTCGGCCGTGCGCACCACGAGCGACACGCCTGGGCCGATCGCCACCAGTGCATCGGCCGACGCCGCAGTCGCACGCGGCCGCCCGGGATGCACCACGTCGACACCGCAGCCGTGCACCTGATGCATGCGGTGAACGCTTGTGGCCCTCAGCACTGGCGCGAGCGCCGTCAGATCGGGAGCTCCACCGGCGCGACGATCGAAGCACCGAACTGCGGAGCGTCCATCGGTGTGGACCAACCACGGATCTGCGGAGTGAACCGCGGATCCGCGCTCAAAGGACTGACCGGCTACTTCAGCCACTCAGGAACATCGAGGTCGTCGTTGAAATCGTCGAACCGGACAGTCTTGACGGGCGGAACAGCCTCGGACTCGGTGCGGGCCGGACGCTCGGGCGCAACGATCGCCGCGTCGCCGGACACCTTGGGGGCGGGCGTCTCGGCCCCGCCCGGGGTGGTGCGGCGCGCGGGAACGGGAGTCGTGCGGGGCAGCGGACGTCCACCATCGAACCCGGCCGCGATGACGGTGACTCGCACCTCGTCGCCGAGGGCGTCGTCGATCACGGCGCCGAAGATGATGTTGGCCTCGTTGTGCGCCGACTCCTTGACCATCTCGGCAGCCTCGTGGATCTCGAAGAGGCCGAGATCGGAGCCACCGGATATCGAGAGCAGCACGCCGTGGGCACCTTCGATGGAGGCCTCAAGCAGCGGACTGGAGATCGCTGCGGCGGCGGCATCGGTAGCGCGGTTCTGACCGCGGGCCGAGCCGATGCCCATGAGCGCCGAACCGGCACCAGACATGACCGACTTGACGTCGGCGAAGTCGAGGTTGATCAGGCCGGGGGTGGTGATGAGATCGGTGATGCCCTGCACGCCGGAGAGCAGCACGTGGTCGGCCGATTTGAAGGCCTCGATGAAGCTGATGTCGCGGTCGCTGATGTGCAGAAGGCGATCGTTGGGGATGACGATGAGGGTGTCGACCTCTTCGCGTAGTTCCTCGACGCCGGTCTCGGCGATGACCTGACGACGACGACCCTCGAACGTGAACGGCCTAGTGACAACACCGACCGTGAGCGCTCCGAGTCCGCGCGCGATGCTGGCCACGATGGGTGCGCCACCGGTTCCGGTGCCACCTCCCTCGCCAGCGGTGACGAAGACCATGTCGGCACCCTTCAGGACCTCTTCGATCTCTTCACGGTGGTCCTCGGCGGCCTTGCGGCCTACTTCGGGATCGGCTCCGGCACCCAGTCCGCGTGTCAGCTCACGCCCGATGTCGAGCTTGACGTCGGCATCGCTCATGAGCAGCGCCTGCGCATCGGTGTTGATCGCGATGAACTCGACGCCCTTCAGTCCGACGTCGATCATGCGGTTGATGGCGTTGACGCCACCGCCGCCGATACCGACGACCTTGATGACGGCCAGATAGTTCTGGGGAGCAGCCACAGCGCGAGCCTTCCGTGAAGTTCGGGAACGGTCGGTCTACTCTCACTCTCAACCTGAGAGTCAGAGTTATGTCAACCTGACGTTGAGGGGAGGGTAGGCGCTTGCACCGAGTCGTCACAACCCGCCTACCAAAATCAGTGGATGACCTGGATCACGTCGAGGTCCTCCCACACCTGCAGGCGGCGACCTCCTGGAAGCAGATCAGCATCCTCAGTCCCCCTGATCCAGGCACGGCTCCAGCCCACAACCAACGCCCGCAGTACCGCGGCATCAGCGGGATTCACCGCTCCCCCGCACAGCAAACGGCAGGTCGCATCGGCCTTGTTGTCCTCAGCGTCGCAGTGGGTTCCCGAGGTGCGAACGCCGGCGAAGCCCAGATCCTGCTCAGCCAGCCAGCGCACGATCTGCCCCTGACGGTTGCACGGACCTGGCGCGGCTGCCACGGTTCGCACCGGAACACCGGCCCGCGTCAGTGTGGTCAGCGCCGGTTCCATGATCCGCTCGATGTTGCCGTTCGAGTCGAGCAGCACCACCCCATGCACCGTGGCACCGCCCTCAACCAACTGAGCGGCGGCCCGCATCGCAACTGCGCCGCCGGCGGAGTGGCCGACCACCACGAGAGGGCCGGCCGTAGGGCGCCACGCCGCGACCGCGAAGCCCAAGGCCGACATCACCTCGAGGTCACTGATGCCACGCTTCCCCGGACGCGAGCGGAGATGCGGTCGCATCACCCAGAAACCATCACGGGCAAGCGCTTGCGCCAAGCGATCAAGTGCCGCTGGCCCGCGTCCGAATCCGTGCAGAAGCAGGATGCGCCCGACCGGCTCGTCGGGCTCATCGATGAGAGCCCGGACCTCACCCAGTGGCCGACCATCGGATGCCGTCGGCAACGGCATCGTGACGGTACTGCGATGCACCACCGGCGGGAATTCCTCATTCATCGGTCCTCCTCGTGAACCAGCGATCCTTACGAACTCCTGCTTCGGGGTTCCTTGCCCCTGGTGGTCGGAAGATCCGGTGCGCTGACGTCGTAGACCGCTGCCTTGCGGGGAAGCAGTGCTGCGAGCACCACTGCTTTGCGCTCTGAGTCCTCGGCACTCCCCCACCGCACCCGCACCCCGCCCGGATTGAGGATCACGGTGATGTCGTCGGCACTTCGGTGCTCCACCCGCACCAATCGTGAGCGCACCTGGGAAGGCAACGATGCGATCACCGACAGCGAATCACGAACCGTCGCCTCCCGTTCGCCCGCCTCGTCGTCGGACAAGCGCCCCACTAGGAAGATGGAGGGGGCCCCCTTCTTGAACTCATCGGTTGGTCCGAATTCCACACCGCCGGGATCCACCCAGTGGACCCTGCCGTTCGAGGTGACGTTTGCCGCCACCGAGCGCGGCGTCACCGTGATCCGCACCGTGTGCGGCCAGCGCCGCTCAACCTGAACCGAGGTCACCTCGGGCAGCGCAGCCTCCACATCGGCCGCGATTGCCCCGGTGTCGATGCGCGCGAGAGGTCGCCCCAGCGGAATGGCAGCAGCTGCCTCGACCCGACTGCCGATCGAGACCGGCACGCCCACCACCTCGACGTCATCGGCGCTAAATACGCCGCTGAATCCGACGAGGCCCACCAGTGCGATCGTCACCAGCGCCGTCAGCGCAATCCACCACCGCTTCATACCCGCGAGGTTCCCCTGCGCTGCCCCAAACCGCTGACGACCTCGGGTCCGATCAGGGTGACGTCGCCAGCGCCGAGAGTCATCAGAACGTCACCGCTCTGCAGAATCTGTAACAACGCCGGAGCCACGGCGCTCCACGAGGGAATGAAGCCGACCGAGCGGGCGCCCGCGGCCACAGCCGCATCGGCCACCGCCCCACCACTGGCGCCCGGAATCGGATCCTCGCCTGCCGGGTAGACCTCCATGACGATCAATTCATCGGCCACGGCCAACGAGGATCCGAAAGTGGCCAGGAATGCTGCTGTGCGCGAATAGCGATGCGGCTGGAAGACGACGACGAGCCTGCCCTCGCCCACCAGAGCGCGCGCGGCGAGCAACGTCGCGGTGATCTCTGTCGGGTGGTGCGCGTAGTCGTCGTAGACGCTCACGCCGTCGGCGCCGCCCTTGGGTTCGAAGCGTCGCCGCGTACCGGTGAAGCTCCCGAGGCCTTCGATGAGTCCACTCACGGGAGCACCCAGACTCAGACCGGCAGCCAGGGCAGCAGCCGCATTAGCACGTTGTGCCGCCCAGGAATCTGCAGTTCAACACGACCCGCACGGACTCCTCGCCACGTGGCTTCGAAACTCGACGTCCTCCCCCGAAGCACAACATTCGTGATCCGGAGATCGGCGTCTTCGGCTTCGCCGTAGGTGCGCACGTCGACCCCCGCTGACAGCGAGTGAGCAGCCAGCCGTCGGGAGCCGTCGTCATCGGCGCAGACGATCGCGAAACCGCCGGGATCCAGCCCGTCCAGAAATTCCCGGAAGGCTCGATCCACCGCATCGGCTGTGCCGTAGTGATCGAGGTGGTCGGCCTCGACATTGGTGACGATCGCGGCGAAGGGATGAAGGAGCAGGAAGGACCCATCGCTCTCGTCGGCCTCGGCCACGAACAGGTCGCCGCTGCCGTCGTGGGCATTGGCTCCCGACTCGTTGAGGTCGCCGCCGATGGCGAACGACGGGTCGACTCCCGTGCGCTGGAGAGCCACGGTGAGCAGCGAGGTCGTCGTGGTCTTGCCATGGGTCCCGGCCACTGCGATGGATCGGCGACCCGCCATTACCTGAGCCAGCGCTTCGGCCCGGCGCAGTACCGGGATACCAGCAGCCTGCGCGGCCTGCCGCTCGATGTTGGACTCACTGATTGCCGTCGAGACGACCACGGCGTCAGCACCCTGCACATGCGAAGCATCGTGACCGACGAAGACCTCGATCCCCAGTGCACGCAGCGAAGTCAGGGTGCGGCTGTCCTTGGCATCGCTGCCGCTCACCTCGATACCCCTGGCCCGCATGATGCGGGCGATACCGCTCATGCCCGCACCGCCGATGCCCACGAAGTGGACCTTCGAGCCCATCGCCACGGCAGGGGGTTCGCTGGTGGTCATGACGGAACTCCTTGATCACTACGCGGCTCGGCTCCCGGCAGTACGGCCTGGAGCACCATGGTCGCAAGGACACGGTCGGCATCGCGCCGACCAAGGCGCGCAGCCGCAGCGTCCATTGACGCCAGGCGATCCGGATCGCTCACGAGGGGCAGCACTCTCTCGACGACGAAAGCGGAGTTGAAGTCCTGGTCGGCCACGATGATCGCGGCTCCGGCACTGGCCAGAGGTTCGGCGTTGAGGCGCTGTTCGCCATTGCCGATGGGCAACGGCACGAGCACCGACCCCAACCCGACGGCCGCGAGTTCGGCGCAGGTCATGGCGCCTGAACGCGCCACTGCAAGGTCAGCTGCTGCGTACGCCAAATCCATCCGGTCGATGTACTCAACGACGGTGGTGACGGAGGGATCGGCCCGACGCCGCGCTTCGGCGGCGCCGCTGGCACCGGCGGCCAGAAGGATCTGCACGCCGGCGGCGGCGGCATCGCTCTGCGCACCGAGCAGTGCCTCGTTGATGCGTGCCGCCCCCTGGGATCCGCCGAATGCCAAGAGCGTGGGACGCGCATCGATCGTGAAGTGATCGCGCGCCTGCGCCGCCAGTGCCTGACGGTCTGCCTCGGCGATCGCTTGTCGAAGCGGCATCCCGACGAGCTTGGCATGCTGAAGCTTGGTGCCAGGAAGTCCGGTGGCGACCAGGTCGGTCATGCGCGCTCCGAGGCGGTTGGCCAGCCCGGGACGAACGTTGGCCTCGTGGACCACGAGCGGCAGTCCACGCCGACGAGCGGCCCAGTACGCGGGCAACGCGACGTAGCCCCCGAATCCGACCACCACGTCGATCGTGCGGCGCGACATCACCTCTTCGGCGGCGTGGACGGCGCCACGCAGCCGCATGGGAACGGTGAAGAGATCAAAGGATGGTCGACGAGGCAACGGCACGCGCGGAATGGTCTCCAAGCGGTAGCCCCGCTCAGGCACCAGCCGGGATTCAAGACCAGAAGCCGTCCCCAGCATCGTGATGTCAACGCTGATGCCGAGTTCGAGACCTAGCCGGACCAGTGCGTCGGCCGTAGCCAATGCTGGCTCGACGTGTCCTGCGGTGCCGCCACCGGCCAGCAGGACATGAATCGTGGGCACCTGCGATCAGGGTCCTTCGGAGCGATGCTCGCGTAGCGCACGTCGCAACGGACCAGGACCACGCATGGCCAACGCGCGCGCGGCCAACGGTTCACGTCGAGCGAAGGCCATCAGCATGCCGAGCGCGACCATCGTGGGGAGCAGTGCCGAGCCACCGTACGACACCAGCGGCAACGGAATGCCGGTGATGGGCAGGACACCGAGCACCGCACCGAGATTGACGGTGGCCTGCACCATGATCCACGTCGTTGCGGACGCTGCGGCCAGGCGAACGAAGGTGTCCGGCGTATGGAGGGCAATCCGAAGACCTGAATAGCAGATGAGGGCGATCAGCGCTATCACAATGAGGGTGCCGAACAGCCCCAGTTCCTCACCGATGACCGCAAAGATGAAGTCGGTGTGAGCCTCCGGAAGCCCGCCCCACTTCTCGCGGCCAGCGCCGAGCCCGAGCCCCCACCAACCGCCCGATGCCAAGGCGTACGTGCCGTGCAAAGCCTGCCATCCGGCACCCAACGGATCGGACGATGGATCGAGCCAGCCACGGAATCGTTCACGGCGGTACCCCTGCGTCATGCTCATCGCCGCCACCAGGCCCAGGCCCGCGCTGAAGATCAGAGTGAGCAGTCGCATCGGTGCGCCAGCAAAGAACATCAACGAACCGGTGATCGCCATGAGCACCAACGACGTTCCGAGGTCGCCACCCAGGAGCACCAGGCCGAGCATTGCGCCAGCCACCGGCAACAGCGGGATGACCACATGGCGCCATTGACCGAGGGTGCGCTCCTTGCGCGCCAGCAGATCAGCGCCCCACAGAACGAGGGCAAACTTGGCGAACTCGGAGGGTTGCAGCCGGAACGGACCGCCGAACTCGATCCAGTTTCGGTTGCCGTTCACCTCGAAACCGACGCCTGGAATCAGCACGGCGATCAGCAACACGAACGAAAGCAGCAGCAGGGGGTAGGTGACGCGTCGGTAGAACACGATCGGCATGCGCGAGGCCAACCACATCGCTGGGATGCCGAGCGCCACCCACATCGCCTGCCGCGCGCCGATGGTGAACGAGGAGCCGTTGTCGGCGTACGAGGTGATGCTCGACGCTGAGAGCACCATGACGAGGCCGAGCGCCAGCAGCAACGAGGTGGACCCCACGAGCAGGTAGTAAGGCGCAAGGGGACGCCGCAGCAGTGGAACCGACGCGTGCTCGACGCTGAGGGCGCCGTCAGCACTTGTTCGGGTGTCGCCAGCGGTGCGGCGTTCGTCAAGGCTCATCGCTGCAGCTCTCGGACGGCATCGGCGAAGGCCTCGCCACGCTGGTGATAGTCGGCGAAGCGATCCATCGACGCGCACGCTGGCGCCAGGAGGACGGTCGAGCCTTCGACGGCATGCCTGCGTGCGGCCTCGACAACGGAGCGCATCAGCAGCATCGGACCAGTCTCGGCGTCATCAACGTCGATGACAGGCACATCCGGTGCGTGTCGGCGAACTGCCTCGACCACCAGCCCTCGGTCGGATCCGATCACCACGACGGCGCGGAGCCGCGACGCGGCCGAAGCGACGAGCTCGTCGAACCCAGCACCCTTGGCCAGACCTCCCGCGACCCACACGATGTCGTCGAACGATGCCAACGACGCCGCAGCAGCGTGCGGGTTTGTTGCCTTGGAGTCATCGACCCACCGCACACCGTCGATCACCGCGACCGTGCTGATGCGGTGCGGCTGCGAGGTGAAGTCGCGCAGTCCCTGCGCAACGGAATCGGGTGCCGCACCGAAGGATCGTGCCAGGGCGGCGGCCGACAACGCGTTGGCCACGTTGTGCGGTGCAGGAGGCACGATGTCGGCAATGGCTGCGATCTCGGTCGCGTGGTCGCGACGGTCGGGCTCGAACGCGCGATCGAGCAGGAGTCCCTCGGCCACTCCCAGCTCCCCAACAGCAGGAAGCCCCAACGTGGTGCCAACGGCGCGGCAGCCTTCGTTGACATCGGCGTTCTCGACAAGTTCACGTGTCAAGGGCTCCTCGACCGTGTAGACGCAGGTATCGAAAGTGCGTTCGTAGATGCGGCCCTTGGAGTGCAGGTAGGCATCGAACCCGCCGTGCCAATCAAGGTGATCGACAGCGACGTTCAGCACCGCTGCGGCAAACGGCCGCATCAAGTGGCTTGAATGCAGTTGGAACGACGACAGTTCGAGCGCGAGCACCTCGTAAGGATCATCGGCATCGACCGCCTCGATGATCGGCCGCCCCACATTTCCGACGGCGGCAACGCGCCGGCCGTCGGCGCGAAGAATCGACTCCAGCATTGTCACCGCTGTCGTCTTACCGTTGGTGCCGGTGAGTGCCAGCCAGGCCGGCCCTTGCCCGCCCCGCTGCTGCTGCAAGGTCCACGCCAGATCGAGCTCGCCGACGATCGGAACGCCGAGGGCTCTGGCGGCCTGGACGATGGGGGCGTCGGGACGCCAACCAGGCGACATGACCAGCAGATGGGCTGGGAGCAACGCACCCATTTCGTCGTCATCGGCCGTGACTCCTGCTGCTTCCCATTCGGCCATGGCCGCCGACCCAGGGACAAGCCGAGCGTCGACCACATGGACCGCAGCACCACGTCGATTCAGCGACGTGGCCACTGCCCGGCCAGTGACGCCTGCCCCGGCCACAACCACCGTGAGCGATGCCCAGTCAGGATCCTCGAGGACCTCGGCAGTTGTCGAACTCACCCGCGCACCCACTCGTAGTAGAAGATGGCAAGCCCGACGCCGACCGAGAGCCCGGCGATGATCCAGAACCGGATGACGATCGTCACTTCGGCCCAGCCGAGCATTTCGAAGTGGTGCTGCAGCGGCGCCATCCGGAAGACCCGCTTCCCGGTGAGCTTGAACGAGCCAACCTGGATGATGACCGACGACGTGATGATGACGAACAGTCCGCCAAGAGCCAGCAGCAGGAGTTCAGTGCGGCTGAGGATCGCCAGGCCAGCGATCGCGCCACCGATCGCCAACGAACCGGTGTCGCCCATGAAGATCTGTGCCTTCGGTGCGTTCCACCATAGGAAGCCGAAACACGCCCCCATGAAGGCCGCAGCGACTACGGCAAGATCGAGTGGATCGCGCACCTCATAGCAACGAGGACCCTGACTGATCAAACAGCTCTGGCCGAACTGCCATACCCCGATGAGCGTGTAGGCAGCGAAACTCATCATCGCCGCGCCCGTGGCCAGCCCGTCGAGCCCATCGGTGAGGTTGACCGCGTTCGATGTGGCAACCACCAGCAGCAGCGCCCAGACGACAAAGACTCCGACGGGCAGGACCAGCGGAGTGTCGCGGACGAACGACACGGCCTGGGAGGCCGGTGTCAATCCTTCGGCGTCCCTAAAGTTCAGCGCGAGGATGCCGAACACGGTGCCGACGACCACCTGCCCGCCGAACTTCGTGCCGGCCCGAAGCCCGAGTGAGCGTCGCTTGAAGATCTTGATGTAGTCATCGGCAAATCCCACGGCTCCCAAGCCCAGCACGAGAAACATCAGGAGCATGCCCGTGGCCGTCGGCGAGGTGCGGGTGTAGAGATGTGCACCGGCATAGCCCAGGACCACGGCGGCGATGATCGCCACACCACCCATGGAGGGCGTGCCCTTCTTGCTCTCGTGATCGGGGAACAGCAGGTCGCCTGATTCACGGATCGCCTGTGAGTACCCACGCCTATTGAGCAGCCGCATCAACCACGGAGTGCCGAACAGTGACACCAGCAGTCCGATCCCCGCCGCGATGACGATCAGCCTCATTCCGGTCCCCCGGTTGAGGCGGCATCTGCTTCATTGATGTTCAACAAGGCCGCAGCCACGATCTCGAGTCCGATCGCGCGGGAAGCCTTGACCAGCACGACGTCGCCGGGTTCCACCAGCTTCCGGGCTGCGTTGACGGCTTCAGCGGCGGAGCCGACGTGCACGAGGTCGACCTCGCCGACCTGACCGGTGAAGCCGCTGCCAATCTTCTCAGCGAGCGGCCCGACGGACACGATCCACGCGGCACCCATTCCCGCCGCCATCGTTCCGACCTCGCGGTGGGCCTGGGCCGACAGGGCACCGAGTTCCAACATCTCGCCGAGCACGAGGCCGATTCGCCGCCCCTGAGCGATGTCGGCGGTTGCCCGGAGTGCTGCCGCCATCGACTCGGGGTTGGCGTTGTACGCGTCATTGATAACCGTGACGCCATCCTCGCCACCCACCACCTCCATCCGCCACCGGCTCCGAGCGGTCGCCGCACTGAGCGCCTCGGCGATCGACTTCGGGGCAAGACCGACGACTAGTGAGGCAGCTGCGGCGGCCAGCGCATTCGACACGTGGTGACGACCAGAAATCTGAAGTGAGACCGAAGCATCGTCGAGGCCCTGCGTCTTGAGCGTGAACGAGGCCCTGCCAAGTGCATCGATGCGGATTCCCTCGGCCCGGACGAGGCAGTCCTCCGTGGAACCGAAATAGACGACATCAGCGCTTGTGCGGTCGGCCATGCCCCGGACCAATGCATCATCGCCGTTGAGAACCGCCGTGCCTGTGGCCGGCAGCGACTCCACGAGCTCGCCCTTCGCCAATGCGATGGCTTGACGGTCGCCGAACTCGCTGATGTGGGCTGATCCGACGTTGAGCTCGATCCCTACATCGGGTTGAGCGATGGAGCAGAGCCAGGCAATGTGCCCAACGCCTCGGGCTCCCATCTCGAGCACCAGGTACTTGGTGCTCGAGCCAGCGCGTAGCACAGTGAGCGGCAGACCTACCTCATTGTTGAACGAGCCGGGGGGCGCGACTGTCTCCCCGTCGGCCTCCAACACGGCGTGCAGCAGATCCTTGGTCGAGGTCTTGCCCGACGACCCGGTCATCGCCAGCACCTGGCACGAGTCGGGCAGATGCTGCGCGTTGTGTCGGGCCAGGGACGTGAGCGCCTGCACGGTGTCGTCGACCAGCACGTACGGCCCCTTGACGGGGCGGCTGGCCAGCGCGAGAACAGCGCCGTTGGCTCTTGCCTGACCAACGAAGTCGTGACCATCAACGGCATCGCCCAGGATCGCGACGAAGAGATCGCCAGCGGCGGCGTCGCGCGAATCAATCCGCGCGACCCCTGTGACGACAATTGATTCATCGGCGTGATCCACGAGCGTCCCGCCGACCACACGGGCCACCTCGGAAGCTGAGATGGCGATCATGGGCGAGCCGTCATCGAGTCGAGAATCGACTGGAGGACCAGTCGGTCGTCAAACGGAGCAATCACGCCCGCGACCTCCTGACCTGTTTCGTGCCCCTTGCCCAAAACCGCGATGACTCCGTCGGGGGATGCAAGGGTGACGGCAGCTTCGATGGCGCGTCGGCGATCACCCACGTCCATGATCGAGGCCTGGGAAGTCGCCGAACGCGCACCTGCCAGAACCGCGTCACGAATCGACCCTGGGCTCTCGCTGCGTGGATTGTCGTCCGTGACGATGACGAAATCTGCGTGACGCGCCGCCGCAGCTCCCATGAGTGGGCGTTTGCCTTGATCACGATCGCCTCCACAGCCGATCACTGCGATCAGCCGACGCCCTTGAGCTGCCGCACGTCGAAGCTCAGCGAGAATCTCGTTGACGGCATCCGGGGTGTGTGCGTAGTCGATGAACGCTCGGATACCGAGCTCGTGATTGCTCGCGAACACCTCCTGCAGGCGACCCGGTACTCCAACCACGCCGTCGATCCCATGCGTGGCCGCCTCAACCCGGACGCCGCTAACCTGCGCCATCACGGCGGCCAGTACGGCGTTCTCAAGGTTCCAGCGGCCGATCAACGCCGTGTGAACAGTGAAGGTGCCATCAACTCCAACGACATCGGCCTGCTGGCCTTCGCCCAAGGGCTGCTCGTGAACCCGTTTGATCTGCGAAGGCTCAAGCCCCTCGACGGACCCATCACCTAGAACGACGGCCACCATCGGGATCGTGGCCCGCTCGAGGAGGCGACGTCTCCACGATCCCTCGTCCGCACCTCCCTCGATGATTGACACACCCCGACGAGCGCGTTCGCGGGTGAACAGCGAGGCCTTGGCGTCGAAGTAATCCTCCATCGTGGCGTGGAAGTCCAGATGATCCTGCGACAGGTTGGTGAAGCCGACGACGTCAAACACGACGGCATCGACGCGACCCAGCACGAGCGCATGACTCGACACCTCCATCACCACGGTGTCGACTCCACGCTCAAGCATCACCGCGAGAAGCGCATGCAGATCGGTGGCCTCCGGAGTCGTGCGCACGCTCGTGATCGGCTCGCCATCAATCAACGTGGTGATGGTGCCGATGAGCCCAGTGCGGCGACCGTCTGCTCGAAGTGCTGCTTCGAGCAGATACGCGGTGGTTGTCTTGCCATTCGTCCCGGTGATACCCAGAACCGCGAGAGAGGCCGCCGGATCTCCGTACACCACCGATGCGGCAGCGCCGAGAGAACGACGGGTGTCGTCCACGATCAGCACCGGTACACCCGAAGCCCGAGCACGACCACGACCGCTAGCGTCGGTGAGAATCGCGAGCGCTCCCCTCGCGACCGCATCGCTGACAAAGTCGGCGCCGTGATGGTTCGCGCCGGCCAACGCCGCATACACATCACCTGGGCGAACCGCTCGTGAGTCGTGAGTGATGCCATTCACCAGCGGATCGGTGGGGCTGAGGGCGTCACCTGGAACCATGTCAGCACCGATCCGCCCCGCCACCGCCGATAGCGGAATCGCGGGGGTGCTGGGACGCAAGGCGTCGGGTGCGGGAGTCGTCATAAGCCGGTGTCAGGTTATCGAGGGCGGTCGGTAGCGGCCGGTCCCGAAGGGCCCGCGCTCACTTCCAGTTCAAACGCATGCGAGGCGCCTGGGTGCCGGTCGGCGGAATGCGCTGGTCCTGAAGCGCGAACGACATGACCTGCTTGAACACGGGGCCACCGAGCATGCCCCCGTAGTGACCCTTCTTCGGAGCTTGCAGCGTGACCGACACCACGAGCTCCGGCTTGTCGGCCGGAGCGAAGCCGATGAACGAGGCCGTGTAGCCGCGATAGCAACCGCAGGTGGGGTCGACGCGGTTGGCGGTTCCGGTCTTGCCCGCCACGCGATAGCCCGGGATCTGCGCCATCGGAGCCGTTCCGGCATCGCTGACGACCGACTCCATCATGTCGCTCACCGTTCGCGCCGTGGCGGGCGAAACAACCTTCGTGGTGGGCGACGCAGGGGCGGCGGAGAACGTTCCGTCATCGCTCACAGTGCCATCGACGAGTCGCGGCTGGACTCGAACTCCGTCGTTGGCGATCGTGGCGAACACCGAGGTGGCCTGCAACGAATTGAGCGACAGACCCTGACCGAACGCGATGGTGGGGAACGAGGTCTGCGACCACTGATCGACCTCGGGCAGTAGACCGCGGCTTTCACCTGGGAACTGCAAGCCGGTGGGCTCGGCGATGCCAAACCTTTTGAGGTAGTCGTGCATCTTGTCGGGGCCGATCTTCTCGGCCGCCTGGATGGTTCCGATGTTGCTCGACTTCGCCAAGACGCCAGCGAACGTGAGTCGCAGCGTGCCGTGCTTGTCGTGATCGTTGAAGGTCTGGCCGCCACGGATGAGTACCGGAGGGACGATGACCTTGCTGCCGGCGGTGAGCGCCTTCTCTTCGATCACGGCAGCCGCCGTCATGATTTTGCTGGTGGAACCTGGTTCGTAGATGTCGGTGACTGCACGGTTTCCGCGGTCGCGGGCCGGTGCGGCCGTCGGCTTGTTGGGGTTGAAGGTGGGCGCGGTGGCGATAGCCAGCACGTTGCCAGTGCGCGGATCCATCACCACGACCGTGCCGCTTTCGGCGTTGGCCTCGGCCACCTTCTTCGCGATCGCCTGCTGAGCCACCCACTGGATGTCGCGGTCGATCGTCAGCCGCACGTCACCGCCCGGAACCGCTGCGTTCACCTGATCGGTGCCCGTAGGAATCTGACGCCCACCGGCACCCGTTTGATACGTCGCGCTCCCGGCCTTGCCCGCCAGGGTGTTCTGAAGCGAGAGTTCAAGGCCACCCAATCCCGCGCCGTCGGCACCGACGAAACCCACCACGTTCGCGGCGATCTCACCAGCGGGATAGACGCGAGTGCTTGTCCGTTCGGAGAAGATGCCCGGCAGGCGCAGAGCCCTGATCGAGGTCCACGTCTTCGGCGTGATCCCCTTAATGACGTATACGAATCGACGGTCACCCACGAGCCGCTTCTCGATCTTCGCCACCGACGTGCCCAACAAGGGCGCCAACGCTTTCGCCGTCGCCTGTGGATCGGCAATGAGCGTTTGGTCGGCGGTGACGTTGCGCGCCTCAACCGTGGTCGCCAGGGCAGTACCCGAGGCATCGGTGATGGTGCCGCGCGTGGCCGGGAGCGCGACGGTGGTGAGGCGAGCCGCCTCCGCCTCCCCTGCGTAGGCCGGTGCATCGAAGGCCTGCAGTTGCAGAAGACGCCCGATGAAGAGGGTGAGAACCATGGCGCCCACCAGCGCCGCTACGCGCAGGCGCTTGCGCGGATCGGCTGGACGAGAGGTTCGGCGTCGAGACTGCTGCACAGGGCGACGCCACTGCGGGGGCATCTCGTCATAGTTCGCGGGCCTGGGCCGACGTGGTGCCTGAGTGGTGCTCATCGTCCAGTCCTTCCTGCCGCCGGCTTCGTCGCTGCGATCGGTTTCGTGGACCTGGCAGCGGGCTTGGTAGCGGTAGCATTCGGCGCCTGTGCATTGGACGCGGCCGTTGCTACCGCTGAGGTCTTCGGCGCGGGTGCAACCTTGGGCTTGGGCGCGGCCTTCGCCGGCACGGGAACGCCGAGCACGGCACCATCGCTCAACCGCAGGAATACCGGCGTGCTACTGGGAACCATTCCGATGGCGCGGGCACGACGCTCCAGAACCGTCGGCGATTCCTGCTCGGCCACCTTCTGCACCAGGGCCTGCTCCTGATCGGCCAGAGCAGTCGTCTGCGCTTGCAGGTCGTGGGCGACAAAGGCGCCCTGGGCCAACGTGGTGTTCAGTAGGAGCAGGCCCAGAAGTCCTGCGGCAAGCAGAACTCCCATCACCATCAGAAACGGTGCGCGTGGAGCATGCGAGCGCGGTGAGGGAAGGGCCTTGAGGTGGCGGGCGCGTTCGGCCAACGTCAGCGGCCGACCGACGGCATCCGGGGTTGAGAGGATCGGTGCGGATACGGCCGCAGTGGCGGTGCTCACGCCGCCACCTTCAAGCGCTCGGCCGCGCGTAGGCGAGCCGGTGCCGAACGAGGGTTGCGTCGAAGTTCGTCGTCACCAGCCGTTTCCGCACCGCGGGTGAGCAGCCTGAACTCAGGGCCGTGACCGGGCAGCTCGACTGGCAGGTCGATCGGTGAGGTGCTGCGCGATCGCTCCCCCAGCCCCGACTTCACGATGCGATCCTCGAGCGACTGGTACGACATCACGACAATGCGTCCCCCCACGCGCAGCGCATCCAGCGCGGCGGGGATCGCACGCTCAAGTGCGTCGAGTTCACCGTTCACCTCAATGCGCAAGGCTTGGAACGTGCGCTTGGCGGGGTGTCCCCCGGTGCGGCGGGCAGCTGCAGGAATCGAGGAACGAACGAGCTCGGCGAGGCGGGCCGTCGAGGTGAACGGTTCGCGCTCGCGCTCGCGGACCAATGCGGCGGCGATGCGCGGAGCAAATCGCTCGTCCCCATAGGTGCGTAGCACCCGCGCGAGCTCTCGCGCCGAATAGGTGTTGACCACATCTGCTGCAGTCACTTGCTCGTCAGGATCCATCCGCATGTCGAGCGGTGCATCCTGCGCGTAGGCGAAGCCACGCTCCACATCGTCGAGTTGCATCGATGAGACGCCGAGATCGAACAGAATCCCATCGACGCTCTTGATGCCCAGACGCGCGAGCACCCGAGGCAGTTCGTCGTAGACAGCATGCACAAGCGTGATCCGCTGCTCGTACGCGGCGAGCCGCTCGCGACTCATGGCCAGCGCGGTCGGATCGCGATCCAGGCCGACGAGGTGGAGGTCGGGAAAGCGTTCGAGCAGGGCTTGGCTATGGCCACCGAGGCCAAGCGTGGCATCCACCGCGATCGCATCGGCGCCTTGAAGGGCCGGAGCCAGGAGGGCGAGGCATCGGTCGAGCAGCACCGGCTCATGCGTGAACGCCTGGGACACGTCAGCACCCCGCCTTGGCGGTGCAGCGCGCCTCTGACGTCATCGGTTCGACCCTGTCTGCTCGACCCTGCAAAAAGACCGGTCGCTGCGGACGACCGGTAGTGCGGCGATTCGGTGGTGCTGCTGTGCCTTGGTGCTGGCGTGCCTCTGACCGTTAGAGCCATCCCGTCCGGTCCCTGCCCGCTCGATGGGGTCCTGGCACCGGGGAAGTAGTGCCAGGGCGAGCGGGAAGGGACCGCATGGGAGGGATCAGGTCGGAACGGGAAGTACCCCTTCTGAGATGTCGGAGAAGGCCTGCTCCTGATCGGCCAGATAGTCGGCCCAGGTCTGTGCGTCCCAAATCTCGACGCGAGTGTTGTTGCCGATGACGACGAGCTCCTTGGTCAGCGCGGCGTACTCGCGCAGTTGGGGCGGCAGCGTGATGCGGCCCTGCTTGTCGGGGATCTCATCCGAGGCACCCGCGAAGAGGACGCGGCTGTAGTCGCGCGCCGGCTTCGAGGTGAAGGGCACCTTGCTGAGCTCGTCGGTGATGGTGGCGAACTGGGCGGCCGGCCACACATAGAGGCAGCGTTCCTGTCCCTTGGTGACCACGACGCCGTCGGCCAAGCCCTCCCGAAACTTCGCCGGAAGGATCAGCCGTCCCTTGGCGTCCAGGCGTGGGAAGTGCTGGCCCATGAACACCGGCCGTCACCTCCCCTTCGCTTCACCGCTCGACCCAGCGCAGCCCCCACGGCTGCATGGGCCGCCACATTACTCCACTTTCCTCCACCGTCAAGCACTTCTCACCACTGATTGCCCCACTTCCCCCCACCGCCCCCACTGATGAAGCCCGGGCCCTCCACCCGCACCCGTGACCGCGCCGACGGCGCGGCAGGATGACCACGCACCGATCGCGTTCGCATCCGATGGAGGTTCCCGTGACGTTGTTCCCTGGCGGAGCACCGCTGAACATCGCCAACGGCATTAGCGAGTTCGCTCTCGCGCAGCCGAACGCCGCCGCCGTCATCGACGGCGACCGCAGGTGGACCTACGCCGAGTTGGACGTGCGCGCGAACCAGGTGGCGCATCTGATCGGTGGCCTCGGCCTCGCGCCGAAGACGCCGGTTGCGGTGCTGCTCGGCAACCGTGGCGAGTACATGGAGGTGGCGGCCGGTCTCGCGCGTGCCGGGCACCCCTTCGTGCCGCTGAATCCGCGGATGTCGGCATCCGAAGTCGACTACATCATGGGGCACTCCGAGGCCCAGGCCTTGATCCTCGATGACGCGCTCAGCGGCATCGCCGCTGGTTCGGTCGAAGGACTGCACACCGTGTTCTCCATCGACGGCACAACGCTCGGCTCCGACTACGAGGCCGCACTCGCCGACCAGCCGATGCACCGCCCCGACGTCGTGGTGGCTGAGACCGATCCGTTCTGCATCGCCTACACCTCAGGCACTACCGGCAAACCCAAGGGCGTGCTCATCAGCCACCGCTCACGGACGCTGCAGTTTTATACGTCATCGATCGAGTGGGGTCTGGGCACCGGTCGCACCTCGATCGCCGTCGCCCCGATGTACCACGGCGCCGGTTTCCTCTTCGGCTACACGCCCGTGGCCATGGGCGGCACCGTCGCGATGTTGCGCCGCTGGGATCCGGCCGAGCTGCTCGAGATGATTGGCAAGGTGAAGGCGCAATCGATCTTCCTGGTGCCCACCCACGCTCAGATGATCCGCTCGCTCGGCCCGGAGAAGCTCGCCGAGTTCGATCTCTCGAGCCTCGACACCATCTACTTCAACGCGGCCGCACTTCCAGTGGCATTGAAGGAGTGGGTCATGGAGTTCTTCTCAGGCGTCGACATCCATGAGCTCTACGGTTCGACCGAGGGCGGCATCGTCACCAACCTGCGGCCGGTCGATGCGCGGCGCAAGGCAGGCTCGGTGGGCCACCCCTGGTACATGACCGAGGTTCGCGTGGTGGATGACGAGGGCAAGGCCGTCCCGCCCGGAACCCCTGGCGAACTCTTCAGCCGCTCTCCGTTCCTGATGAACGGCTACCTCAAGGACGACGCCGCGACCGCCGAGTGCACCACCGACGACGGCTTCCTCACCTGCGGCGACATCGTCGTCGTCGACGACGAGGGCTTCATCAGCATCGTCGATCGCAAGAAGGACATGATCATCTCCGGCGGGGTGAACGTGTACCCGCGCGATGTTGAGGAACAGATCGTCACGCACGAGGCCGTGGTCGAGGCCGCCGTCATCGGCACCCCGGATGAGAAATGGGGCGAGTCGGTCGTGGCCTACGTGGTGCTCAAGCCGGGCCAGACCCTGCACCTCGAGGACCTCGACGAGCACCTGCGAGACCGCCTGGCTGCCTACAAGATCCCCCGGGATGTCAGGGCCATCGAAGCCCTCCCCCGGAACGCCTCGGGCAAGGTGCTCAAGACCGACCTCAGGGCGTTGTACTCAGGCGCCTGAGCCTGCCGCCCATTCGGAAAATGGGGGTTGCTTTTAAAGGTCTGACCATTAGGCTCCGGTGAATCTGCGGGCTCCGGCCTGCGCGATCAAGCCGATTCCTCGGCCCAAGGAGAGGACCCACACGTGCGCCCCCACGTCGAAGTGATCCAGGACAGCGACTACATCTGGCACAAGGCCGAGCTCTACGGCGGCGAGGGTGAGGCGCGCGAGCGCCGCCTGGCGATCGACGAGGAGGACGGCTCGAGTTCCCTGACCGTCGAGTTCGTCACCGACTGGGGCCGCCCCGCGGGCGTCCACCACGCCGACACCGAGTGGTACGTGCTCGAGGGCGAGATGAACTACGGCGGCAAGGTGTTCACCGCCGGTGGCTACCTGCAGGCCCCCAAGGGCGTGGTGACCGACTGGATCAAGTTCACCGCCGGCACCCGCGTGCTGCACTTCCGCGAGTACGGCGATGCCGGCTACGACGTCGGCGCAGAGCGCTGGAGCACCTGCCGCGCCGACGAGCAGGTCATCACCGAGCAGACCAGCGACCGCGACTTCGATCCGGTCCCGACCGCCGGGCCCATGCCCGGCCTAGTCATCAAGTACCTGCACATTGACTCGATCACCGGCTTCTACACCCGTCTGGTGCGAGCCAACGAGGGTTGGGCCGACCACCGGCTGGCCCACCACCCTTGTTACGAAGAGGCCTACCAGACCGCGGGCCGCATGACCTACAGCTTTGGTGACATCACCGAGGGCTCGTACTTCTTCCGCCCAGCGCGCATCAAGCACGGCCACTTCGTCTCGCTCGAAGGCGGTGCCACCTGGCTGCTGCGCTCAGACGGCGAGCTCACCAACTGGTACACCTCGAACGAGTGGATCCGCTGGGGCGGCGAAGCGGTCAACTACGGCACACAGAAGCACTGGACCAAGTCGTCGTTCGACCTGGCCAAGACTCCCACCTGGCGCACCGACCACGACCTCAAGATTTTGGCCGACTCGGTCGCGTTCCAGCGTTCTCAGGGAGCCGAGACCGACGACTACAAGCCGTGGGGTTTGGGCACCGACCACAGCGCCGCCATCGATCTGAGCAAGTACTCGGGCGCTGACAACGTGCTGGAGGCTGGCCCGACCAGCGAACTGCAGATCTTCCCTGACGCACCTGAGCCCGTGATCTCCTCGATGCCGGTTCGCTCGCGTTCGCATGGCGCGTGGGATGGCGACGGCATGTAAGTCGCGTCCTGCCTTTCTGCTGGGAACCCCTTGGGCCTTCTGACATCTCCCCTTGACCTGCGTGCGCTTGACGGTCTGCGGGAAGACATCAGAAGGCCCAAGGTCTTTCCGAATTCACTCGCTATTGGTGGGGAAGTGAAGGGCTTGTCCCGAGTGACAGGGGTGGGGCTCAGCCAGGGCTGCCGGTCAGAGCGCTGAACAGAGTTGCGGTGGCGAGGGTGCCGACGGTTGCGACTGCGACTGAGATGAACGTCCTCAGCCACCCGTTCCATCTTGGGGCTAGCAGTCGCATCAGGTGCCAGGTAGCGAAGCCCAGCAGGCTCGGCACCCACGGCGCCGAGAAAAGGACAAGGAAGCCAAATCCGATGTTGGCCCCGCCCACCGGCGCGGTGCCCGCTCGTTCAATTAGGGCGGCGAGAAGGCTCAAACCTGCGGCCGGCAACCACACGCACCACCACCGAGCTGATAGTCGCTTTGTCGACGTCAGCCAGATCACCCACGCCAGGATGCACGGCAATCCGATACAGGCCACGAGCACGCCAGCGGCAACGAGGCCGTCAGGCAACTGCGGGGGCTCGATCGCTCGGTCAACACAGACATCGCAGGAACGCGGCTCTTCGCCGAGCAGCCACCAGAACGTGATGCCCGGAAAGATCGAAAACGCAAGCGTGGCGACGATCCCTCGCGTGGCCTCTTGGAGATTTGGCGGTCTACGCGGCGGTGCGACCTTGATGCCCCCGTCCTGCATCGCCACCCGATCCCTCCGTTCCCAGGGTTCGAACAGGCGCGTCGAACGGTCGGGTGTCTCTCGTCAGACGATCATGACACGACACGGGTGACGGCGTGCCCGTCCCAGAAGTCTGAATCGTGTTCGTTCAGCAATCGGGTGCGGTGGTTCGACCCGATCCGCCTGGATAGGGTTTCTCAACGCGTAATGGACCCACCACTCGTACCACCGTGAGGACACTCAGCCATGGAGCTCTCGGACAAGACCGCCCGCGAAATTTGGGCTGGCGTCAAGGCGAACCCGAACCGGGCTCGCTTCGGGTTCGGAGGCAAGGCTGCGCTGGTCAACATCGACATCCAGAAGGCCTACACGGCCACCGGTGAGTTCGCGACGGCCTACGAAACCGACCCGCGCCAGATCGAGTACGTGAACGACCTCTCGCGCCGCTTCCGTGCGTTGGGTTGGCCCGTGGTGTGGACGCGCGTGGCCTACCTCGAGAGCGGCGAGGATGCAGGAGCGTGGGGAACCCGCACCAACACTCCCGACTCTCTTCAGAACATCAAGTACGGCAGCCGTCGTGGTGAATTCGATGACCGCTGCGAGGTGCTCGATACCGACGTCAGCTACATCAAGCGGATGCCGTCGCCCTTCTTCGAGACTCCGCTGCAGTCGTTGCTCGTGTGGCACCAGGTCGACACCGTGGTGTTCACCGGCGGCTCCACCTCGGGCTGCATCCGTGCGGCCGCTGTGGATTCACTCTCGCGCGGCTACCGCACGATCGTTCCCGAGGAGTGCGTGGCCGACAAGCACGAGAGCTACCACTTCGCGAACCTCACCGACCTCATGCTCAAGTACGCCGATGTGCTCGACGTCCAGGAAGTGTTCAGCTACCTCGATTCGCAGAAGGGCTGACCCTTGACCGCCGACGCCGCTGACACGCGGAAAGAAGCCCTCGACTACTACCGCCCGTGGCCCTACGACCAGCGTCCGAAGATCACCTGGCCGGGCGGCGCCAAGATCGCCCTCTGGGTCGCGCCCAACATCGAGGTCTACGAGTTGAACCCGCCGGCCAATGCGTTCCGTACGCCCTGGCCGCAGCCCTTCCCCGCCGTGCCCGGCTACTCGATCCGCGACTACGGCAACCGCGTCGGCCACATGCGCCAGATGAAGGTGCTCGACAAGTACGGCATCCGCGGATCGATCTCCCTCAGCAGCGCGCTCATCGATCACCACCCCGAGATCATTGAGTTGTGCAAGGAGCGGTACTGGGAATTCTTCTCGCATGGCATCTACAACACCCGCTACACCTACGGCCTCGACGAGACGCAGGAACGCGCGCTGATCCAGGACTCGATCGACTCGATCACCGCGGCCACCGGGCGTGCTCCGGTGGGATACCTGGCACCTGCGCTCTCTCACAGCGAACTCACCGTCGACCTGTGGGCCGAGGCCGGTGGCACGTACACGTGCGACCTGTTCCATGACGACCAACCGACACCAGTGAAGTTGCGCAGCGGTAAGCCGTTTGTCTCGATCCCCTACTCGCTTGAACTCAACGACACCATCGCGTACGTGGTGAACAAGATCGAGCCTCGTCGCTACGGCCAGATGATCAAGGATGCGTTCGATCGCCTCTACGCCGAGGGCGATGAATCGGGCACCGTGATGTGCATCCCGACGCACAACTACCAGGTGTCGACCCCGCACCGGTTGAAGGCACTCGAGGAGGCCCTCGAGTACATCACCGGGCATTCGGACGTGTGGGTCACCACCGGACGAGAGATCGCCGACTACTACCTCGAAAACCACTACGACACCGCGACGGCCTCGATCGACGCCGTCAACGCCGGGACTGACGGGAGCGTCGCCTGATGGCCTGGACCACGCCTTCGGCGAGCGGACCGCTGGACTACCCGAACCGTCACTACGGTAACGATCACGACCGCTACGAGTGGTCGATGCTCACCGACCGCGCGCCGCTGACGTGGCCCGGTGGCGAGACGCTCGCGTTGTTCGTCGTTGTTCCGCTGCAGTTCTTCCCGCTGAACCCCACCGGCAAGCCGGTGAAGGTTGCCGGAAACATGACGATGCCCTACCCCGACCTTCGCCACTACACGCTGCGCGACTACGGCAACCGCGTCGGCATCCATCGTGTGCTCAAGGCGCTTGATGCCAGCAACGTCACGCCCACGTTCGCGGTGAACACTCGACTGTTCGAGCGCGAGCCGCTTCTGCGTGAGCTGATCGCAGGCCGCGGCAACGAAGTCATGGGCCACTCGTGGTCGATGGACACCGCGCACGCCGGCGGCCTGGAGGAGAGCGAGGAACGTGAGCTGGTGCAGCGCTCCCTCTCACGCTTGCGCGAACTCACGGGGCAACCCGTGCGCGGGTGGCTGAGCCCGGGCAAGCTCAACTCGCCGAACACTCCTGATCTGATCGCTGCCGAAGGCATCGAATACTTCTGCGACTGGGTGAACGACGAGCTTCCCTACCGCTGGAACACCGCTTCGGGCGAGCTGTGGTCGATGCCGCTGGCCACCGAGATCAGCGACACGTTCACGCTGGTCGACAACCTGCACTCCGAGGAGTCGTGGGCAGACCAGGTGTGCGATGCCGCCGACCTTCTGCTGGCCGAATCACGTGAGCAGGGCGGTCGCATCCTCACGCTGACGCTCACGCCCTGGCTCGTCGGTCAGCCGCACCGCATCAAGCACGTCGAGCGCGTGCTCCAGCACGTGAGTTCGCTCGACGGCGTGTGGTCAGCCAGCGGTTCCGAAATCTTCGACGCAGCCAAGGCCCAGATCGCGTGCGCCTGACCAGCGCCCGACCATGACGAACTCGCCCAGAACTCCGGACCTGTGATGGAGATGCGAAGGCCCCAGGGGCACTGGCGGCATCCGAATTCCCCGTCTGGGGAACGAATCGGCCCTCACACTCGCTCGTCGGCGCCCGAGCGCCGACTGATAGTTTTGAGGCTCTCGGAACGGTTTTCCACACGGTGGAACCGGTGTCACACGGCCTCGCGGCACATCATCGCGAGGCCCACGTAGAGAGCAGATGACGTGTCCCGCAAGCCCCTTGACGGCATTCGCGTCGTCGACATGGCCACTCTGTTCGCCGGTCCGCTCGCCGCGACGATCCTCGGCGACTACGGCGCCGACGTCATCAAGGTCGAGCACCCCGCCAAGGGCGACCCCGCGCGCAACCACGGTCCGAGCAAGGACGGTGTGCCGCTGTGGTGGACCTCGTTGGGCCGCAACAAGCGCACCATCACGCTGAACGTCGGCCAGCCCGATGGAGCCGATGTCCTGAAGAAGCTCATCGCGGATGCGGACGTTCTCGTCGAGAACTTCCGGGTCGGCACCCTGGAGCGATGGGGAGTGGGGCCCGAGGTTCTGCATGAGATCAACCCGCGCCTGGTGATCCTGCGTGTGACCGGCTTTGGGCAGTTCGGCCCCTACGCCAAGCGCCCCGGCTTCGGGACCATCGCCGAGTCAATGTCGGGATTCGCCTCGATCACCGGCTATCCCGATGGCCCGCCGACGCTCCCACCGTTCGGACTCGCCGACGGCATCGCCGCCCTCACCGGGTCTCAGGCAATCATGACCGCGCTCTACGACCGCGATAAGCCGGAGGGATCGGGCAAGGGGCAGGTCATCGACCTGGCGATCATCGAGCCGATCGTGACGCTGCTCGGGATGCAACCGATGGTCTTCGACCAGCTCGGCACGATCCAGCAGCGCACCGGCAATCGCTCGGTCAACAACGCACCTCGCAACACCTACCAAACACGCGACGACAAGTGGGTCGCGATCTCGACGTCGGCACAGTCCATCGCCGAGCGCGTGATGCAACTCGTCGGCCATCCCGAGGTCATCAGCGAGCCGTGGTTCCAGTCCGGATCCGAGCGTGCCAAGCACGCTGACCTGCTCGACGACTACGTAGGCGGCTGGATCAAGCAGCGCGACTGCGCCGAGGTGATCGACCAGTTCGAGAAGGCTGACGCCGCCATTGCACCGATCTACGACATTTCCGATGTCTTCCAAGACGCGCAGTACAAGGCGCTCGACACCATCACCACAGTGCAGGACCCCGATCTTGGACCGGTACGCATGCAGAACGTGCTGTACCGACTGTCAGACACCCCCGGCGGCATCAAGTGGACCGGGCGCAAGAAGGGTGCCGACAACGACGAGGTGTTCGCCGAGCTCGGCCTCACCGACGAGCAGGTCGCGGGTCTACGCGACGCCGGCATCGTCTGACCCACCTCCACGAATCAGAACCGCACCACCTCGCGAAAGGCACCACCGATGACGACCACCGCCGACGCCCTGGGCATCGACTTCGCCGCGCTGGCGAAGGCCCGCACGATCGACCTTGCGCAGCCGATGAAGAACGGCATGCCGCAGTCGCCCAACCACCCGCCCTTCCGCATGATCCTGGAGCGTCGCCACGGCGACATGGTGCGTGAGGATGGCGGCTCGGCTGCGAACGAGGTGATCATCACCGGCGGTCACGTCGGCACCCACGTCGACGCACTCGGGCACGTCTCGCAGGACGGCCTCGTGTACG